>JAEEGH010019533.1_pt1 | contig 14203 bp, 12 predicted proteins | sample 9134181 | NCBI WGS metagenome assembly JAEEGH01 (sample SAMN16246544, study PRJNA631951) | gut metagenome | biome: gut microbiome; feature: rumen; material: DP-attached | host: Bos | place: Iran: Karaj | collected 2018-10 | reverse complement strand
CGTGATCGGACGGCCTTGGAAAAAGACCTCCCCGCTGTTCGGGATCGCAATCCGGTTGATGATGCGGATCAAGGTTGTTTTACCGGCCCCGTTGGGGCCCAGCAAGCCGAAGATCTTGCCTTCGGGGATATCCAGCGACACGTGGTCGAGAGCCACTTTCTCGCCGAAACTCTTGCAGATTTCTTTGCATTCGATCAATCCCATGATTTCAGTGTTTTTGCAAAGATAATAAATAATTATTGTTTTTCGCTATATAAATACAAAAATTCGATAATCTATTTAACGCAGAAATCAGACATTCAAGATAGCCGTGGTCAATTCGAGCAGCAACGCGCCTGCTTCCGTCTCCTGGGAAACGTCACCCCCCTTTCCCTTGAAGTCAAACTCCTTGAGCAGGGAAATCACCGCCATGCATCTGGGCAGCGGATAGTTGCGAACCGCCTCGTCGTACTCCCGGAAGAAATAGGGCGAAACGCCCAGCACCTGCGCCTTCTCCTCCTGAGACGGCCGCCCGCCTTTTGCAAGCAGAGCCTCATACTTGAGGATGCGGTAAAAATGGGTAAAGAGGGCGCTCACGGCCGCCGGCAGGGCGAAACGGGCCGACTGACCGATATAGCTCGCGACCCGGACCGCCTGCCTTGCATTGCGCGAAGAGAGCGCTTTCGTCAGTTCGAAGATGCTGAATTGCCGGCTGACGCCGACGTTCTTTTCGATGTCCTCCACGCGGATGCGCGTCGTGCCCTCGGGCAGGTTTTTCAGAAGCTTGTCGGTCTCTACGACAAGGGTGCCCAGGTCCGTCCCGGCCGACTCCGCCAGCAACTGCGCCGCGGGAGGTTCGATCTGCAGGCCGCGGCCTTCATAATAGCGGGAAATCCAATTGACGATCTCATAGTCACGCACCGCAGGCGAATCCACAACCACGCCCACTTTCTGAGCCGCTTTATAGAACGCTTTCCGCTTGTCCACCGTTCCCCGGTGAAGCAGAACCACCAGGACCGTGGAATCCAGCGGGTTCGCGCAGTAGAGCGAGAGCTGTTCGATGTCCTTCATGAGCTGCGCTTCCTTCACCACCACCAACTGCCGCTCGGCCATCATCGGGAACCGACGCGCGGCCGTAATCACGGACTCCGCATCCACGTCCGACCCGTAACAGATGGTCTGGTTGAAATCCTGCTCCCACTCCTCCAGGCAATTGTCTATGATCGCCTGGCAGACGAGATCAGGGTAATATGGCTCTTCCCCCATCAGCAGATACACGGGCTTGAATTCCTTATTGCGGATATCCCGGATCAGCTCCCTTGTCTGCGATTCTATATTGACACCGCTCTTCGCCACGTTTTATTTTTTTCTAAAATCTTTCAAATATACAAAATTATTCTTACTTTTGCATCCACGATTGGAGAGATGCTCGAGTGGCTGAAGAGGCACGCCTGGAAAGCGTGTGTACCCCAAAAGGGTATCAGGAGTTCGAATCTCCTTCTCTCCGCTAATGGAAAAGAAAAATGGCGCCAAGCTAGCTTGAGCGCCATTTTTCTTTTCCATTGGCAAGCCCCGCCGCAGGCACTTTATTTAACAACCTTCAGCAACGCCTCCTCCATGATCTTATAGCCGTCAAGGACGGGATGGACGCGATCCCGGGTGACGCCCTCCAGGAGCTTTCCGTCCTCGCCGGACAGGACTGCCGCATAATCGACCAGCTTGTAATGCTTTGCCTTGGCATACGCACGGATCATCTCATTGAGCGCGGAGACCTGGGGGGTGATTTCACCCAGTGCAGGGCGCCAGGGAATCTTATCCGAGGGCACAAGGGTGCAGAGCACCGGCTTGATCTTGTTGGCCTTCGCGATCTCGCACATCGAAACGATGTTGCCGAAAGTATTCTCCAGCGCAATGTAGCCGTTGTTGCGCGCAATGTCATTGATTCCAGCCAGGATGACGACATACTTGGGATGCAGGTCGACGACGTCCCGGCGGAAGCGTACCAGCATATGGGAAGTCACCTCTCCGCTGATGCCGCGGCCGGCGAAGTTGTTGTCCGTAAAGAAAGCCTGATCCATTCGATACCAGGCATCCGTGATGGAATCACCCATGAGCACGGCCTTGGGAGTCTGCACGACTGCTGCATTTGCCTCGGCATAGCGGCCGAAATGAGCCCAGTCGTTATCGGGAAGATCCTGTGCATGGGCAGGGACGAGGAATAAAGCGGCTGCAAGGGCAGCAAGGATGGTTTTCTTCATATCTGATACGTTTTAGTCTCCATAAAGTTACGCATTTTTTCGTTATCTGGAGCGATTATTCGCTATCTTTGCAAGCCAATCCGAATCAACGATATTATTTTGTATCAAGATATGAACAAACATCTTCTCAAGGGTCTGAGCCTTACCCTCGCCGCGGCCGCATTCTGCGCCTGTGGACAAAAGGCTCCGAAGGTCCCCGCCATAGACCTGACCAACCTTGACACCTCCGTCGCCCCCGGCGAAGATTTCTACGCCTACGCCACCCGCGGCTGGCAGCAGAAGAATCCCCTGAAACCCGAATATTCCCGCTATGGCGCCTTCGATGTCCTGGCAGAGAATAACGAAATCCGTCTCAACGAACTATTCCAAGGCCTGACGAAACTCAAGACAAAGCCCGGCACCGATGAACAGAAGATCGCCGATCTCTATACGATGGGACTTGACTCCCTGCGCCTCAACCAGGAAGGCGCCGAGCCGGTGAAACCGTTCCTTGCGGAGTTGGAGAATGTCACCGACCTGAGTTCTTTCGCCAAAGCCTCCGGCCGCATCTCCCTCGACGGAGTCGGCAGCCTCTGGGGCGCTTACGCCGAAGCAGACATGATGGACAGCAACAACACAGTTCTCTACCTCGGCCCCAGCGGCCTGGCGATGCGCAACCGTGATTATTATCTGCTCCCGGAGCACCAGGCCCTGCGCGACGGATATAAAGCGTTCATCGAAAGGGTGTTCACCCTGGCCGGTTACGAGGATCCTGCGACGGCTGCCGCCGACGCCTTCGACATCGAGATGGCGATCGCCGTCCCGTTCTGGTCCATGGTCGAGCAGCGGGACATCCAGGCGATGTACAACCCGATGAGCTGCGCCCAGATATACGCAGCCTATCCCAACCTGCATCTCGACGAGTATTTCGCTGAGATGGGTATCCCGGAGCAGGAGAAGGTCATCGTGGAGCGTCCGTCCTATTTCGCTGCCCTTGACCAAATGCTGAAAGACACTGATCCGGCCAAACTCCGCCACTATCTGCAGTCCAACTTGCTTCGCGATGCGTGCAGTGCGGTCAGCGATGATTTCTATCAGGCTTCCTTCGATTTCTTCTCCAAGCAGATGGCCGGTACCCAGGAGCCCAAGCCGCGCTGGAAACGCGCGATGGGTGTCCCCAATGCCGTCCTCGGCGAGGCAGTCGGCAAGATGTATGTCGCCAAGTACTTCCCGGAGGAGAACAAGGAATGGATGCTCGGCATGGTCAAGAATATCCAGAAGTCCCTGTCTGACCATATCGCAGCCCTCGACTGGATGAGTGACGAGACCAAGGCCCGCGCCCAGGAAAAACTCGCCGCCTTCACGGTCAAGATCGGATATCCCGACAAATGGAAGGACTACTCCAAGCTGGACATCGACCCTTCGGTCAGCTATTATGAGAATGCGCGCCGCGCCTCCCGCTGGTACGCAGAGGACAACCTGTCCAAACTCGGTAAGCCCGTGGACCGCACGGAATGGGGAATGACACCTCAGACCGTCAACGCCTATTACAATCCCACGACCAACGAGATCTGTTTCCCTGCCGGCATCCTGCAGCCTCCTTTCTATAACCCCGATGCGGACGATGCCGTCAATTACGGTGCCATCGGTGTCGTGATCAGCCACGAGATGACCCACGGTTTCGACGACCAGGGCCGCCTCTTCGACAAAGATGGTAACATGAACAACTGGTGGACCGAAGCGGATGCCGAGGCCTTCAAGGCCAAGACCGCCGTGCTCGTCAAGCAGTTTGACGAAGTCGAGGTACTGCCGGGCGTCCATGCCAACGGCGCCGCCACCCTCGGCGAGAACATCGCCGACCACGGTGGTCTCCGGATCGCATATTCCGCGATGGAAGACTCTTTCGGCGACCGGCGTCCAGAGCTGATCGACGGATTCACACCCGAGCAGCGCTTCTTCCTCGCCTATGCGACGGTCTGGGCCCAGAACATCACCGACGAGGAGATCCAACGCAGGACCTTGATCGACGTCCACTCGATCGGAGAGAACCGCGTCAATGTCACTGTCCGCAACCTGGATACCTTCTTCGATGCGTTCGGCATCAAGGAAGGCGACAAGATGTGGCGGCCGGAATCTGAGCGTGTGGTCATCTGGTAAGTCGATGGCTTCCGTCAAGGTCGGAGACTTCGCCGCCCAAGTTTACCGGGCTGTTTCCAAAATACCGAAAGGGCGCGTGGCCACTTACGGGCAGATTGCCGATATAATCGGCTGCCCGGGCGGGTCACGCGCCGTCGGTAATGCGCTGCATGCCAATCCCTTTGCGCCACAAGTCCCCTGTCACCGGGTCGTAGCGGCCGACGGGAGCGTCGCCGCTCACTACGGACTGGGCGGCGGGCAGGCGCAACGGCAGCGACTGCTGGACGAAGGCGTATTCTTCCTGGACACTCCCTCCCGATCTGGCCTGCCCCGGGTGGACCTGGCCCGTTGCGGAGTCCTCATCGAAACACATCCGCTTGACCCCTTCCTCCCCTCCGGGGCCCGGATCCTGTTCCTGGGCAGTTTTCCGCCGCCGAAGGAGCGCTGGTCCATGGAATTCTTTTATCCCAATTTCACAAATGACTTCTGGCGGATCCAAGGGCTGATCCATTTCGACGACCCGAAGTATTTCGAGGCGCGGACAGAAGACGGATCCAAGCCGGTCCGATTCGACCGTGACCGCATCGTCGGTTTCTGCATGGAGAAAGGACTCGCTTTCTTCGACACGGCCCGCAAGATCTGCCGGCTGAAAGGGAACGCCAGCGACGAATTCCTGGAAATCCTGGAGCCCGCCGACTTGCCCGGGATGCTTGTGCAGTTGCCGGATTGCCATACAGTAGTAACCACCGGAGGGAAATCTTCGGAGGAACTGCTTTCCATCCTGGTCCGGCTCCATTCCGGACCCTCTCTCTCGGACGGCAGTCTGTCCTGTCCGGCTCCCGGTGCCTTTCTTGACACGGAATGTTGCGGGCGCCCCCTGCGCTGGTGGAGGATGCCTTCGTCCTCGCGTGCCTACCCCTTATCCATCTCCCGGAAAGCCGAGGCCTATTCCAGATTGTGGAAATCAAGTTTTTGAGTATCTTTGCACGCCTAAAACGAAAGAATTATGCAAGGACTCTGGACTGTTTTGCTCCTGATTGTCTCGAACGTCTTCATGACGCTTGCCTGGTACGGGCATCTCAAGTTGTCGGAAATGCACATCTCTGACAGCTGGCCGCTGATCGTCGTCATCCTTTTTTCCTGGGGCATCGCCCTTCTCGAGTATCTCGTGATGGTCCCGGCCAACCGGATCGGCTCCCGCATCAACGGGGGTCCGTTCAGCCTGGTTCAGCTCAAAGTCATCCAGGAGGCCATTTCCTTGACCGTATTCACCATTATGGTCATCCTGCTCTTCAAGGGAGAATCCCTGCAGTGGAACCATTTCGTCGCTTTCGCGCTCATCATCCTGGCCGTTTTCTTCTGTTTCTTGAAATAACCGGTCATTCGTACAAATCCATCAGGTCATCGGTGATCTCTTCCAACTCTCCTTCCGTCCAGTCATAGACCCGGAGGTAGTAGTCTTGTCGGTTTCCCGAGCTGCTGATCAAATTAATGATATCAATGTCCTGATAATCGCGGCCATCCGTGCCGGTTCCGCCGGATCCGGTATAGGCATGGGTCGCATACGTCCCGTTCCAGTAAATGCTCCACATCCCTTTGTAAGGGAAAATGTCCTCGGGATAGGAGTGTTCCCCTCCGTACCAATTGCTCGTTCCGGACCAGTTTTCGATATCCGCATCATACCAGTCCGTTTCCAGCAAATGTGAGTCCATCTGCTCATAAACATAGACGGAGACGCTCGTACCGCGCCTGAATCCGTCGTTTGTCGTCGGGACATGCAGGCCGATTGCAGGGTTGGTCCCCCGCTCGTTGACCGTATAATATGAATTGTTGAGATGGATCGTATTAGGATCCATGCTGACGCGGAATGGCAAATGGAAGTGGCCGTTGACATCCGGATCCTCATCATCATAGTCGGTGAAGGAGAAATGCCCCGCTGCAGACAACGGATAATATATCCCGGGGCATAGAAAAGACAGCTTTACGGAATAGGGCGGAAAACTGTTGGACGTAATGTTGGTCGTCATTGAGAAGCCTGAGGATCCGACCAGGTACGAACAAACCGCCAGGCAAAGATGCACCGTCGCGTTTCCCACAGAGAAGTAAACGTATTCGTCCCGGCTGTTCCGTGTGCGGGCCAGGATGCGGCCGGGCCCGCGCAACTTGTATTCCAGCCCGCTTGTCAAGCTTGAGTACGGAATCGAAACCTTGATCCTGTATTTCCCCGGCTCGGAAACGGAAGGGACGAATGAAGCCGAACCTTCATACTGCAAGACACCGGGGATCGGGTTAAAATAGGTCCCATACCTGCAGAAAGCGACCTCCAGCCCTGAGAAAAGCGAGGGATCCAGGATATAAGAAGATGTGCTGAAAATGTCTATGCTGCCCGTAGGATCGTGGTCCGGAAGATAACAACGGTTCTCTCCCTCGAAACTGATATCGGATGGGAGAATGACGGCGTTCTTGCTGTCCCGGACAGTCTCCGTTCCGGCACAGAAGATGAACGCCGTCCCAAAGGGAACGCCAACAGTCTGCAGGGTCAGGGTCCCGTGCTGGGGATATGTGACACCTCCGAGGACATACTCCCCTTCCGTGAGCGTCTTCCCCGCCAAAGAAAAACCGGGTGGAGAAGCCTCGGTCCAATCCCCGATATCCGATGCCGAGGAAATACCCCTCGCCGCGAAAGGGATGGTCAGCGTACCGGAAGTCGGCAGATAGACGGCGCCCTCGATATCCAGGATAAACGCCGGCCCGGCACCGAGACGCAAACCGACGGTCTGCCTCCGGTTCCGGCGCACATCGAAATTACCTTGGACACCACCCAGGTCCACACCCGGATAGACGGAATAATCCATCGTCTGGCGGTTATTGAAGGCGTCGGCAGCTTCGACACAAATCCGCAGGCGGGAGCACAGACTGAGATCGTTGCCCGGCACATTCTCCACGGAATACCAGTTCGGTGCCGGGTTCTTGTTTCCCTGACAGTTCTCCGGCAGGTAGATTGTCACTCCATTGTCCGGTCCGCCACCGGAAAAACGCAGCAGGTCACTCTCCGTCGCATAGTCCATTTCACGGAGCTTAGAGGGATCCGTCTGGGCAAATCCCTCCCGAAAGAAAGGGACTTCCGTATTGGAAAGCACGGAGCGGATGCAAGCCGCAGTGACCGTAAGATCCGATCCTTCATAGAAATCTTTGTCAAGATACAGGTCATAGCGGGCGAAAAGCTTCCTGACGGGAACCGTTATTGTTCCGAGATCCGCGGAGAGGGTCTGACCTTTCAAGACACCGGCCATGGGGATGCCATAACCGTCTTCATCCAGGCGGGCGAAATCCGTCCCGGAAGGGCAGGTGAATACGAGTCCCCCGGCGAGGTCTTCTTCCGTCAGGGACGGGTTCGAAGCAAAAGATGTAAGGTCAAGCGAGCCGTAATTCACCACGGCAAAGAAATCAAGCGGACGTCCGGCGGGCAAGGTCCAGGAGAAGGATGTTTCGTCGGAATACCTGACACAGGGCCGCCCACCACTCAGGACAGCGGCTCCAGTCTCATGGTAAAAAGCGAACATGGCCACTTTGCAGAATCGTTCCGCACCGCTTACAGAAAGCTGGGAGCGTGTCTGTCCCTCTTCTGCATCATCGCCTTCGAGAGATAAGCAGAAAGGCATGCCGGGCGTTTCCGGCTGGACCGGAGGAGCGACGGCCTCTTGCCGGCACCCCGCCAGGAGCAGGACGGCCATGGAGAGGATTGAGATAGCTTTTTTCATGATTGAAGTATTAGAGAATGATGGTCCCGCCGTCTTCCCACCCGTCATCGGAGACGGAGAAAAAGAGTTTAAGGGAATTGGGCGTCTCCAGTTCCGGATCCCCCGCCCCGAGTCCCGTGATCACGGCTTCCTCGATGACATAGGAGTGATTTCTCCGCATTTGCGGGAGGGACGCGACATAGTATTGGGTCTGCGAGCCTATCCTGGCTTCTATGACCAGCCGGGTCGCACGTTTGGCCCAGGTGGCAGATCGGGTATCCTGAGATGCCGGTGTCGGATTGGGCACGGCATAGAAAACATGCTCTGTCTGATATGTTTGGCCCTGGGCGATGATGGTCCCTATCCGGTCACCCAGGATTGCATCCGGACAGGCAGGCGACTGGCAAGAGCCTTCTTTGTGCCATCCCATCGCGTTGTACCATCGGGAACGGTCCACATCGAGCCCGTCGAAATCATAATCCGCTCCCCAGGTCGTGCGGGACGGCACATTATCCAGATAAATGGCATCCAAGGTAAAGGGAGATGCTGCGAGGCCAGAATCCGAAAGCCGCAGCGTAACCTTTCGGAGCACGACTTTCGACACCAGCCTCGACGCCCGGATTGCGATGCTCTCCGGTCCGGTATCAAGGGAGAACTCCTCGGTTCCATACATCTCCAGCGCCCCCGCCGCATTATCCGACAGATATGCGGCCTGCGCCGCCGGAGTTTCCCCCGTCAGGGAAGATGACGGGTCGAATACACCGGGACCGGAATGAGGAGGATTGACGAAAGCAGCAGCCCTGTACGCGCCCGCCGGCAGCGTGCAGGCGATGGAAGCGCCTGATTCCGAGGACCCCGTAGCAGCCAGCAAACCGTCTGATACGCGGTATACACACAGCGACCACCGATTTACCCGTCCTTCATCAGAGAGCTGGACATTTGTTGCACGGGTGCCAGGGATGTCTCCTAGCTTGAGTTCCACGTTGAAGCACGGAGGATTGTCGCTTTCCATAGACTCCGGAACACCGTCACAGGAAAAAAGAAGCAACAGGGAAGTCAGGAGGAACGCGCACAAGGGCAACGGATCCGCATCCCGCAAGGAATATATAATCATATCAAATCGTGTAGGGAAATGTTATTGACTGCGTCCAGTCGTCTACGGTGATGGATATCGATGCCGTCACGAAATCCACATGGATGGAAACATCCGACAGGGACGGAGCATTCCAGTCATAGCCGATCTTCGTCAGATAGGCTCCCAGGGGAAGGGCATTATCCAACTGCCCGTCCGCACGCCAGAGCAAGATCTTGAGGTCATCCTTGTCCTGCCGTGGCATACGGAAGCGGCAGACTCCTTCAGGGTCACAGGTCAATACGAAACGGAAAGTGCCTTCCAGCGCCTGCCGGCTCAACACGTCCAATCCGTCGCACCCGGCAGTGACTTCCATCCGGTAATCAAACGTATCGAGGCCGGTGATCTCGATATTGGAAAACTGCTTGTACATCTCTAATGCCGTCCGAGCCACTTCCCCGTAGCATGGCACTACCCGGGAAGAAACATAGAGCCGGTCTGACTGGCATCCCTCCCGATATCGGATCTCGTTGCCGGACAGGGATCCGGCGTCAAGCCCGAGAATCCCTGTCACGCCGACATCCCCCTTTTCCACCCGATAGTCATATTCCGGTTGCGCTTCACTTAACTTAAGCTTGTCTTTAGAGAAACAACCATTACCATCCTTGAAAAGAGTGATATACAAACCCTTGTCCCACCAGGAGGGAGGGGTGATGCCGGCGTCCAGGGTCCGGGACAAATCCACAGTCAGCAAGCACGGACAGGCCGAGCGGTCCTCCTTGATAGAACAGGACATCGGAAGGGCAAGCAGCGCAACCAGCAGACAGGATTTGATCCGAATACGGCCCATAGCATCAATATGTCACCGTTTTGGAGAAACCAGTCTCCCAATCTTTGACCGTCACCGTGAAATTGACGGTACCGTTGTCCAGCAGGTCATCCGGATGTTCGACACCGGGTCCCGTGATCGTCAGCTTGGTTACGGTATAGGAGGTGTTGAGGTTCAAGATGTTGCCTGTCCCGACAATATCGATGGGATAGTAGTATACATGCGTTCCGAGTTTGGTCTCCACGACCAGGCGGGTCCGTCTCGGCGACCAGTTGCCACGATGGGCGTCCGTCGTCGTAGGATTGGGATAGCAATAGAAATAGTGTTTGGTCGTGTAGGGTGTCACCTGACCCGTTGTACTCTGAATCCGAACCGCAGAGGATAACTTATCGGTTATCAGAGCGTTGCAGTCTCCGGACTCATACTGCATCTTGTTGTACCACGTTCCGGACGCAGGAACCTGCGAAAAAGGGCAGCTTCCATTGACATTGATCAGATAGACACCCGTGACGGAAAACTCCTGTGTCTTATAGGCTGCCGCCGTAAACGCGGTCGTGATCTCATCGATCTCAACCTTGGCCGCAAAACGGCGGACCAGCACATTGACCGTCGACGCGCTCGTGAATGTCTGGTTATCAACGGAGCCGATCATATGAAGACCGGCAGAGGTATTATCTTTCAAATATGACATCTTGGATGTCAGGGCAGAGGGGCTGCTGCATCCGGACAGGTCTTCTGTCACATTGGTTACGGCATAGACCGTGTGGCCGGCAATATTGAGCGGAACCGTGGCGGATACGGTACCGGAGTTGGCATTGGCATAAGCGACCAGGTTACCGGAAGAGTTGTAAACCAGTACCTGAAGGTTCGTCACAGCGGTTTCCGCCGCAGGAGAAGTCGAGCGGGTTTCCAGCTGGCCGGAGGGATCGGACAGGGCAAAAGACACCTGGCCCCATTGGACGTTTTTTGAGGAAGAATCAGCAGGATTCTTAAACTCTACGATGTCGCACGAAACGGCGGCAAGACTCAGTAACAGAGTCGCATACAGAAGTTTTTTCATGTTGTTTTTAGTATTGGATTAAGGTTGTGGTTATTCTTTTTTGATCAGTTCCGATATCTCCGGATCCAGGTTGCCCCGATGTCGGAAAGAAGGATCGGCCTCGCAACAACGGCGATAACACTCGAGCGCTTCCCGTCGCCTTCCCATCCGGGAATGGACGATTGCCAGGAGGTACTCCACCTGGGGCGTCCGGTCGAGGTCCTGAAGGATATCCAGCGCACTGGCATTGTAATCCATCGAGCAAAAAGCCACGGCGGCATTATAATCGTGGTATGGGCGGAGGATTGATACGGCGGTCTTGTAGTCTCGGTCCCGGATCGCCTGCACGCCCCGCATATAAAGCGTATCTAACACGGTCGTCCGGAGCGTATCCTTTTCCATCCCCCTACGGTGCAGGAAAAAATCGAATTTTACCGTGCGCAAGCGGGGATATAGGTTCTGGCGTATATACAGGTAGGAGGGAAGAGATTGCATCTTCCGTTCCCGCTGGTCCGGATCAGTGAGCGAAGCACACTCGTAATACCGGCGCTTGTCCTCTTCTGACAGGCTGGGGTCATTTCCGACGATGGCATCCAGCATCCGCCAGTTCTCCGGATCGCTCCGGGAGATGAAATGGATGTCGGGACGCCGTCCCGGCGAACGGGTCTCCCCTTCGTCCGAATCCGCGCCCAAAACCAGGAGACGGTCAGTGGCCAGCGTATCATAAACCGCCCGCAAATAGCTTCGGAAATACGAGGCGACCGATGCGGAACGACGGGATGTCAAGCTGGCGTTTGAGGCGAAACTGCCTTCAGGCGATGCCGATGCCGTCACGACGATTGAATCCAGGTCAAACTCTTCATTCCTTGCTAAAGAAGAAAGATTATGCTCAATCCGGGACATCTCCGCCCGATTCTCTCCCAATGAACGGTCAATCTCAGCCCGGCCGACGGCAAACGCGATGTAACAGGCCGTATTGGCTTCCACTTTGCGCTCAATCACTTTGGTCAGGTAGTGATCGGAACCGTCCGCCAGGGTTGAAAGTGAGGAAATATAATAAGTCAGCGGAGCGACGGCAGGAATATCGTAAATCATCTTTTCCTGCTCGAATATGTTTCCGGACAAGGCGATTTCGGCTTTCCTCATTCTCGGACGTACATGCAGAGTCTGCACATAGTCATATATGAAATCGCCCGAAGCATTGCGCATGACCGTATCCAGACGCAGGCCTTCACGGACGATCGGGACTTTTACATACTGACGGAACTTCTTGTCTATCAGCGACTTCTTCCTGTCGTTCCTCCAGACTTTGAAGCGGTTGGTATAGTGTGTGACGGCATCCTGTTCAGTCACTCCGTACACAGAATAAAACAGTTCGTCGCTTACGTAGGTAGTATCTGAACGGAACGCGTAGACCTGAGGAAGGTTGCGTTTCAAAAAGACTTCGAGCTGCCGCCGGTCGATCATCAAGGTCTCGTCGGAGATGATCGAACCGATGAACTTCTCATATTGCTGGTATCCACGAAGTTGCGCACGCCTGTAGTCCAGTCCCGTAATGATGACTGGATCCAGTGCCAGCGTATCCTCCAAGACGAACATTTCCGGATAAAAGCGGAGTTGCCACTTGCTGTCGCGCATCATGGCAGGGACCGTTATGCGGAACCGCAGGTCCACCTTTCCGTGCCGTTCGGCAACATTTCTGAATCTCGCAGAAACCATAGCCGCGCTGATGACATCTGTCGCCACCATCTCCCCTTCTTCGTCTTTCACCGCATTCATGATGATGACTTCTTCTTCCTCCGGCGTATCTCTCACCTCAGTCGTATCCTTCTCCATGCCGCTGTTTCCCCAGGCGGCAGAGACGTCATCGTATGGCAGGGCCAGCGTCACGGTGGATGCGCTGCGGGTGAGATTCCCGAGTTTCCCATTCGTGCCGCAGCCAGCCAGGACGCAGGCTATGGTCAGCGAGATTATTGGATAATGCCTCATCCCGGGAATTCGTATTGGAGAGGTGAGGCAGCCTCGATCAGGTTCAAATGGTAGGCGACGACCTCGAAGGCATAACGCTCAATTCCTTCTGAATCGGTATAACGCTGGCCACGGAGCCTTCCTTCTACTTCAACCTTGCAGCCCTTCTCAAATTTGGCCAGGTTGGTAAAGCTTTTCCCTTCCCAGGCGGTCACGTTGTGCCAGGTTGTCTCAATGACAGGATCACCGTTCCTGTCCTTGTACACATAATTGGTCGCCACACTCAGATGGACCACCATCCGGCCATTCACATTCTGCTGCCGGACAAATCCGACTGTCCCTCGCAGTTTGATCTGATTCAGTTGTTCCATAATTCTTCGTTCAGGTTGTTTGACATAGACGGTTCGAGCCCGTCACCGGGAACAAAGGAAAGGAGTTTTTTTCTCAAAAAATGAGTTGCAAAAAAACGGAATCTAGATTTTTATGTTTTTTACAGAAAAGAAACCACACAAACAACTATTTGATTATAAGAAACTTATATTTCTCGATTTTATTCTTTTCAGAGTCGTCGCAGTATGGAAAGGAAATGCCATCTTTGGATTATGGATTACAAAAACAAACAGACGGCAAGACGAGGATGCCTGGAGTGCGGGGAGCCGATCCGATATGGGCGTGCGGACAAGAAGTTCTGCAGCGATGCCTGCAAGAACCGTTATCACAACCACCAGATGAATGTTTTCCTGAAAATTCATTCCAAGGTAATCCATGCATTGGACAAGAATCATAAGATTCTGGCCCACTGCCTGAGTCACGGGTTAAATTCGATCGACTTGGGAGAAGCGATCGAATGGGGATTTAATCCTGAATATGTAACTGGGACGAGGAGAAGCCGGATGCGGCAGGAACTGCGTTGCTTTGATATCCGTTATCAGCGCTCCGAGACCCGACTTTTCAATATAGAAAAGATTGAGGAAACGCCAGAAGACCTGAAGGAATAGCAAGCTGCGGCTCTTTGGTATCCAGTCCGGCTGGACTGGATACGAAGAAGCCCGGCTGACATCAGTCAGTCGGGCTTCCAAAGAACGGCAGCTGCCTACTCTCCCACCTGGTGGGGCAGTACCATCGGCGATGGCGGGCTTAACTTCTCTGTTCGGAATGGGTAGAGGTGGTTCCCCGCCGCTATAGCCACCGCAGTATATGTCT
>JAEEGH010019531.1_pt1 | contig 14203 bp, 21 predicted proteins | sample 9134181 | NCBI WGS metagenome assembly JAEEGH01 (sample SAMN16246544, study PRJNA631951) | gut metagenome | biome: gut microbiome; feature: rumen; material: DP-attached | host: Bos | place: Iran: Karaj | collected 2018-10 | reverse complement strand
TCGTTAGCAAAGTTCTAACAGACTTGGGTAGTGTGTCTCTTAGGAAATATAATGAATCGTTCTCAAGACTGCTGGATTTAGCCGCCTTTGAAAATCAAGAGACAATAGATATGGGGTATTACGAAGCCCATAAGTCTGAAATTATCACCAACTGGTAGAATGAAGCCCATTGTTGTCTTAGATGCCTGCACCATACTCAATCTGTTGCGGATAGACGATGAGACGGACTTTTTGTTGAAGCAGCTCAAGTCGTGGACGATATGTCTGCCACAGACGGTGTATAATGAGACAAAGCTTCATGTCAGGTCTGATTTCTATCCACCAGAGAAAAATGACCATATCCTAGTTGTCATCAACAACGAGTTTGACCATAGAAAAACCCTTGATGCCGACATCAAGAACGACTTGGATGAAGAGTTTGAACGATTATTGAAGTTCAGCAAGCATGATAAGCGAGAAAATGGAGAGTTGTATTGCGTGGCCTTAGCCTTGTTTAAGAGTCGCTGGGAAGAGGATACCGTGACTATCTACACCGATGACTATAAGGCAACAGAAGAATTCAGGGAGTTTTACCGCCATCATCGTATCGGTGACATTGGAGATACGCTTGATCTGTTGACGATGCTGTATTGGACAACACCGGAAACAATATTTCAACGAACAGCCTATCAATCTTTTTTAGAAAATCTTAGGGCTGAATACTGTCACCAACTGAAGGATGTTTCTGATAGTATTGAGGACTATCTTGAGAAACAAAAGAAAAGCCATTGCAACGACAGAAATCTGCTGGAAAATTTAGGAAAGATAGTAGCAGGATATAGACGGTCGGACATGACTCAAATGGAATCTGGCATTCGTTTCTTTCAGGAAGGAAGTAGGTATAAAGAAGTGAAGAAGATAGTGGAAGGTGTTGATGTGGACAATGTGAATCGCCAGATGGAGCGCATAACTGAGCATTTCAATCGGATGAAGGATTATCCGATATTCAAGTTGGCTTGAATTATATAGGCAAGAAGTCAATGCATCGATAGGCTCTGTTTCAACTAGCTCTGTAACCTTTGTCACCATCGAGCACAGAGATGAGGGTGGTACATTTGTTCAAAAGATGAAATAAAATGTGAATGATGAAGAATAGTATATATCAGTTGGCATTGAGATGCAAGACGATCTCGGACGAGAAAATGGGAACGGATAGAAATATTATTCCTTTTCGGGGCATCGTGTTTACGGATTACACAGTAAAGGGGGCTGTTGATGAGTATTTGGAGGCGATAGGGGAATTGTTATCGCCACTTACTGAAAAGTATCCAGCCATCGCATATGAGTTGAGGTTGCATAAGGACAAGTATAAGGATGAGAAGATTGTCCACTTTACGGCGATGAAAACGATCGTGGATTGTGTGTTGGCTCTTGAGAAGGGGAATAATGCTAAAAAGATCTTCGTTAGTCATTCTTCAAAGGATAAGGATGTCATTGAGAAATTCACGGATTACATTTTGCAATTGGGTATAGGATTGAGTCATGAGGATATTTTCTGTACGTCGATTGAGGAAATGGGGATTAAGAATGGTGAAGATATCCGTAGTCATATCAGAGAGAATGTGCAGACGGCGGACTTCTCGTTCCTGATGATTTCTAAGAATTATAAGCAGAGTGAGATTTGCTTGAATGAGATGGGGGCTGTATGGGCTACAGAAAATCGTGTAAGATACTATCTGCTTCCGGATGTGGATTTTAAGGAGATAGGCTGGCTATGTGATGCTAGAAAGGCGGATAGACTGGGGAATTCTGTTGTGCTGGATGCTATAGAAGAGGAACTGACGGAGTTTTATGGATTACCTCGTAAGGGCGGTGTATGGAGCAGGCAACGGCAAAATTTTGTGGATTATCTGGGAATTAGAGAAGACGGCAGTGATGGCGTGAAGTTTGCGTCGGAGGATACTTGTAAATCGATTATTGATGAATTGGTGTGAAGGGGGTATGACGCAGGATGAGAGGTGAAAAAAATGATATGAGTAGGTGATTACATTAGCGCATGATAGCAATCATTATCGTATTTGAAAAGTTTGAAGATTTAGAACTGAACAAATGACGTTAGACGATTTGATACAAGAAGGTCAGAATGTGTTGGAATCAAAATGGGCCAGTGGTTTTAATACGTTTGTTGATGCTGATATGTATGAAACATGGAGGAGGAAAGCCCTCATGTTCCTTCAGGAGTATTATCCTATGCATCCTCAAGTTAAAGACTTTGAGGAGATAGCGACGAAAAAGAATAATAATATTCTGTTTTGTGAAGCGTTAATGGGTATTCTAAAAGCTTTCCAGGCAATAAAACCCAATCATGCCAGGATTGATTATGAAGGAAGGTTAAGTAAACTGTTTGAGAGGTTTCATACTGTTGCCAGACAGTTGAGACGTCGGCATGATGGTAGGCCAACATTAGAGATTCGTGATGAATACGATGTGCAAGACTTGCTACATGGGTTGCTAAGGATTGACTTTGATGATGTCAGGCCAGAGGAATGGACTCCGAGCTATGCGGGGGCCTCAAATAGAATGGATTTTCTGCTGAAGGAAGATGAGATAGCCATTGAGGTGAAGATGACACGAAATGGGCTGAAGGATAAGGAATTGGGTGAACAGCTGATAATAGACATTGCTAAATATCAGAGTCATCCTAATTGTAAATGCCTGTATTGCTTCGTGTATGACCCTGACGGTAATGTCAGGAATCCAAGAGGCTTGGAGAAGGATTTGGCTGAATTGGGGAAGGGGTTCCGAGTAAAGGTGTTTATCAGGCCGGAGTGAGATGATGTAGGAGGAGAGGTGGAACATTTCAATCCGATAGGGGTGGTACATTTGAAAGCGATACGGTGATATGACGCAGGAAGAGAGGTGGTTGAAGAATTACCATGAGGTGATGGAGTATATGGAGACTCATAAGAGGAATCTGAGCAAGTATGATCTTGAAATCAGACATCTGTATACGTGGGTGAAGCATAACCGGAAGTTGATGAATGCTGGGGCGTTGAAACTTGAGCGCATAGAGCCTTTTAAAAGGCTTCTGGAGCTAATGGAGCAATTCAAACGTAAGAATCAATATGAATAGTCGCGATGGCATCGCGACATACAGGACAAGAAGAAATGAGAAAACTACGGCTAATTTGTGAGGATTGGCCGTAGTTTTTTGCGTTAAATGGGGACGGTTTTATTAGGATAAAGCCTTATAATGAGGAAATATCAAAGAAAAAGCTGATATTTCTTGGATATTTACTAAATTATTTATATATTTGCGACGAAAAAATATATGTTAGAAGTATGATAGGTACAATTTCTGCTGATATCGTTCGCTCGACTTCGTTGCAAACAGAGGATCTAATTCGTCTGCGCAACAGACTACGAGGACTGTTGGACGATTTAGAAAGGGATTATCCTGGTTTCTGGGCCAGAATAACGAGAGGAGATAGTATAGAGTGTGTTGTGCCTGAGTATCGGTATGTGCTCAGAATAGCAGTACTGATCAAGTTGTTTGTTAAGATGCAGGCGGATGGATTCGACTGCCATGAGCTTCTGCAACGGCATGGAATAAGGTTTTCTATTGGTATTGCTGAAATAAGTTATGCGGATAAGACCGAGGATATTATTGATGGACCTGCTATCTACTTGTCGGGCAGAAATCTGGACGAAATCAGCAGACGTGATATTTATACATCATTTGAAATAGGGGAGGCTCCTAAGTCGCTGAGTGATATGATGGATTCGTATGTGGCTCTGTTGAGTAATCTGGTGGATTCGTATTCTGCGAAACAAGCTGAGGTTGTGTTTTTCAAATTACTGGGATATAAAGAAGTGGAGATAAGTCAGAGGTTGGGTATAACGCAGTCGGCTGTCAATATGAGATCGACAGGTGCCCAATGGGGCTTGTTGAATACTGCGATAAAGGATTTTGAAGAATTAGAATTGAAGAAGATATGAATGTGGCATTGTTTTTGAATATGTTGCTGGGTCACCTAGTTGGTGACTTTGTGCTGCAAACGGACAAACTGTGCAAGAAGAAGCGTGAAAAAGGTTTATGCAGTTGGTTCATGTGGGTACATTCCTTGATAGTAGCAGGATTAATATGGCTTGCATTTGGTGACTTGAACTTTTTCTGGGGTGGTGCGATTACGTTTTTATCACACTTGCTGATAGATGCTGTGAAGAGCTGGTTAGAACGGAAAGGGCAGCACGTGGGATACTTTGTGGCAGACCAGGTGTTGCACATGCTTATAATAGGCTTGGTTTGTTGGATGTATGGTGATGGCTGGAGACAATTTGACTGGGTGCCAGAGGAGTATGTTCTGCTGGGACCGGCTATAGCATGTGCTGTGTTGGTATGTGTTAAGCCTGCCAACATCTTGATAAAGGGAGTTTTCGAGTGGTATCAGATTGAGATCCCTGCAAGTGCCAAGAAGAATGGTAATGATTTGAAGAATGCAGGTGCACTGATTGGGTCGGTAGAGAGACTTATCATTTTGGTTTTGATGCTATTGGGTCAATATGAGGCAGTTGGATTCGTGGTGGCAGCCAAGTCGCTGATGCGATTCAAGGACTCGGAAGGCGCGAAGGCTGAGTATGTACTTGTGGGTACGCTGTTGAGCTTGTGCGTGGCGATGATATGTGCGATGGGTGTTTTGATGGTAAAGGAATTATAAAATATAGAGCGGTATGGCAAACAATGGGAAGGCAAGTCCGAGGTTGAGGATGAATTATGACCTGCGTAATAGTGATGCAGATCAGAGCCAAAGGATGCTCAACGCGCTGGAGCCTGGAACGCCTATGCCTATACATCGCCACCAGAAAACATCTGAAACGGTGGTGTGTCTCAGAGGTAGACTCGTCTGGGAGTTTTATGATGAACTTGAACGCCGTTGTACGGAGGCTGTCGAATTGACTCCTAACGGGCCTACGGTGGCTCTGAATGTGCCGGCTGGGCAATGGCACTCAATACGAGTGCTTGAAAGCGGGACCGTTATACTGGAATGTAAGGATGGGGCGTATGAGCCACTTTCCGACGTGGATATATTACAGATGTAAGATAGCAATAAAATGAAGGAAGATTTAGTCGTTCGTTTACGCGAGTTGACTGACGTCGACTTCGAACGCGACTCGACAAAGCCTGAAAGCGGGCTTTCGTCTTTGTGCTCGCTGCTTTCTCAGTTTATCGAAAACGAAATGCGCTCATGTTCGATGGATATTGGTGGAATAACACCTGAATATGTCCAAAGGGCATGGGGAGGTAGGGTCGCTATAGAAGATATAAAGGCGGCATTCGAAGAACTGAAACAAAGTGATGATTTACTCTGCAAGGGGAAATAAGGATACTGACAAACGAGCTATGAGAACGGTTGGTTATGAGCAACTCCAACAGGGAACATGGCTCGTTGTCGGTTTTTAGTGATTCCATAATGAACGCAGACTTATCATCAAAACTCTCTCAGGTCATTGAGCAGATTCCAAAGGATGTGCTTTATGACTTTTTGTGTTCTTATGCACAGGAGCATGAAGAATTGGCTATGGCTTTTTCAAACATCCCCAGTCCCCTTCGCCTTCGAAGGGGATCCACCTCTCCCTGTATTCCCTCTCCTCAGGCGAGGGAAAAATTGACTACGACGGAGACCCTCTGCGTCAAAGTTTTAGTAAAGTTCACAAAGCCTGTGCCCTTCGGGTGAACTTTGATTTTCTATCGGCTGCGCGGGGAAAGGCGATATGTGTCATGGCTGCAGAAGAAGGTGGATAGCACAAGAGGTGGTTTCTTCCGCAAACCGTATCTGGAGAAGATGGTTCGCTTTCTGGATAAGACGGGGAAACGTGACGAAGCTATCGTAGCGATGGAGGCCAACAAGAATAAGGATGATGAACTGAGACGTAACTGTTCGGTGAAACCCGTCATTGCCACATAAAATAATGTGCGTAACTTTGCCGCTGAAATTTCACTTTAAGATTTTAGCGACAATGAACAACAAGAAACAAGACAAGAAACCTCTATTCGCAGAGGTAAACCTGACAGGAGATGAGTTTAAACAGTCTCCAAGTAACCACATCCAACGCTCAAGATTCCTGAAGCTCGTGTATCCCAATGATGTGACTCTGATCCTTCCCGGTGATATTAGCGCCAGCCAACTGGAGCAGTACATCCGCATAAAAATATAAAGCCATGGCAAAAATCTGTCAGCTACATGCAGACTTGCACTACTATCTGTGCATGGAGCCTGTTGATATGCGTAAGCAGTTCCGTGGTCTACAGGGAATCGTCAGCGAGGAGTTCAATCGTTACCTGACTCAGGATGAGGCATTCATATTCATTGGCAAGACCAGGACTACAGCCAAGATATTGCACCGTGAGTGTAATGGGCTTACACTCTATGTGCGCAAGTTGAGTGAGGGTCGGTTCCAGATTCCGGAATAAGGTCAGGAGGAGCACCACAAGAAGGTGTCGTTCCAGGACGAGTTGCGCAAGATATGCCAATTGTATAACGTCAATTTGGATGAACGTTACGCGTGGGGCAAGCCCCTGTGTTGGGTTATTAACCCCCTTCGGGGGTATGAATGGGAATGGTTCCATTCACATAGGGGCAAGCCCCTATGCTATGGTATATAGCCCCTTCGGGGCATTCGAGGTCGGTGCATAGGCATCGGCCCTTTTTTTGTGCCCTTATATTTGGTCATATTATAATTCGTTTTGAATGATTACTTTTCACCCTTATAGTATGAGAAAATGTAAAATGTTACATGTTTGAGAGAGGAAAAATGCAAATATTTGAAGATTTTTGTGGTGGATTGGGAGAAAGTTTGTATATTTGCACTTGTAAAATGAATGCGATGATATGGCAGATGTGATTGATATTTACCACGGATTTCCCAAGGTGATAGAGCAGCCGGTATTCGGAGAGGGGAAACTCTACAACGACTACGGTCGGGGCTTCTACTGCACCGAGCATGCCGAGTTGGCCAAGGAGTGGGCCTGCTCGTCGGACAATGATGGTTATGCCAATCATTATCAGCTGGACATGACCGGTCTCACCGTGCTTAATCTCAACAAGCCTGACTACAACATCCTGAACTGGCTCGCCATCCTGCTCGAGAACCGCAAGTTCAATGTGGCCGAGGGGCTGCCGCAGCGGGCAAAGGCCTATATATTAGAGAATTTCAAGGTCGATTACAAGCGGTACGACATCATCATTGGCTACCGTGCTAACGACTCCTACTTCTCCTACGCGGGCGACTTCGTGAACGGTACGCTCTCGCTCTCCGACCTCTCTGAGGCCATGCGTTTGGGAAAACTTGGCGAGCAGGTGGTGCTCAAGTCCAAAAAGGCTTTCGATGCGCTCGCCTTCGTGGAGGCCATCAAGGCTCCCCGCAAGGAGTACTTCGCCAAGTACCGTCAGCGTGACGAGGAGGCTCGCGGAAAGTTCCGTCAGATTGCAGCTAAACCGTTGGTAGAAAGCGAGATATACGTGATTGATGTTATTAGAAATAATTGGAAAAATGGCCAGGGCATATAAGAAGACATACCTGAACGGGGCCATGCGCAACCTTGCCGTGATGATGGATTGTGGTGTGCGCAAGTATGGCTACCCGATAGAGGAGTTCTACGAGAAGTTCCTCGCCTCCGACGTGTCGCGACAGTTCGCTGGCGGCAACCCCCGCTATCTGGTGGGCATGTCGGGTGCCGAGCTGGCCGATATGGTGGTAGATGCCTCAGGCGATGCCATCTCCAATGAGAATGACGGCACCTATACCGTAGGTCCCGAGTACTGGGCCGGATGGGCGCTGGCCTACTACCAGTGGCTCACCCGTCGCAGCTTTGCCTATATGCGCAAGAAAGGCCTGGGCATCAAGGAAGTGGTGAGCATGTACTACCCCCTCCACGAAGCTGACCTCTCCAAGTTTGCCGATGCGGCAGATAGTATTGTAGGAAAGTAGTGAGTTTCCCATACTGATGTTCTGTCGCTCTCGACGACGGAATTTTCTGTTACACACCTATTTACCTCGCTTTTGCGATTTGCATCCGCCCCCAAAGGTGTAGGGCTGTCTTTTTCTGCTTCTACTCATATTGTCTCGAATTTGATGAGAGGTCACAACACCTCGTTGCGCCACTCGGTTAAACATTACGAGACTGTTATTCTTAATTCATTCATGCTTCGTGGAGTTTGTCTATCAGATTCTCTTTCATTGTTGTTCGTTTAATTGTACTACATGTTGAGTGCCCGAGAGGATGGTGAGGGCGTCGAAGGCATGGGCGAAGATGTCATCGTATTGATTGAAGTCGTATTTGTTCCAGTCGCGCTCAATCATGTCACGACTGTCCAAATCGAGGCCTCGCGTGAAAAACTCAAAGATGTGGCGAAGGACTTCTTGGCGTTCATCGTCAGTAAGATGGATTTCTTCTTTTCCGTCAATTGTCAGTGAATTGGCTATGCAGCCTCTTGTCATTTGAATTTTCATATCTTTTTTGTTTTAAATGATTACTTTCCACCCTTATAGTAGGAGAAAAATGAAAATGTTACATCGGAAATGAAGAAAAAAGTGAATTTGTGGTGTTTTTTGCAGATTAATCATTACTTTTGCAAACAATATGGAATATCAGTATCATATTTTTAGTCCGTATCGTGTGTGTCCGTTGGGGGCACATGTGGATCATCAGCATGGACTGGTGACGGGTTTTGCGATTGATAAGGGTGTGGATTTGTGGTTTAATTTGGATGATGATAGCCACGTGCATCTGGAGAGTAAGACCTTTGAAGGCGTGGTGGATTTTGAGATCGATGCTCCCTCGCAAGTAAGGGAACGTCATTGGGGGGACTATGCCCGTGGTGCTAAGTATGCCTTGCGTAAGCGTTTTGAGCTTCGCAGGGGTATTACAGGCGTTATACAGGGTAGTCTTCCTGTGGGTGGACTCAGTTCTAGTGCCGCAGTGCTGATAGCTTATGTGATGGCGTTTGCAAAAGCGAATGATATCACGCTACAGCCGTTTGAGGTGGTAAAAATAGCCTCTGAGGCTGAACGAGAGTATATCGGGTTGAATAATGGTCTACTCGACCAGGCTTGTATCGCGCTGGGCAAGAAGGATGGACTGCTGTTCCTGGATTGCGACAGCAATGACTGGCGCATCATCAAACGCAATCCTGAGATGCCTGAGTTTGAGATTGGCATCTTCTTCTCGGGGCTCACACGAAGCCTTGTAAACAGCGACTATAATCTTCGCGTTTATGAGTGCAAGACGGCTGCGTGGAATATGCTGGCATATACGGAGCAGCCATTGAAAACGTTCGACAAGACGTTCCTTCGCGACATTCCCAAGGCGACGTTCGACAAGACGCGCATCGCTATGCCTGCGAGATTTGCGCGTAGAGCTGAGCATTTCTACTCGGAGTATCGCAGAGTGAGACAGGGCGTGACAGCCTGGGAGACTGGTAATCTCAAACTCTTTGGAAAGCTGTCGTTTGACTCGTGTGAATCGAGTATTCATAATTATGAGTGTGGCTCGCCCGAGTTGATTGCTATATATGAGATTATGCGATCATTGCCAGGAGTATATGGTGGCAGATTCTCGGGGGCAGGATTCAAGGGGGCTTGTATTGCATTGGTGGATCCGGCTTATAAGGATACCATCGAAAAGGAACTGACTGTCCGCTATTTGGAGCAGTTCCCGGAGTATGAAAAAACGTTTAAAGTGTTCTGGGTAAAACCTGATGATGGTGCAAGATTTGTCTAAGGTAAAAGTGAATAGTGAAAAGTGAAAAATTTGCTACCGCATTATGAAGAATATTGTTATTGCTGCTGGTTATGCAACGAGGCTGGGGGAGTTGACAAAGAACTTTCCGAAGCCGTTGCTGAAGATTGGCGAGAATACTATCTTGGGCAGGATGCTTGATGATATCGATAAGATTCCCGAGATTGATGAGCATATCATCATTACGAATCATAAGTTTGCAGGGATTTTTGAGGAGTGGGCTGCTGGTTTGAATTACACCAAGCCGATTACCATAGTTGATGACGGGACATCGACCAACGAGACAAGGCTTGGAGCCGTCTGCGACTTGCTGTTTGCGATGGAGAAACTGAATATCGATGATGACTTACTGGTGGTGGCAGCGGATAACCTGCTGTTCTTTAGCTTCAAGGAGTTTGTGGATTTCGCTCGTGAGAAGCAGACCAGTTGCATCATGTGCCATGAGCAGCCTTCGATAGAGAAACTGCAGCGAACTGGTGTCGTCGAGTTGGACTCTGAGATGAAGGTGCTTGGTATGGAGGAGAAGCCTCAGGTGCCGAAGAGTCATTGGGCCGTGCCTCCGTTCTATATCTATCTTAAGAAGGATTTGCCGCTTGTTCGTGAGAGCGTGGTAAATGGTTGCGGTAAGGATGCCCCAGGCAATCTGGCGCACTATATGGTGGAGCATACCACTATGCATGCCTGGCCGATGTCAGCGGGACGATTTGATATCGGAAGTTTAGATACGTATTATCAAGCAGTAGAAAAATATGGAAAAAATTAGTTTAAATAATAAGACGATTTTGGTGACTGGTCATGCTGGGTTTATTGGCAGTAACCTGGTGCAACGGCTGTTCAAAGATATGAAGAGCGGTACCATAGTAGGTGTTGACAACATGAACAACTACTATGACCCGAGTTTGAAAGATTACCGCCTGCAGGAGCTTGAAAAGGCAAAACCTGAGGGAATAAATTTTGTGTCGGTTAAGGGAGATATTGCTGATAAGGCCCTGATTGACCGGCTGTTTGCTGAGAATAAGTTTGATGTGGTGGTGAATCTGGCGGCACAGGCAGGGGTGAGGTATTCGATTGAGAATCCGGATGCGTATATCATGAGCAACATGATGGGATTCTATAACATTCTTGAGGCTTGCCGTCATAATCCCGTGGAGCATCTGGTTTATGCATCGTCATCGAGCGTGTATGGCGGTAATAAGAAGGTTCCTTTTAGCACGGATGATAGAGTGGATAATCCTGTTTCGCTCTATGCGGCAACAAAGAAGAGCAATGAGCTCTTTGCCCACTGCTACTCAAAGCTCTACAATATCCCAACAACAGGTTTGCGATTCTTTACCGTTTATGGTCCTGCGGGACGTCCTGATATGGCGTACTTCGGCTTTACCAACAAACTGCTGAAGGGTGAGACGATCAAGATTTTCAACTATGGCAATTGCCGCAGAGACTTTACCTATGTGGATGACATCGTAGAGGGAATCGTGCGCGTGATGCAAGGCGCACCTGAGCGCAAGAATGGTGAAGATGGGCTGCCCATTCCCCCTTATGCCGTCTACAACATCGGTGGTGGTCAACCCGAGAACCTCCTCGACTTCGTTCAGATTTTACAAGAAGAACTGACACGTGCCGGTGTGCTGCCAGAGGATTTCGACTTCGAAGCGCACAAGGAACTGGTGCCGATGCAGCCAGGAGATGTTCCTACCACCTATGCAGACGCCACAGCCCTGGAGCGTGACTTCGGGTTTATACCAAAAATAACTTTGCATGAGGGCCTGAGAAAGTTTGCAGAATGGTATAAAAGCTATTACGGCTGAATGTTAAAATGTTAAATGAAGGCTCGCACACGTTGCGGGCCTTTTTCCGTTATGTCTTAATGATTTTGTTGGGTTCGAATCCGTTCGCGAGGTGTCCCATAATTCCATGTGGAGGTCACTCATGTATTGGATTTTCATTGTTCTTCTTCTATTAGTTGTACAATGTGTTGAGTGCCCGAGAGGATGGTTTAGGGCGTCCTGACACTCTTTCAGGATGTTGAAGTCGATTTGTTCCAGTCTCGTTCAATCATGTCAAGACTGTCAAGGTCGAGCCCTCGCGTGAAGAACTCGAAGATGTCCGTTTTCTCGGGCTTGAAATACCGGCTGGAAAGGAGGCGCAAGAACGCCATCGGCAGGTATTTGCGATATCCCCATTGGAGGTGATACACGCGGTTGAGTCGGGCGCCACTGCGGCCCTCGACTTGAAGTAATAAGTTTGTTCGTTGTCCCATAATAATTCGTTTTTAATTCGACTTTCTACCCTTATAGTATGGGAAATCCGAAATTGTTACATCCAATATGAAGATTTTTTATACTTTTTCATGCGTCAAATGTTAAATTCGGAGATTTATAACAAAAAAGTTACCGAAATATTTGGATATAAATAACTTTTTTGTTACTTTTGCATCGTCAGAAATGACAAAGTGATCTTAAATGTATTTTTTTTTAATAGAATATGAGTATGGCAAAGAAGATAAAAGTAATCGTTGAGACGGGCAAGGATTTATTCTCTTGCTTTATGGTGGGCGAGAATGCTGGGCTCACAGGTCTTCATGGTGAGGGTAAGACAGCACGCAAGGCTATCGACGACTTCTACCTCTGTTACGAAGAAGAAAAGGCATACTGCCAGGAACAGGGTAAGGAGGCTCCTGAGCTGGAATTTGAATTCATCTTTGATATTGGGGCATTCTTCAGCTATTACCTTATCAATGTATCGGGTTTCGCTGAATATGCTGGCATGAATGCGTCTCTTCTCCGTCAGTATGCCTGCGGATTGAAATCGCCAACAGGGAAAACGATAGGAAAGATAAGGGAGGCGATAGACAAATACAAAAAGGATATTGACGCTGGTCTCCTGATAGACAGGCCAGTTCCGCAATATATTTAAAGATCACTTTGGAAGCCCTGATGCGTGAGTATCGGGGCTTTTTTACTTGACATTTCTGAAACTTTCGAGGTAATCGTAATAGTCTTTCTTGTTGTCGATGATTTTCATTCTAATACTGTTAAAAAACTAAGGTCGGAAACAGCCTTGGCACATCGGCTTCGGACGGCATATCCATTGTTCGCGTCCGGAACCCAGGCGAAGGCAAGGCCAAGGACTAAGTCGAAGGCCGGAACGGACGCACCCGTTTTCGAGGGGATCAACCACGTTCCGCGATAGTAAGTCATTAACTTTTGCAGAGTTAAATACCATGGATTTTACATCGATTGCCACGACTGTTCCCGTAAAGGCGAGATTAGCGTCCATTGAGACGCAAGTCCCCGCCACCCTCAGTTGTTATTTCTCAAGTTCGCACAGTGCATCATAGATGGGCTGCAATTCCATTGGAATCACGATTTTTAGCTGCGAAATGCGCTCACACTCTTTGATTTTCCATTCCTTGAATTTCGCGTTCAGCTCGCGATACTTGATGGTGTATTCTTCCATCTTGCCCCTGTACTCCTGACTCCGTTCGAGATTTAGTTGTGCCACCTTCCGACGGATGTTGTACTTGATACGGTTCAGCTGCTGCTCGTTTGAGCGATGCCATTTCTGTAGGTCGAAGAAGAGGTCGTCCACCCGCTGCTGGTCAATCGAAGGTGTATGCGCATAGATCAGCATCTGTTCGCCTGTGCCCTCCGTGCTGTAGGGCTTCATCAGCCGCGTGTGCAGCTCCTCGCGCGCCTTCGAATAGACACCGTCCTTGTGGATGTACTTGCCGATGGTTGCAGCAGTGGCTTCCAGACTCCGACAGCAGTCCTCGCACCTCACTGAGCCGCGTCTCATCATAGCCCTTGTTGATGACCTTACCAGAATTCTCAGGCGAACCCACGATGTCAACCGTCGTGGTGACAAAGTTCAGGTTCTTTAGCTTCGCCTCGTTGCTCACAATCTTTTCCTGTGCGATATTCGCCAGGTGGTTGGCCGACGTTGATGTCAGCCCGTGTTCACCAAAGAACACCTCGTTTACTTTTTTCATATTCGTCACGTTTTTAATTCGACTTTCTACTCTTATAGTATGGTAAAATGAGAAATGTTACATGGAAAATGAAGATATTTTTTGTTTTCTGATGTTTTTTGTGATAAAATGACTATTTTTGCACGTAAAAGCGTGCCAGACATATGACTGAGGTAAGCAAGAAATACAGACTGAATTCCATGGAGAAACCTACGGACGAGATGCTGCAGGAACTGATGGAGGATGTGGCTAACAAAAGTGTGTTATGACATTACAATTCAAAATACAAATCCGCAATATCCAGAAGCCACCAGTATGGCGACGGATGGTTATTCCTGCTAATTTTACGTTTAATGATTTGCATCTCGCTATCCAGGCAGCCTTTGGATGGGAGAACTATCATCTGTATCAATTTGAGAAGGCCCCATACGACCGCGGATGGAAAGTCAAAATTT
>JAEEGH010019530.1_pt1 | contig 14203 bp, 14 predicted proteins | sample 9134181 | NCBI WGS metagenome assembly JAEEGH01 (sample SAMN16246544, study PRJNA631951) | gut metagenome | biome: gut microbiome; feature: rumen; material: DP-attached | host: Bos | place: Iran: Karaj | collected 2018-10 | reverse complement strand
CTGAGGAAATCGGCCTAGGCACACAAGCCTATAACCTCATCGACATCAACACCACGGGTCTTCAGGAGTTTGACCCACAGCATCCCGCTCCCGAGAGTCTGCGCTACAACGTCTTCAGCATCGACGGTAAAAAGGTGCTAAACAACGCTACAAGTCTAGAGTCTTTGCCGGCAGGGATTTACATTATCAACGGAAAAAAACAGGTCATCACAAAATAACCAACAAGTACGAGTACCATGAAAAGACTTATAAAAATCGCAGTTATAGCAGTAGCTGCTCTCGCTTTCTCCGCCTGCTGCAACCAGAAAGACGAGCCCGTGCAGACAGGCCTCGTGATTGAGAAGCAAGGCGTATTCTCGTCGGGCGGACGCATCACCGACCCTATCCCAGGCGATTACGATGCCACACAAAATTGGATGGACCAATCGCGCAAAGGCACCACCACACATGTGGACCATGCCAACACCTTCTACCAGATTCCCGCCTCGGGCAACGGCATCCCGATGGTGTTTCTGCACGGCTACGGGCAGACGCGCACGGGCTGGCAGGCCACTCCCGACGGACGTGAGGGCTGGAGCGACCTCTTCCTGAAGAAGGGTTACTCCGTGTTCCTCGTCGACCAGCCTCGCCGTGGTGCCGCTGCCGCCACCGAGATGATCGTCACCGACCCCGGCGACGTGGAGGACGGCAAGTTCAAGGTAGGCGAACAGGCTTGGTACACCCACTTCCGCATCGGTCGCGTGGCTCCCGAACGCTACGAGGGCTCACAGTTCCCCGTTGGTGACGAGGCGCAGACACAGTTCTTCTGCCAGATGACACCCAACACGGGCAATTACGACGAGCCGCTTTTCGGTCAAGCGTTGAGTGCTGTGTTGTCAGATGTGCAGAAGATGACGGGCAAGAAAGCCGTCTACATCACCCACTCGCAGGGTGGCCGCGTGGGTTGGCAGACCGATACTGAGAACATCGCTGCCATCGTGGCCATTGAGCCGGGTTTCGCACCTATGGTAGGTTCGCCTGAATACCAGAAGTTTGTTGAGGCCAGGGTGCCGATGCTCTTCCTCTTCGGCGACAACATCATGAATGGTCCCGAGGACATCCAATCGACAGGTTTTTGGCAGATGGTGCTGAACCAATGCCGCGACTTTGCCGAACATTATAATCAAGACGGAGGTGATGCCACTGTCATCCATCTTCCCGACATGGGCATCAAAGGCAACAGCCACTTTATGTTCCAAGAGATGAACAATGTCGAGATTGCCGACATAGTGGCTGATTGGTTGAACAAACATAACTTGTAATAACGATGAAAAAGAAAATGATGATATTCGCCATTGCATTGACAATGGCTGCCTGTGGAACACAATCCACTAAAGAAAACGCAAAAGAAATGAACACACTTACCTTTACTACCGAGCAGGCGGCCTTTATGTCGGCCATCGCCTGCAACGAGGCCAAAGCCGACTATACCGCCTTAGCCGAGGCCATCAACGACGGCTTGGATGCCGGCTTGACGGTCAGCCAAATCAAGGAAGCCCTATCGCAACTCTATGCCTACACGGGTTTTCCGCGTTCTTTGAATGCCCTTGGCACTTTGCAGAAGGTATTGGAACAACGCCAGAGCGAAGGCAAAGCCACTGAAGAAGGTGTTGAGGCATCGCCACTGCCAAGCCATTACAATGCGTTGGCCCAAGGCAGTGAGGTGCAGACCCAACTCAGCGGTCGCCCTTTCAACTATGACTTCTGCCCTGCCGAGGACTACTATCTGAAAGCCCATCTCTTCGGCGACATCTTCGCCCGCGACAACCTCACCCACGCCGACCGCGAGCTCATCACCGTGAGTGCGTTGAGCGGCTTGGAGAACGTGATGCCACAGTTGCAGGCCCATGTGCGTGGTGCCTTGAACAAGGGTGTCACAGAGGAGCAGTTGCGCAATGTCCCAGTGGCATTGAAAGCTACAGGATTGCAAGCTGAGGCCTTGCGTTGTGAGGCGGCCATCGCTGCCGTTGTGGAAGGCAAGAACGATGTGGTTTGTGCGCAGTCACCCTGGCCTATCGGAGAGCCCAATACGGCATACGCCCAGTATTTCATTGGCAACAGCTATCTCGCCGTACTCGATCCCGCAAGTGGTCTCTGCAACGTCAGTTTCGAGCCTGGCTGCCGCAACAACTGGCACGTCCACCACGGTGCCGTGCAGATGTTGATCTGCGTGAGCGGTCGCGGTTGGTACCAGGAATGGGGCAAGGAAGCCATTCCGTTGGTCCCTGGCACCGTCATCGCCGTTCCCGAGGGCGTGAAGCACTGGCATGGCGCCGCCAAAGACAGCTGGATGCAGCACCTCACCTACCATGCCAACGCCAAGCCCGGCAACAGCAACGAGTGGCTGGAGCCTGTCAGCGATGAACAATATGACACGTTGAAATAGTTGGACAAGGTTCAACGAAAAAACCGCAATCTGAGCGAAGGCTTGGGTTGCGGATTTTTTGTACCTTTGCGGCAAAACAACAGCAATGAAGAAAGAGATTGACCCTAAAGACTCACCGCGCGGACGGGCGTTTGAGCTGTGGAAAACGGCTGGCATGCCGAAAGTGACGATAGTCAAAACCTTTAATGTCGGCAGACTGATCAAGGTTGCCAAACGAAACGGGATGAAGACGAACATGCTGATGTGCTGGTGTATCGGTCAAGCGGCCAGCGGCATCCAGGAGTTCTATACATTGCCTGCCGGAGGGCGCTTATGGCTGTACGACCATCTGGCAGTGATGACCGTCGTGAAAACCACGAGCGGTGACGCCCACCTTTGTGACATCCCGTTTTCAGCGGATCTTCGCCAGTTCAATGAAGATTATTTGCGCCTGACGCGCCAGGTTCACGAAACAAACGAAGACCACCTTCTTGGCAACGACTATATGGCTATCGACACCTCTGCTTTGGCTGAATGCGAGATTGACGGTGTGGTGAGTGTCTATTCCGAGCTATTCACCAATCCCTTCTTGGCTTGGGGCAAATACCATCAAGGGCTATTCAAAACGACTTTGCCCATCTCGTTCCAGTTTCACCACGCCCAGATGGATGGCTTCGAAGCCGCCCGTTTCCTCAACGGCCTTCAGGAGATAATCGACAGGCTGAATATTTGATTGTTTGTTGATGATTTTCTGCCAATAAAAGTAGAAACTTTCGCAAGGACGCATTTCTTTAGGTCAACTCCGTATCGATTTTGACCTGTTTTGACAAGAAAAAGATAAAAGAGATGGTGGGGAATGCGCCCCCTCCACATACAAAAAAAGAGGTTTACAACCTTGTAAAAAATCAAACAATTGAGAAAACGCTGTAGTTTTGCACAATCAATAGATATGATGATTGATAATTGTAATTAGAACAAGGAAAATACTAGTAAAATATGGAAGAATTTTATGTTTTTCTTTTCATTATTGGATCCGTTGTAATTGTCATCCTCGGAGTCTATTATGGCGTCAAAAGTATTAAAGAATATATTGATAGAATTAAATTTGATAGAAGATATAATCTAAAGCCACAAGAAATTGATAAAGCCGAATTAGACAAATTGTTAAAACGAGAATTAGAAAGATTAGAAGCACACAAAAAGCTAGTAAGTCAAGTAAATAAACAAAAACAAATGAGACAAAATGCAGAACGAGAAGAACAAGAAGAAAAGGATACGCAAACAAAGATTGAAAAGACTACTAGTGAAACATCCGAATTGACAGAATTGAATGTACCGGAAAAAGATGAAGAAATAGAGTACAAAAAGCAATCAATAAACGGAAGCATAATTCACGAAACACTAGAAGGAAAAGAGACGAAAGACTGTTTAATAAGGACATATCCAGAGGTATATTATTCAGAGGTCATTAAAAAGATATTATTTGAGAAACCTGAGCTACCGAAAGAGCCTTTAGTACCAGTTAAGCCTAAGCGCCCTGAGGAGCCAAACACGACTAATCCATTTTTTATTATTGCTATAATTGCTGCCATTGTCATTTGTGCTCTTGCTTATTCTCATAATAATAATTCTGGAGGAGGATCAATGGTTGTTGGAATTGTAACATGTTGGGTGTTTTTGATTTCTATGATTGTTGCAGTAAAAAGAAAAGAGAAAAATGAAAAGTTGCAAAAAATATATGAAAATGAAGTTAGGCAATACCAAGAAGCAATTAAAAAATACGAAGAGGATTGTGAGAAGTATGCTGATAAAAGAAAAGACTACATTGATACTGTAACAGAGATGAAGTCAAATGAATATGTTATGAATTGGAGAAAAAAGGAGATGGATAAGTTGCTAAGGGAAAGAATGAAGCCAGTGTTCGAGGACCTTAACGGAGATGTTGTTAAGAAAGGAAGATTAGATGATTATTTTGCAAATGAGTTAATGCTTGCAGGGTATGAAGTGGTTGAGAATGTAAAAATACCTGTTGGAAACACTTTTTACTATCCAGACGTTTTGGTGAAAATGGGAAATTTATATATTGACATTGAGATTGATGAACCTTATTCCATGGATAATGGAGAACCTATACATTATATGGATGATTGTGATGATTCTGTTGATTTTGACAGGGATTTTTATTTTAATGACTTGGGATATGAGGTTATAAGGTTTGCTGAGGAATCTGTGGCTTTGCATCTTAAGGCTTGTGTTGAATATATTGCAGAGGTGGTTAATGCCATAAAAGCAGGAAAAGAGGCATCCTTTTACAATGCAGATATTGTAGTAAAAAGATGGGATAAGGAAGATGCCGAGGCAATGTCAAAAAAAGGCTACAGGAGTGTGTATTTGGGTGTTTTGACTAATGATTAATGAGTATAGAAGGTGTTAGGTGCAATACTAGATGTCACATCCAAATGCAAGTTAAGGCCTAATACAATTGAATTAAAAGTGCAAACATTGTGTTATTTATTTCCCAATAATAAAATCTTCTCCTTCAACAAGCTGTATTTCAGCTTTCTTTGTTTCTTTTGTATTATAACAATACACAGAGAATGTCAACAGCCCGCTTTTTGATATATTTGCTCTGCCAAGGAAACGGCACTTGTTTTTAGGCACACGGGGTAAATTGTCAAATCTAAGTAATTCTGTTTCTTTCAAATATGTTTCAAAAATATCACCGTCTATGTTTTCATCAATATATTTCTTCAGATTGCAACATATTACGTTTCCTTCATTCTCTTCAACGAGGTCTGCTGCATTACATAGACCACATTTACTATATTTGGTGGGTAATGTGTCTCCTTGTTTGCCAAATACCCACTCTCTGCCACTAGAAAAGGGCATAGATATAGTTTTCAACAATACACTTTCACCAGGCTTAATTGGATTGCCATTACAACATATAGGTTCAAGAATGGATGTCTCTACAATTTTTTCTTTTTTAGTAGCATATTCAGCAGGTCTCAATAGAGGTAAAACAGGCTTAGCGGTTTTAGCGACTGCTACATCAACTGCGGTTTTTGTTGTTTTCAAAATATTTAATGTTCCAGAAGGGATGATTTCTTTTCCTTCCATCGCCTCCAATTCGTCAAGAATAAATGAGAAGTCTTGAATCACTTCTTCAGGGCTGATTTCAACACTTGGAATAGTTTCTTCAGCGAATGATTCTTCCCAAAGACGATTAAAATAGTCATCAAAACGAGAGCAAACGTCATTATCATCCGTTGCAATCACGTTTTCAGCGTTTCTCGTTTCTGCGGAATAGGTCCAATTGTAAGAGCCAGAGATGACCATGCTGTTATCAAACAAGCAGAACTTGTTGTGCATTGTCCAACCACGGCTTGTCACGAAATGAAGAAGGCCTCCTTTATCAACAAAGCTTTGCAACGGCAAGCCATAAATGCCGCAATTGATGAAGTCCTTCATCATTATCAATGAAACCTTGACACCTCTTTCCAAAGCATCCAATACCGCATCATACAACTGCCTTTGAGTGAACCATGCCACTGCTATCTTGATTTCGGTTTTTGAAGCTCTGATATTGTCAATAATGAGATTGCGAATGTTTTTAAAATGTGCTTCAATCATAGATTGTTATACTTTATGTTTGCAAAAGTAGTCAATTCTTTCGTGCTATTTGTTTTTTGCAACCTTGCAATTCTTATCTTTGCTTCGTCAATACAATGCAGCCTAATGACAATGCTTATCATAATCATCTGTGCTTACATAGCTGTTAATCTTGCCATGCTGGTATTTAAGCCAGTGAGGAAGAGCTGGCGTTATTGGTTTCATAATGGTTTCAAAGTTTTGGATTTATGGAAGGGATTATTCAACCCCGAGACAATAGGCGAAGAAAAATGGTGGAAAAAGCCTTTTCTGCTTCTTGTTTTTATTGTTGTGTCGCCTATATATATGCTGTGCGCTGTTCTTTGCACTTTGATACCCTATTTTATTTATAAAAACGCGTTAAATAATTACAAGCGACAAAAGGAAATAGAACAAATCCACGCGTCATTGGAACCGCCGTGTACAGTCCCTCCTCCTGAGACTTGGGGAGCCAAGTCGAACCAGAAATTCATCCACGTAAGTCTTGACCTGCCTTTCGAACCTGATATACACGATGTGATTTTTGTGGAAAATGAATACAACGCGGTCATTAACGATTATATCCTTGAACATTATGAAGAGCTGTTACAACGTTTTAGTGCGAGAGGACTTAATTTGGTCTATTTACCAAAACTGTCTGGAGAAGAGGTGTCAGGAGAAGCACTTCTGTACATGTTTCCATATTTGAAGCATGCGTCGTCTTTGACGTTTGACGTTTTCCCTATTGAAATGCTATTGCAGCGCATTATTTCTGGTGCCATTGAAAGTTCGGCTTTGATTCATCGTATCCGAAACAACACGGATTCGGAATACTATTACTATTCATACATAACTTTGGTCGACGATTCTCCCGTTTCAATATCTGATCAGATTGAGTGGTATTTGCGACACACTACGCTTGGATATGGTATTGGCTTGAGAATGTGTCATATCGAATCGGACAATGTTGCAGACAGCTGTTTCAATGACCTTGATACAGAAGACACCTTCGCAAAAAAAAGTAGTTGGGCTTTGGAAGAAGAAATCCGGGAAAGAATCATAGAATTGCGCAAAAGAGGTGTTAGGCTCTATATGTTGAATGGGTTTATTGAGGAACAACCCACCCTAAGCCGAATGGTCATCACAAAAGATTACAGGATTATCTTGCCCGATTACAACAACACTGAAATCACCATGTCGCCACTGCCCAAGGCTGTGTATCTGCTTTTCCTTAAGCATCCAGAGGGCATCCTGTTCAAACATTTGGGCGACTATTACGAAGAGCTTCTTGACATATACAAAGAGGTGGGTAGCCGCGTGATTGAGAGGAATGTCCGCAAAAGCATCCACGACATCACTGACCCAACCAGCAACTCCATCAACGAAAAATGTGCCCGCATCCGCGAAGCTTTTCTTAAACACTTTGACACTCCTTATGCCCAAAACTACTACATCACTGGCTTGCGCGGTGAACCGAAGAAAATTACCTTGCCCCGCGAATTGTTAGATTTGCAAGGCTTGTAAAAACAGAAGTGCATTATAGGCTGTAGTATTTTTGCGCTTGAAATAAACGCAAAAGTTCATCAGCCATGGAAGAATACAAAGACGAATACACCTCCTATGATAGAGAATCAAAAACACAAGAGATTATTAGTACGGTCTTGGTCGTCTGCTTTTGTGTGGCAATATCCGGATACTTTGTTTACGACCTTATCACCTCAGCCCCTATTTATTCCTCGGTTATGGGATTTGTTTTTGTGGCGGCAGTCGCGTTATATTTCCTTTTATGTCGGCCATTGAAAAACACTGATTTTCTGGAGCGTCGTATCTGTAAGCGACTCGACAAGCAAGGCTACCCACACGAAAAGAGGGAAGGCACATTGTACATCACGAAAAACGATAATCATTTCCGCGTATTTATCAGGGACAGTTTCGACAGGAGGATAAAGCATCTGTACTTCCTTTATGATTTCTGGGATGACAACTTCGGAAAAGTGAGCATGGAAGGCTGGACACGAGCGGCAAATTGCATCAATATGAATAATACCCTTACTACTTTTGTCGTGCTTGACGACCACTTCTGCTGCTCCTATCAGACGGCCATCGCCAATGCAAAGGACTTCATGAAAGAATTTGATTGTGCCTATCGGGTTATTGGCGAAGCGATGAATGACTACAATAGGATTTATCCTCACATTGAACGGGATTATCCCAACACCATATCGGAAAACAAAGGCAGCATTGGGTCAGATAATAATTCCGAAACAGTTACGCGTGAGACTTATGCTTAAGGACTACTATTCCATATTGGGTATCAGCTTCAATGCATCGGATGATGAAATCAAGCGGGCATACCGTGCCCTGTCAAAAAGATGGCACCCAGATGTGAATCCCGGGCTTGATACGACTGCCATCATGCAGGACATCAATGAGGCTTATTTTATACTCAGGGATTCGGCGATGAGAGTAAGGTATGATGCAGAATATGTGAAAAATCCTGCTGGTTACGATATGCAGGATGTAGTTCTGAGACAGGCAATAAAAAAAGCCAGAGAATCGGCTGCCAGCTATGTCCGCAGGATTGTTGCCAACTGGGTTCGTAAGGTTTCGGCCGGGATGAAAATTATTGCACAACATGCAATAGTGGTCATCCCGAAGTTTTCTGGTGTGGCGATGGTGGCAATGATAACTGCATCAATAGACACCATGTGCAACAAAATAGAAATAATACATCCTAAAAGCAGAGCAAGTTCCGCTGAAGTTTATGAATCAGATTCGCGTAACACACAACCTAAACAATGTGAACTATTCACATTAGAACAAGTATTAGATGCCGTTAACTATAATAACCAGATGCATTTGAAAAATGAGAATCACAATACAAGCAACGACTATTTTAAGTATCAGAAAATTAACTCTATAAAAGATTAAACATCATGTTAGGATCAATCATTGGAGATATCATAGGTTCAAGATTTGAGGGCTACCATAGCCGAATCAAGACTACGGATTTCGAGCTGTTCGATAAAGGCAGCAAGTTTACCGACGACACCGTGCTGACCATCGCCGTAGCCGACTGGTTGATGCGTGACCCCAAACATCAACACGCAACTTTGGCCAAGATCATGCAGACATACGGGAGGATGTATCTCAGTGCTGGCTTCAGTCACGCCACTAAAGCATGGCTCAACAGCGATGAGCCTCAGCCATACGGTTCCTTCACCAATGGAGCCGCTATGCGTGTCAGTCCAATAGGATGGGCTTTCAAAAGCATGGAAGAGACCATGGAAGTCGCGAAACGGTCAGCCAAGGTGTCGCACGACAGTGAGCAAGGCATCACGGCTGCCCAAGCCGTTTCGGCTGCCATATTCATGGCCCGCCATCATGCGAGCAAGGCAGATATCAAAACATATATCGTGCAGAACTTCCACTACGACCTTGGCCACACGATTGAGGGAATCCGTCCAAACTATAGTTTCGATTGCTCTTGTGAAGGAAGCGTTCCCGAAGCCATCATGGCATTCATGGATGGTGAAGACTATGAGTCCGTCATCCGTCTGGCTGTTTCTCTGGGTGGCGACAGCGACACGCAAGCTTGTATTGCCGGAGGTATCGCCGAAGCGTATTATGGTAGCATCCCGAAAGAAATCATCAAAAATGGCATTCATCATCTGCCTAGCCACTTCCGTAAAGTCATCACTGACTTTGCCATGGCTACGGAATACCAGATGCCAAAATGCATTTATTAAAAAGCTATCAACAACATAAAAAAACATGAAAAATTATGGATTAGCCACATTGCTGGCAACACTTATGCTAGCATCATTCTTAGGATGCACTAACGACAGAAAGTCAGAAAAAGAAGCATTGCAGGACACTAGTCCCATACAAAAACACGAGGAAACATGGGAGGATATTGAGAAGCGCAAGGATTCTCTTTGGGCCATTATCTGCGAATCAACCGATGTAATAGAGGTTGAAAGGGCGAGAGAAATGTTTCTCGAAATGGCTAGTAATGCAGAATGGTATATGCTTGTAGAAAAAGATTATGAAAAGTATAAAGATCGTGTTGAGGAAGAATTCCAACATTTGGTTGAAGCATTGCCTGATTATAAAAACCTGTTTTTAAACGAAAAAGAAAAATGGGAGCACTATCATGAGGCTGTTTTGGCGATGATATCGCTTGAAGACCATGGCAGCAGTGGCACATTGAACATCATTGGTGCCCTCAATCAAAGCCTTGACCTTTGGTCCGCTTCCTTTCATAACTTGCTGCTGCATAAGCAAAGCCAAGATGTGTCGTTTCCTCATACAAAATTCACTTCGCGCATGATAGAGGATGCTTATAAGGCGTTCTTTGATGAGGCTACGGATAATTGGTATAATCCCTACACGGACGATTCGAAAGAAGGATTAGAGGAGTACCAAGCGACTGCCTCAAATGAGAGAAAGATGTGGAATGAGTGGATGAAGTATCGCACAATTGTTGCAAAAGCATTACCCAAAGAATTGCGTGAGGTTTACAATGGTTGCACCAACCTTATGATGAGGACAAAGCTGCATCAATTGAAGAACCAAAACGCAGGGCTTGGGCTGATGAGCGATGATGTTTCAGATTGTTTGCTGCCAGATTCCTGCTCCGAAAAAGCTTTGTTGAATTATCCAGGATTAAATGTTGTTCTGGAAAAGCATAGTGAAGATTTGAATTGGTATCCTGTATTTGAATAAAACCGTATGAATAATAAGATTCTTCCAAAAGGTTTAAAAAGTATATTGTTGTCTGTATCATGGTTGACGCTTTCGCCACTCCTGCTTATCCTTGACGGCCGTTGGAAACTGCTGCCGAAATGGTTGCGCATTGTGCTGTTTGTGCTGTCGCCGATGATGCTGATCATAGTGGCCGTGGCTGCAATATGGGGCAGCGACTACTATTCAGAGCATTATATGCAGCACCATTTTGTCAGGCGCAGGGTGGTAGAAAACATCACAGGAGTTAGATTGCCCAGATACAAAGTGCGAGACCGGGCAGAAGAATGGGAATGTTTTAGTAGTTCCCCGGAACATGCCTATGACTACACATTGGAATTCAAAAAAATGCCTGATGATGCTTTTTATGAAAAACTCAATGAACATTTCGATTGCTTTGAGCCAGGTAAATACAGCTATAGTGCCATCTGGGGTAATGGGATAGAAGCCCCCAAAGGCGAATCAGACAAGGACAATATCAGCTTTTCCGTTGATATCGAAAGAGGATCAAAGACTTTTCATATTAGAGTAATAGGATGGTAGCTTACCTCACCATCCCCAAAATCACCTCGGGCGCGATGGTCATTTCGGTGACGGCACAAAGGCCTGCACCGATGTCCTTCAGGCTGGCACCTAACAAATAGACCTTGTCGTCAATGATTAGGAAACGATCGTGGTTGCGGTGAGGTAGCTGGATAAACGCTATTTCGGGATATTGGGTATTATGCTTCTTCAGGTCAGTCAGGAATTGCTCATTATAACGGGTGTGGATAGTCGCCGTCACTCCATCAGCCCGCTTTGTCAGCATGGAAAGCACCCTGTCGTCAACAAAGTTGTCAATTAGGACAATCCTTTTTCGGGCGCTCCGAACGAGGTCGGAGATATAGGTCCATGCGTCCCAGACGCAGCCAGTTGCAAAAACCTGTTCAGGAAGCAACTTCGGAGAGTGTTCTTCTATCTTGTCAAGAATCAAATCGATTTTTTCGTCTGTCTCGATTTGGTGTTTCTCCAAATGCGCTATTCGCATCAAAACAGCTGCGTTCTGAATCATAAACCTCCGCATGGCAACGAAGGCATTCATAATTCTTATACTTACTTCTATGGCGATAGGACTATGTAGAACAGATGATAACTGTGCAATGCCTTGCTCCGTGAACACGTATGGAAGAGAAGGATTATATTTTAGCGAGCGTAGGTTATCGCAAATTGCGACAACCTCATCCCGTTCGGCTTCAGTTAACTGAAAACGAAATGATTCTGGGAAACGAGCCCTATTTCGTTTTACTTGCTCATTCAGTCGGCTTGTAGTTACACCATAAAGCATAGCCAAGTCGCGGTCAATCATTACCTGCACACCCCGGATACTAAAAATCATATTCTCAATTCCTGAAATGTCAACAGACTTATCACAATTTATGATATGTTCTTCGAACCGGTCGCAATTTGCGACCACCTTTTCGAACTGGTTGCAGTTTGCAACCACCTCTTGTGTTTTGTCTTTTGTCGTTTTCTTTGCCATACCTATCCTTTTTTAATTATACCGCAAAGAAACAACCTTTGTCAAGAAAAAGCCGTTGAACAAACGTTTGTAGTCGACAGCAGTCGTTTGTTGTCGTTTGTTGTCGGGTAGTTTGCTGTAAATGAATAATTAAAACAGACGGACAAAGTAGCGTATGACCAAATTGCAGATTTAACTATTATTCTTATTTTTGCACCGAGGCTGAAAGCTGACTGCTGAAAGCCAAAAATCGCATCAAAACAATCCTGTTCATGGTCTTAAACTACCAAATATCCAGTCCAGAAACAATGGAACGAGCCATTTGCGAGTTGGGCATCGTCCCGTTTTTCACCAGTGCCATCCCGGGCTATTCCATCAAGGAACTCACCCAGCCTGGGTTTTGGTTTGACGGCGAGGAGGACTCGCTCGGGCCGTGGGATTGGAAGATCGACTGCCTGCAAAACGGCGGCATCGCCTACGGGAAGTTCCTCTGCGGGGGAAAAGCCGCCTTCGCGACGGTCCCATTCTACCGCGAACTGATGAATGTCCGCCGCGCCACGACAACGCCCGACAAGAACGGCGAGCGCATCATGGATTATCTCGAAAAGCAAGGCAGCATCACCATCAAGGAGGTGCGCGCCTTGCTTGGCGTGAAGAAAGGACAAGCCGATGCGGCCATCGGCAAACTGATGCAACAGTGCCATGTCGTCACGGGAGCCATCGAACGGGTGTATCGAGGTCCCGAGCAGGTTTACAACGGCTGGCAGGTGTCGTATTTCTGCACACCAGAGTCGCTGTTCGAAGACTTCACCACGCTCCACACCGACCGCACCCCAGAGGAGTCGCTGGAGTTTTTAGTCGACCACATCACGAAACTGACGGATGGAACAACCTATCGGAAGCAGGTTTTGAAAGTGCTGAAATAATAGTGAGGTCTTGTTGTTTAGGAAACCATCCATTCCGAATCGTTCGTGGTGGTACCCCTCGCACTGGTGGCGGCAGTTGGGGTCGCCATAAGTTGGAAAGTATAGCTATTCTTTGATTCATATTCTAATCTGTTTGAAATATCATCAAAAATAGTACTTTTGCAGCAAATCCAATTCAAATGAAGAAGGTATTAATCATCGTGGCAACCGTTCTGGGTTTCATCCTCGCGGCTTGCACGGAAAACGAACCTAAAAAAGAAACAACCGTTATGAGTAATGAAGAATGCTTGATTTGTGGTGCGCCATTGGAATACCTTGAACAGGACACGTTGATGGAATGCGTAGTATGCCATAAGAAAGAGCCCAGCAAGACCCGTTGCGTCAAGGGACATTACGTTTGCTCCAACTGCCATACCGCTGGCATGGACTCCATCATCGCCTTGTGTTTGGAAGAGACCTCCAAAGACCCTATCGCTATTTTGGAGAAGATGATGTCGCAACCGTTCTGTCACATGCATGGTCCTGAACACCACGTGCTGGTAGGAGCCGCTTTGCTGACAGCCTACAACAACGCTGTAGCCGATACGATGAAGGTTGACCTGCAATCGGGCCTTTTGGAAGTGATGAGTCGAGGAAGACAAGTGCCTGGCGGTGCTTGCGGTTATATGGGCGCCTGTGGCGCTGCTATCAGCACAGGCATCTTCATGTCTGTGGTCACCCGCAACACGCCACTCTGCACTGAGACATGGCAACTCTGTAACCTGATGACTGCCAAAGCTCTTGAACAGGTGGCTTTGAACGGTGGCCCACGTTGCTGCAAGCGTGATTCCTATCTGTCAATACTCACGGCAGTGGATTTCGTGAAGGAACACCTCGGCGTAGAGATGGAGAAGCCCGAAGTGAAATGCTCGCGCAGCCAAATCAACAACCAGTGTATCGGGAAGAAATGTCCTTTCTCGCCCATACAACAAACTAAGCTATAATCGTTTAATACGGTTG
>JAEEGH010019529.1_pt1 | contig 14204 bp, 6 predicted proteins | sample 9134181 | NCBI WGS metagenome assembly JAEEGH01 (sample SAMN16246544, study PRJNA631951) | gut metagenome | biome: gut microbiome; feature: rumen; material: DP-attached | host: Bos | place: Iran: Karaj | collected 2018-10 | reverse complement strand
GCCGTTGGTCTTATCACTAATCTTAAAGAGGTAGGTGTATGCGTAGCCAGGCTTCCACTGAGTGTAGATAAGAGGCACCTGAGCGGTGGCACCCTTCACGGTGATTTCCTCGGTCGAGCCGTCGATGCTCTCCAATGTGTAGTTCACACGGAGGTTGAGGTTCGTACCTTCCTGATTGGGCAGATAGACCACATAGTAGTTGTCATCAGGATTGCCAGCGAAGGATGCTGTTTTCGAAGAGCGACCCAGGTAGATCTTATCTGTGCTTTTCTCACCCAGCTCAGCGATGGTGTAGTTAAGTTCTCCCCAGTTGATGGTGGTTTTCTGTGCCACAACTTGGTTATTACCATCCTTTGCAGGCTCAAAAGCAATGTGAGCTTGGTTGTTGTCAGGATCAGTAGGTGTGTCTACTGTGGGGAAAGATACAGTGTAGGTACCTTCTGTGAAGATTTCGTTTGCCTCGGTGGTGAACAGCTTGGCAGCAGCAGCACTGGCATCGTCAGAAGCGGGAGCACTGTAGAACTCCACGTTCTTCACTGAGTAGCCAGGAATGGTCTCATAGATACCGATACGCACCTTGGTGCCGAGCTGACGGAACTTGAGGGTGACAGGGTGTTCCTTATAGCCAACAGTCTCACCGTATTTCCCTGCAGTAGAACCATCCTTCTTCACGGTCACGAGGTCAGAAATAAATACCTGGCTGAGGTCATCAGCTTTACCAGTAAAGGTGTAAGCTTCGACCAAACTGGTTTTATCGACACCATCTGTAGTAGTTGTTTCTGGTGTTGCTGCCATTTTTGACACGAGAACCTGTCCTGCTGCTGGATTACCTTCATAGACAGGTGTTTTCGAACCTGCAGACCATGCAAAGAAGTCATACTGAGGCTGGCTGTAGTCCCAGTACTTGATGGTCTGAGCTACGATGCCATTGTCTTTAGCGTGCTTGATGGGAACACCAGCTTCGTTAAGAACATACTCCCAGTTGTTAGAGTTTGACTCTGTGGTGTTAGCAGTGTTCTCAATGTACTTCACAAGGTAGTTGTTGAACACTGTTACACCTGGCGTGCCAGTTTCTTCACCTTTGTAGCCGAATACTACAAACTGATTGCCCAGCTTCTCTGCTGCCTCTGCACCCGTGAAGTCATCGCGGGTGAAGTTGCTCTTCAGCGAGCTGAAGACAATGGGGGTCATCGCCTCGTTGTTGTCAACGGGGGGAGCCTCTGCGATGAAGTCATCGCTGGTGCAGCCGACGAGGGTCATGCCTGCGAGGGCTGCGAGGAATAAATACTTTGTTTTCATAATGTAAAAAAATAATTAAAAAAAGTGAGTTAATAAAAAATTGTTATTCGCTAAAAAACTTTTGTTTTCATTGTCTCGTTATTCGTTGTGTCAGCGTATGGGGGTTTTGACTTTTGATAATCGTTGTTGATGGCTTACATTTCAAACTCGTGTGTTCCTCCGTCCTCGAAGTCTCTCACCACGGCGTTGAAGCCTGAGCCTCCTGAGCGTTTGGGTATGGGTACGGTGTCCATGTCGAGCTCTACGGTGATCACTCCTCCGCGGTATCGGTCGCGCACCTGCCGGGTGACGTCGAAGACGAAGGTGGAGTCCATGCCGTTGTTGAACTGCACGGTGAGGTCCATGTAGTGCCGGTAGGGCTCTTTCACCTCGTCGGCACGCGTAATGTCGTTGGCCTGCAGGTCGCAGATGCCGAAGGTCATCAGTCGTCCGCCTACAATGTCAACGAACTCTGTTCCTGTGGGCACGTCCTCGGCTCGCGTTCCGAAGGCTACGAGCGGCACATTATATTTCATGCGCGTGTTATAGTAGACGGTGATGGCGTCGGTGCCGCTATGACCGGTGTTCACGTTGGTGGAGCGTGCCAGTCCTGAGAAGGCCGCTGAGCCGTCGACGGCTGTGACGCGTCCTCTGTTGTTGTGCAGGATGAGCTGTGTGAGATAGATATAGGTGATGGGGCGCAGTATCATCTTCAGTGTTCGGGTCCAGATGTTGCGCTTCTCATCGAAGACGAATCCCCTCAGGTCGCGGTTGATGTCGACAGCCTGCTCGTAGGCGCTGAAGAGCGGCTCGGGTGCGTAGAAGGAGTGCGTGAATCGCGGTGCCTGGTAACGCGCCGGGTGCATGGTCTGGTTGGTATAGGCGATGACGCTGTCGAGCGATGCCTGCTCGTCGAAGTTCAGGCTCTGCACGCCGTCGAGGGTGGTGATCTGGTTCCAGGCCAAGAGGTCCCAGAATCCCCAGTTGTAGCGGTCGCTGAAGGTATATCCCTCTACGGTGTTGGGTATCACCGAGGTGTGTGGTGCGTAGGGTGTGCTGGCCGTGTAGTATCGGCGCAGGTTGAAGACCTTCGGCATGGTGTAGCCCAGCTCTCCGAATATTTCTCTGTCTACGTCGTCCCATCCGTAGTACCACTCTGCCCGCCAGTTGTAGTCGATGCCGAAGTCGGTCTCGTAGTCCCAGTAGACATCGAGGGCGAGGTCGATGAACGGCATCTCCAACGCTATCTCCTCGGCATCATAGAGGTGCAGGGGCGGCTCGGGCGAGCAGCCTCCTGTTGCGATGAGCAGCAAGAAGGATGCCACCATCTGCGACAGTGCACAGCATATACGTCGCATCAGCTTACTCATCGGCGTCCCTCCTTTCTTCTCTTAGTGACTCCAGCGAGGACTGGGGCCAATATGTTTCGTGCGACACAAAGCTGACACCACGCTGGTGGATGCGCCGGTAGAGCAGGTCGTAGGTGAGTGTGACTCCTATGCGTGTGGGGCCAAACCAGTTCCATCTGTATTGCCGTTTCTTAAACAACTCCGGCTTCTGTGTCCACTTGTAGTAGTAGAGGTCGTCGTGGTAAGCGGGGTTGACGGGGTTCTCATACTTATATGGGTCGTACTTGCAGCGGAAGAATCCTGCCTGCAGTCCGAACTCCAGTCTCCAGTGTCCATTTCTGGTGATGGGCATGACATAGCCGAGGCCTACGCCTGCACCAGCGCCTTCGCCCACCCATCCGCGGTCGGCATCGAAGCAGATGCCGAAGATGCCGACGTGGGCATAGCCCTGCAGGTAGAAGCCGCTGAAGGCAGGGGCCTCCGACTCGTAGGGCTCATGGGTCTCATAGGCCTTATGGGCCTGATGGGGGGTGTAGGGCTTTGAGGCCTTGAGGTAATAGCGGCTCTCCACCTGATAGTTGCGCAGCTGGAAGAACTTATACTTGTGGTAGTGCTGCCACCAGGGCATGTCGAAGGAGGCGCCGAAGGTGAAGTGTCCTGCCTTAGGATAGTATTCCACTGCGACGTTGGGTATGGGGCACCAGCGGTCATAGCCCGGCATATAGGCAACATCGAGCAGCAGGTTGGTCTTGACGGAGAGGAACTCACGCCGTGGCAGGTCCTCCGGGGTTCTCGGCGCTACGGGGATGTTGACGAACTCTTCCTCTTTCTGCGGCACGATGGTGTCGACGGGTACGACGGTGTCTGTCGGCACTACCGTCACCTCGGGTATGACGGGCTCTGCGGGCCTGACCTTGCGCAGCACCATGATGAAGCGGGCGGTACGCAGCTGTGGGAAGTAGGTCCTGAGCAGGCGGTACCACAGGTTGCCGTTGCGTGCTGCCTTCAGCTTGTTCTTCAGGACGGACACCTGGTCACCATACTGACTGACAAGGCCTTGCACCAGGTCGTAGTCGGGGTCGTTGGCCCGGCGCATCAACAGGCATAGCGAGGCGTAGTCCTCGATAAAGTTGTCGACGGAGAGGAGGCTGTCGGCCACGGGGAAGGCCATGTGCTCGGCCATGAAGTGATGCAATGACTGTGCACGGCGCTCACCGAGCATGGTGTTGAAGCTCAGTGGTCCTTCGGGCGATGCCGTGCCGCGGAACATCATCTTCACCAGCTGCAGCGAGTCGAGGTTGAACTGGGGTATGACTCTCTGCTCCAGCTCGTTGAGCAGGCTGTTGCCTTTGGGCAGATCCCACTTGTTGACGGGGAAGACGATGCAGGCAGCCCAGTCGAAGAACTGCTCGTCGGTGAGGGTGGGAATAGGCTCATCATCATCAAGGATGATGACGTAGGGATAAGTCTGGTAGAAGGTGGCGTTATGGAGTGAAGGCACAGCGAAGGCTTGCGTGGGCAACATAGTGAAAAGCCCCAGCAGAAGCACTAAAACGAAGTGCCGGTGTATGTGTCTAATGAAGGATAACACCTTTTTGTTTGTTTTAATTGACTTTTAACATGCAAAGATAGACATATTGTTTGAAATTTCCAAATATTTGTTTATCTTTTTTTTATTTTTGCTACGCAAATGTTGAATAATTCGTCATTTGCAAGATTTGGAGATGCTGTGCCCCCAAATTGTTTTTATTGGTTTTTCTCAGGCCGCTTCGCGGTATCAACCCACATAGACAGCGCCGTAACTATGTCATCATTCCATCCGTACAGGTCGAAATTATTTATAAATAATTCATGTTCAATTCATGGTCATTCGTGTTCAAAATCTTGTCTGCGACGCTACACGAATATCCATGAATGACCATGAATTTTTCATGAATTTTTTCGCTTATTTGAAGGTTGAAGTGTAGTAGGAACAACGTTTTGTTGGCAGTAATATGTCTTTACAAAAATGCCGATTAACTACCCTCAAATTTCGATTGAAATTCACCAAACGGTCATTTGATGGGAAAAAGGGCTAAATTTAAAAACTTGCTATATGGCTGGTTTTTAACCTATTGCGCCTTTTTGCGAAAAAAGCAAAATGAGACGCAAAAAAATCTAGGCTGGATTTTTTCAAAAGGGGCTTAGATTTTTTTACGCGGTGCCTCTTTTTGAAAATGCAAACGCTGATTTTTAACCCAAATGAACCCGTTTAGAGCATAAAAAGCTGCACAGATGCGCTATGTCTGTGCAATTTTTGCTGTTGTTTGGCTTTCGGTGATCCTCTCCTTTTGTCCGGTAGCAAGGCAGAACGGACCTTTTCCCGCTCTATTTCGTGCATTTTTCATGTACCTTTTTTTTGAGAAAAATTATTTACAGTTGCGCCTGACATTCGCTATGGTTTTTCCGTTTTATGTTCCGCTTGGGTGGTTGAACATTTCTTCCTTCCTAAAGCACAACCGATAATTCTTCTTTCAAAAAGTCATTCAAATATTTGGCCGTTTCATATTTTTTCCCTATTTTTGCAGTCTCTAAACATTTACGGGAAAACCAGCGTCTCGCTTGCGGCCTGCCGCAGACCATACGCCCACGCTCCCAAGCAAAGCCAACAGAGCATCCGTTCTATGGCAGTAGGTGTCACAGAGGTGACCACCGTTTCCAGCACAGGGCTATTCAGCGAACAGAGCATGACATTTAAATAGCTACAATCATCTTTTTTACTAACTAATACTATATCTTATGAAAAAACTAAAACTATTATTGATCGCTGCGGCTGCTATGCTAGGATTGAATGCAAGCGCCCAGTTGACTAATGGTACTGTGTACTGGATTCAGGATGCAGCTACGGGGGAATTTATCAGTCAAGGAGCTAATTGGGGCACACAAGCCACTGTTCAGGATGTTGGTGGTGTCGGCTTCGAGGCTGTATATGCCGCTGAAGGTGTTTACAAGTTAAAAAACATCATGTGGAATAAGGTAAACAATGCAAACCTCGGCCTAAACATTGTTGAACATGATGGCTATTGTGACCAGGCCGCATCTGAGATTAAATTATCACCTTCTGGTGATGGATACCTCTTAAGTGCAGTCAAAGATAATAATACGCGTTATATCTGCAATAATCAGACTGCAAATGGCTATGGAGTAAAGGGTATCGGATTTACTACTAATGTTGATGAAGCCACCGTATGGAAATTCCTTACCAAAGAGAAATATGATGCTGCCATTCAAGCATACAAGAATAGCAAAGCTGCATCTTTCGCCACACTATTGAACTATTCCGTAACTACGGTTTCGGACCTTGAGGCTATCATCACGGATGAAAACCAATTCATTTCTAAAGACTACACAAGCAGTATAACAAATGCTGCACTGAATGCAGGTAACACCAATGGCTGGACAGCAGTAAAGCCAAATCAGCGAGACCAAAAATTTAGTTCGGAAAATGGAACAATGGCTGAAGTTTGGAATGGTTGTGTTGTCGCTTCTCAGACAGTGAGTGGTCTGCCCAAAGGTCTTTACAAGGTGACCTTTGTTGGCACTTTCCGTCCAAAAGGAAATGGTGCATCTGAAAAACTGACCTCAGAGCAGACAAGTAGTCCAGCCTATGTCTTTGCCAATGATGCAAAGGAAGAGTTCATCCACTGGATAGACGTTCAGGCAAAGGCAAACGATCGTACTCAAATCAAAAACAACGCTGCTGCATATACAAGCTCATTCTACACTTATGTCACCGACGGTTCTTTAAATCTCGGCGTAAAGCAGGATACTTGGTATGACGGAGAAATGTGGTGCCCGTTTGGTTATTTCACGCTGACCTACTACACCGACAAAGTGTCTGACGAAGATGCTACTGATATCCTCGACAGAGCTAACAGCATCAAGGACAGCAAGATGGGCAACCCTGCGAAGAGCGCCCTGACTTCGGCAATCAGCACTTTCGATGGAAACAAGACCATTGCCAACTACAATGCTCTGAACACTGCCATTACCAATGCCAATGCTTCTATTGCAAGCTACGAGGCATTGCTGTCTGCTATCACCAACGCCAACAACCACACCATCTACACCACTGTGTTTGAGGCCAGCACGACTATGTATAATAGTGCTGTCAATGATGCTCAGGCAGTCTATGATACTGCATTGAATGACGATGTCGCTGAGGCCATCAGCAACTTGACCATAGGCATCCATAATGCATACGAGAATGATTATTCTGTATTCGCTAACGACTATCCATACGACTACTCGACCCTGCTCAACCAGGATATGACCAAGTGGGCTTCCACCAACTATGTAACTATGACTGCCAATGAGCACTGGAACGGTAAGTCTGGTCAGACCTATTACGAGCAGAGCGGCGCAGAATGGGGACAAGACTCTTGGAGCCATGCCGCTACTGAGACGGTCACACTGCCAAAAGGTAAATATGTGATGAGTATCACGGCTCGTGCCTCTGCCGCAGTCGTTTCGACCATGACTGTCAAGGTGGGCGGCGGCGACGACGTCACTGTGGCACTGCCTAACAAGGGTGCCTCGGGCTACGGCATCACGACTGCCGGTGTCGGCAGCTATGCAAGTAGTGGCCAATATGCCAATAATGGCGTTGGCTATGGATGGGAATATCGTTACATTGCCTTTGAGGTGACTGCAGACGACACACCCGTCACCATCAGCTTCAGCTCATCTGTCGAAGGTGCAAAACAGAACTGGGTCAGCCTTGCAAACCCGCTGCTTAAGGGCGACGTGCATCCCAACCAGATTAAGGTGAACCAAATCAAATCACTGGTCGAAACACTGACTGGCTACGAAAACCAGATTACAGCCGGAACCTATGCAACGTTTGCCGACCATATCACAGCTGGCAACAGCGCTACAGTGAATAGCGAAAACTTGGATGAAATCATCACCAACTTGCAGAGCGACATCGAAACAGCAAAGGCCGAGGCTGCCAACATCGCAGCCTACAATGAGGCTTTGGCTGAAGCCCAGGGCTATGAGAGCAAGCTCTTCCCCGAAGACTGGAATACGCTCAACGAGGTTATTGTAGCCAACACGATTAATCTTTCGGCTGAGGACGCACTATCTAAACTTGATGATGCTACTAATAATTTGAAGAATGCTGTTGCCGCAGCCGCTGCTGCAGCCGCCAAGTACTACAATTACACTACTGCCGTTTCCACCATTAATGGTGGCACGAATGTGAATCTGACTTCACTCATTGTGAACCCATCGTTTGAAAAAGGTGACCTTACAGGATGGTCTATTGCCACGCGGGGCAACGACACAGGTGTAAAGACCAACCCAAAGGAGTCAGGGAAGACCTATTATATGGATCACATTGCAGGAGACAAGATTTTCAACACCTGGGCAAACACCGTCAAGACGCTGGACGTCTCTCAGACCATCAGCTGTATGCCAGAAGGCCTGTACCAGCTGAAAGGATGGGTGTCAGGATATAGCGATGGCACAACCATCAATCTTGACGTGAACGGTCATGTGGTGAGTATTGCTCCTGAGGAAAGTGATGGTAAGAGCTACCAGCTCGTCAATGAATTTGCCATTATGGACAAGGGTGACATCACCTTCAAAGTGACGAATATTGGTAAGGGATACTCCTTCTTTATGGCCGATGACTTTGAACTCATCTATGTCGGTGGCAATGAAGTTCTGCCTGCCGTGACAGCTGTAGAAGGCAAGATGAATGCTGAGGTGGCTCAGGCTCAGACTGATGCAATAGCTAAATATAGCAATGAAAAGAATGTAGCCAACTACAATGCTGCTGTACAGGCTATCGCCAATGCACAGGCTTCCATAGACGCTTACAGCGTTGCTAATAAGGCTATTGGCGATGCCAATGCTATTAAGGAGGCTCACAATTTTGCTTCAGCCGCTGCCATTGAAACATTTGAAAATGCCATCAAGGCTGTCTCAGACAAGTATGATGCTGGCACACTCACTCAGGAAGAGGCTGCCTCTGCCGGAGTAACTCTTGGAACTGCAGTCACTGGTAACCGTGCTAATCCTAACGGTGCTGCTGTCAACTACTTAGAGAACGGCTTCGGCCTGAACGACTACGGACAAAACCTTGTCGTCAATACATGGTCTGTAGAGGGCGAAAATGATGGCTCAGCCTTCATTGTTCCTTTCTATGAGTATTGGGTAAGTGATGCCAGTTCTTTGAGCCCCACTACTTGGACTGGTACGTTAACCAACCTTCCCAATGGCCTGTATAAAGTTTCTACTCTGGTGCGTGTACGTGCCAAAAGCGACGTAGATGCAACTGACGCTTCGGGTATCAGCATTAATGTAAATGAGGGCGAACCTAAAGACGTTACAGAAGGTGAGAGGGTTAACGATAATTCACCGTTTACACTTGGAAACTTTGAGGCTGAAGGTTTGGTGGTTGACGGCGTATTGAAGTTTAATGTTGTTGTCGATAAAGAAACCAACATTTCTTGGTTGTCATTCAAGAATGTGAAATATACTAAGGTGCGTGATCTTAATCCGGGTGAAGGCATCGTTGTGGCTACTGCCGAGGATCTTGCTGCACTGAACAGTGCTATCAGTGCTGCTGAAACCAAGAAACTGGGCTTCGAGAAAGGTGAATATGCTCCTTACAACAACGTTGAAGCTCTGATTACTCTGAAAGAAGCCAAGGCTATCGACCAGAAATACGAGTATCTCGCACAGGAAGATGTGCAGACAGCAATTAACACACTGACAAGTGCCATATGGACTGCCAACACTGAGGAGGTGAACGCTGTTTATGACGGCTCATTCGACTTGACAACAGATACAGAAGGAAATTATATCGTTCCTGTTGGATGGACAAACCTCGGATACAATACCCGTGTTTACAACTCAACGAATATGGGCAACAATGCAGGTGTTAATGCCACATCCCAGACTGCTTGTATGTTTGCAAAGTTCACTACCGAGTATGGAACTGAGACAGGCTATACCATGCCTCTTAAAGCCGGTGTTTACGAACTTGACTTCATCTATGGAGGCTGGAATGAATTAGGTACACGTGACATTAAGGTATATTGTGATGAGGTTCAAGCTGAAGTCAATCCTGCAAAAGTTACTGCCAAGGACAACAAAGCTCATACAAACCCTGACTCTTGGAGCAGTTATAAGAGATACATTACCATTCCCTCTGATAGCGACTATGTGCTTTCTGTCTATCGTCAGAACACAACATCACAAAACCAGATTGCTATCTCTGACATCGTGCTGAAGAAAGCTGTTGCCCAGAATATCACTATCTCTGAAAACGAAGACTATACTCCGGTCCTTCAGTACGCCAATGTCACCTTCAACCGCACTACGGTGCAGGGTTGGAACGGCATGGTACTGCCCTTCGATGTTGATGCAAGCAGTATGCTTAAAGTTAAGACATTGCTTGGCGTGAAAGACGATAGAGTTATGGACTTCTCGAGTATCACCTCTGACCCTGCCGGCGTTACCTTGAACTTTACGCCAGCAACTGAAATTAAGGCTGGACGCCCGTTCATGGTATATCTAAAGAATCCAGGCACTTCATATTCAACGACTGTTAGCGCTTTGGGACATACTGTTGAGAATCCTGTCATGCTCAGTGCCAATGCCTTGGAGGATGTCACCATCACAGCTGATGGTAATGAGAATATTAAGTACACCTTCAAGGGCACTTATGCTGCCACTACCGACTTGACCGATGTTGACTTTGCTCTCATCAATGGAACTAAGTTCTACTATCACACGGCTGCCAGTGGCTTGCCTTCAAGTGCTAAGGCCTTCCGTGCCTACTTAGTAAACGAATCCACTGTACCTGAAGGTGCCCGTGTGTCGTTCAACTTCGGCGACGATGTGGTGACAGGTATCAATGAGATTGAACCAGCATCTGCTAACAGTGAAGCTATCTACAATATGGGTGGCCAGCGTGTGATGAAGGCTCAGAAGGGCCTCTACATCCAGAATGGCAAGAAGGTTGTGGTGAAGTAATTAAATATAATTATGAATTTTAATAATAGGATTAGACATTATGAAGAAAAAATATATTAATCCTTCAACGGATATAGTGTTCTTGGCCATTGGAAGTCAGATATGCAATGGTTCTCCAAATCCCAAGCAGCCAACAAACCTTGATGAGGTAGAAAACGGAGGAAACGATCCTGGTAATTTCTCCCGTCGCCGCCGCCGCAATGTCTGGGACGATGAGGAGGAAGAAGAAGAGGAGTGGTAAGCCGCTCAACCCTTCATAACAGCAGTTTCAGGGCGCCCCCGCCGTATTGGCGGGTGGCGCCCTGAAATGTTTTTCCCCATTTTCTTGGAGGATAAAGGAATAATGTGTATCTTTGCAGCAGTTATTGAAAACTTTGTTGAAGGATAGATACCAACCAAACGATATTAGCCACATGAAAAGAATTGTTTATTTAGCTTTGCTGGTGGTGTGCGTTGCGGTTCTCCCGCAACGGCAGGCATTGGCACAAAACGTGGAGGGCGAACAGCTGTTCACCCTGAAGAGTGGCCGGGTGAGCATGGTCATCAATGCCACGAAGGGCGGCAAAATCCTGTCGTTGAAGTATCAGGACAAGGAGGTGCTGTCGCAGTCGCGATGGCCGGAGTCCTTCGGCAGCACGTTCTGGACCAGTCCGCAGAAGGAATGGAACTGGCCGCCGGTGCCTGAGTTCGATAAGCATCCCTACAGGGTGAAGGATCAGCGGCAGGACCGCCTGGTTCTCAGCAGCCACGTGTCGGAGCGCCTGGGACTCAGCGTCGGCAAGGTCTTTCAGGTGGAGTATCCGAGCATGGGCGGCAAGGGCATCGACCCGAACTTCACCATCACCTACAGCATCAAGAACGAGGGCAGCGAGCCGCGCAGCGTGGCACCGTGGGAGATCACCCGTGTGCCCAACGGCGACGGTCTCATCTTCTTCCAGGCTCCCGTCGACAGCATCTGGCCGGCAGGCCTGATGACCTTCGAGAGTGCTCATGGCGCCGCCTGGTATAAGACCGACGAGGCAGAGCAAAACCGCAAGGTGAACGCCGACGGCATGGGCTGGCTGGCCTACTGCGCCGACGGCCTGCTGCTGGTGAAGGATTTCGACAACCTGCAGGCCGGACAGCCCGCACCAGGAGAGGCAGAGGTGCAGGTCTACGTCAACCGTGGCAAGACCTATATCGAACTGGAGAGCCAGGGCGCCTACAAGCTCTTGCAGCCCGGCGAGGAGCTGCGCTGGCGTGTCAGGTGGTATCTCGTGCCGGTCAGCGACGCCACCCAGCCCTCGGAGGAACTGATGGAAATCGTCAACTCAATGATTCAATAAACTATGAAAGGACTGATACTGACAATGACTGTGGCCTTTGCAGCTGTTTGCGCGCATGCCAAGGACGACGTGCAGATACGCCGCAATCAGGTGGGCTGCTATCCCAACCAGGAGAAAATGATTGTCGTAGAGGGCGTGAATCCCTCCGGCAAGGTGCGCGTGACCACGCCCGATGGCAAGGTGGTGAAGCCGAAGACGGTGCGCAAGGCCGTCTCGCCGTGGTCGGGCAAGACCCGCTACATCGTAGACCTCAGCAGTCTGACAGAGCAGGGCCGCTATCAGGTGAGCGTGGGCAAGGAGACGTGCACACTCACCGTGGACGAGCGTCCCTACAGTGACATCGCCAAAGCATCGCTGCGGCTCTTCTATCTCATACGTACAGGCGTGCCCATAGAGATGGGCGGCGAATATAATCGTCCAGCGGGACATCTTGACACACACACTGTCGTCCATCCCTCGGCCGCCTCACCATTACGTCCTGCCGGCACCGTCATCAGCTCGCCCTATGGCTGGTACGACGCAGGCGACTATAATAAATATGTAGTGAACTCAGCCTTCAGCATCGGACTGATGTTCGCCGCCTACGAGCAGCTGCCCGACTATTTTGCCACGCTGCGTGTCAACATCCCCGAGAGCGACAACGCTACGCCCGACCTGCTGGACGAGATGATGTTCAACCTGCGCTGGTTCTTCACCATGCAGGATCCCTTTGACGGCGGCGTCTACCACAAGCTGACCACGCCCAACTTCGAGGCGTTCATCATGCCCAAGGACTGCCGCCAGCCGCGCTTTGTGGTGCAGAAGACGGTGACGGCTACGCTCGACTTCGCTGCCGTGATGGCCGATGCCGCCCGTCTCTACGAGCCTTTCAGTCAGGACTATCCCGGCTTCTCGGCACAGGCCGCCGCGATGGCCGAGCGCGCCTACCAGTGGGCAAAGGACCATCCGAAGGCCTTCTACATGCAGCACACGCTGAAAAACCCCGCCGTGACCACTGGCGGCTACGGTGACATGAGTGCCAGCGACGAATTCTTCTGGGCAGCCACCGCACTATGGAGACTGACGGGCAAGCAGGCCTATCTCGACGACGCGCGGCAGAACCAGCCGCAGCAGTTCACCACACCCTCGTGGGGCAACGTCGCCTCGCTTGGTGCGTTTGAGTGCCTGGCTGATGCAAACAGTCCCCTTCGCAACACGATGCTCCAGCAGTTGACCGCCTTCTGCGACAAAGCCGTCGAGGGTGTTGAGCTGTCGTCCTTCCAGTCGCCCTACGGCAACAATCCGCGTGACTTCGGCTGGGGCTGTCTGGCCGAGCACTGCTGCTGTCAAGCCATGGCCCTGCTCTATGCCGATAAGATGACTGGAAAGGAGAAGTACCGCCGTTATGCCCTCCAGAACGCTGACTACCTGCTGGGGCGTAATGCCACGGGCTACTGCTTCGTCACTGGCTTTGGCGACAAATCGCCGATGCATCCCCATCACCGCCCGTCGGAAGCCGACGGCATCGAAGCGCCCTACCCTGGCATGCTTGTCGGTGGTCCGAACCCCGGTCAGCAGGACAAGCGCGATATGAAGAACGCTGTCTATCCCTCGAACGTACCCGATGAGTCATACATCGATGCCACCGAGTCCTACGCTTCCAACGAGATTGCCATCAACTGGAACGCCTCGCTCATTGCCTTCCTCTGCTGGCTCGACGCACTGGCCAATTAATAAGAATACTAACTTGTAAACCAACAGAAAAGACTTAACGACAATGAAACAGAAGCTATTTGTTCTGGCGCTTTTCACTACCACAACCATCGCAAACGCGCAGGATTTACATTTGAACGATTTGGAATATTTTGAGCGGCAAGGCGTGAACGTACTGGTGTTCAGCAACAGCTTCAACGGCGGATTCAACGACGAGAAAAACTCGGGCATCGAAGTTATTCATCACGGGGTACGCACCATGCAGGGAGGTGCCGTGAGACTGAACAAGACGCCGGAGCAGTGGGACCTGGTTCCGAAGATGACCAGCCGGAAGGTGGACAAGCAGGCTGGGAGCATCGAGGTGACGATGCGCTATGATGACTATGACTTCGACAGTCGCGTCGTGGTAACAGCCAAGGGTAAAGCGATTGAGATTTCCGTCTACTTAGACAAGCCAGTGCCGGAGAAACTGGCGGGCGAGGCGGGCTTCAATCTGGAGCTGCTGCCGTCACAATACTGGCTGAAGACATTC
>JAEEGH010019528.1_pt1 | contig 14204 bp, 10 predicted proteins | sample 9134181 | NCBI WGS metagenome assembly JAEEGH01 (sample SAMN16246544, study PRJNA631951) | gut metagenome | biome: gut microbiome; feature: rumen; material: DP-attached | host: Bos | place: Iran: Karaj | collected 2018-10 | reverse complement strand
CGGCAGGTGTGACGGATGTCATGATGGAACACGATATCTGGCCTGACGGACTTATAGGCGTGTCGGCTGGTGCAGCCTTCGGATGCAACTACAAGTCGCGACAGCCAGGACGTTCCATCCGTTATAATACAAGGTTTGCACGCGACAGCCGTTACAGCGGTGTGAAGTCGTGGCTCACTTCAGGCAACTATTACAATGCCGAGTTTGGCTATCATACCATGCCTCACGAGTTGGATGTCTTCGATAACGATGCTTTCAACCATAACCCGATGGCGTTCTACGTGGTATGTACCGATGTGCTGACGGGTAAGGCCGTGTATCAGGAACTGACGGAGGCTACAGAGGATACCTACGACTGGATACGTGCCTCGGCATCCATGCCGTTGGCCTCAAAGGTGGTGGAACTACAGGGTAGGAAACTGCTGGATGGTGGTGTGGCCGACTCTATTCCGTTGGCGTATTTCGAATCCATAGGTTATCAGCGGAATGTGGTTATCCTGACGCAGCCTGTCGGTTATCAGAAGGAACATCTCAAGCTGATGCCCCTGATGCGTTTGTCGCTGCGCCACTATCCGAGGATGGTTGAGGCAATGGACCGTCGTCACGTGATGTATAACCAGCAGTTGGAATACGTGGCACAAGCCGAGCGTGAAGGGCGTTGCCTCGTGATACGACCAGAGGACAAGATACCCATTGGCCACATCAGCCACGATGCCAAACAGATGCGTCTCGTTTACGAACAAGGGCGTGCTGTAGGCGAGAAATATCTGGACAGCATCAGGGATTTTTATGGCTTGTAGTTACTGATGCCTTGCTTCAAGAAATGGATGTATTCCTTGATGTCCTCGTCGTAGGCACGGCTGCCTGAGAGGGGTTTCCCATTAGCGTCAAGTATCACGTAGAAAGGCTGCGCGTTGGCACCGAATTTAGTACTCTGTAGGTAGCTCCATTTGGCTCCTACGGTGCGCAGTGTCTTGGTGTTACCCTCAGCGTCTTTCACTTCGAAAGGCTCTTGCAGGGGCGTCTTGTCGTCAACGTAAAGCGAGATTAGCACATAGTCGTTGGTCAGTATATCGGCCACCTCAGGGTCGGTCCATACGGCAGCCTCCATCTTACGACAGTTGACACAGCCAAAGCCAGTAAAGTCTATCAGCACGGGTTTGCCTTGAGCCTTAGCAGCAGCCATACCTTCTTCGTAACTGGTAAACTTTGCTTCCACCACCTTATGATTGAGGTTGAAGTCCTGCGTATTCATAGGTGGGGCAAAGGCGCTGACGGCTTTACAGGGGGCTCCCCAAAGACCAGGTACCATATAGAGGGCAAAGGCCAGTGACGCCAGACCGCCCATGATGCACACTACAGGCATCGGCTTGTTGATGTTACCGCCTATTTCGTCACTCTGGAACTTCAGCCAGCCACAAAGATAGGCGCCTAACAGGGCAAAGATGACAATCCAGAGCGAGAGGAATACCTCGCGGTCCAACAGGTGCCAGCCGTAGGCCAAGTCTGCCACCGAGAAGAACTTCAGGGCAAAGGCCAGTTCTATAAAGCCCAGCGTCACTTTCAGGATATTCATCCATGAGCCTGACTTCGGGGCTTGTTTCAGCCATGCAGGGAACAAGGCAAATAGGGTAAAGGGCAGAGCCAGTGCCAAAGCGAAGCCGAACATGCCCAATGCTGGTGCCAGCCAGTTGCCGCTGGTGGTGGTCTCTACAAGTAGTAATCCTATAATCGGTGCTGTGCATGAGAACGATACGAGCACCAACGTGAAAGCCATGAGGAAGATGGATATGAGACCGCTGGTCTCCGTAGCCTTGCTATCCACTGAGTTTGCCCAACTGTCAGGTAGCTTGATTTCAAACCATCCGAAGAAAGACAGGGCGAAGACTACGAGCAGCAGGAACAGGAAGATGTTGAACACGGCGTTGGTTGACATGGCGTTGAGCGTGTCGCTGCCAAAGAGTGCTGTGACAAGCAGTCCTAATCCCAGATAGATAACGATGATGCTAAGTCCGTAGGTAACGGCATCGCGAATGCCTTTACGCTTGTCGGTCTTGGCACGTTTCAGGAAGAACGATACCGTCATCGGAATGATGGGCCAGATGCAAGGCATGCAGACGGCCAACAGACCGCCGACGAATCCCATCAGTAAGATATATAATAAGGAGTGGTCGGCAATGTCGTCATGACCACCCATCGCCTTCAACTCGTCAATGACAGGCGTCCACAAATCATCGGTAGTGATAGGGGAGGCGAGGGCTGTGTCCGATGGCGCTGACTCTACTTTTGTCGTGTCTGTTGTCTGTACTTTCTCTTCCTCGGCTTCTTTCTTATCCTCTACAGGACTCTTGCCTTTTGCCTTGAACTGGACCTCAGACGGTGGCAGACAATTCTGGTCGTTGCAGGCACCATATTCCAGATAGCAATCGATGTCGTATGCGGGCTTGGTAAAACGAATCTTCTGGGCAAAGGTGGCAGAACCCTCAAAGTAGCGCACATCCATCTCGAACAGTTTGTCGAACTGCTTGATTTCCTTGCCGCGCGGCTGTAGTTTGCCAACGGCCTCTGCACCGTCCATCTTCACCACGTTGAACGATGCCGCGATGGGTCCGCCGCTACCCAGGTCGGTTGAATACACGTGCCAGCCTGCGTCGATGTTGGCTGTAAACACGATTTCAGCCTCGTCGCCTTTCAACATCTTCAGTTTCGAACTGAAGTGTACGGGATCCATCATTTGGGCAAACAATGACACGACCGCCAGCAGGAGGCATGCCGTCATGAGGTATCTTTTTGTCATACTCTTTCTGGTTATTATCTCATATCACGTTGCAAAAATAGGAAAAAAACGACAATTATCGATAAAATGTTTTGATAATTGTTATTTTTTTAGTTATTTTGCACGAAAATATCAACGCAACGTATGAAAAGACTATTATCAACTATCTTCCTGTGTGGCGTAGCCCTTATTATCAGTGCGCAAAAAGTGACGTCACCCAACGGAAAACTGATGGCACAGACCATCGACAAGAAACTCGTTATAAACTACAAAAAGCAGCAGGTGCTGGAACTGGCTGACATTCCGTTTGGCAAGCTGGATTTCGTCAAGAAGGTCAAGGACGATTACCAGATGCTGGAGGGTAAGCGTCTGCATTGCACCAATCAGGCCAATGAGTATCAGGCATCCATCGGACCGAATGCGAAGGTGGTCATGCGACTCTACAACGACGGCATCGCTTTCCGTTATGAATACACGAACCTGCAGAACACCAAGGCACCTGCCGAGCAGACAGCCTACGTCATCCACGAGGGTACGAAGCGCTGGATGCAGCAATGGAGTGACAGCTACGAGGGTTTCTTCCCGCTATCGACCACTGCCGAGGTAAAGACATTGGGCGGTTTTGGTGGTGGTATGGTTCAAAAGACCATCAATACCCATTGGGGCTACCCCTTGCTAATGGAGCCTGTTGACGGCGTGTTTGCCCTCATTACCGAGGCTAATATCGAGCGTAGGCAGAGTGCTTCGAGCCTGTATAACAATGGCGAGGTGTTCAGTGTTAAGCAAGACCAGAACGACCTGCTGTTGTCAGGCGATTGGCACACCCCTTGGCGTGTTGTCATCATCGGCACATTGGCAGACATTGTACAATCGACGCTGGTAACCGATGTCAGCGAAGCTACAAAGTTCGAGGATACCAGTTGGATTAAGCCTGGTGTGGTATCGTGGATTTACTGGGCCAACAACCACGGCTCCAATGACTACAATATCATTAAGAAATATGTGGATATGGCTGTTACGCTGAAGCTGCCCTACGTGCTTATCGATGCCGAATGGGATGAGATGCACAAGGTGGCCAGCAACGCAGGCAAGACTATCGAGGATGCTGTGGCCTATGCCAATGCCAAGGGTGTCAAACCGCTGATATGGTATAATTCGTCCATTGGTTGGATTAACGGTGCCCCTGGTCCTAAGTTCCGTCTGAACAAGCCCGAGGATCGTGAGAAGGAGTTTGCTTGGTGCGAGAAAATCGGTGTGGCTGGTGTGAAGATTGACTTCTTCAGTGGCGACAATCAGGCGAATATGGACTACTGTCAAGACCTGATGGAGAGTGCTGCCCGTCATCATCTGCTGGTAAACTTCCACGGAGCCCCCATCCCTCGTGGTTGGCAGCGCACCTATCCCAATCTGCTTTCTACCGAGGGTGTCTATGGTGCCGAGTGGTACAATAATGTGCCTACCTTCACGGATAAGGCTGCCAGTCATAATGCCACACTGCCCTTTACACGTAATGTTGTTGGTCCGATGGACTATACACCTTGCGCTTTCAGCGATTCACAGCATCCGCACATCACGTCGAAAGCTCACGAGCTGGCACTGACCGTACTCTTTGAAAGTGGTTTGCAGCACTTGGCCGACCGTCCTGAGAGTTTCCTTTCTCAGCCTCAGGCCGTGCAGGATTTCTTAGGCCAGCTGCCAGCTGTATGGGACGAGACCCGCTACGTGTCAGGCTATCCAGGACAGAGTGCCGTGTTGGCCCGTCGTAGCGGTAACATCTGGTATGTGGCAGGCGTCAATGGTTCTGACCAGTCTCAAACGCTGGCTACCAACCTTAACTTTATCAAGAAGGGCAGTGCCAAACTCTTTGCCGACGATGGCAACGGACAGTGGAGCATCAATACCATCAGCAAGCTGCCCTCCCAGATTGCCTGTCAGGCCCGTGGCGGCTTCGTGCTCGTTGTCAGCAAGTAACTAGTAACAAATAAGAAAGACGAGTGTATGACGAGAATACAACAGCTATTTTAGGCGTTTCATATATTCCTCATACGTGATATGTCGGCCTCCCATTGATTTGAACAGTGGTGTCTCGAACTGGCAGTCAATGAAGCGACCTTCTATCCGCTCCATAGCCTTCGCCAGATGAATCAACGCTAACTTCGAGGCATTGGGGACCAGCGAGAACATGCTTTCTCCGAAGAAGGCATGGCGCAGCGTGACGCCATAGAGACCGCCGACGAGCCGTCTTCCTGCGGCGGTGTTGGTTGCCTCCCAAACTTCTACGCTGGCAGCATAGCCCTGACGATGCAGACGGGTAAAGGCCTCGATGATGTCAGGACCGAGCCACGCCCCGTTTTCATGATTCCGTCCTTGTGCTGTTGAGCAGCCGTTGATGACACCCTCGAAGTCTTGGTTGACAGTGACCTCGTATTGATGCTGCTTCAGCAATTGCTTCATCGAATGGCTGACGTGAATCTCGTTGGGAAAGATGACATAGCGGTCGAGCGGACAATACCAGTGTGGATCGCGCTCCATCTGGAACGCATACCAAGGGAAGAAACCGTTGCTATAGGCCAATACCAGACGCTCTACAGACAGGTCGCCACCAATGGCTACCAGTCCGTCGTCCTCGCCCCATCGAGGGTTAGGAAACCAGAGTTCGTCATCCAATTGCCAAACAGCCATCTTTCACGTTTACAGTTACATGGCCACCCTGCTTCAGGCTGCCAAACAATATCTCGCGCATCAGCAGCGGTTTCAGTTGCTGGGCAATGACACGATCCATTTCGCGGGCACCATATTCTGCGGTGAAACCTTCCTTCAACAGCAGGTCGAAGGCTTCGTCAGTGAGCGTCATCTTGACCTGTTTCGCTTCCAGTTTAGTATCCAGTTCGCGCAGTTTCTTCTTCAGAATCAGCGTGGCCATTTCCTGGTCCATATCGTGGAACACGACGGCACCTGACAAGCGATTCAGGAATTCAGGCTTGAAGGTCCGCTTCACCTGTTTCATCATGGCCTCGCCCCGGCTGACGCTATTGTTGAAGCCGATGCTCTGCGATGCATACTGTGCCCCGGCGTTCGATGTCATAATCAGTACCACGTTGCGGAAATCGGCCTTGCGCCCCTTGTTGTCCGTCAGTCGTGCATAGTCCATGACCTGCAACAGGATGTTGTAGATGTCCTGATGCGCTTTCTCAATCTCGTCGAGCAACAGCACGGCATTGGGCGACTTGCGAATGGCATCTGTCAGCAGACCGCCATCCTCGTAACCCACATAGCCCGCAGGCGAACCAATGAGCTTGGCCACCGCATGTTTCTCCGTGTATTCGCTCATGTCGAAGCGTATCAGTTCTATACCCAGTTCCTTGGCCAATACGCGTGCCACCTCGGTCTTACCAACACCCGTCGGTCCGACGAACAGCAGCGAGGCCAGTGGCTTGTTGTCATCAAGCAGTCCTGCGCGAGACATCTGAACGGACTCCACCACCTGCCGGATGGCTTCATCCTGTCCGTAAATCTGCGACAGCATCCTCGGTGCCAGACTCTCCAACCGCTGGTAGTCATTGTCTTCGGCTACAGCCAGCGCCTCCACCTTGCACGTCTTGGCCAGCACGTCGGCAATGTCCGCTTTGGCCACTCTGACGTCGTCCTGCTGACCTCTTACCTCGAAGCTTGCGCCAGCTTCGTCTATCAGGTCGATGGCCTTGTCAGGCAGAAAACGGTCGTTCACGTGCTTGGCACTCGCCTCGACGGCAAAGTCGATGGCCTCGTCGTCGTATTTCACGTGGTGGAACGCTTCGTACCTCGGCTGTAACTGCTTCAGGATATGCTTGGCTTCATCGACAGTCGGCTCAAGAATGTCAATCTGCTGGAACCGTCGAATCATACCCTTCGAACGCGAGAAGTGACGGTTATATTCCTCGTAGGTCGTAGAGCCGATAAAGCGGATGGTGCCTGCTTCCAGATAGGGTTTCAGCATGTTCGAGGCGTCCATGGCTCCCTCGCCAGTGGCACCGGCTCCCACCAATGTATGAATCTCGTCGATATAGACGATGTTGTTGTCGCTCTCCTGCTGGACGCCATCCATAATCATCTTGATGCGGTTTTCGAAGTCGCCACGATACTGCGTGCCAGCCAACAGCGTTCCCATGTCAAGCTGGTATATCCTGCTGCCCACCAGCCGTTCGGGCACTTGTCCCTCTTCAATCATCCGTGTCAGTCCCCACACGAGGGCTGTCTTGCCCACGCCAGGCTCTCCCACGTGCAGCGGATTGTTCTTGTCTCTACGGCACAATACCTGAATGGTGCGTTGCAGTTCCTGCTCGCGACCGATCAGCGGATTCTGTTTCTGATACAGGTCGTTCATGCAGGTCACCAGTTTCTTCCATGCGGCATCAGGCTTTTGTTCGTCCGTATCCGTTTCCAACAGGTCGTCTAAGTCATAGCCGCTGATGAGCTGGCTCATGAAATGACTCTCTTGGTCGGCCAGCCCATTCTTCAACACATAGCACGCCCACGACTCTTCCAGATGCAGGATGCCCATGACCAAGTGGGGAATATCCAACGATTTGGCACTACTGTTGACCACCTGCTGACAGGCATAGTCGATGACTTCACCGAGCTGTGCCGATGCCTCTGGTTCGTAGTCACGGTCCGTTGGTACTTTCTCCACTTTTATCATTTCTCTGAACAGACTGTCTGCCATCTTGTCCGGCCTGCAGTAATCGCTGAGCGTTTGTACGAATACCTCGTCGCGCATCATGGCCAGCAGCAGGTGTTCGGGCGTTACAAACTCGTTCCTGTCGTTCTTACAGTACTCCCAAGCTATGTGCAGTATTCTTGCTGCACGTTCTGATTGTCTTATCTCTGCCATAGTTACATTTTTCTCTCTCAGGTTGACACTCGTTTACTCGCAAGGTTCAACGGTTAGTCGCAGCGGATAACCCTGCTCGCGCGCCATGTTCGTAGCCTTGCGGGCCTTCGATATGGCAATGTCGTAGCTGTAGATGCCCACCACGGCCTTGTCCGAGTGGTGCACCTGCAACATCAGCGCATTGGCCTCCTCTTCACTCTTCAGGAACACCTGCACAAGTATCATTACTACAAACTCCATCGTTGTAAAGTCATCGTTGTAGATGATGACCTTATACCGTCTGGGCTCCTTCAGGTTTGTCCGTTGCCTTTCCTTAATTTGTGACTGTTTCTTTGCCATATCACTCCTCCAGTTGCTTTATCCATCCGCAAAGGTAATCATTATTTTGCAAACCCCAACAAAAATAGCCAATAATTATTGAAAGAGCGATAGCGTAAGAACACTTTCAACATCTTATAAAAACACTTAAATCTGACTGCCATTTTGATTATTATTGGCAGTTTTTACCTATTTTTGTAGCGGCATTTTTTAGTATTCATAATTTGCCCTACACATAACACTATTAAAAAGATATGAATGTTCACGTTCTTTTGGCAGCCATACTGCTTAGCCTGATGCCGTATGTGGCTGAGGCTCAGAATTCAGAGATTAACAGTCGTGACCTGCGCGGCAAGGTGGTTTATCAGGATGACGAAGTGGTGTTCCGTCAACTTGACGACCATACATGGATAGGCAACGGACACCGAGTCTATAATGAGTCGCTCTACCTTGTCGAGGGTAACGACCGTGCACTCCTGATTGACGCAGGAACGGTCATTCCTGGACTGGACAAGATTGTAGCCAAGATTACTTCCAAGCCTGTCACGATGATGCTGACGCATGCCCACGGTGACCATGCGGGCGGGGTAGGGCCCTTCCCTGAGGTTTACATGAATGCCGGTGACATGCCGATTGTTCAGAATAACATGCGCAACTACAAGGGACAGATCAAGTATCTCTACGACGGTGAAGTGATAGACCTTGGCGGTCGTGAGATAGAGGTCGTCTTTACGCCCGGCCATACTGCCGGCAGCACGACGTTCTTCGACAAAGCCCGCCATTACGGCTTCAGCGGCGATGCCTTCGGTTCAACCAACCTGCTGGTATTCATCAACCTCTCGACCGAGATGTACACAGCCGAGAGGATTGAACGCTATATGCAGAAGAACGATATCCGTTTCCTCTTTCCCGGTCATTACAGTGGCGACAATCTGGAGACGCTCCAGCGTGTGACAGATATCAAGGACATGTGCCGCGAGATACTGGATGGCACGCGCAAGCCGACTGCCAGCAACGGCAACAACGGAGGCATGGATATGATGGTTGACGACAAGGGCGTCCGCATCAACTTCAGCAGCCGATACGGCATGAAATAAGCCCCAGTCACTTCTTCATTATTCCTTCCTTTTCTCAATTTGTACACAGAGACACTAAGACGCAGAGTCCGCTCTTTTTATTTACCGCAGATTACGCAGATTTCACAGATTTTTATCTATAGGTGCAGAGTGTGGCGCAGCTATAATCTGTATAATCTGCGGAATCTGCGGTTAATTCTACCTGCGGTTAATTAAACTTCAGCCCTCAGCCCTCGTTCAGTTCCCGTCCTTGCGGTTCACATTTACTGCGCCACCAGGACTTTCTTACCCTGACGGATGTAGAAGCCTCGGCGCTGTGGGGCATCTTTTTGCTGTTTGCCGTCGATGGAGTAATAGGGAGCATTCTCAACAGGAGCCAGCAGCACTCGACCAATGGTTGTAGGCTCTGATTCGAGAATGTAAGAAAAATCCTTCCAACCTTGTTTTGCCTCATAAAGGGCCTTGGTTCCCTTTGGCACATATAGCGTGTCGCAAGTTGAGAACACATCGCTTTTGCTGCTTCCCAGATCGAATGGTTCTGAAATCAGCGACACTACAGACCTCAGACCATCGCAGTCAAAAGCTCCTTTGGCGATGGAGTCCACCTCTGCTGGGATTGTAACCGTACTCATGGCACATCCACTGAAGGCATCCTTTCCGATGGATTTCAGGTGTTTGGGCAGTATGATTTCCGACAGAGACATACAGAAACTGAAGCAAGCTTCGGGAAGCGCAGTAATATGATCTGGCAGAACGACAGATTTCAAGTCGCCACAGTTCTCAAAGGCCTGCTTGCCGATGCTTTCGATGGTCTCAGGCAATTCGATATCCTGTAGTGAGCAGCCCATCAGTGCCTGATCGCCTACAGCTGTTATCTTGTAGCCGTTTACCTCTGCGGGGATGGTGAGTTTGCCACTCAAATTTGCATCAATGGCAGGCTTGCGAGTATCCTTTATCTGACTGACAGCAGCAATTTTAGCATTCTCATTGGTAATGCTGAAGTTAATCTGAAAGCCATCGCTGTTTTTCCAATAGAACTCGTCAGTAAGGAAATGGGCGAAGCTCTTCCAGGAGTCGTCACTTTGGAAATCGCTCAAGTATTTCCGCTGAACCCTGACTATGCAATGCTTGTAAAGCAGGTCGTCGAAGCATCCTGCGTCACACGTAAACGGCTTTGTGATTCTCCTCAAGTCGAGCGTGTCTACTTTGGCTCCTGCAAAGGCACTGGCGCCCAATGCCTTGACATTCTCACCAAAGGTGAGTTTCTTGATGCTTAAGCTCTCAAAGGCATGATCGGCAACGCCTTCGAGCGGATAGCCGGCTACGAGTTGTGGAATCATGAGGGAGTCAATCTGCGAACTGCCGACACAGGCGTGCTGCCCATCGCCAATCACCACGCGATTGTCGCCCACCTTATTAAAGGCCATATCCGTCCCGTTGACTCTTCGCATAAACACGCCGTTGACAGGCTCCTGGTACTGATAAGCCTGCATGATGTCGAGATGACTGCCTGCAGATTCGGCCAAGGCACGGACCAGCTCTTTACGGTCCTTGAAATCACGGCACTGAAGCAGGCGGGAGATGGCTCCTGCTGCGAGCGGGCAAGCGAATGAGGTACCTGAGATGACGCGATAACCACCACCAGTTTTTGCAGTCAGCATATTCTCACCTGGCACATACAGCTCATAATTATAGGGCTTGTCGTTAGCAGAGTAAAAGGCGCCATCGAGGTCGTAATTCGAGAACTTGGCCAACTGTCCGAGGCCATTTGTTGCCATCACGCCGATTACTTCAGGCCAGGCTGCTGGCGTACAGACAAAATCGTAGATATTCGTCGATTCATTGCCTGTCGCCGAAATCATGATGGCCTGCTGCGATGTTTTCTTCAGGGCATCGTGCAAGGCATCCGATTCCATCGGGTTTGCATAACTCATGGAGATAATGTCAGCCCCGTTACTGAGCGCGAAATCGTAAGCCTTGATTTCATTGGCGACAGTGGCACCTGTAGATTCCTTAAAGAGCTTGATGGCGATAATCTGGGCCATCGGATTGGCTCCCACCATTCCTTCACCATTGCATACAGCAGCAGCCATGCTGGCGCACGACGTTCCGTGCCCCACTTCGTCAGTCACGTCATCGTTGTCGTCAATCACATTTTTCACGGCCAGGATATTGTCTTTCAGGTCAGGATGGGAGATGTCGACGCCTGTATCGAGGATAGCTATCACAGGGCGCTTCTCTTTTGTAATACCCTGTTGCCAAAGTTCAGGCATACGTATGGCTTCCATATACCATTGTTCTGCATACCGTGGCTCGGCTTGATACTTCGTCACGTCGTCTGAAGTAGAAATCTGTCCTAAAAGATAGTTGGGCTCAGCATATTCCACCCCGTCCATTGCCTGATATGCCTTGACGGCCTCCTCGACAGTCATGCTCGTTGCGTCGAAGCGAATCAGATAGAGTTGTGAGAGGTCTATATCCTCTGTGGGAGTGCTAAAGGCTGGAACGAGACTTCGTTTGGCACTACGAGTGGCAGCATTTTTGTTTCCAGTAAGGGGCATCAACCTTTGGGCTTCAACATGTCCCATCCCTTCAACTCTGGCCATTCCGCGGGTTTGCGCCCTTTCAGAGCGGAATTTTACAATCAGTTCACCTTCACGATAGCCTTGAGCCTGTGAACCCGTCACCACCATCGTCGACAAGACGAAGGCACATAATCTGAATAACCGAACCATCTTTCGCATCATATCTTTGCGTGCAAAGATAGTATTAATTGAGCAAAAAAACAAATTAATGGGCGAATTTTAATAAATAATCTGAACTTTCGCAAGTGAATATTCATTCATCAAGTGACTAATTTATACATTTGATAGAAAAAATCGCTTATAAATCGCACAATTATCCGAAAAAGTTTTGATGATTGAAAAAAAATGCTTATTTTTGCAGTCATATGCCGTAAGTTGCATCTGCCAGAGGTGGATTGCCAGGAACTATATCGTCGTATGGTGTTCAACATCCTTGATGTGGTTGCATCACTGAAGCAGTTCAGAACCATTGTATTTTCCGATACATCGTCTATGCCTATATCGCCATAAGCGGCGTGATTATTCTAATGACAAATTGAAATGGCAATACAGGTGACATACAGGAGAACCAGGAGGCTTTCGATGCGCATTGTGAAGAACGGCGATGTGCATGTGTCGGCACCCATTGGCATGCCTAAGAAAGAAGTGGAGCGGTTCATTGAGGAACACCGCGACTGGATAGCCGAGGCACGTAAGAAAACCTACGAGAGCCAGAAGCGCAGGGCTGACTTTTATAATCAGCTGCCGCTAAAAACGAGGGAACAGGCTGACGATGCCCTGCGACGATTGAAAGCCCTGATAGAGCCGATGGTGGAGAGCCACTCCAAGGAGATGGGCGTGAAGCCGTCCGCTGTCCATTACAAGGCGATGATTTCACGATGGGGTGTCTGCAACGTCAGGGACAAGTCCATCTGCTTCTCTGCCTATCTGCTGCTGTTGCCGGAATGGTGTGTCGAGCACGTGGTGGTTCATGAACTGTGCCATCTGTTGGAACCCAGCCACAATGCCCGTTTCCATGCACTGATGGACAAGTTCTTCCCTCGTTGGAAAGAAGCTCGTAAAGAGACACGTCAAATCTGCAAGATGGAGGAAGACGAAGATGAGTAGCATTGCCCTTTTCATATTTGCTTCATCATAATTACTCAAAATCTGCTTGATTCTGGGTGTAAAGTTACGAATTATTGATAATTCTTTGTTTTTTTGCCCCCAATATTAAGAATAAATCTGAAAAACTGATGTGTTTCCAGAAAATAATCTTACCTTTGTAGCGTGATTCTGGAAAGAGTCAATGTGAAAGTTGAGGCATAGCCTCGACCTTCGCCCGTAAAGGTTCGCTTAGCCGCGATTAATTGGGAACTGGAGTGTGAATCTCCGACTGTCCCGCAGCAGTGAACTCCGTTATGGCTCCTAAGCATAACGCCATTAAGCTTCGCTTGATTGCGTTCACGTCATTGGACAATTGTCTGAGAAGGCGCTTGGGAGTGGAGGAAAGTCTGAAGACCAGCCTTTTTCGGTAACAAGCCAAACGACCCTCGATGTAAGGGCGTGAGGCGAAACTAACATTTTTGTGTGATAAATGAATCGAAAAGGACTGTCATGTAGTCTCTTTGTTGGTTCTGCGCAGCCATGTGCGCATACGTGTATTATTGTATAAGTTTATCGGGGCAGCCTGTCGTGAGACAACGTTTCCCCTTTTAACGAGTATTTAGAACATTAGAGATATGAAACATGAATCAATCGTCGTCGTGTACGACAGCTGTCAGGCTATTGCTGAAGAGATAGCCGACAAGTTGGGTGCTGAGACCGTCAGCGTCCAGAGTATGAACGTCAGACAGATCGAGAACAGCCAGAGTCTCGTCCTTATCATCGAGTTTCAGGATGGTGGCAAACTGTCACCACATTGGCAGTATGTTTATTTGCTGTTAAGCGAAGTTGATTTAAGTGGTAAGAACATTGCTGTCATTGTGGCTCAGGGAAACAAACGGGATTGTGGAACCATAACCAAGGAGTTGTGTGACAGACTCATGAATCAGGGTGCACATATCATCGGTGACCAGCTCTATAGCGGCACTTCTGGGCAAAACCTTGATAATTGGATCTGCGCCATTTCGCCTAACTTATAAAACCATTACCATTATGCAGTATATCTTTATCGTAGCCCTCGAATTCGTCCTTGCTTTCACAGGCGTAGCCCTGCTCATCAGGTACTACAACCATAAAGCATAGGTAAGGACTTCATGCCTTTCCTTTGACTATGTCGAGCTCCGTCACGACTCGGCCGTTTAAGCGAGCTTAACGGCTCTCGCTGCTCCGTCCCTTGAACGTATAGCCGATACCCTCAACGGCAGCACGGATAGCCTCTTCAGTAGCGAGACCTTTGATGGTGAGGGTATTGGCAGAGGCGTTTGCCTTGGCTTTCTCTACGCCTGGCACTTCCTCGACGGCACGGACTACGGCGGCCTCACAATGGCTGCAATGCATGTCCTCGACACGGTAAACGGTCACGTCTGGGTCTGACGGCTTTTGGGCGGTAAACTTGCTGAAAAACTTCATCATAAGAGCAAATATAATTAATAATG
>JAEEGH010019523.1_pt1 | contig 14207 bp, 11 predicted proteins | sample 9134181 | NCBI WGS metagenome assembly JAEEGH01 (sample SAMN16246544, study PRJNA631951) | gut metagenome | biome: gut microbiome; feature: rumen; material: DP-attached | host: Bos | place: Iran: Karaj | collected 2018-10 | reverse complement strand
CAAGAGTCCGGAGAGCGGTTTTGCCGATATGTACGACATGCTGCACGAGTATCTTCGGCATTACGACATCCCCGTCTGCTATGATTTCCCCGTCGGCCATCATAGCGGCTACAACTATCCTTTTGTGGAAGGCTGCAGGGTAAACCTGAAAGTAGGGCAGGGGGGAGGCGGAATTCTGCAGTTCCTCCGGCCATGAGAATGCCAAGAAACGGCAAACAAAAAAGCCTGTCCTCAACAACGAGGACAGGCTTTTGTATTTCTTGAGAAATAATTAGCTTACTCGTAGTACTCGATGGTACGTGTCTGAACCATTTCGCGGCCCATCATTTCGGTCTTGCGGCTGATCCAGTTGCCACGATCGTCGTATTTATAGTCGGTGTAGGGAGTTTCCATTTGCTGGCCCATCATGTCCATCGACATTGAAGCGGGAGCGCCCTTCTCGTTGTACTTGAATTCCTGTGTCATTGAACCCTGGCCGAAATCCATCGACTGGCTCTTCACTTTGCCGTTCTCCCACTTGTAGGTGGTCGTAATCTTCATGTTGCCCTGAGGGGTCTCAACCGATCTTTCAGCCTTCTGCAGATAGCCGTTGTCGTCGTAAACAAGACCTGTGAGGCCTTCGGCCTGCATCTTGCCGTCCTGAGAGAAATTGATAACCTGCTCGCCACGGCCCATCATACCTGCCTGTTTGATAGACTTCACGGGACCTGTAGCCTCGTTAACCTCAACGTCGTGGAACTTTGTCTGTGCTTGCATAGCAAACGGAATGGCCATCAAGGCCAGCATCATCATAACTTTTTTCATGTTGTTATAAGTTAATGTTAATAATAAGTTTTATAGTCTTTTATTAGACGTGAACAAATTGAAAAAGATTAATCGCCGGTGAAAAAAATGGTTGCGGCGGCTGTTTTTTATTTCTCTCACTTTGCATATTATTCATAAATAATGTGTATATTTGTACCCGATTATGGCATTGAAAGTATTACGCGACCGCATCCTGCAAGAGGGACGGTGTCTGGAAGGCGGCATCCTGAAGGTTGACCGCTTTGTGAATCATCAGATGGACCCGTATCTGATGAAGCAAGTAGCTATTGAGTTTATACGCCGCTTTTCCGACGTGAAGGTGAACAAGATACTCACCATCGAGGCTTCGGGCATTGCACCGGCCGTGATGCTGGGCTATCTGATGGAGCTGCCCGTGGTGTATGTGAAGAAGAAAGTGCCTTCCACCATGTCGGAGTTCTATCAGTCGGAGGTGCGTTCGTTCACCAAGATGCGTTCCTACGATGTGGTTATCAACAAGAGCTATCTCACGGCCGACGACCACGTGCTCTTCATCGACGATTTCCTGGCCTTTGGCAATGCCGGCAAGGGAATCATCGACCTGTGCCGTCAGGCGGGCGCCACCATCGAGGGCATGGGCTTCATTATCGAGAAAGAGTTCCAGCACGGGCGCGAGCTGCTCCAGTCGGAAGGCATCAGGCGCATCGAGTCGCTGGCCATCATCGAGTCGCTCGACAACTGTCAGATTAAGATAAAAGAAGACGAATAGCCTTGGCTCCTACGCCTTTTTGCGTCGGCGAAAACAATCCTTGAAATCGCAAAGACCGCAGGTGTAGTCAAGGTGGCGCACCTGCGTTCCCAGTCCGATGATGCCGCTCACGCTCTTGATGGGCATCATCAGGCTGCTCTCAGTGAGACTGACGCCGCAGGTCTCGCCATTGAACAGCGGAAACAACAGCTGTTGCTGGCTGACGTGCCAGCCGCAATAGCCTGGCGAAAAGCGGTTGGTGTGGTGCCATCCCAGTTTTTCGATGTTCTCCTGCAGCGTTTTCTCCATGCAGTCGGCGGTTTTCTCGGCAATCACGCTGCCCAGTGCATCGGCAATAAACACGCGCACCATGTCGCCATCCTCCTTCAGCCGCTTCAGGTATTCCTCGTATTCCGTTCCTGCCGTACAGATGAACAGGGCGTAAGCCTCGGCACCGCGCAGCTGCCGCTCGATAATCTGGCCGATGGAGAAGTCGGGAAGCTCGCGCACAACGAAGAAGCAGAAGCGTGGTTTCAGGAAGTCCTTCACCTCGGCGAGGATGTTCTCCGTCTCTCTGGCGGTAGCCCTGTCGGGCACAGCCTCCCCATAGCCCATCTGCTCATAGAGCTCCGGCAGGCTAATGCCCAGGTCTTCGAATTGCAGTTCTTTCTTTGTCATAATTATTTCCACTCCCTTAGCGCCTCAAAAAACGCATCGATATTGTGCAGGGGTGTCTGCGGCGGCGTGTCGCATCCGCTGGAAAGGACGAAATTGGGGAAACGGCGCATCTGCTCCAGCAGGTGGCAGACCGCTTGCTTCATCTGCGACGGCATGGCATCCTTGAAGATGCTCACGGGGTCGATATTGCCCATTCCAAGGGCCGTGGGCGGCACATCCTCCATCACCTCGCACATCGAACACTTGTTGCCGAAGTGATACATGGCTGCGCCCGTCTCCACCATGGCCTTCGTGCAATGGCCCGTGTTGCCGCAGTTGTGCAGAATCACCGAGAATTCGGGCGTCTGCACCTTGCTGACGATATATTTCACGTAGAGCGACGAGAAGTCAATGCATTGCTCGTTGCTCATCAGTCCGGCGGCGGGCTCGGCCATCAGCACGCCGTTGGCGCCCGCTTCTCTCAGTGCCATGCAGTATTTCAGAATGAACTCCGTGCATTTCGAAAGCAGTTCGTGGGCGGCGTCGGGCTCTTCGCAGATGAGCACCATGATGTCGCTCATGTCGTAAAGACGGCCTGCCAGCGAGAAAGGTCCGATGCAACCGGCAAAAAGCGGACGGTCGGAAATCTTCTCAGCGGCCATCAGGTTGGCTTTCAGATACTCCGGAATGCGCCCACCCGCGAGCGACGGCACCTTCAGCCGGGCAATGTCTTCCGTGCTGTTCAGCAACCGTCCGCGAACGGCCGGCACGGCAATGTCGGAGAATTCAATATCGGCCCCGAAGCATTCCGCCTCGGTGGTCAGGTCCATGATGGTGCAGGCCGCTGCCGAAGGGTAGCGCTCGCACAGTGTCATCACCGCCTCATAGTGAACCGTTCCATTGCTAACGGCTTCCCTGACAGTCTTTCCGTTTAGTTCAATTCCCGGGTGCGTCATCACGGGTATGGCCACCACTTCCTGTTTTTGGATAATCGTTTTTATCCAGTTCTCCATGTTCATTCTCATTGTCGCCTTGTATTTATAATGATGACGCGCCACGGTTGGAAATGTAACATTTGGGTAATAAAAAACCCTGCTTTAAAGCCGTCCCTTATCAAGGGACTCATAATGTTCAGCCCTCGTTTTTTCGTAATTTTAAATAAATTACGTCATCTCGGCATAAAAATAAACCCGTTTATTTTGTTCTGCCCTCGATTTTTCGTAATTTTGCCTTCAAATTCATGAATTAATCTTTTTCACTATGGCTGTAGAAATCAAACGGGTGGAAACCAAGAAAGACCTGAAACGGTTTATCAATTTCCATTACGACCTGTATCAGGGCAATGCCTATGATGCGCCCCCGCTTTTTTTAGACGACTGGAACACCCTGCGCAAGGACAAGAACGCGGCTTTCGAGTTTTGCGAGGCCGAATACTATCTGGCCGAACGCGAGGGCAAAATCGTTGGGCGCGTGGCAGCCATCATCAACAGGCGTGCCAACGAGAAATGGCAGCGCAAGAGCGTACGCTTCGGATGGATCGATTTCATCGACGATATCGAGGTGTCGGCCGCGCTGCTCAAGGCTGTCGAAGACTTTGGCCGCAAGAAAGGCATGACCGAAGTGGTGGGTCCGCTGGGATTCACCGACATGGATCCCGAGGGCATGCTCACCTGGGGATTCGACCAGCTGGGCACGATGGCCACCATCTATAACTATCCCTACTATCCCGAACACATGGAGAAGCTGGGCGGTTTCGAGCAGGACAACGACTACGTGGAGTTCAAGCTGATTGTGCCCGACGAGGTTCCCGAGAAGTATGCCAAGGTGGCCCAGGTGGTGGAGAACCGCTACAATCTGCACATCATCAAATTCCGCAAGAAGGATGTCTACGACGGCGGCTATGGTCTGAAGATGTTCCAGATTGTGAACGAGAGCTTCAAAGACCTCTACGGCTATTCCGAAATGACCGACCGGCAGATTATCCAATACCTGAAAATGTGGCTGCCGCTGGTGAACTACGATTTCGTGACGGGCATTGTTGACGGTAATAAGAACAACGAGCTGGTGGGCATCGGCATCACCATCCCCTCGATGACCAGGGCGCTGCAGAAGTGCCGCCGCGGGCGTCTGCTGCCCTTCGGCTGGTGGCACGTCATCAGGGCACTGAAGTTTGGCAAGAGCGACATCGTCGACCTGATGCTCATCGCCATCAAGCCCGAGTATCGCTCGAAGGGAGCCAACGCGCTGATGTTCACCGACCTTATCCCGCGCTATGTCAAGGCAGGCATAAAATGGGGCGAGAGTCAGGTTGAGATGAAAACCAACGAGAAGGTGCAGAGCCAGTGGGGACCGCTGAACCCTATCCATCACAAGAGTCGCCGGTGCTATCGTAAGGATATAAAGGACTGAGCGAATAACTTAAAAAGACTATGATTACAATTAAGAAAATAGAGGATTTGAAGGGACTGCGCGATTTTATCCAGTTCCGATATGATCTTTACCGTGACGATCCAAACGATGTGCCTTATCTCTACAGTGACGAGGAATTCACGTTGCGCCACGACAAGAATGCTTCGTTCGACGACTGCGAGGCCGACTATTTCATGGCCTACCGCGACGGAAAACCCGTGGGGCGCGTGGCTGCCATCATCAACCGCAAGGCCAACGAGCGGTGGCAGACCAAGAGCGTACGCTTCGGATGGTTCGATTTCATCGATGATATCGAGGTGTCGAAGGCGCTGCTCGACACCGTTGCCCAATGGGGGCGCGAGCGGGGCATGGACAAGATGATTGGTCCGATGGGCTTTGCCGATACCGACCGCGAAGGCATGCTCATCGAGGGATTCGGCGAATATTCCACCGCCTACGCCAACTATAACTACGACTACTATCCCCGTCACATGGAGCAGATAGGCGGTTTCGAGAAAGACAACGACTGGGTGCAGTGCCAGGTGAAGGTGCCCGAGCGTGTTCCCGAGAAGTTCGGAAAGGTTGCCGAGATGGTCAGTCGCCGCTATAACCTGAAGGTGCACAAGCTCTCGCGCAAGGAACTCCTGAAAGAGGGCTACGGGCGCGAGGTGTTCCAGATGCTCAACATCTGCTACGGCAACCTCTACGGCTTTGCCTCGTTGGGCGAGCGCAAGGTGGATCAGCTCGTAGACCAGTATATCCGCATAGCCGACCTCAACCTGGTGAGCATCATCGTAGACGGCAACCTGAACAATAAGATGGTGGGTTTCGGCATCACCTTCCCCTCGCTCTCGAAGGCGCAGCGCAAGCTGAAGAACGGAAAACTGCTGCCCTTCGGATGGATTGGGATGCTCGACGCCATCAAATGGCATCACGCCGACACGGTCGACATGCTGCTCATCGGTGTGCTGCCCGAATATCGGGGCAAGGGAGCCAATGCGCTCATCTTCAGCGACCTCATCCAGCAATACAACCGTTATGGGTTCAAATGGGCCGAGGCCATGCCGCAGATGGAAACCAACGACCACATGCTGGGCCAGTGGCAGTATCTTGAGGCGAACTACCACAGGAGGCTGAGGAGTTATAAGAAGACCCTCCTCCCGCCCTCCCTATAGAAAAGACCCACCCCCGCCCTCCCTATGAGGGAGGGAGCAAAATGCCTCTTCCCCTCCAAATCCCTTCCTACAGGGAGGAGAGCCGTTAGGTGTTCTGCGGTCGCACCGCAGAAAAACAGTGAAAATCCAAAAAACCTGAAATAAATAATATGGCAAAAGAAGATATAGAGAGACAAGACATGGCAGCAGAAAATGCCGAGAGTAATAACTCCCTCCCTCTTGGGGAGGGCGGGGGAGGGGCCTCTACCGAATACGATGCCTCCAGCATCCGCCACCTTTCCGACATCGAGCACATCCGCACCCGTCCCGGTATGTATATCGGCCGCCTGGGCGACGGTTCACAAACGGAAGACGGCATCTATGTGCTGCTCAAGGAAGCCATCGACAATTCTATCGATGAGTTCCGCATGAACGAGGGCAAGCGCATAGAAATCGACATCGAGGATAATCTGCGCGTAACGCTGCGCGACTACGGACGCGGCATCCCGCAGGAAAAGATGATAGAGGCCGTCAGCCAGCTCAACACCGGCGGAAAATACGATTCGAAGGCCTTCAAGAAATCGGTGGGCATGAATGGCGTGGGCATCAAGGCCGTCAATTTCCTGAGCACGCGCTTCGAGGTGCGTTCCTATCGCGACGGCAAAGTGCGCACGGCCGTCTTCGAGCGCGGCGAACTGGTGAGCGACACCACCGCTCCGACTCAGGACGAGCGCGGCACTTTTATCTTCTTTGAGCCCGACAACACGTTGTTCAAGAACTACAAATTCCACGATGAATTCGTGGAAACCATGCTGCGCAACTATACTTATCTGAACACCGGACTGGTCATTATGTACAATGGCCGGCGCATTCTCTCGCGCAACGGACTGAAAGACCTGCTCACCGATGCGATGACCACCGACCCCATCTATCCCATCATCCATGTGAAGGGCGAGGATATCGAGATTGCCTTCACCCATACCAACCAGTATGGCGAGGAATACCACTCGTTTGTGAACGGACAGCACACCACGCAGGGCGGTACCCACCAGAGTGCCTTCAAGGAGCATATCGCCAAGACCATTAAGGAATTCTACAGCAAGAACTTCGAGTATGGCGACATCCGCAACGGCATCGTGGCGGCCATTGCCGTCAATGTGGAGGAGCCTATGTTCGAGAGTCAGACCAAGATCAAGCTGGGTTCGCTCACCATGAGTCCCGGCGGTGTGTCGGTAAACAAATATGTGGGCGATTTCATCAAGCAGGAGGTAGACAATTTCCTGCACAAGAATCCGGAGGTTGCCGACACCATGCTCGAGAAAATCACTTCCAGCGAACGCGAGCGTAAGGCTATGGCCGGCGTGACCAAGCTGGCACGCGAGCGCGCCAAGAAGGCCAACCTGCATAACCGCAAGCTGCGCGACTGTCGCATCCATTTCTCCGACGTAAAGAACGAGCGCAAGGAGGAATCATGCATCTTCATCACCGAGGGCGACTCGGCCAGCGGAAGCATCACCAAGAGCCGCGACGTGAATACCCAGGCTGTGTTCTCGCTTCGCGGAAAACCGCTCAACACCTTCGGGCTTACCAAGAAGGTGGTCTACGAGAACGAGGAGTTCAACCTGTTGCAGGCTGCCCTCGACATCGAGGACGGTCTCGACTCGCTCCGTTATAATAAGGTGATTGTGGCCACCGACGCCGATGTCGACGGCATGCACATCCGCCTGCTCATCATCACTTTCTTCCTTCAGTTCTTCCCCGACCTCATCAAGAAAGGGCACGTCTATGTGTTGCAGACGCCGCTGTTCCGCGTGCGCAACCGTCGCACAAAGATAAAGAACAAGAAGGTGCTGGCCGAAAGTCAGTCGGCTGAAGCCCAGCAAACTTCCAAGAACAAGAAGAGCGATTTCATCACGCGTTACTGCTACAGCGAGGAGGAGCGCCTGAAGGCTATCAGCGAGTTAGGTCCCGACCCCGAAATCACCCGATTCAAGGGATTGGGCGAAATCAGTCCCGAAGAATTTGCCGGTTTCATCGGTCCCGACATCCGCTTAGAGCAAGTCACGCTTCACAAGACCGACCAGGTGCAGAAGCTCCTGGAGTACTATATGGGCAAGAACACCATGGAGCGCCAGAACTTTATTATTGATAACCTGGTGATAGAAGAGGATAGGCCGGAAGAGGAGGATGAAGTGATAAGTGATAAGTGATGAGTGATAAGTGATGAGTGATAAATTAAGCTTTAGAATTATGGATAAAAATAATAAAGGTGTTTTAGAAGATAAAAGTTTTCAATTTGCTATCCGTATAGTAAACTTGTATAAATATTTAGTGGAAAACCGTAAAGAATACGTGATGTCAAAACAAATTTTGAAGTCAGGTACTTCTATTGGGGCTAATATATCAGAAGCCCAATTTGCTCAGTCAAAGGCTGATTTCGGGACAAAAATGCAGATTTCACTTAAAGAAGCAAACGAAACTCGGTTTTGGATTCAGCTACTACAGGCTACTGATTATTTATCTGAGAAAGAGTCAGAGAGCCTTTTGACTGATTGCAATGATTTGATTAATATGTTAGTTTCTACATGTAAAACCGTCTTGCCAAGAATATAAAGATGAAAAAAATCCTTTTTATATTTATCATTTATCACTTATCACTTATCACTTCTTATGCCCAATTCCGGATCAACCTCGGGGGCGACAGTCCGCTGCGGAAACTGAATCTGGCGGAAATGGCCATTACCAACCTCTATGTGGATACCGTGAACACGGAGAAACTGGTGGAGGATGGTATTCGGGGGATGCTGAAGGGACTTGACCCGCATTCCACCTACGCCACGGCCAAGGAGGTGAAAGCCATGAACGAACCGCTACAAGGCAATTTCGACGGTATCGGCGTGCAGTTCAATATGGTAGAAGATACGCTGATCGTCATACAGCCCGTCGTCAACGGACCTTCCGAGAAAGTGGGCATTTTGGCGGGCGACCGCATCGTGAACGTCAACGATACGGCCATCGCCGGCGTGAAGATGTCGAAAGAGGAAATCATGAAGCGCCTGCGCGGTCCGCGCGGCACCAAGGTAAAGCTCGGCATTGTCCGCCGGGGCGTGAAGAATATGCTCTACTTCACCGTGAAGCGCGACAAGATTCCCGTGCATAGCATCGACGCGGTCTATATGATTCGTCCCGGCGTGGGCTATATCCGAATAGGAAACTTCGGGGCCAACACCTACAAAGAATTCATGGATGGCGTGGAGAAACTGAAGGCTCAGGGCATGCGCGACCTGATTCTCGACCTCGAGGACAACGGCGGCGGCTATCTGCAGGCTGCCGTGAAGATTGCCAACGAGTTCCTGCAGTCGGGCGACCTTATCGTATATACCGAGGGCCGACGCCAGAAGCGGATGGACTATAAGGCCGACGGCAGCGGCAAACTGCTCACGGGCAAGGTGATTGTGCTGGTCAACGAACTGACGGCCTCGGCGGCAGAAATCGTTTCAGGAGCCATTCAGGATCAGGACCGCGGCACCATCGTGGGGCGCCGTTCGTTCGGCAAGGGACTTGTACAGCGCCCTGTAGACCTGCCCGACGGCTCCATGATACGGCTGACGATTGCCCACTACTACACGCCCGCCGGACGCTGCATCCAGAAGCCTTACAAGAAGGGTGAACTGAAGGAATACGAGATGGACTTTGAGAACCGTCTGAAGCACGGCGAGCTGACCAATCGCGACAGCATTCATTTCGACGACTCGCTGAAATGCTACACCCTGCGCCGTCACCGCACCGTATATGGCGGCGGAGGCATCATGCCCGACGAGTTCGTGCCGCTCGACACCATGCAGTACACCAGGTTCCACCGTCAGCTGTCAGCCAAGAGCATTATCATCACTGCCAACCTGCGCTACATCGACAACAACCGCAAGCTGCTGAAGAAGAACTATCCCGACTTTGAGTCCTTCAACCGTCAGTTTGAGGTTCCCCAGAGTCTGATAGACCAGATTATTGCTGAGGGCGAGAAGCAGAAGGTGAAGCCCAAGGACGACGAAGAACTGCGCCGCACGCTGCCCTATCTGCGCCTGCAGCTGAAGTCGCTCATCGCCCGCGACCTCTGGGAAATGAACGAATACTACCAGATAATGAACACGCAGAACCCCATCGTTCAAAGGGCGCTGCAGTTGCTGTAAAGGACAAAGCAACCCCCTCCAACCTCCCCGAGGGGAGAGACCCACCTGTTCAGGCGAATTTGCAATTCGCCTGCCATGAATATAAGAATTTATAATTCGATTAGATAAGAAACAAAAAACTGTGGAAGTGGGGATTGCAAATCCCCAACTCACGGCAGCCGAATTGCAAATTCGGCTGAACAGGGGCGTTTCGTGAAATAAGGCACCGTTGGTTCGGCTGAACAGTTTTCCCGTGAGCAAAATCCCCGACAAATTAGCTGCAACGATATGGAGGAAAGTAGCGCGGGAATGGAGCCTTCCCTGACTCTTTTAGGCTTCCGATGAGCAGAAAATGGGGTTCCGTTTGGCAAATAATAGGGATTTGAACTTCAAATAATAGGCTTTTGAAGTTTAAATGATAATCATTTGAAGTCAAAACAAAAGGCTTTTAGACTGTGATTGGGGCCTAATTACAGTCTAAAAGCCTATTATTTAAAGTTCGGAAAATCATAAAAGGAAGTCTGGGAGCGGGAGAATTCATCCAAAAGTCTCATTATCAGCAATTTGCGGATAACGGCTCAAAACTCGCGTATTTGCCTGCCATCATGCGTTTGGTGACTTCCGCGCGACTCTCAGCGTGCCAAAATTCGAAAAATTCTTGACGTTTCTTTAGCTTGCAATTGCAAGCGTCCGGCAAACATGCAGTACAAAGATAACGCAGAACCGCCCAATGAGTTTGGGCGGTAAAGGATTTTTAAAATAATGCGGCGGGTAATTTCAGCCGGAAGCATTAATTACTCTTCCAACTCCTTTGCTCTTCGCTTGGCCTCTTTTTCAGCCTCTTTGGCGGCCTTTTTGGCTTCTTTCTCGGCGCGTTTGGCGGCTTTTTCAGCTTCTTTTGCCTTGCGCTTAGCTTCCTTTTCGGCCTCTTTGGCGGCTTTTTTAGCAGCTTTCTCTTCTTCGCGGGCACGCTTCTTAGCCTCTTTCCGTGCTTCCTTTTCAGCCTTTTTGGCCTCCTTGTAGGCTTCTTTTTCCTCCTTCAGCAGTTTTCTGGGGTCCAGTTCGTCGCCCTTCTCGAGAGCTTCGCGCAGCATGTCCTTGTCGAAGGTGATGACTTTCCCGAAGAGTCCCACCGAGAGCGTCTTGTCCTTTCCTTTCAGGTGGATGTATGTGGTGTTGAACAGGAAGTAGTCCTCGAGCTGCAGCTTCAGGTCGAAGGCGGTCGAGACGGCCGTCTTCACCAGTCCTTTGCCCAGGTCGGACAGTATGCCGCTGCCCAGTCCGCGCTCTTCGGCCTCTTCCTCTACGTATTCTTCTACGGCTTTCATCATGGCCTCCTTATGGGCTTTCTTGTCGGGTTTGGTGAATACCATCACTGCTGCGATGACTGCCAGAATAATCAATATAACCAGTTTCTTCATATTATTTAAGTTTCAGGTTCAGACTTGTAATTTTTCATTCTTTAGAGTGCAAAAATACTAAAATCTTTCTATACATCAACGAAAGAATATAAAAAATAGTTTTTTTTAGCAGAAAGCATAGCCTGTATTTCCATAAAAAACTCTATTTTTGCACGATATGAAGAAAAAGATTATAGCCCTTCTGGCATTTTTAGCGGCATTTTCTGCGATTAATGCCCAGGAATCCATTGTTGATACGACCATTATCCATCGCACGGTGATGGACATGCGACTGGTGCGCCTGAATTATGTATATACGTCGGTAGGCCCCGATGGAGTTACGCCCACCACGCTTTCGGGCGCCATCGTGATGCGCTATTCCATCTTCACGAAGGAGAATCATGCCAACGGCCTCATCATCTACAACCATCCCACGACGACGCTGAAGTACAGATGCCCGTCGCACGACGACGACCTGGATGCCGAGGCTGCCATCTGCTTCACGCATAAGTATATCATGGTGGCCGTGGACAACTACGGCTTCGGCATCACCGAAGACAAGCCGCAGGCCTATCTGAACCCCGACATCACGGCACAGGGAGCCGTAGACGGACTGCTGGCTGCCAAGCGGCTGCTGGGAAGGATGGGGTATTACTATGAAGACCGTCTGCTGAACATGGGCTATTCGCAGGGAGGCCATACGGCCATGGCCGTGCAGCGGCTGGTGGATACGAAATACAGCGACCGTCTGAAGATTATGCATACCTACGCCGGCGGCGGGCCTTACGACATGATGGGCATCTACGACGAGATGAAGAAGACGAACGTGACCTACTATCCCTGTGCGCTGCCGCTCATTCTCAGCGGTATCAACGAGACCGAGAAACTGGGCCTGAAGCCGCACGACATGTTCACCGGTGCCCTGGCCGACAACTACGAGGAATGGATTCTGTCGAAGGAATATTCTTCAACCGAGATCAATGACATGATAATCAACAGCGTCTCGAAAGATGACATCGTGCCGGGTGACCCCCGCGACGGTGTACGGCTGACGGCCATCATCAATCCCGACATCATGGACGAGCGCACGCCCATAGGCCGGAAGATGAAGACTCTGTTCAAGAAGAATTCGCTGTTAGGCACCTGGAAACCCAATCCCCGCACGCGCGTATATCTGTTTCACTCGCGTGCCGACGAGGTGGTGCCCGTGCTCTGCACCAGGCGCATGGCCGATTTCATGGCCGATGAAGGTGCAGAAGTGAAGACCGAGTATCTGGACGACTGGCCCCACACGCCTGCCGCCTCGTATTTCTTCTCGCAGGTGGCGCTCCAAATGGTGCGCGACACCAACAAGGCCACGCTCATAGAAGATGTCACCGACGACGTTATCAACGTGCTCGACAGCCTCTTCCATGGCGTCAGCAAGCTGTTGAGGTGATTGTTTTGCGGAGAAGCGCAAAACACTTAACCTCGTTCCGGCCATTGATTACTTTTGCTCCTCGGTGTCGGTATCTTTCACAATCTTCGGGCCGCGCACGGTTTCCTTGGCGCTGAGTCCTTTCTTTATCTCTATGTTGATACCGTCGCTGAGGCCTGTGGTCACGCGGCGCTGTTCGTAGGTCTTGTCCTTGCCCTGTCCTTTCACCACATATACAAAGGTGCTGTCGCCCTTGAACTCGATGGCACTCTCGGGAACGGTGAGCGCCTGCTTCACGTTGGCCAGCTCTATCTCGGCATTGGCACTGTAGCCCGAGCGGATTTTGCTGTCTTTCAGCACGCGCACGGCGGCCTTTATCTCGAACTGGTTGGCTCCGTTGCTCTCTACTGCCTTCGGCGAAATATATTCCAGTGCGGCGTCGAAGCTCAGGTCTTGCAGGGCGCCGATGGTGATTTTCATGGGCATTCCCTGTACCAGCTGTCCCACTTCGGTCTCGTCGATATTGCCGCGGAAGATGAGGTCGTTCATGTTGGCCACGCTGGCAATGGTGGTACCGTCGTTGAACGTATTGCTCAGGATAACCGAGTTGCCCACCTTTACGGGAATGTCGAGTATGATGCCGCTGATGGTGGAGCGCACGAGCGTGCTCGAAGCCTTGGCATTGCTCTTCGACACACCGTCGCGAATCACCTGCAGGTTATCGTCGGCGGCAGCCTTCTCCTGCTGGGCCTGCTGCAGCGCCTGGCGTTTCTTTTCAAACTCGTCGGCACTGACCAGTTCTTTCTTGAACAGTTCATCCTCGCGCTGGAAGTCGATTCTGGCCTGTGCCAGGTTAATCTGAGCCAGGCGCACGCGGCTCTCGGCCGAACTGAGCTGCGCCATGTCGGGAATCACCTTCACCTTAGCGATGATTTCTCCCGCCTGCACATAGTCGCCGGCCTCCTTCACAATCTGTGTGATGATACCGCTCACCTGCGGTTTCACGTTCACTTCGTTGCGAGGCTCAATCTTTCCCGTCACGATGGTTGTCTTACGCACGTCTTCCACCTTTGGCGTGAATTCGTTGTAAACCACTTCTTCGGGTTGCGACTTCTTCCATAGGAACACAAACGTGCCGATGAAAATCAGCGCCACAATGGCAGCCACAATCAGTTTGCTGTACTTCTTCATATTCTTTGGTTTTTTGTTTTTTTTCTAGATATCCTAGGTATTCTAGATATTCTAGGTATTCTAGATATTCTAGATACTCTAGGTTTTTCTTTATTCGTCTCTCATGGCATCTACGGGCTTGATGCTCATGGCGCGCCATGCAGGTGCCAGACCAGCCAGAACGCCCATCACGCTAATGACTGCCACGGCCAGTACTGCCGTCCAGAAATCCACCTGGAAATGGGCACCTACGATGCCGTCCTCGGTGTTTGCCTTCTCCAGCATTTCCAGTATGCCCACGGC
>JAEEGH010019522.1_pt1 | contig 14207 bp, 16 predicted proteins | sample 9134181 | NCBI WGS metagenome assembly JAEEGH01 (sample SAMN16246544, study PRJNA631951) | gut metagenome | biome: gut microbiome; feature: rumen; material: DP-attached | host: Bos | place: Iran: Karaj | collected 2018-10 | reverse complement strand
ATTAGAACTGCGGGCAATGTCATCAATGAGGGTGAACTAGCGACAGTTGAATACGCGATTGAACACTTAAAAGTTAAACGCATTATTGTCTTAGGTCATACACATTGTGGCGCGATTCACGCAGCGATAAATAACGAACACGGTATGTATTTAGACCCAATTTTGAACAGAATTAAGACTAATATCAGTATTATCACAAATGAAACAATGGCGGCGAAAATGAACTCCATTGGTGAAGCGGAATATTTAAGAGAAAAGTTCCCTAACTATAAGGGCACGATTGAATCAATGATGTATGATATCGAAACATCGGATGTTTTCTAATATGGATAATACTACGAAGAAATATAAACTCTCAATCTAGTCTTTGACTATGAGGGTTGTGGACTTACACAACAAGAAGATTATTAAAGAATATAAAAATCTGGGTGAACAATTTGGTGTTTATACTGAATTTGAACATCTTGCTTTAAATGACAAGGGAAAGCTTATTGCCTTGAGCAATCCGTTTGATATTTACGAATTTGAATATAAAGGTTAGTCTTGTTCTATAACAGCCTGGAAGTAATTGCGTAATAATCTGAATCATATTCATGACCATCAACAACAATCTTCTCGTTAGAAAAAGTATCTTTCATATTAACCTTGGTATACCTTCTCCAGACAAGCGTGTTTAAGTCTTTATTTAGGAATGTTTCAAAATAAGCACGTTTAGGATCATCACTACCATCTGGATCAAAATATGAGACCTTAATAACATTTTGCTTCTTACCATCATATTCGAGGATATAGTCTTCAGCATTAGTAAAGATCATGTTCATATAGTTAAACTTTTTATCAAAGCCCCAGTCATCTAAGAAATCTTGATCTTTATAAGTCTTAATGATTCTTTTACCATCTTCTAGATATGATTCACCAGTCCACGCTATACCATTATCTTTAATAGAGACATATTGGTTATATCTTCTAACTTTAGAGAAATCTTTAGAATATTCTTTTACCGCTATTTCGACACTTTCAATATCGTGAATTAAGGCTTTGCCTACGACATAGATGTGATAAGAATAATCACGAATAAGAGCGTTATTAGTGACATCATATAAAGCCCAACATACTTCTTCTTCCGGCTTTAACTTAATAAACCAGTTTGGTAACTCTTCATATCTAATAGACTCATCATGCTTTTTAACATATGTGAGTTTTAAATCTTTAATGATAGTAGGTAACTTATTAACCGCAAAGCCATTAAGCAAATCATCAGTGGAGACATTTAAAATATCAGCGAGTTTTTTAAGCATTAAGATGTTTGGATAGTTAAGTCCCGCTTCCCACGAATAAATTGTTTGCCTCGACACATTAGCGAGATCCGCTAAGTCTTCTTGTGACAAACCATTTTTCTTTCTTAACAAAGTTAGATTCTTTTCAAATTGCATATCTATTCACCTCAACGCAATCAATAATAAAGCAATGGTAAATAACCATCCACCAAGTAAATATAACTTATTTTGTAAGAAAAATCTTACATTTTATTATTTGTTAGTCTTCATCCATATCATCGATGAACATCGTTTCATCTTCCACTGGATCATCACTATAACCATATTTAGAAGATGATTTAGGCTTTGATGTGTATCGATAGTTACCTCTAAGCTTGTTGTAGAATGCGACTGGTTTAATCAAAAAGAAGCCAACGATTAGAAATAATAAAGCGAACCAAAACATTGAATATAAGACCGTTAAGAAAATCGCAAAACCATTATTCTTCATATTTTAAAAGCTTCTTCAAATACCCTGAGGTTATTAATATCAGGATATATGCATAGATAGATATTCTTTAATGTCTTTGGCTGATAATCATGTAGGGCTTTATAGCAAATCTTTACAGCATCTTTGATTGGATAGGCAAAAGCCCCTGTTGATATTGATGGAAAGGCGATTGATTCTAAACCTAATTCATCAGCGAGTTTTAAGCAGTTGATATAGCAGTTGTATAAGGTAACTGGAGGATTAGGATCACTATAATATCTAGGACCAACAGTATGAATGATGTATTTATTATCTAAGTTATACGCTTTCGTGGCTTTAGCTTCTCCTGGTTTACAACCATTAAGAGTGTGGCATTCTTCCAAAAGAAGAGGGCCCGCTGCGCGATGAATAGCGCCATCAACACCACCACCTCCTAATAAGGTTTCATTAGCGGCGTTAACAATCGCATCCGCGATGCGTCCTATTTTAGTAATATCTTGATAAATAACTTTTATGTTCATGGTTATAGTTTAGAAGCAATAACCATTTACTGCAAACAAGGAAAGGATAAAACAGCCTAATGTAGTGAAAAGATTAATGCTGATAATAAATGCTACTAAAGAAAATGAATTAATGTGTTTATACTTATTACTTCTATAGTAAGAATAATATCCTTCAGCGGTCCTACTTTCTAAATCTATATTTGCTTTTTGTTTGTGCCAAAATAATGCATACCACCCAACTCCAAAAGCAATGCCAAAAATGAATAATCCACCTAGAATAAAGAAGGATGGTATATAAATAGCGTTATTAAACTCCTTAATAATTGGTAAGGTACTAAAGAATGTAATGAATGTATAAAACGCTGTTGGTATAAATAGATAAACAACTAATAATAAAGCCTGGTTAATATATTTGAAATCTGGTTTTTTAAATGGCTGTTTAAATCTTATAAACACCACCAAAGCAATCTCGATCAAAAGCAATATCATCGAGAAAGACGCATAAGATAAATCGTTGGATACTGAAGTTAACACCACGTTTAAATTCTAATTAAATTACTCCACATGGAATTAGTATAACAAGAAGAAGGGCCACTAGTCCCCATTCTGCAATTAAGAATATATTACGTGCCTTTGGTTTCATATCTGGTACATAGTTACTAGCAAGGAAGAATGGGATATAGGTAGTAATAAATACTGGAATTACACCCCACCATGGATAGACCCAAATAAATGAATTATTAGATGTGCCCGCAAGGAAAGATTCAAACAAGGCAAATAATAAAGCCATTTCAATAGCAACCATTAACTTGCAACTAATACCTTTAAACTTACCTCGTGCAAAATATCTCTTTGTGCGATCAGCAGGCATCATCTTAAATGAAATAATACCCGCTAAAGAGAACATCATTGATAATTCCCAAGAAACACCAATTAAAAGAATAAATGTTGTGGACTGATTAGATACCGCCCATAAAGGATAACCACTTGCTTTAGCGATTATCGCATTAGCGATTTCGTATAACCAGTGAACACCATATAAGGCTAAGCCTGCTTGTACAGCGGCATAGTTCTTCTTATGGATTTCACTCCAGTAGACATAGAAGACTACGGCTAAAATAAAGATGAACGTCCAGTTAAAGTTGTTTGTGTCGCGCACTAAAATGGCATCAACAAGATCCTTGGCGCCTTGTGAGCCATCGCCCCAAAATTTGAAATTCATATGTATATACCTCGATTTGATTATACACCAAAAAGTATTAGAAAATATCTCACTTTATTTCGTTCAGAAAATTTTTTCGAACGTTTTGGCCAATTAAATTGTATTATTAGTGAAGGGTAACCATGGCAAAAACTCTATACTCAGCATTCTTTAACAAAGAGGATTGGGCTGTCAAAGAAGTCTATTCCTATTACTCACGCTTAGTGAAGCATGTTTCTTTTGAAATACTCCACGATAACGATCTTGCAGATGATGTCGTTAGTGAAACTTTTATCAATCTATTAGAAAAAGGAAAAGTTGATAACGATAGTAACTTTGTCGCTTATATGTGCGCTATCGCGAAAAACTTATCCTTGAACATGATAAAAGAAAGAAATAGATATGAGTCACTAAACGAAGATATCGCTATGTCCACTGATGAAAAGAAGGATGACATCCTTGGTATCTTAAAGGGTAAGTTAGAAGAGGATGAATATAATATCCTCGTTATGCGAGCGGTATTGGAGTATCCCTTCAATGATATTGCGCTAGTTTATAAAGCCACAGCATCTTCAATGCGTGGTATCTACTTTAGAGCAAAGAAAAAAGCACAAAAACTTTTGGAGGGACTTTTATGAGTTTGAAAAACAAATTAAAAGAAGCTTACAGCAATAAAGTAACCGCCCCTAAGGGTTATGAAGAATTACAAAATAAAGTTGAAATAAAGAAAACGCACCACAATGCTTTTAAAACAATTAAATGGGTCAGCATTGGTTCATTATCTCTTGTGGGTACATTCGTATTAGTGGTCGCAAGTGTCGCTATTTTCTCTAGTATGCAAATTCATGAAAGTATCGCGGATAGCGTTAAGAAAGCAAGATTCTCCATGTATGACACTAACTTATTAGAAAGTGAAACATTTAAGCATCTTAATAACATCACTTATGATCAAGAAAAGAAAAACGAACCAATAAGTGAAGACTTCGTTACCTATGTAAATAGTTTTACAGAAAAGACCTATCAAGGTTTTAATAAATCTTCTAACTTTGCCTATTCTCCATTAATGGCCTATACCCAAATGGATTTAATCTCATTAGCACTCTCTGATGATGAAGCCATCGCGGAAGTTAATGCCGCTTTAGGCACAAGTGATATGGAATTTAGAGGCACTAATGTACGTAACGCTATGCTTAACAATTCCTATGCGAATAAGGAATATAAGAGTACCGTGCAAACTAAAAACGCTGTGTTCTACGATCCATATCGCGCTGAATCAGATATTAGTCAACAGTTCCTAACAGGCTTAACCAATAGACGCGCGGAAGCTTATAGCATGAGTTATGATCTTGATAAAGATATTAACAACATCCTTAAATGGATTGATGAAAGCGTTAATGAAAATGGATTCTTATCTAGAGATGATTTAGATATAGATAAATATACATTTATGATGTTTGTCTCTAGCTTATATTTCGATAGCTCTTGGTCAAGCAAATATGTCGCCAAAAACACTAAGAACGATACTTTCCATCTTAGTAATGGAGAAACAGTCACTACAAAGTTTATGAACCATGCTATCTATAATGATTATTGTGACTTTGGTGATTATGTCTCTGTTAAAGATGACTATAAATTTGGCTATTACGTAGAATACTTTGTGCCTAAAAAGCTTGAGGATAATATCTTTAACGTTTTGCCAAACGATTTCTTAACTAAAGAAGTTGAGTCTGAACACACTGCAATTAGTCTTTCGGTTCCCAAACTCGATATGACGTGTAAAAGTGATATTACTGATGTTATCAAAGGTACAGGCATTCAAAAGATGTATGTGTATGAGAGGGGCCATCACTACATAGATAATGCCTGTGAAACACCTAACTTTGAGGATGCATCATATGTCAAGTGTACCAAACAAAAAACTTCTGTGAGTTTTGATGAAGATGGCACAGTTGTTAAATCAATCACTTTCTCCGTTGCCAATGGTACAGATTCATATCATCCCAGCAATGGTTATGAAGTAGTATTAAATCAGCCATTTGTGTACTGCATTAAAGATGGGGACGGTTTACCTCTTGTTCTAGGTGCGGTAAATAATCCAACCGAAAAATAAAAGCCCTATTGGGCTTTTTTAATGATATCTTTGATATCTAATAAATCTTCAATGATATAAGTTTCTTTGCCAGTGGCTAATCCATATCCATCTTTTGGTAGGAACATAATGCTCTTGATATGCGCGTTATTTGCACATTCAATATCCATACTTCTATCGCCTACATAGTAGGTGTTATTTCTATCTAGATGATATTTATCCACTAAATAGTTAATTGAATCAGGTGATGGTTTTCTAGCGAAAGCAGGATCCACACTGGTGATGATTTCATCAAAGTAATCATAGATTTTTATATTTCTTAATACTGGTTCAGTGGATCTACCTCTATGTGTGAACACATAACTATGGACACCTTGTTCTTTTAGATATTCCAATATCTCAAGAGCGTGTTTCATTGGTTTAATTTTTAACTTCTCTTCACCAGATATTTGTGAATATCTATCCTTTAGTTCATCAAACTTAATACCAGTTTGTTTTTCCATGCCTTGAATAAAGTGGCCAACAGAATATCTAATGGCCTCCTTATAGACTTCTTCTCTATTTAAATCGATTCCAATCTTTTCTTTATAGATACGACAAAGGCTATCCACGATGATGTCGTAAGAATCAATTAATGTTCCATCTAAGTCCCAAATGAATACTGGTTTAACCATAATTACCTCTTAGATAACTACTATAGCAAAAAAGAATCAGGTAATAAACCTGACTCTTATTGAACAATCACTTTCTTCCCAGTAAATATATCGGTATAGAGACTTTCTTCGTATTCTCTTAGTTTTTCTTCGTACTCTTCTTTGGTTATTTCACCATCACTAACCTTTTTGGCTAGATAATATTCATGGCTATATAGTTCGTTGAAACGACCGATTGCTAATATTGTCGCACTAGGATATAGTGGCTTTTGCTTATCATAGTGGTTATTTTCACCTTTAATTAGAGATAAGAAATCAATGTCTTCTTCTTTGGCATAAGACCAAAACCAAAGTTTACGGTTACCTGGTCTATTTGCATCAAAGCGAATAATTGCATACATTTGTTTCTTTTCGCTATATTTGAACACCATAGCGTATCTAGCATCAATCTTTAGATATGCTTTGATATAGACATTGTCACCGAATTTAAACTTTTTATTATTACACGTATTCTCTTCATAAACTTCGTGATTACAACGTTCATTACTTCTTTTAAAGAATTCTTCTTTAGTTATTTCTCCATCGGTAACTCTTTTCGCTAAATAATAATCATCAGTGTATAGCTCACCATATTTAGCGGGATAAATGCGTGTGTCTTCAGAAAAGAGTGGCTTATGTCTATCATAATAGTTATCCTTACCATCAATCTTTTCTAAGAATTCTATATCTTCTTCTTTCGCATAAGACCAGCACCAAGATGATGTTGGACTATAAGCATCAAAAAGAATTAATACATACATTTGCTTATTCTCGTCATATTTAAAGACTTGACCATACACACAGTCGATTTTTAAATAGGCTTTGACATAGACGTTGTCACCGAATTTATATTTTCTTTCCATATAAAAATAACCAAAAAAGAATGCTATCAACGTATATTATTTGATTTTCGGAAGGTACTTTGTCAATAAATACCTTCCCAAAATAAAATTTTATAAGACGCTTCTAACTAGTTCTTCATATTCCCTTGCAGTTTTTTATCTAACTGTTAAAGGAACGATCTTGCTTAAACTATTGCCTAACGCTAGTTTTGCTTCTCTAATATCAATATCATTTTGAAGATTTAGGAAATAGTTTTCACTAAGACCAAATAACTTACCTAGTTTAATAGATGTTTCAGCGGTTATTTTACGTCTATCATGGAGTAAATCTTGAATACGTGATACTGGTACATCTATTTCTTTTGCTAAACGGTAGGCGGAAAGAGAGTATGGAACCATAAACTCTTCTTTTAATATTTCACTAATTTTAGGTGTTTTAATATGTTTCATAACGCAACCTCAAGGTAATTATATACCTGTGTCGCGTGTATATTCAATTATTTAAGCAAAGTCTTTTGCACTAGTTCTTCATATTCCCTTGCGGTTTGTTCATCTAAGAATTCAGGAACATAAAGATTCTTAATCATTTGATTGTTATTAAATGTATGCACAAATGTTAAAGCGGCAATATATCGACCAACATCATTTAAATGGAAACCATCTTTATGGAAATGTTCACCATACTTTTCAATCGCGGCTTCCACTGTGTCACCGCTTCTAATGATGATATTGATGCCTAAGTCTTTAGAGACATAGTCATATGTATCGCATATACACTTATACATGGTCTTACGATCATAGTTATAATGTTCAAAATTAGTGTTAGTAAAGCCTGTTTGATATGGCCATGTTTTGTGTAAAACAAGCACTGATTCTTTTTGATATCTTCTTACATATTCAATAAGTTCGTTGATATATGGATAGAAAGTATCTTTTAAGCCCGAAAAGACACTGACTTGTTGAAGAGTAATATAGTCCCACTTTTGCGTTTGCAAAGCGTCCTTAAGCGCGATATACCTACCAGTGGATTCACCATTAACAAACCATTCATAAGGAGAAGAACCATCTTTAATAAAACCAATGTGTTGTTCTAAAGAACATCCTCCAACATATAAAACACCTAATTCGATTTCTACTTCGCTACCTAAAGATAGTTCATGAGTATATCTTGCAGCATCCACAGAAAAGGAATTACCAATCATTAAGACACTAATCTTTTTCATAATCTATTCATCCATTCTTTAACTACTTTAACTACTTCATATTCACCATCTTCATCAAGAGTGCCACTGCCATGACAGTGTTCGCCTTTTAAGATTTTAAGCTCAACATCTAAGTCTTTATTAAATGTTTTAATCGAAGACATTAGTAGCTTATTTTGTTCAAGTCTATTTGGTAAATCATATTCATAAGTCATTAATAATAAATGCGAGAAGTAAGTATCTTTATTTACGTAATATAAAGGGGCAGCTTCATCCACTCGTTGGAGCAATGGATCTAAGCCTCTTTCATATTTAAGAATATTGAAATGTGTTGTGGGTTGACCAGCATCACTAATCCAAGCAACGATATCTTTATTATCAATACTGACTTCTTTCAAATATTCTTTATTTAGACAAAGCATTAAGGTGAGATACGCTCCTGCGGATTGTCCCATCACTAAAATACCTTTGCTTTTAATATTGTCTTTAACATATTTAACGGCTTTAGCAGCGTCTTCAACACATTCTGGAAACTTCTTTTCTGTTAGTAAGGAATAGTTAGCAGTAGCGACAGCGAATCCTAACTTTGTTAGATGCTTCACAAATTCGTGTGTATCACCTTTATCTCCTTCTACTAGACCACCACCATGAAAATAAACAATAGTAAAAAATTCTTCTACTTCTGGAAAGAAGATATCCATATATAAGTCTTTATGGAAATTGATGTTTTTCTTTTCCATTTTATCTAACGGTGCTTATGACTACTTTACCTTTGCCTTTAATAAGGCACTTTTTACCGAAAGGTAGGAAGAATGTATCGTATTTAGAATAAGGGATATCATTAACTAATCCTTCACCTTCTAAGAAAGTAAATGAGATAAAGGCTCTTTCATTAGCGTTAACTTCTAACTCTTTATCAAAGTTCACTTCTTTCACGGTGAAATATTTATTATCCGCTAATAGTTCATTGTTGCTTTTTACGACTTTATACTGCTTATAATCGATGACGTCTAAAGCCTTTTTGATATGAAGTTCTCTTGGATTGCCGTCTTTATCAACACGGTTATAGTCATATAAACGATAAGTTAAATTAGAGTTTTGTTGGATTTCAATTAATCTAACACCTGCGCCTATCGCGTGTATTGTGCCTGGATTAATGACAAATGTATCACCTGGTTTAACTTTGAAGAAGTTGAGACAGTTAAGAATACTTCCTTCTTTTAAAGCCTTTTCAATATCTTCTTCAGAGTAGTCTTTATTTAAACCAACATAAAGACCACTACCTTCATCCGCGGAGATGATATGCCACATTTCACTTTTACCAAATGATTGTTCATATTTTAAAGCGTAGTCATCACTAGGATGGACTTGGACTGATAAGTTTTCTTTCGCATCTATTAATTTAATTAATAAAGGGAAATAAGGAAATCTATCCATCACTGGACCGATATCTTCTTTAGTGATAACATCAACAAGTCTTTTATCACAATCTTTGCCTGAGGCAATGATGGAGGAATCATTATCTCTAGCGGATAATTCCCAACATTCACTAACTCTATCAAAGGATGTACCTTTATTAAACTTCTTAAAATAGGTACCACCCCAAATATAATCTTTAACTCCTGGTTTTAGTTTTACTAATTCCATAATTATTTTATAAATCCTTCAAATATATCTTTTAATTCATCCACACGTTTTTGACCATTCGCGAAGATATAAATCTTAAGCTTAGGTTCTGTACCACTTGGTCTAATAGTTATCGTGGAATTATCTTTTAAGAAGAACTTCACGACATCACTCTTTGGTAAGTTAGTGGGTTCATTTCTATCTGCATAATAGATATAACCCGCTTGATAATCACCAATATGATCAATATCTTTAACTTCTTGTTTAACTTTATCGTTTCTAAAGAATTCCATTAAGGATTTGATTTTGTTCATACCTTCAACACCTGGGAATTCATAAGTTAATAAAGCAGTCTTAAAGTCACCATATTTCTTATATAGTTCATTTAATCTATCTAACATCGTTAAGCCTTGTTTCTTTAAGTGATTAGCGACTTCACAAACAAGCATCACTGCGTTAACTGCATCTTTATCTCTGACATCAGTGTTAGTGAGATAACCACAAGACTCTTCAAAACCAAATAAATAGTCATTTTGAGCGTTTTTCTCTTCAAGGAAGAGTATTTGTTCACCAATGTATTTAAAACCCGTTAGAACGTCGATTACGCGTACTTTATAGTCATTTGCCATTAAAGAGGCCATATCGCTACTAACGATTGTTTTAACTAAGACTGGATTCTTAGGTAATTTACCTTGTTCTTTCTTCGCGTTATAGATTGCGTCAAAAAGAATTAAGCCCACTTCATTACCAGTGAGGATATGTGGATTACCATGATCATTAACCACTACACCACATCTATCACTATCAGGGTCAGTAGCCACGAGTATATCAGCGTTTTCTTTAGTTAGTTGTTCAATACCTAACTTTAAGGCTTCATGGATTTCTGGGTTTGGATATGGACAAGTTGGGAAATTACCGTTTGGCATTTCTTGCTCTTTAACAATAGAGACATCTTTAAAGCCATCTCTATCTAAGATTGTGGTCACACAACGACGACCCGCTCCATTAAGAGGGGTATAAACAACTTTTAAAGTTCTACTTTCGTTATAGATAGATTGTTTCTTTGTGCTTTCCATATAAGCTTCAAAACAATCTTCGCTAATGAGAATGATTTTGCCTTCTTTAACTAAGGCTTCATAGTCACCCACTTTAACATCATTAAACATATCTAACGCGAGTATTTCTTCTAAGACTGCATTAGCTAAGTTATCTGTACATTGACAGCCATCTGGTCCATAGACCTTATAGCCGTTATAAATCTTTGGATTATGAGAGGCAGTAACCACGACACCAGCGTCACACTTAAAATATCTAACAGCGAAAGATAATGAAGGAGTTGGCATAAGTTCTCTATATAAGTAGACCTTCACACCATTACTAGCAAGAGTACTAGCGGTTTCTCTAGCGAATTCATCACTATGGTTTCTACTATCATAGGCGATAGCGACACTTGGATTAGCTTTCTTTTTATTTAAGTAATTGGCTAAACCTTGAGTGGCTCTTCTAATGATGAAGCGGTTCATTCTATTGGTGCCCACTTCCATCACACCACGTAAGCCACCAGTACCAAAGGCTAGATCACGATAGAACCTATCTTTGATAAGTTCATCATTGTCTTTAATCGCTAAGAGTTCGGCTTTTTCTTCTGAGTTTAATAACTCTGAATTAAGCCATGATTCATATATCTTGCTGTAATCTCTCATAAAAATTCCTCACATTTAATAATAACGATTATTTTATGACTTTTAATTCAAAAGCGTCTTCAGGAACATACATTTCAAACTTCGGCATCTTATAAACTGAGAAGTTATTAGGCACCACTAAGGAGGCATATAGTCCACATCCTGGGATTTGGACATAAATTAATAACTTATCACCTAAGACATCTTCATCGTAAGCAGAGACTTTAATCTTGTTATAGAAGACTTTTTCTTTCTTCTTTGATGTTTCTTCCACTGGTTGTTCTTCAGGAATCGCTTCTTCTTCAGCGACTTCTTCAGGAGCTTCCACCGGGGCTTCCTCGACTGGTGCTTCTTCTGCAACTTGTTCTTCAGCAGTGGTTTCCACTTCAACTGCTTCTTCAGCGGCTTCTTCCACTGGAGCCTCTTCTACAGGTTTTTCTTCTTCCTCGGCCTTTTTAGCTTTATTCATTGCTTTAAGCATCTTTCTTGTATAGATTGGAACAAGTTTATCTTGCTTAAAGACGATCTCATATTGACCATCAGTAATTTCTTCATTACTTGGATATTCGAGTGTGGCGTTGCCCACTTTAATTTTCATCACACCATTGTTAACTCTTACTGTCGCAGCACCAGTGTTTTCATAGACCACTTCACGAGAGTTAACTTTGTTATGTTCTTGGTCATAGATTTTGATTCTTTGGTATGGAAGATAAACATCCACAACTTTACCTAATGGTACCTTTTCATCATTTCTCATCTTGAAGGCAAAGTATCCTTCAACACCTTCTAAAGAGAAATAGACCGCTTGATAGTCAGTCTTTTGTTCCATGAATTCGACTTTAGCTTTAACCTTAAGCGCTAATCTGTTTTCTGGTAAGACTTCAAACTTATCATATGGGACATAAACAGTAACATCATCGCCTTCTTTATAAGGAGGTTCAACTTCCACTGGTTCTTCTTGTTGTTCTTCGACTTGTGGTTCTTCTTGTTCAGGAACTTCTTCCACTTCTGGTTTAGCAATTTCAACTTTATAGATACCTTCAACACCATCAATAGCGAAGCTCACCACTTGTGTCTTTTCATCTTCTTCGAATTTAACGACTTTAGTCTTGATATCTAAGGCATCTGGGATTTCTTCTAAAGAGATGTGCCATGGCTTAGTCACTAAGACCATATCTTCAGTAAAGACCTTATCATACAAAGCGGCCATGTTGTTTTTATCAATAATGAATCTTTGTTTACCGATATTTAAGACATTGTTATTCACTAAGACTGGGATTTCATTACCCATCATTGGTCTAGTTAAACTAACATATTCTGGTTTAATCGCTAAGTTAACATCATTATCAAAAGCGCTGTCTAATAAGTGTTTAACAAATTCTGGTTCTAAAACTAAATCTTGTTCCCCAATAGAAACGATGTTGTTATTAATTCTGACTGGGATTTCATCTTCATGTGGGATACCCATAATCGCTTTATGTGTTTCAGCATCAAACATATAGACATGTTCCATATTGAATTCCACATTGACATCTTCATTAGCGCGAATCTTACTGTTAAATGGAATCTTAACGATGAATTGGTCTTTTCTATTTTCCATCTTACAGTAAAGGATAGATTCATCACCTAAGTGTTCCACGACTTCAATATGCGCTTGGATATCACCTTCGTTTGGTCTAACGTGTTCTGGTCTAATGCCTAATAAGACTTTTTGACCAATATATTTCTTGTTCGCTAATTGTTTAGCTTTAACTTCTGGGAAGGTCACCACCATATCATCTAAGCCATTGAGTTTAGCTTTAAGTTTTTTACCATCCATAAATAACTCAGCATCAACGATATTCATTTGAGGAGAACCTAAGAATGTCGCAACGAATAAGTTACATGGATCTTCAAATAAAGTGATTGGAGTATCGGCTTGTTGAATAAAGCCATCCTTCATAACAACGATACGATTACCCATTGTCATCGCTTCTGTTTGGTCGTGAGTAACATAGATGAAAGTAGTTTCTAATTTTTCATGGAGTTTGGTAATTTCACTTCTCATAGAGACACGTAATTTCGCGTCTAAGTTAGATAATGGTTCATCAAGTAAGAAGACTTTAGGATCTCTAACAATGGTTCTACCTAAAGCGACACGTTGACGTTGACCACCTGAAAGGGCTTTTGGTTTTCTAGATAATAATTCAGAGATTTCAAGAATTTCCGCAGCGGCTCTAACTCTCTTATCGATTTCTTCTCTAGGAGTATGTCTAAGCTTTAAGCCAAAGGCCATATTGTCATAGACAGTCATATGTGGGTATAAGGCATAGCTTTGGAAAACCATCGCAATATCTCTATTCTTTGGTTCAACTTCGTTCATCAGTTGTCCATCAATATATAATTGACCAGCGGTAATATCTTCTAAACCCGCGATCATTCTTAATGTTGTGGATTTACCACATCCTGAAGGACCGACGAAAACGACGAACTCTTTGTCTTTGATTTCTAAGTCAAAGTCATTGACTGCGCGTACTCCTCCATCGTAAACCTTATAAACATGTCTAAGTGTTACATCTGCCATAAATTAGGCCTCCTTGTCATCATGACTATCTTTATATAAACCCTTACCGACCATGTGAGGG
>JAEEGH010019521.1_pt1 | contig 14207 bp, 8 predicted proteins | sample 9134181 | NCBI WGS metagenome assembly JAEEGH01 (sample SAMN16246544, study PRJNA631951) | gut metagenome | biome: gut microbiome; feature: rumen; material: DP-attached | host: Bos | place: Iran: Karaj | collected 2018-10 | reverse complement strand
GCTACGACGGCAACGTGCTGATGAAGGATGCTGAGGTGGACGACGTGAACATCACCGAGGAAGAGGCCATCACGACAGTCACCGCGAAGACGATGCAGTTTAACCTTGCCACGTTCAGTGCTTTGGCCGCTTTGAAAGACGGCGACTTGGGGGGATTAGCTGCAGCAAGAGAAAATCCGGAGATTATTGGCAGCCGCGATGTCCATCAGATCAATTTCGTCTATCCTACTCTGGATCCCTACGGCGAACCTATTACCATGAGCGGCGTCATGTGGATTCCCGATGAAATCTGGAATGCAGAGCTCAACAGCGAGGGACTCATCCTGTTCAACTATTTCTCGACAACCAACCGTAATCTGTTGCCTTCTGCAAAAGACTCCGACGCCTCATTTGAACCGATGTTCCTGGCCAACCCGCTCAAGCCGAATTATATCATCGTGGAAAGCGACCTCTATGGCTGGGGCGCCACCGACCGTTTCCCGGCATGTTTCTTGCAGGGAGATGCAAACGGACGTGCCAACATCGACTGTCTGCTGGCAGCCCGCCGTCTTCTCAGCAAACTGAGCATACACCCGGGCATCCTGAATTTCAACGTAGGTTATTCCGCCGGTGGCTTTGAAGCACTGGCTGCCCAGAAGGTTCGCGACAGGGACTTCCGCTACGAAGTATGCTTCGACAAGACTTTCGTCGGCGGTGCAGCCTCAGACCTGAAGCTGGCTTACCGTGGCATGGTCGAATGCGACCACATGGGTCTGACTGGTATGCTGCCCGCATGGATGGTATCTACCAACGAGATACAGAAGTTGGGATTGGACTACAACCAACTCTTCCAGCCAAGGATTTCTCCATTTATTGCCCAAGCCATATTATCCAAACAATACGACCCCTATACCCTCAGTTACATGGTAGGATGGAGTTCAAAGGTGCATGAGATTCTGGGCGACACCTATTGTGACCTTGAAAGCCCGGAAAGCAAGTACATACAGGACGTCATGGAGTCGATGAATCTTGCCAACGACTGGCTTCCCAACCCGACACAGCGCCTATTTATTCTCCATGCCGCCAAAGACGATATCGTGCCTACACAAGGAGGTCGCGCACTGCTCAAGTTCCTAAAGGCAAACGGCTACGAGCCCAGCATCATCCCCGGTGCTACTACCCTACAGACCAACTTCGTGGTTCCTGATACCCACATGGGTGTTATGCCCTATTATTTCATACAGACAATGGCAGCCATCGTGGCATGGCCCATCATGTACTATCACGGCGAGCTGAACGCTAACTACAAGTTCCTGGTTGACCAGACCAAGAATGATCCCATTGCCCTCATGCGCTACTTCGACTCCATCGGCTTCGACTGCCGCGGTCTGATTCAGAAGCTCTTTGACCTGAACCCGAAATACTTGATATATGACGTTGACGAGGCTTCGCTTGAGGCTGACGTAACAGCCGTCTGCAAGTTGTTGGATATCTCCTATGAGGATTTCTGTGAAATGATGGAAGACTCTGGTATCGACTTCAAGACTTTCGTCATCGAGCTGGCACGTTACATGAACGAGAATCCAAGTCAGGACATCTTCAAGGCCGACATCCGTACCTTGAGATCAAGCAGTGACAAGGTGAACCCCGTTGAGGAGAACGAAAACCTGCTGTACGACTGGCTGAAGGCCAACGGCGTAGAAACAGGTAGATAAGACCTTGCGGTCGAAGATACTTCCGAACTTATTTGGGCTCACAAGGGGTCTGTCCCCCCTGTGAGCTTTACTGTAGTTTTTTTGAAAAATAGGTTGTCACGTTGTCACAACCACGATATACAAAGGGCGTGCAACCTGTTTGAGGTCGTCACAGGTTGACACAAGGTTGTCACATTTTTCAGGGTGTTTTCGTACACGTCGTGGTTTAGCCTCATCTTGAGTCGATTCCACAACGCCATTTCGGCATGCTTATAACCAATCACGTGTTTAAATTCTCGTGAAAATTCAAGACCTCTGATGGTCCTCGCTGATGGTTAGGATGAAGCAAACCATCAAATTCTCGAGAGAATTTATCGGCTTGCTTCAAGCTAATGTCTTCATGGGCCGCAAGTTTCACGCACTCAGCCCGTAGTGCTTAACAATATCGCCACAGCTGCAAGTACAATAAAAAGGAATTATTTTCAATCTTTCTGCAACTTTTAGTGCGAATTATTTGCAAGTATCATAGGAAATGACTAATTTTGCAGAAAATTATGAAGCTCCGCCATTCTTTCTTGAATGGACATGGCCGTCCGAGGACGGCTTTTTTAGTTTAATGACATCACGACTATGGCACAACGCGTAACTTTCTACATCGACGGATTCAACTTCTACTACGGCCTTCGACGCACCAAGCGCAACGAGCCGCAATGGGGCGACTATTACTGGATTGACATGGTGAAACTCTGCCAGGGATTTCTTGGCGAAGGGCAGGAAGTAGAAAAAGTAATCTATTTCACGGCTTCGCCCCTCAACCCCGAAAAAAGCAGCCGACAGAGCGCTTTCCTCAATGCCAACAAACTTATCAACGGCGACCGATTCGAGGTGGTGCGCGGCAAGTATCTTGACAAGCAGATTCAGTGTCCCAACTGTCACTATGCCATCTCGCGACCAGAGGAAAAGAAGACCGACGTAAATATCTCTGTCCGCATGATAGCCGACTGTGTACTCAACGCTACCGACACTATCGTCCTTGTCAGTGCCGACAGCGACCTTGTGCCGCCTTTGGAGTTCATTCAGAAGCAATATCCTGAGAAACGTATCAAGGTTTACTTTCCGCCCTCAAACTTCAGTTGCGATCTGAAGGATAATCTCATGCACCACAGTAGTAAGCCTATCCTCATGTATAAAAACGAACGCCGTTTCCGCGATGCCATCATGCCCGATGTCGTGACCGACGGTACAAAGCGTTACGAAGTGCCAGAGAAGTGGAAACCAGCGAATATCGTGCGGTAAGAGATTCAGGAAATACAGAATGTCATTAGGCTAATTCTGGGTGAAAAAGCCTATTTTTAGGGAAGTACAGTGTGACAACCTTGTGACAACCTGTGACGACCTCAAACAGGTTGCACGCCCTTTGTACATCAGAGTTGTGTCAGCGTGACAACCTGTTTTTTAAAATATCATAGTATAGACTATTAGAACTATTTCCGTGTGTTGCTTCATACGGCCTTGAGACCACACGAAATCCTTTTTATTCAAATATCAAATTTTAAGAATATGTTTTTTTTAGTTGATGCTTTTATTTCTTTAGCAACGTGTTTAGTAATTAGCTTTGCTCCAACTTCATTAAGATGAGATAAATCATGCATTAACAAACTGTCACTTTCTATTTTCATAGTATGTATATCAAAGTGATACCGTTCTATTATTTCTTTTTTTAGATTCTCTGTTAAATGTCTGTTATAAGAGCCTTCTGCACATTCTTCAACTTCTTGATAAAATGGGAACTGAATTAAGATTAAACGGCATCCTTTCTCATCCAATTCACGTAAACCACGCATAAATACATTTCGTTTCCATATTGCGAAGTCTTTTTTTTCATTGAACATATTACAAAAGGCTGTCAGTGGCTCGCTATATATTATCTCTGGGGAATAACCGTACAAACTATTACTTGTTGAAAATGGTTTGTAAAGGAGTTTGTTATGATTGAGACCAACAATTCTAATACAATCTTTTAGAGGACATCCGTATTTAATCATAGTCCATAATGCTGTTGGACTCATTCCTGTACGATTTGCATCTGCTTGAGGGTTACGATAGAGGGCGCATTCTGAAAATGCTATGATACAAGTTGAATGAGGTGGCATGCACTCCAAAGACACCAGAAAATCATAAACACCACTGCCTTGTTGCGCAGAGGACAAAACAGATGAATGTATTTGGGAAGACAAAGAGAGTATGTCTAACCCTTGATACATCTGTGAATCTCCCCAAACATACGTGCCATTCATCCTTTGCCTATGTTGTGAGATATAGCTTCCGGCTGCAAAAATGATAATTAATAGGCAAGTTAGGATTGTAGCAAATACTAATATGTGTGATAAAAAACTCCTCATTGAATCAGAATTGAAAATAAATAAAAGATGCAGGTTTGCCACCCTCAAATACAATTATTATTGCAATAATGAGATACAGAAACCAGCGTGATAGTCGATAATTGAATGGTTTTGTGTTTGAGAATTGTAATGCATGTTGCTTGTAACGTTGCATCCATTCTACGAACAGCATCAGGAAAGCAAACAACAGGCAAAGCTCACGGTGTACGGGATGGGCATCGAAGAAATTATTCGTAAACATACATTTCAGATAGCCCCAAGCTTGCGTTATGCTTTCGGCGCGGAAGATAATCCAGCCAATGACGGCAAGGAAGAACGTCAAAGCCATTTGACAAAACTCCCTGATGTTTGGCAGATAGCGTCCATAGGCTACCACATTCTTGTATTTTGTGTTGATGCCGAAGATATTGTAGATGGCAAGCAAGGTCGCGTGGAACAGTCCCCAGCAGACAAAGGTCCAGTTGGCTCCGTGCCACAGGCCGCTGATGCCCCAGACGATGTAGACGTTGCGGATGATTTTCCATTTTTCACATCGGCTGCCACCTAAAGGGAAATAGATGTAGTCGCGGAACCACGTGGTCAGCGAGATGTGCCAACGGCGCCAGAACTCAGGAATACTGCGCGAAAAATAGGGATAGTTGAAGTTTCGCATCAAGTTGAATCCGAACAGGCGGGCACAGCCGATGGCAATGTCCGAGTAACCCGAGAAGTCACAATAAATCTGGAACGTAAACAGCACGCCGAGGACGAAAAGCGTCACTCCTGACAGACTTGGGTATTGGTTCCAATACTCATTGACCACCGTTGCACAGTTATCGGCAATAACCAGCTTTTTCAGAAATCCCCACAACATCTGACGACAACCGTCAACAGCCTTGGCGTAATCGAATTGGCGGCTGCGCTGAAACTGCGGAAGCAGGTTGGTCGCACGCTCAATTGGTCCAGCCACCAACTGTGGGAAGAAACTGATATAGGCGAAGAACTCAACGATGTCGTGCGTAGCAGGTATCTTTTTTTGATAAACATCGATGGTGTAGCTTAGAGCCTGAAAAGTGTAAAAACTGATGCCGACAGGCAAGATGATCTCCATCGTCACCCTGTCCAGTTGGTAGTCGAAGGCTGTGCGGAACAACACCTCCAGGTTCTCCACGAAGAAGTTGTAGTATTTAAACACACCGAGAATAGCGAGGTTCAATACGATGTTTCCCGCACTAACTATCTGCTGCCACCGCCGTCGTCCTTCGTAGCGTTCCAACAGCAGGCCGCTGCCGAAACTGCAAAGCGAGGTGAAGGCGATGAGCATCAGGAAACGCCAGTCCCACCAGCCATAAAACACATAACTTGCTACGACAATCAATAGGTCCTGCCACCGTCTACCGCGGAATACAAACCAGTAGAGCAGGAACACTATTGGCAGGAATACCAAGAATTCGAAAGAATTGAAAAGCATACGCTTGTCTTCCGTCAAACCATTTGTCGCCCGCAGAACACCCAACATCGGACAGAGTGAAGAATTTCGTATCGTGACTACATAAAGAAAAGCGGGGCATCTGGCCTCTGCTTGTTCGTCACTTTAGGTCGTCGGAAACCTGTATAACGTCACAAACAGAACTTGACACCCACGCCGTTGGTATATAAGATATGCCCGCAAAAGCGTGCGTGAGGACTAATGCCCTCTGCACGCTGAACGGGACAGCAAAATATACCTACCCGTAGCATCTACCTCTGCAATGTCTTTGCGTTATACGTTTGAATTTCCGACGTTCAAAGATAACAAAGTCAAAGCGTTAGCAAACACTTTTCCACAATGTAGTGCTCCCTCCCTATAGCCGCTCCACCCCATTACAAGGCGACTCGGCGTGAGTTAGCGGGTGCAAAGGTAGTTGTTTATTTCCAAACAACCAACTTATTCCAACGTTTTTCATAAAAAGTTAGTTGTTTTTGTTTTGTATTTCGTATCTGACCTTGCGGTCGAAGATACTTTCGCTCGACAATAAAAATGAAAAAATAGTTTTTCATTTTGTATTGTTCTCGCTTATTCGTACCTTTGCGGTCAAAACTATAGACCAATCAAAAACAGAAAGGAAAGAATCATGGCAAGGAGACTGATGATGATGGCTTTGCTGCTGGTGGCAGCATGGGTTGAGGGTAAGGCTCAGGACGTCACGGTGACGTTTCTGACACCGCGTATTGTACATGTCGTGAAGGGCAAGGCCACCAAGAGTCTGGTGGTGACGGCGAAGGCCGAGGACGTACCTCTGACGCAGCGCGGCAACAGCGTGTCGAGTGGGGTGCTGACGGTGAAGAAGGATGCCGAGACGGGGTTCCTGACCTTCCTGACGGCCAAGGGCAAGGTGCTGCTGAGGGAACAGGGCTGGAGTCTCATCCGGAAGAATATGGATGACTTTGAGGTCAGCCAGACGTTCACGCTCGACAAGGACGAGGCCATCTACGGACTCGGCACCATCCAGAACGGTAAGATGAACCGCCGCGGTGAACATATACGTATGGAACAGTCGAACCTTGAGGACTTCCAGAATGTTCTGCAGAGCATCAAGGGCTGGGGACTCTATTGGGAGAACTACTCGCCCACGCAGTTTGACGACGGCAAGGACGGCATGACATTCACTTCGGAGGCAGGCACGGGCGTGGACTATTACTTCATGTATGGCGGCTCGGCCGACGGTGTCATTGCCCAGATGCGCCACCTGACGGGCGACGTCCCCATGTTCCCGCTGTGGACCTACGGCTTCTGGCAGTCGAAGGAGCGCTATAAGACCGCTGCCGAGACGGAGAGCATCGTCGATGAGTACCGCAGGTTGCAGGTGCCGCTCGACGGCATCATCCAGGACTGGCAGTATTGGGGCTCGAACTACCTGTGGAACGCCATGGACTTCCTTTCCGAAGACTTTGCCAACGGCAAGCAGTTGATAGACCATGTTCACCAGAAGCACGCGCACTTCATGATCAGTATCTGGGCGAGCTTCGGACCGATGACGCAGCAGTATCGCGAACTGGACAAGCAGGGTTTGCTGCTGCCTTTCGAGACGTGGCCCCAGAGTGGCATCTCGCACGTGTGGCCTCCGATGAAGGACTATCCGTCGGGGGTGAAGGTCTATGACGCCTTCAGTCCTGCGGCCCGCGACATCTACTGGAAGTATCTGAAGAAGCTCTACGACTATGGTGTCGATGCCTGGTGGATGGACTCTACGGACCCCGACTGCTTCTATCCCACCGAGGCCGACTATGCCCACAAGGTGTATGGCGGCACATGGCGCTCGCAGCGTAATGCCTTCCCCTTGGAAACGGTGCGTGGCGTGTACGAAGCGCAGCGCAAAGCCCCCCTCCCTTTGGAGGGGTCGGGGAAGGCTAAGCGCATTTTCATCATGACGCGCAGCAGCTTTGCCGGTCAGCAGCACTACGGTTCAAACATGTGGAGCGGCGACGTCAACTCGTCGTGGGACATGCTGCGCAAGCAGATTCCCGCCGGACTGAGCTTTACGCTGACGGGCAATCCCAACTTCAATACCGACATCGGCGGTTTCTTCTGTAATGCCTACAACACCATGGGACCGGCATCGGCACCGCGCAATCCGCAGTTCCAGGAGCTCTACGTGCGCTGGATGCAGTATGGCTTGTTCTGTCCCGTCTTCCGCAGTCACGGTGCCGACGCGCCCCGCGAGATATGGCAGTTCGGCAAACAGGGCGAGCCCGTCTATGATGCCATAGAGAAGATGATCCGTCTGCGCTACCGTCTGATACCTTATTTATATAGTACCGCCTGGCAAGTGACCTCGAATAACGACAGCTACCTGCGTCCGCTGTTCAGCGACTTTGCCGGCGACAGGAAGGTCTGGGATATGACCGACGAGTTTATGTTTGGCCGCAGCATCCTGGCTGCACCCATCGTTGACCCGCAATACACCGAGGAAAAGATTGTCAGCACCGACGCCATGACGGGGTGGGACAGGGAAAATGAAAAAATTAAAAAATTAAACAATGGAAGTAACAATCAACTTCAATCTTTCAATTCTTCAATTTTTCAATCCTCTAAGACCGCTACCAAGTACCTGCCCAAGGGGGCTGACTGGTATGACTTCTGGACGAACCGCTGTTTTAAGGGTGGCCGTTCCGTGACGCTGCAGACCTCGCTCGACAAGGTGCCCATGTTTGTTCGTGCGGGTAGCATCCTGCCCTTGGGACCGGAGATGCAGTATGTCGGCGAGAAAGCGTGGGACAACCTCGAGGTGCGCGTGTACCCTGGGGCTGACGGCACGTTTACCCTCTATGAGGATGAGGGCGACAGTTACAACTACGAGCAGGGACAATATGCCACCATCTCTTTCCGCTGGAATGACGCCACTCGTACGCTGACCATCGGTAAGCGTCAGGGTCAGTACAAGGGCATGATGGAGGTTCGCCAGTTTGTTGTCGCACTTCCCGACGGACGTGAAAAGACCGTCAGCTATGACGGCAGCGAGGTGGCTGTCAGGTTTTAGGGAGCTCGATGACGAAGCGGCAGCCGTCGTGGTAGGACGTGTCAAGCGTCAGGTCGCCGCCTAACCGTCGGCAGTGGCGCTTGGTGAGGGGCAAGCCGAGGCCGAGGCCTTCCGAGAGGTCGTCGGTTTTGCTGAAGGGCTTGAACAGGTTTTCAAGTTCTGCTTCGGCAATGCCGGGGCCGAGGTCTTCGCAAACGAAGCGGATGGTGCGGTCGGTCTGGGTAATCCGCATGGTGACTTGTTTGGGGTTGGAGTATTTGCCAGCATTGTAGAGCAGTTCACGCAGGCAGCGCAGGATGTAAAGGTAGTTGGAGCGCATGGTCAGTGTGTCGGGGACTTCGGTGTGGAAGTCGATGCGCATGTCCGGATATTGGAGCTTGGTGTCGGCAATGGCCTGACGGGTGACGGCGTTGCACGGCACGTCGTCGTCGAGGGTGAACAGCTCTTCCTTCCAGTTGTCAGAACTGTCGTAGAGCATGGTGGCCATGCGGCAGAGCGTCACCGTGTTGTAGTTGACGACGTCGGTGATGTGGTGCAACTCCTCTTCCGGCAGTTGGCTGGCATTGTCGCGCAGCACCTGCGAGAATCCCATGATGATGTTAAGGGGCGTACGCACCTGATGGGTGACGTTCTGGATAAACGCTGTCTTCTGGCGGCTGCCCTTTTCGGCCAGCTCACGGGCATGTTCCAACTCTTTGTTGCGGCGTTCCAGCTCGGCGTTGCCCTCGCGGATGCTGGCGACGTGGCGGCTGAGCGACTCCTGCATGGTGGCAAAGCTGTTCTGCAAGGCGCCGACGACGTCGGTGCGGCTGCTGTGGGCTATGGTTGTCGCCTCGTAGTTGCCGGAGGTGATGATGTGCGATTGGCTGAGCAGCTGTTTCAATGGCTTGATGGCGTGGTTGACGGCCCGGCGGCAGAGCAGGAGGATGACCAGGATGCCGACGACGGTGAGGGGAATCAGAATGAGGAGTAGCCGGTTGTAGTGGCTGAAGATGTCGCTCTCGGGGCTGACAAGGGCTATGCTCCAGGGGGTATGCGGCACAGGCTGGTAGCTGACAATGCATGCATTCCCGTCGATGTGCATCTTCATGTAACCTGTCTTTCCGGTAGTCATCTCGTGGCCCAGCATGACGATGTCAGACTTGGCGTTGCCTTTGGCGCTGTCGAAGATGGTGTGATGGAAGAGTTTGGCGCTGTCAGGATGTACGAAGTAGTAGCCTTCCTCGCCTATCATGACGAAGTAGGAATGGGGGTAGGGCCGCTCTGCCGTGATGGCCTTGGAGAGTTTGGGCAGCGACAGGTCGGTGGAGATGACAGCCACAAAGCGTCCGGTATCGTCGTACAGCGGTTTGCAGTAGGAGGCTATCATGTCGGTGGCTGAGAGCGTGCCGGGGGTGTAGTCGTCGAAGGGGTCTACCCAGCAGGCGTGGCCCTTGGCCTTGGGCGTCTTGTACCACACCTTCTCGAAATACTCGTATGGTGCCTCGCGTACGGTGGTGATAGAGTCGCCATGTCGGACGGTGTAGGCGGAAAAATAGCGCCCGTACTGTGGGAAGATGTCTGGCTCAGTGGTGATGGAGCAGCCGTCGACGTCGGGGTTGAGCTGGGTGATGCGGCGCGAGTACGCCAGCAGGGAGTCGGGCTGCAGGTTTTCCGTCACGAGCCAGCTGTTGATGTCGGTGGCTGTCTCCACCGTGGTCAGATGTCGGACGACACGCTGTGCCGCGACAGACAGGGTGGCATGGCCGCGCTCGATGGCTTCTTTGCGGATGAGGTAGTGCGACTGGATGAAGAAAATGCCCAAGGAAACCACGAAGATGACGATGGTCAACAGCAGATAGCCGAGTCCGAGTTTGGCAGCTAACGATTGGCGGATGGTGTCAGACTGTTTATTCATGGGCGGTTTCGGGGTTTTTAGCTTTCTCTGATACTTCGAGCAGGTGGTTCAGCAGGACGGTGACCACCTTGCCCTTTTGCTGGATGTCGTCGACCACCTGGTCGACAGCTTGCTGGTCGATGTCGTGCAGTTGTCCGCACAGGATGCCGACGTCCTGCTTGATGTCGTCAATGGGAGCCAGCATCTGGTCGGTCATGTTGTGCAGGAAGGCGGTCTTCATGCGGTCGGCTTCCTTGGCCTGTTCGTAGGCGGCACTCAGCACCTGGCCTTGCTCCTGGAGGGTGCCGGTGAGCTGGTCGAGTTCGTTGATGTGTTCGGCCAGCGACTGCTGCATCGACTGGAAGTGGTTCTGCAGCATGCCAATCTCGTCGTGATGCTTGCTTTTGGGAATGGGCTCGTCGTAGTGGCCTTCGGCAATGCGCTGCGTTGACTGCGTCAGCAGGTGCAGGGGTTTCAGCTGCCGTCGGGTGAACCACAGGCACAGCCCCAGCAGCAGGAGCAGTCCTGCGGTGGCTATGATGAGCACGTTGTAGAGCAGCGTGTTGGTGTCGCCAAAGATGTCGTCCTGCGGATAGACGATGCCGACGCTCCAGTTGAGGTCCTCCATGTAGCGCCCCTGGATAGCCATGCGCTCAAAAGGCCGGTAGAATACGTAAAAGTCCTTGCCGTTCAGGTTGAAGGCCCTATAGTCAGTCTTGCCTGCTATCATCTCCTTGGCGGCTGTGATGGCTTCGGGACTGCTGTCGTCGTTCAGCTGGTCATAGACGGTCTGACGGTGCAGCTTGGTGGAGTCGGGGTGGACAATGTAGGAACCGTCCCTGCCCAACAGGGTACAGTAAGAGTTGGGCGAGGGCTTGGTGGCAAGAATAATGTCGGACAGCACATGGAGCGAGACGTCAACGGCCAGCACGCCGACACGCTCGCCCTCAGCACCATAGAGGGGCAGACAGAAGGAGGTGATGGGCTCGTCCTCCTTGCCTTCTTCCCTGAGCGGGTCGGTCCAGTAGGGCCTGCCTTTCTCTACAGGTACGGTGTACCACACCTGTTCGGTGTAGGGACGGTTGCCGTAGCTGTCGTCCTTTACGATGGGCGATGTGGGGTCGGAGATGTCCACGCGGTGGTAGTAAGCCATGAAAAGCTCCTGCCCCTTGTAAAAGTAGGGCTTAAAGGCGATGGCGCAGCCGATGATATAGGGGTTGCTCTCTACTATCTGGCGACTGTAGGCATGCATACGCTCAGGCTGGTTCAGGTGTTGCAGCAGGGGCCAGTACATGTTGCCGGCGGCCTGCTCTACGCTCAGCAGGATGTTGTCTATATGCTGTACGGTGCCATTTAATGACTGGCTGGCTTTTTGCAAGGCCTCTTCCTTGACCGATTTCCTGGAGTAATGAAACATGACGAATAACACGGCCATGAGCAACATGGCAATCGAGAAAACGATCATCAGACTCAAACGGACTGACAAGGTTTTGGCGATGAATTTCGTTAGTCGTAACATTTCACTTAACTCCCTTATTTGTCATCGGAGGACGACTTTGCGGCCGTCCTTGATATAGAGGCCCTTGGCGGTTGGCTTGCCTGTCAGCCGGCGACCGTCCAGCGTGTACCAGGCTCCGTCGCTGCCGGAAATGGTCTTCAGCGGGTTCTGTATGCCAGTGGTCTGGCTCGTCACCTTGAAGTTGTCGGCATAGATGTTGATTTCGCTGGTGGTGGCGGGCTTAGCGCTGAACTTCAGTCCAACGGTCAGCGAACCCGGCTGGTTGAGTGTCGTGGTGACAGCGGTCTCGTAGGCCGTGACCCAGCTGCTGGTGGCTGTAACAGCCTTCGTGTCGTTGTTGGCAAAGAGCTGCACGTCGCCACAGTCGCTGTGTATGGTTGCCGTCAGCGTATATGTTCCGGCGGGCAGGTTGTCGGCAGTCTGGCTTATGATGTTGCCAGCCGACAGCGAGGAACCTGCTCCTGCCCACGACTGGAAGCATTTGCCGCTGACGGCAGACGAATGCCACTCGTTGACAACCACTGGCCAGATGCTGCCCCAGCCTTGCTCGTAGTTCATGGTCCATCCGGGACACTCGGTAACTGTGCCGCCGGTCACGCTACAGTTTTCGAAGTCCATGTTCTGAAACATGCCGGTGACGTCGGTGGGCTGGTCGTCGTCGCTGCTGCCGTCCACAAACTTCTTGAGCTCGAAGAGTGCGTTCATCACGCTGCCAGTCTCGTTGTCGAAAAGGCTGTCGTTGCACCATCCTGACGGTGTCACGGGTGCATTGGGGTCCACGCCGTACTCGTTGGCTTCGGGGAACCACCAGTATAGGCCGTCCACGCTGGCGTGCTGGTTGAGTGCAGCAATGAGGTCTTTGGTAAACTGCTGCTGTCCGCCCTCCGTGGCAGGCCAGTTGGGGAATGTAGTCACCTTATACGTGGCATCGTCGGGATACCACTTATGATAGTATGCCGTCTCGACAATCTGGATTTTCTTGTCGGGATACTTTGACTCTAAGGTGTTGAGCGTATTGTTGAGCGTGGCCAATGTGCCGTGGTAGTGGGGGTAGTAGCTTAGGCCGATGATGTCATACTGGACGGCTGGGTATTTTGCCAACTGTGCGAAGAATGCGGTGACAAGCGATGCGTTGTGCATCTCTGACTGGATGATAATCTTTGCATTTGGACATACTTCGTGGCAGGCATTGATGGCATTGATCAGATAGTTGGTGAAGTTGTCCCACGTCCCACCGTCTTGTCCGCCTCCATTGGGATAGACGTGTCCTGTAGGCCACAGCATACCGTAGGTAATCTCGTTGCCGGGCTGGATGAAGTCGGGCTCTGCACCGGCGGCTTTCAGCTCCTGCAGACAATTTTTAGTGTAGCTATAAACCTGTGTGGCTATCTCTGCGGCGGTCATCGAACTCCACGACGAGGGTGTCGAGTGCTTGCCAGGATCGGTCCATGTATCGCTATAGTGGAAGTCGAGCATGAAAGCCATACCAGCATCCTTGATGCGCTTGCCTAATGCCTTGACAAACTCCAAGTCTTGCCGTACGCCTTCTGCCTGATGTTCGGCTGAAGCCTTGGACGGGTCGACGAACAGGCGTACACGAGCAGCGTTCCACCCCTGTTCGGTGAAGAACTCAAGCAGTTTGCCGCTGATGTCATTGCCGCTCTTATCGTAATATTTAGCACCATACTTCTCGTATTCTGGCAACATAGAGATGTCGCCGCCGACGTATTTCTGGGCTGATGCCGTTGTCGTGATGGCGATGAGTATCGCTAATGTCAATAGATAATGTCTCATAGTAGTTCGTTTATGTACAATTGTTTTATTCGCTGTTACTTTAGTTATTTAATTTTTTAATTGTTTAATTTTTTAATTGTCATTTGTGTCGGTTGGCCCGTTGCTCACGGTATTTGGCTTTCTGCCGGGCAGAGCCACTACCGTGAGCACCGGTGATGTACTTCTTTTTCTTGGCTTTGGTCTTGACCTTGTCGTCCTGCTGACGGAGACCACCGCCACGACCGAACGAAATGCCATTGACCAGAATGTCCTGGAAGTCTGATTCTTTACTCATATTCTTCACTCTTCACTTTTCACTTCCGTGTGGTAGTAAATTCTTCACTCTTCACTTTTCACTTTTTAGTGGTGGAACAGGCGAACGCCGGTGAAGGCCATGGCGATGCCGTACTTGTCGCACGTCATGATGACATGGTCGTCGCGGACGCTGCCACCAGCCTGGGCAAT
>JAEEGH010019518.1_pt1 | contig 14208 bp, 17 predicted proteins | sample 9134181 | NCBI WGS metagenome assembly JAEEGH01 (sample SAMN16246544, study PRJNA631951) | gut metagenome | biome: gut microbiome; feature: rumen; material: DP-attached | host: Bos | place: Iran: Karaj | collected 2018-10 | reverse complement strand
TCAGTATCAAATAAATTATTCTCAGAATCTAACACTCTGATTTCTGTTATAAGTTCAGTCATTTGACACCTCCCTGATTCCGTTCATCTCCTTCAACCTTGAATATAGCCACTCCCTTTCATCATTCATGGCTGAGTCACTATCTCTTAATACCCGGATTTGCAGCCCTGCTATCTCCGTATGCATTCTGGCAAAATTAATCTTTGAGAACATTGCTATCGTGTTTGAATATCTTTGGTTTGTTTCATCTCCAATCGCATACTTATTTATACTGTCAAATCCCAGATGTTCCATATCCACACGGAGCATAAACGCCCACGCAAAGAGTTTTTTGACAGCCATCTCATCGAAGTTGTGGAACTTATCATAATAGCATAGAAGTGCGCAATAAAACAGATTCTTTGTATAGCCAAATCCTGCAGAGCCATTCTTTGTTTGAATAACATCTTTAATAACTGCGAATGATTTATTGTTTTCTATCTCTGCCTTGACATCCCTGAGCAAATATATGTAATGTTCAACCATCTCAAAGAAATCATTACCCGCAATAAAAGGCTCCGTTATCTGAAAGTAAGGCATCGCTTTGCTGGCACGTCTTGCATAAGAATATGTAGACGCTTCACCTATTCCTTTATAAGTGTCTATCTCTTTAGCCGTAAAAGGCCTGCTCTTAATACCACGTGACCAATTCCATATTGGAAACAAATATAAATCAAACAACTCCCTTATCTGCGTTGTATCTTTTTCCTCCCACTTTGTGACCGCATGCTCCATTTCATAAGGATACTTTTTCATCTCACGCAAATGATATGCTTTTAACAAGTCATGTGGATCCAGCTCTTTTCCTCTAGTATTTTGAGAGTCAAAAAGTTGAAAAGCCTCTTCCACCTTATCAACACTTATAACTACAGCTTCTAGAATTTCGGCAAAAGCATTTCTAAAGTTTATCTTGGTTTCATTACTCTTTAACGAAAACCACTCACGGATAAAATTATAATTGTTGTGGATATTTGTCTGAGTAACTTTACTTGCAAAACACTTTTCAAGAATACTGCTGGTAAATCCAGGCTCTATACATTTCTTAATCAATGTTAGAGAAATGATTCTCTGCTGACCGTCAACTACATTAGCAACATCACCCGTATTATGGATTATGATAGTACCAATTCTGTATTTAAAACTATTTTTATAACGTTCCGCATCAACAATAGAATTGCTAATATCACTCAACAAATCCGTGATATTTTGAATCGTCCACTTATAGGGACGCTGATAATCCGGAATATCTAATTTCATATTCAGCAATTCATTTATACTTTTTATCTCCGCCAAGTTAATTACCTTCTTTCGTAATACAAATTGTTAGCCTTAACTCGCATTATGCCATAACATTGTACAATACACAAAAACGTGCTTCGTATTACATTTTCTTATACTCATCCAGAGCGTATTGTAAGTCTTCCATCACCTTTTCCTTTATATCCCTAGGTGATTCAACCATAACCCATGGCGCATAATTCTTGGCAAATTGAATAATTGCCTTTTCGTTAACCTTAAGACGCACACTGACTTTTTCATCATCTTCGTCGGTAAACTTAAGTCCCGACTTGCCGAATTCATCAATCATAGTGCTAATCATGGACTTACCCATTCTAAGTTTAACCTGCACACTTTTGCCGGAATACATGAAAATATGCTCCTTCATGTATTCGTTTAAATCAAAACGTTTACCGTTTGATGTTTTAAGTTCACTGAATTTCCTGGCCTTTTCATCAAGGATTTCAATATCCATAATGCGATCAATTCTGTAATTTGCAACATCATCAAACTTGTCCATGTTGCATATCAGGTAATACTTACCCTTGCAAGCCGCCATCTGGTAAGGCGACATGATATATTCCTTATATTCGCCTTTATCATTTTTATTGGCCTTAAGTCGCTTATCTGTGTCGTACTTGGCATATTTGAACTTGATCTTTTTGCCCTTTTCAATAGCTTCGTCAATAATGTCTATGTTGTAGAAAATCTGCTTATTGTCAGTCTTCTCTTCACCGTTTTCCATCAAGGTAGTCATATGTTTAACCCTGGCACGGAAATAGTTGCTGGAAAGACTTTCAATCTTTTTCGCAATTTCCTTGCTCTGTTTAGCCGGCAGATGCGTTGAACAAATGATGCCATCAATAATATACCTTAGCTCACTGTCACTAAAGTCGCGAATCAGGTAAAAATCCGAAAGAATCTCAGTCTCTACATCCTTACCCGTCTTTTTGTCCTTAACAGTCTTGACCTTGGTTGAATAGTTAATATCATAACCAAAATCAATAAGATTCATAAGGTTTGTCTTTATTGACTTTCTGTCAGCCTTAATGTCATATTGTTTTCGAAGAATATCAATAATTTCCTTCTGAGAAAGCCTGTGATTCTCATCCGTGTATTGCTTCAATACTTCAAGAATATTAAACATTAAGTTCTTTTTGGGTTGTCCAAACATATGGGGCTCCTTTTACTTAAACACCAGGAATTTATTATAAATTGCGCTATAATAAACATTTTTATCAAACCAAACATTAAGGACATTACTGTTTTTTTCTACGTTTATATTAGGGCTTTCTTTGATGTTTTGCTTTTTAGTTTTCTCTTCCAAATCATCCTCAATATTCGTCTCGTCAATTTCTTCTAATTCAGGAATCTCTACTAGCTCTAGCCAATATCTATGGACAGAACCAGCCGTATAATGTTGTTTTCCTGCTTTTGGTTCAAATCCATCCATTAATTTTTCTAATTTATCCACATTTATGTCAGAAACATCTCGTTCCTCATAAAAGCGTAATTGTTTTGAGAATACTGTTTTTGTCTCTTGTAAAGTATTCCATAAATCTTTTCTATCAATTATTTCGATATTTTTATACTCATTTTCATTCTTTTTTTCAATATTGCGATAGGCTCCAATTCCCGAAAAAAGATATATTTTTTCATACACTTCTTCATCATTATTTTCATCCTTTTTTACATCTGTAATATATTTATCAATGTCTAAAGCCTGTCTGTTTTTAACTTGCGTTGTAATATACTTACCATCTTTATTAACAAAAAAGCATTCGTACTTTTGTGTTGAATTCTTGCAAGAAGACGTCAGGGTAAAAAAGCCTTTAGCTTTGAAATATACTTGATTTTGTATGTAACAAGTAACTAAGTCTTCCAGTTCGTCCGGCGAAAGGCACTGCGTAAAATTACTTGAATTAATAGGAATTTTACTAATTTTTTTATTTAACAAGTTTTCACAGTGCTTTATAAATCTATATCTTTTTTCACAATTAGCGACTTTTCTGATTGTTGCTTGATGTCTTTGCAAAAACATTCCAACGATTTCAGATGGCATATCTATTTGATTTTTCCGTGTCCATTTAACTTTAATCATCCAACGTTCGCCACCATTTTCTTCTAAAGTACCTCGTTCTGCTACTGATTCTACTTTTCCAATATAATAATTTGAATCAAACCTTACGCGAGTAATAATATAGTCACCTGGGTTCATGCTATTTATGTAACCACTTGCCTTATCATATGATTTGCCTTTTTCATTACCATTTTCCCCGTCTTGCCACCCCAGTGCCGCAAATCCTTTATCGATACATGCTCGTTCAAATTTTTCAACATTTTCACTGCTACTTCCACCCGGTTGCAATTTCATTAAATAACAATTTTTCGTTATTTCTTCAAAATCAAAATTGCTTTCAAAAATACCCCTTAGTACTTTAACATATTCCTTTTTTTCCTGTTTAGTTTCCATCTTACAGCACCTCCTGTTTAATAGTTTTTCTTCGTTAACTTCCCATAATCACACACCCCGAAAGTGCAATTATTAATGTTTTTCAGATTGTCTACAAGAATAATTATAGCATATACAATTACTACAAAAACAGCTATTTAGCTATTTTATAGATTTATTATAGCAAGAAAGATGCGGAATATTTTTCGCATCTTTTTTTTTACAGAAGTATCATTTTTTCACTTGATTAAATTATTATCCTATGCTAATATATAAGCAATTCAAGGTGGTTAACACCTTTTGGGCTGGTCGGTTGACCCGGGTCCACATCTTTGCGGGTAAGACACCCGCTTTTTTTTGCAAAGGATTCCCAATGAAAGAATTAAGTATATTTGTTGATGAATCGGGAGATTTTGGAGATTACAGTCCTCACTCTCCTTTTTACATCTTGTCTCTTGTTATCCATAATCAAAATATAAATATCGAAACAGATTTAAAACTGTTGGAACACGAAATGGCAAACATTGGATGGCCTATTCATTGTATTCATGCCGGTCCTCTAATTAGATCAGAATACGAATACAAACCTTATAATTTAAAAGATCGTCAACAAGTTTTCAAACGATTAATGACTTTTACCCGTAAACTAGATTTCAAATTCAAATCATTTTACGTTTTCAAAAAGGACCTGGCCGATCCTGACGCAATTTCATCAAAGCTTTGCCAACAGCTTTCCTCTTTTATTCAAAGTAATATAATTCATTTTACCAAATTTGATAATGTAAAGATTTATTATGATAATGGTCAAGTCGAAATATCACGAATCTTGTCCAATGTATTTAACACCCATCTACAATGTGTTGAATTTAGAAAAGTTTTACCATCCGATTACAGATTATTCCAAGTTGCCGATTTAATCTGCACTCTCAAACTTACCGAGCTAAAATATAATAATCATATATTATCCAAATCAGAAAAATTATTCTTTAAAGATGAAAGAACTTTCAAGAAAAATTATTTGAAGCCACTGAAATCTAAAGAATTGTAGTTTTCTGTTCCGATTAAAGTATAAATATAAACATCACAATTTGAATTTAGTTCATTAATAATTTCTAAAATCTCATTTATTGTTGCTCCGCTAGTATTTATATCATCAAGGATTAAAATAGATTTACATTTTAAACCTTCAAACTTTAACATATCTGTTGGGACTTGTTTAATAGCTTCGAACAGATATCTATGTGTTGTGTCTGAATCTACATTATTCTCATTATCAATTATAAATTTATTATCTTTATCAAGCCTAACACCTTCAAATATTTTTATCATTTTTAATCACCTCTTTGCTTGTTGGACGATGCACCAAAATGGCTCATTGATATTAAAGCAATTCCATCTTTAGTCGTTTCATCTATGTCAAGTTTAATAAAAATTTCTACATCTACATTTTTACTTTCATCTCCATCAGATAAAATAAATCTCTTCTTAAATATTATCAAATTATTTCTTAGTTTATTAAAGCTTCTACTATGCGTGTTATAATAACAATCGGATAAACTCAAAGAATGAATCATTTTCAATACATCATTCTCTCTAAGATTATATTTAGTTATAAAATCTTGGGGTTTCTTATTATCAATAAATAATCTATTACATTTCGTAAATTTATTTAGAAGTTTTGTAATACTTGATCTAGTTATTTGAAATTTCTTGGAATACTCTCTTTCTAATATTCTAAGTTGATCTGCAGTTAAATCCTCTTTTCTTCCAATACTAACAACTCTATCTAATAATTCAAAATTCTTAATATTATTTATTTCATCAACTGATAATTTATGTAAACAATCTTTGCTTTTAAATTCTAACAAATACATATCAATTGAATCTTCAATATCTTCTTCAAATTCAAACGATTCGGTTGTTATTGACTGTTTGAGATATGCATCATTTATATCTGAATAAAATACAAAATAATTAAAATTAATATTATTTATTAATTCATCTAAGTATCTCATATAATACTCCTTTAAAGATGAACGATACACCAAAAAGGCGCGTTGTATTTCGAAAGATTTATCAGTTAACCGCTGGTTCAAACTATAACCTTATAACTTTAAATAATCCGGCATTTTTATGTCTTCATCCATCTGTCTTGTTGGATTATTCATATTCCACATAAGGATCAAAAAATCCCAATTTGTTCCTGAAAATCTTGAACTTTTATCAAAATCAGACTTTAAAAAATCCATTAATTCTATTTTCTGTGATGGATTTAAAACAGCATTATATTTATCATGTTCATAGTATTCAGCTTGTAGAAGTTGAATGCAGCCTTCATTATTATTGCTTAAATCCTTGAAATGAAAACAAGGAATTCCCCTCGGGTCATTTGTCCAAATATTGATTTCAATATTATTAAATGAGCCAACTTTAGCTATTTCTTGCAATTCTAAAACATTAATATTAAACTTTTTCATGCCCTCTCATCCATCATTACAACATCATAGCTTCCGCTAAGTCCCGTTTTATCATAAAACTGAACCTTTTCCCGGAATGCTGCTGCCAACTTGTTATATTCACTTGCTATACGGCTGTTTCTTTGAATGACTTTATGAACGTCCTCTATTGTTTCCTTAAGATCGACCGTTTGTGTTTTTCCAACATTCGCTATTTCAGCTGATAGCAAGGAAATATTTCTAACCTTGCGTTGATAATAGTAATTATAAATTTGCGTTGGATAGTCTCCGGCGCTTCCTATAGCTTCTATTCTCATAAGCATTTACCTCTTACTTCAAACCTCTCCCTAATCTTCTGCATTTCGCGGTATGTTATGGTTCGATGATCCATCAACGCTTCCAATACCGCATTGTAGAACTCTCGGTTTTCGATAATTAGTCGCTTGGCAATTTGATAGTATCTTGTCATTTCAGATACTATAAGATAATCTCTCTTTTCTCCTAAATAAAAAGTTGAAGAGAAGAGAATATGAGAATCAAAGCCAAGTGAACAATAATCATCTACAAATTTGTCTATAGTTCGATGAGCCTCTTTCATATCATCTATGCAGCCCACATCGGTAACGCCCTTTATAACTTCTGTTGCTGCTTTTCCACCTAGTGTAATTATCAGAGCTTTTTCCTGTAAATCTTTTGAATTAAAAAATGTTTTAGGAAGCACTTTCTTCGTTACACCGCTTGAACCATTGTAAACCGTTACAAAAGAGACACTTCCCGGAAGTAGTATTTCAGCTATGGCAGCATGTCCGCTTTCGTGTATCGCTATCGTCTCTAAATCTTCTCTTTCAACCGGTTCTACACACTCTGACTCTTCAAACGCTTTTCTGATACTTGCATTAATCAAATCCGAATGTTCTATCATTTCTTTCCCTGCATAACCGGCAGATATCCCCGCTTCGTTTATTACACTTTCCAACACTGCACAAGAAGAGTAATCTAAACATCTGACAATCTCCTCAATATCAATTTCTGCCACGGTTTTCTTTTTAGCCAAGTAATACTTGATAATCTTTTCGGCATCTTTTCCTTTAGGAAAATCCATGCCTATAACCTTATCAAAACGCCCGGCCCTTAATAAAGAATCCGGCATGCAATCCTTATCATTGGCTGTAGCTATAACAAATACTCCTTGACCTTTGCAATCATCAATACAAGACTGCACTGTCACATATTCCTCTGCATCCACGTGACTGTCATCTTCGTTGGCAAACTTATCCATGTCATCCAAAAAGATAATGGAAACACCTGTATTGTCACCCTTTGCCTTTTCAAATGTTTCCTTTATTTCATTAACGAAGTCTCCGTTTGGTTTCTCCTTTCTTATGACATATGTTTTACGGCCCGTCTCCGCAATAAAGCACTTCGCCATAAGTGTCTTTCCCACGCCCGGAACACCATACAACATAATGCCGCCCGGAATAGTTACGCCAAGTTTTTCAAATCTTTCCGGTTCTCTAAGTACACAGGCAATCTTTTTCAATTCAGCCTTAATACTCTCATATCCGATTACTTTATCAAATTCACTCATTTTCTTATCCTCCGTGCGTTCTTTCTATTTAAGCTCATAATAGGGCTCAAATACACATAATGCTCTTTCTATTCTGTATTTCAAATCCGCGATATCTCTTGGTAAATTCACAAGCCTTCTAATATCATCTTCTATATAGATGTTTTCAACCAAATTTCTTTTTTCATATTTGCAATATGTTGCCACATATTGCCTATGCGCACCATTTGATTTTTCCTCAATCTTTTCAGGCGAAATATAATGCCCATCCATTGAGATTGCCAAGCTCATAGTCTTCCCAAGCTCCAATCTTTTGTAATCACGATTGAAGGCGCAAATATACTTCTCCGTCTTATCTTCCGATTCTTCAAAAGAAGTAATAATAAAACCTCTTATTTGATCTATAAGAATATGAGCCTTAAAGAATTCCTCCGGCGTGATTGTTTCCGCAATTTCATCCATTATTTTATTTCGCTCATCCATCATATCTTCATAAAGAGCTATTATATCCTTTGATGTCAGATATACATACTTGCGTTCCTTGTCTTTTTCTTCCATTGCTTTGATTTTCAAATAGATCTGCTCTTCCAATCCGGTTTTGTATACTACAACTATGTCGCTATTTAATTCATCTAAATAATTTACAAAACAATAGGAGAAATTCTTCATTTCTTTTTCTGCATACCATCTTGCAGCACCTTTATTAGCTTCTGAAAAATTAAAAAAATCAATCGTCATATGCGTCCCTATGCTCCTTGTCTAACTGTCTCAGGTGTTCCAAATATTCAGGGTCGTCTTCCGCACCAATATACATAAGCAAATCATCATCCCCAAAGTGACCTTTATAAAAATTTATAAAATCAGTTACTATGTCTATTTCACGATTCAAAAGCACCTCATCGTTATCTCCGCAAAGTTCATCTCGCTTCATCCATTTTTTTACTTTCACCAAATTATTAGCATCTTCGTATTCAGGTGAACCATCAAAGTAATCAATTGAATAAAGCGGCGAATAAATTTTATTGATGTGCGAATCGTATATGGAATCGATTTTCCAGCTACCACAATTATCTTTGTATAATATTTGCGTTTTTTTTGCCGAATCATTCTTACCGCGAAGCACCAGCGCAACTCTTCTTCTACCAAAGTTGTCGTCTCCAATGAGTATTATGTCGCCACTGTTCAATCCCGTATCCATGTCGAAATAGTTGCAATGCCATCCTTCTTCATAGATACCGGCGTTATAGTCTACATCTATGGCATACACTTTACCTCTATCGTATACATTATTAAGTTTCTCAAACCAGATTGGAAATCCATCTATAAAGTAGTAAACATAGCTATTGAGAGCAGCTTTGTTATCTAGCATTTCTTCCCATATTTTTACTTCATCCCAACCACCTTGCCGTCCTTTTGGAATTCGCATTTCATCCGCCATCCAACAGTCATTCATCACATAATCAATATTAAATAACACTTCCTCTGCGCTGTAGCTTGGGTCATCCTCATATGTTTCGTCATCAATATCTAAGAAAAGTTGCGACTCTTTCGCATAATAACGTCTTCTGGTAAATACTCTGTGATTCTTAGAAAACTCAAACTCTGTTGATTCATTTACCAATCTATCTAATGCTCTCATTGTTTCGCTTAGAATGTGAATCAGTTTGTTTGTTATATTTTTATTGTCCGTTTCAAATTTTAAGAGTTTTTTAAACAGCTCCACCTTATAATACATGGTCAGCACAGAATGCTTTAATATCTCAATAACAAAATCCCATTGTTCCTTCTCACTTAGTTTACTGAGGTATTTTTTTGCATTATTTCTCATCAAATCCGTTCCAAAGCAAGTATCTATTACTTCAACAAACATGCGCTCACTTCCTTTCTTGATTTAAGTATAAAAAAAACGATGTGTAAAAATTTACACATCATTTTCAAATAATCTATTTAAGACTTCTCTATCACTTATTTCCTGGTTCCAATGTTTTAACAGCACATCCATATTTTTTCTTATCCATTCCTTAAGTAAATCTAAGTCCGGAATGGTGCTATTATCAATAAGATTTAAAAGCATTGGATTATTTGAGATACTGATTGGAATCTTTTCTTCTCCGCAATCAATATATAAATGAGGTAAAGTGTCTTCTTTGCGATTAATTGATGCTGAAGAAAGTAAGAAAATATCATAGTCGAGTCCGCTGTCCTCTTCAGATATTTGCAGCAAATCAAATCCATCGATTACTTGGGCATAAAACTCCTCTCCGCTTTCCAAGCATAATGCCGCAAGTCTGCCGCTTCCATGATATGCTCCACAATCTATTACTATATTGTTATTGTTTTTATATATGTAGCCGGGATTTGGGTTGCCTTCTATCAGCTGCGTCGGCGTATGACCCACAATCAATATGCTATCTTCCATATATTTTTTGCTGTAATCCGGTCTTGTTTCCACTAGGTCTATAACCGAGCAATCAGTTATCTTTTTACCTTCCTTGTATTTCCCCAAGCCCGCATGTAGCAACAAATATTTTTGCCCATCAATCAGCAATTCCTCATAAATGCTCATTTCCTTTATATAATCTATTATTTCTTTTTGCTCTTCTTTTGATATTTTGGAGAATTCTTTTTTTGTGGTCATACCTCCATTTTCTCGCCATAAAGAAAACAGGTCCAACAAGTCACGCATGTCGTAAGTTTCTTCTCTAAAGCTGCTATCATCTTTTTCAAAAAGATATTCCAGGCAGCCAAGTGCCATCATTTCATGATTACCTACAAGACATGTGACATTAGGCATTTCCATTATTTTTTGAAGTAACTTAATGGGATGTGGGCCTCGATCCAATATATCCCCCAAAATATACAACACATCATCATCTGAAAAGTTAATTAGTTCCAGCATTTCTTCAAATCTGTCATATGCACCGTGAAGGTCTGACATTACATATGTAGCCATATTTTACCTCCTTTACTTTATGACAATATAATAGTTTGTTGTATGTGGAAAAATTTGGACACATCTGCTTCACGCACATTTTTGCAAACTAAAAGAGGACTCTTGGTCCTCTCTAACTAAAAGCTCTGTTGGGCTTACATTATACAAAAACGCGAGTGCTACTAAATTGTCCGCCTGCGGTAAGCATTTCCCAGCTTCCCATTTATAAATGGCTTGGGTTGATTCAAATTCCATGTAGTCCATCACTTCCTTTACGGAAATGTGCCTGCTGACACGGATTTGTCTCATTTTTGCTCCACTGGCTTCAATGTCAAAATGTGGTCTTTCCATTGTTTTTCCCTCCATTGTAAAACAAAACAAGAATAACCGGTTGCAAATCATATGATAACACAAAATAATTTCAAGATAAACAATTTTTCATTCAACCAGTGGTTTAAATAAAAAATAATCTTTTATTCATACTTTGTCAAGCAAACACGCCGATTAGCAAGAGTTTCCCATCTTTTACCGAAACTATTGCATCCTTTTCGGGCAATGTTTCATTGCTTATACCATATTGGTATTCGCTGGTGATTTCCGCATCTTCAAGGCAGTATTTGGCATCTTTAATTGTTACGCCTTTTGCCTTGCCCGTAAGGTTAAGTAAAGAAAAGTAAGCATACTTACCGGCCGGAATAGTTACCGGACTTCGAGAGACAACTCTCATTTCACTGTAATCATCCACCGCCATAGCGCTAAATCCCTTGGCATCCAAATCAAATAGAATATACACATTTCCAAGCGTATGATCCAAACGATTGCCCACAATGCCAAATAGCAAGAAATCCTTAAAGCCGCGTTTTACTGCTTCTTTTACGCCATAAACCGTGTCGGTGTCATCCTTTTCACAGGGAAGAACAATAATCTCGGCATCGGTATCGCTCGGCTTCTCATGAGAGTCAAAATCCCCCACAATCAAGTCCGGCTTTACTCCAAGTCCCGCACAATGCTTAAGTCCGCTGTCACAGCAAATGATGAAATCATCTGCCTTTATATATTTTTTTAATCTGTCGTAATTGTCGATGTCCGCACCGGCAATTATAATACAACGCTTCATAGTCATTTTCTCCACACTTTTATGCACATTTTAACATATTATTTTCCAATCAACCATCCAATCCCTTTTGCCATCCTTTTTTCCGGCTCATGGAAATGGTTGCCGTCGTTCCATTCTAAAACCGTCTCAATTCCCTTATCGATCGCCTTTTCATTTATTTGCCTGATAGCATCCCCAACCTGTGACATGTACTTATTCCTTGTCTTTTCTTCTTTTTTACCCAGGCTTAAATAGAGCTTATCGACTTTAACATCTGCAGTCTCGAAAAAATCAGCAAATCCCGGATACCAAACGGATGCTGATACCGCGGCAACTCCGCAAAAAGCATCAGTATTGCATGCTGCCCAAAGGGCAAAAAGCCCCGCCATGGAATAACCCGTTAAATACACTTCTCTACCAATATATGCTTTTACAATTTCCGATAGCTTATCTAATGTCTTATCCGCATTGCCCTTAAACTCTTTTCCGTTAATCGCTTCTTTGGACTCCCACGGGGATAAATCGCTATACCAATCATCCACAGGCATTGCAATAAAAAGAAAATCCTCAGCGACTGCGGCCTTAATCAGCTCATATTCTTTTTCCAATCTTTCAACTTCATGCTCACCGATCACCTGCAAGATAACCCTATTCGCATCCTCATTTCCATACTTATAATTCAAAACCACACCTCAATTACATTTTTTATATTATATCAAAGTATACAAATACATGCTAATAATAATTGGTTTAACACCATATAGTGACATCTTAGAATAACTTTGAAAATCTAAACAATCCAGCAAAAAATGAACAGGACGTTCATTTTAGTGCTACACTGAGCCCGGACGGCGAATGTAGCACGTTTGCGGACTAAAGCAGATATCTAATATGATTTTCATTAGTTATTCTTGATGGAACGGTAAAGGTGTTAAATCAATTATTATTAAGCAGGTATTTGATAGTTTTGATAATATAAAAACCGACACCCAAAAAGGTGTCGGTTTTAATTAACATTCTTCGTAAAGTTTGTCATCAGGCATTATTGCACCCTCTTTTTCGAATTTACCCGGTGTGGAGCATTTTGGGCATTTGCCGAAATCTTCACCGAATTCTTCGAACTGGTCAGTTCCGTATTTAAACTTGTGACCACAGTTTGGGCATTCATAATACCACCATAAACAACCATAAGTCATGGAGTCAAACCTCCGTTTATATTATTTTAAGCCTAACATCTGACGAGCTTCATCAGGAGTAGCTGCTGTACAACCAAACTCTTCAATAACACGTTTAGCTCTTTCAACGAACTGTACGTTGCTTTCAGCTAACTGGCCTTTAGCGTACATAACGTTATCTTCCATACCAACACGTACGTTACCACCCATAGCAACTGCACCGTAGAGCATTTCCATAGCGCTGTGACCAACACCGAAGCATGACCATGTTGAACCTGGGCAAAGTGATTCCATTGTTTCTTTCATGAATACAAGGTTTTTCATTGAACCTGTGATACCGTTTGCGCAACCCATGCAGAACTGGAAGTGAAGTGGTGCTTTAAGAACACCTTTCTTTAAGTAGTAAGCTGCGTTTGCGATCATACCAGGATCGAATACTTCGATTTCAGGTTTTGTGTTTGTTTCCTGGAATAATTTACCACAATCCTCAAGGAATTTAGGTGAGTTAAGGAAAAGTCCTGAGTTTAACCAGTTCATAGAACCGCAGTCATATGAAGCCATTTCAGGTTTAAGTTCTTTAACGTGAGCAACACGGATTTCATCATCAGCGTGGATATCGCCTGATGTTGTAAGGTTAAGGATGATATCACAATCTTTATGCTCTTTGATAAGTTCAACTGTCTTTTTGAATCTTACAGGATCCATAACACCGTTACCGTTGTCATCTCTCATGTGAAGATGAGCGATAGCAGCACCTGCTTTCCAGCAAGCGTATACGTCATCAGCGATTTCTTCCGGTGTCATAGGCACGTTAGGATTGTTTTCCTTTTTTGGCCAAGCACCTGTTGTTGCTACAGTAATAATTCTCTTGTTTCTGAATTCTTTGTTGTCCATTTTGTACACTCCTTAGACATAAATAGATTTAATTTTTCGGGCGAAAAAATAGAATAAATCCGTCCTTTATATATACCATGATATTATATTATCATTTTCTACATTTTGCAAGTTTTCGTTGCTTAAATTTAATCATTTGGAAGAAATTTAAATATTTTGTAATAACTTAATCTTCTTTTGAAACATTTTTTGCCTTTTCCACAAGATAAATTCTGATAACTACAATGGTTGCGGCGATACTTGCAAGTGAAACCACCACATAACCCGTTACACTGCCGTTAAACACAGCCGCTGCACCGTAACTATAGACACATTCATA
>JAEEGH010019517.1_pt1 | contig 14209 bp, 7 predicted proteins | sample 9134181 | NCBI WGS metagenome assembly JAEEGH01 (sample SAMN16246544, study PRJNA631951) | gut metagenome | biome: gut microbiome; feature: rumen; material: DP-attached | host: Bos | place: Iran: Karaj | collected 2018-10 | reverse complement strand
GCAAAACCTTCCTTTATGGTTTCCTCTCTGTCTTCCTGTTTCCCGGAATGGACGATGGGCAATACGCCCAGCATTTCGCTGCAGCCCCTGGTCAGTTCTCCCAAAGCGCTCTGCAGAACGGAAAAGGTCTCTTCTTTCTCAAAGCCGGTTACGTAAACGTTCTTAAAAAACCGACCGTTTCCTGCATCCTCTCTTTTGGCGTAGTTCAGCCAAAGTCTGGTATATTTTTCTTCCATGTACATTTCCTCCGGGAGCTTTCCTCCCAACCTGTTAAGAGCTCTGTTATATCCGAAGCTATGTCCAAAAAACAGGCGACTGCTTCTATGATCCACAGCCGCCTGCCTATCTTTATCGTATCCCTTTCATGGGATCATCTTCTGTTCACCGGGTCGACCCGATAAGCCCCATTACATGGTAACCGTAAGGGCTGCTACCTTTTTGCCGGTCAGTTTTTCGCTGCGGGTATCGGGCTGCTGATCGCCAACATAGATCACAGCCTTACCTGCATGATAGGTAAATTCACCCTTTTTGTCAAAGAGACCGAAGGCTTCTTTCTTAAGAGTGATGGAAACCTCTTTGCTCTCACCCGCTTTCAGCGCTACCTTGGCAATACCCTTAAGCTGGGCATTGGGAGTGCCTTCCTGCTCGATCTTAACATAGGCCTGCAGGGTATCCACACCGTCCATTTTGCCGGTGTTTTTAACGGTTGCTTTTACGGTGATACCGTCATCGGTCAGCGTATCTGCCAAGGCGCTTACGTTACTGATCTCATAGCTTGTGTAGGATAAACCGTATCCGAAGGGATACAGAGCTTCCTGCTCCATATAGCGGTAGGTTCTTCCCTTCATGGAATAATCGGTAAATTCCGGTAATTCCTCACTGGTGCGATAGAAGGTAACGGGGAGCTTTCCTTCAGGATTCACATCACCGAATACCAGACGGGCAAAGGCTCTTCCGCCCTGCGCTCCGGGATACCAGCACTGCATGATGGCATCTGCATGTTCGTCTGCATAGGGAACTGCAAGGGCACTACCGGATAACAATGCCAGGATCACTGGCTTGCCGCTTGCTACTGCGATCTTAAGTACCTCTTCCTGTTCTCCGGGAAGCTTTAAATTGGGCTTATCGCCACTGCCGAACTCATTGCCGGCATCGCCTTCCTCCCCTTCCAGATCTGCGTCCAGACCAAGGCAAACGATCACAACATCACTGACTTCGCATACGCCCTTTACTTCGGAAAGACGATCATGACCTTCACTTAAGCCGCTGATGCCATCCTTGTACATATGACAGCCTTCGGAAGTAAAGACGCGGATATCTTCTCCGACATATTCCTGAATACCTTCGGAAATAGTGAAGTAACGGGAAGCGGTTCCCTCGTAGTTACCCACCAGTGCCTTACGGCTGTTGGTGTTGGGGCCTACGATACCGATGGAACGGATCTTGTTTTTGTCTAAGGGAAGGAGTCCGTTATTCTTTAACAGGACCATGCACTTCTCGGAGACTTCCCGGTTGAAGTGCTGGTTTTCTACGGTATCGACCACGGTATAATCCAGTGCGTCGTAAGGGTTCGCACCCTTTTCATCAAATACACCCAGTTTCATACGGGTGGTATACAGATTGGTCAGAGCTTCATCGAGACGTTCCTCGGAAACTCTTCCCTCTTCAATGGCTTTCTTCATTAACACGAACAGATCACCGCAGTTGATATCGCAGCCGTTGTTCATGGCAAGGGAAATGGATTCGATCTCATTAGCGGTTACCATGTGACCGGTATGGAAATCCTTAATGGCCCAGCAGTCGGAAACCACATGACCCTCAAAGCCCCATTCATCCCGGAGGATATCCTTAAGCAGTGTCTTGGAACCGCAGCAGGGCTCACCGTTGGTACGGTTGTAGGCGCCCATGACGGCTTCCACCTTGGCTTCCTGTACCAATGCCTTAAATGCAGGCAGATAGGTTTCCCGCATGTCCTGAGGATCTGCCTTGGCGTCAAAGCTGTGACGGATGCCTTCCGGTCCGGAATGTACCGCAAAGTGCTTTGCACAGGCAGCAAGCTTCATATAACGTTCATGATGGCCCTGAAGGCCTGCAACAAAACGAACGCCCAGACGACTGGTCAGATAGGGATCTTCGCCCAGTGTCTCCTGTCCTCTTCCCCAGCGGGGATCGCGGAAGATATTGATATTGGGAGACCAGAAGGTCAGACCCTTATAGATATCACGATCTTCAAATCTGGACTGCATATTGTACTTGGCACGTCCTTCGGTGGAAATGGTATCTGCGATCTTCTCCATCAGATCCTCATCAAAGGTCGCAGCCAGACCGATGGCCTGGGGAAATACGGTTGCTACGCCGGCACGTCCGATGCCGTGAAGTGCTTCGTTCCACCAGTCATAGGCGGGAACGCCCAGTCGCTCGATGGCCGGCGAATGATTCACCAGCTGAGAAACCTTCTCATCCAGCGTCATCTTCCCCACAAGAGCCGCTGCTCTTTCCCGGTACTGTTCTAACAGTTCCCTGTTCTCCCAAAATTCCATAAGTAACCCCCTTCATTTCCCTTCTTTTTCGTCGGAATACCGATAGTTTTCTCACTCATTAGAATTATAGGGAACATCCCTTCCGGAAACTTTTTATTCCTTGCGTATTTTTGTTCAACTTTTGCTAACTATGCTAAAATAATGGTGTCGCAATAATAAAGCGCAACGAGGTAACTGCCTATGATGCCCGAACTGGAAGGGACCAGAGAAAATATCAGCTACAGTCAGGTAAAAGGGATCCGTCTGTACCGTAACCGTGAGGTGGAGGATTATCCCCTGCACTGGCACACGGCTCTCGAGATCATTTGCCCCATTGAAAATCTGTATACGGCGATCATCGATAATAAGGTGATCGAGTTTTATCCCGGAGACGTGCTGTTCATTCCCCCCGGAACCCTGCATCAGTTAAAGGCTCCCAAGGAGGGCAGTCGTATCATTCTGCTGGCGGATTATTCCCTGATCGGTAATATACCGGGAGTAGATGCGTTGTTTGCGGCGGTGACCAGTTCCACACTGATCCGAAAAGACGACAATCCGGAGCTTGCTGCTTATCTGCGCTCTCTGGTGGATCATCTGTTTGATGAATATGTAAAACACGACAGCTTCTGTGCTGCCGTGATCTATTCCGATCTGATCAATTTCCTGGTGGCCATCGGAAGGGCTCACCTGAATACGGAAAACAAATTCCCGGATGCCACCCATGCCAAACGGCATGAGTACATCCAGCGATTTATGACCATCTGCGACTATATGACCCAGCACTGTGCGGAAGATGTTTCCATGGATGAACTGGCCGGACTGGCCGGCTTTTCCAGATTCCATTTCTCCCGCCTGTTTAAGCAGTTTACGGGGTTATCCTGTTACGAATATCTGACAAAATGCCGGATCGACCTGGCAGAACGTCTCCTGATCAATCCGGACTTATCGGTTACGGATGTTGCCATGCAGGCAGGGTTTAACTCCCTGTCTACCTTTAACCGGATCTTCAAGACCGCCAGGGGCTGTACCCCTACGGAATACAAGAAGATGAACCGGAACCACAGGCTCTGATAAAAAAGGCCGCTTTCTTTTCTTCAGAAAGCGGCCTTAAATATGCAGATGATTACCGTACAAACCTAAGCGAGATCAGATCAAAATGACATCCCGGAAGGAATAAGAAGGTTACCTGCTGTTTGCCGGTGACCTTTTTTAATGAAAAGGTCTTAAGGGCTATCTCCTCTCCCGGTTCAAATTCCAGGATCTGTCTGGACTCTTCTTTGCTTTCCTCATCCAAGAAGCGCACATGTACCGTATTCTTACCGTCCAGTGCTCTTCCCCGAACCTGCAGCGTATCTGCACCTTTTTCTCCAAAATCCAGAACGCCGTATTCCAGAGCGACGTTATTGCCGATACCGTAGATACCATCCTCTTTTCTGGTATAGGTATCTCCGTAGATGCTTTCCGCCTCGGTTGCGGCGATTTCCAGGAAAGCTCTCTTAACAAACGTAAAGCAAAAGCCCTTGATCTGAACCTTATCAAACACTTCGATACTGAAGGTCTGCTCTCCGGTAAGTCGCTTCGGGAAACGGACCACCATATCCTGATATACATTCCAGATAAAGGGTTTGTCATAGGTTTCCCGGGCAAGAAGCTGTCCGTCTTCTCCGGGAATACCGCTGTAGAATGCGATCTCTTTGGGTTCCGGAGACGTATTGAAAACGGGAATGGTCACTTCATCGGATCCATCCTTGCCGAAATCTACGCCTTCAAAGGAGATCACCGTCCGCTCTCCGCGGGCAGTGGCAATTCCCTTTTCATTGCCGCTTCCCACCTCACCGATACAGGAGGTGTAAAGGGAGGCAGATACAAATTGATAGGGATCGATCCCCGCAACCCCCATACCGGATACAGAAAACTCCAGCTGTGAGATCACGCGGATATCTCCCGTTCCGCTCTTTGACATGGCTCGAAGATAGAAGGGGCCGTCTCCCAGGGCTGTCATGGTCACATTCAGGCCATCGGCTTCCACCTTGACCAGGTTGGATACGACGCCCTTATCATTGACCGCACGGAAGATGACTTCCCGGTCCTCTGCATCTTTCGGAAAGATCTGCGCGGTCGCATGCAATACTTTTTGCTCCGGCGTAAAGGATCTGCCTTCCGGCGCAGATAACTCGATCTTACGCACCGGGATCTCATAGGCATTCCCGTTACGGATCTTATAATCTCTGCATTCATCCAGATACTCTGTCTGCTCCATGCCCCGGTTAAAAAACCGTACAGGATTGTTATCTTCTACTGCCGCAAGGAAATTAAACACCTTGGGCTCCATTCCGCGACTGGTAACCGTTACCACCACGATGCCGCAGTCGTTGCCGGCTTCCAGGATTGCCAGAAGCTTACCGTTAAAGAGGCGTTTACTGGTTCCCTTATAGCTGTCGATATCCGTACTGTCACCGTTATCCAATCCCACCAGACGGGCCGGTCCGTCCACAAACACATGGACACGATTGGAGGCATTTTCCACCGGATGATCCTCACCATCCAGCGCAGAGATCTCCAAAAAGATCAGGTCTCCCGGATGATCGAACTTCCCCTTGGAGGGTCTGATATCCAGCTGGGTGGCATCCCCAAAGGAAGATCTTACCGCTCTGGCAACCTCTGTCCCATCCTCCATGGTGGCAATAGCCAGTAATTCTCCCGGCTCATAGAGTACGGAATAATCGGCAATGATATGGTTTCCCTCCAGGATGCCATTGGTCAGTTTCTGTTTTCCAAGGCTAACGCCGTTTAAGAACAGTTCCACATAAGGGGCATTGCTCACCACCCGAACGTCGATCCGCTGACCTACGTTAAAATCCCAATAAGGGAAGATATGTACCATAGGGTTAGACTTTACATCCGTCCAGGCAGCCTGCCATACATAATAGGCATCCTTGGGGAAGCCTGCCGTATCGATCTGGCCGAAATAGGAATTCTTGGTATGGTAGGGAGTGGGTTCTCCGATGTAATCAAACCCGCTCCACAAAAACTGTCCCATGGAAAAAGGCATATCCCGGTCCAGGGTCACACAGGCTTCATAGCTTGCGGCACTCCAGCTGGTGGTACTGTTTCCCAGGGCAGAGCACTGTCTGTCATCCTCTGCCAGGATATTGGCGGCAAGAGGGAAATGATAGACCCCTCTGCTGTGTACGATGGAACTGGTCTCACTTCCGTAGATCACCCAGTCAGGGTGAGAAGCGTGATGGTCCTTATACAGTCTCTCTCCGTAATTATATCCGGCTATTTTAAGGACATCGGCACAGTTTTGCGCGCCTTCCCACTGCATATAGTTAGAGCCGATGGTCACCTTTGCATTTTCCAGCGGATCATGCAAAAGCACCTGCTCCTTAAGCATCTTCGTTACTTCCAGTCCCCGGTCATCTGCATGGGTATCATAGATCTCATTTCCGATACTCCACAGGATCACAGCGGGGTGATTGCGGTCTCTGCGGATCCAGCTTGCCACATCCTTTTCATGCCAATCGGGGAAAAATCTGGCGTAGTCATAGGTGGTCTTTTGTCTCTCCCACATATCAAAGCCTTCGGAGATCAGGCAAAAGCCCATTTCATCCGCCAGCTCCAGTACCCCCTTAGCGGCCATATTGTGAGTTAAGCGCAGGGCATTTACCCCCATGGACTTAAGGATCCGAAGCTTTCTTGCCATGGCCTCCTTATGGAACGCCGCTCCCAGCGCGCCCAGATCATGGTGCTCACAGACACCGTGGAGCTTGCGTCTCTTTCCGTTCAGAACAAAACCTTCCTCCGGAGAAAAACGCACATCCCGGAAACCTACCGGGATCTTTTCTTCCTGAAGAAGCTTCTTACTTCCCTTATCCTGCTCATAAAGCCTTGCTACCAGAAGATAGCGATAGGGATCCTCCATATCCCACTCCCGGATATTTTCCACCCGGTAAGTGGATACCTTCACGGTACGGATCTCCGGATTTAAGGTAGCGGCGCAGACTTCGTCCGCCACATCCCTGTAGCCTTCCGTCAGCTTGGTAACGTCCACGATGCCTCCTTCAGCATCCAGAAGCGTATAATCCACCAGACAGTTACCGATACCCGGAATCCGGGCAAAATCCGCGATCTCTCCCTTCGCACTGGCCAGTTCCGTTTCCACCTTAAGGAGATAATCCTCTCCCTCCTTATGAGCATGGAAATAGATGCCGTTTATGGGGATATAGGTGTCCTCCGTTATAAACAGCTCCACATTCCGGAAAAGTCCTGCTCCGGAATACCATCTGCTGTTGGGATCCTGAAAGGTTACACTGAGTGCGAAGCGGTTTTCACCTTCTTTCAGGTATGATGTGATGTCAAAGGAAAAGGGAGAATATCCGTATTTCCATTCTCCCACCTTCTGATCGTTGACATACAGGACGCTATCCATGTATACGCCATCAAAGTAAAGGAACACTTTCTTTTTGCGTTCCTGTCCCAAAAGCTGCGGTCCAAAATATGCTTTTTTGAAATACCAGCCGGTACCGTCCCGATACAGATCTTTGGCATCAAAGATCAGCCAGTCGTGGGGTACCTGCACCGGCTGAAAATCCTCCAGCCGTCCCATGGCCTCGGAAAAGGTGGTTCCTACCGCCGTTTCCAGAAAGCTCCATTCGCCGTTAAAAAACAAGTGCATGTCAGATCTCCATTCGAAAAGGACTTAAGGGCAGTCCGTTGTCACCATAGATCAAAGCGCCGTTATTGGTATTGGAATAGCAATAGCAGATGGCCGTAACATCCTCCGGCACATCGCTTAGCAAAATATCCCTTCCTTCTACGGATGCGCGCAGAAGAACCCGTTTCCCCGTTCCGTCTTCTGCGGAAAAATCCAGGATCTCCAGATCGTCTCTGGGATGGAGCTTTACGCTGCCATGGTCCACATGGAGACTTTTTACGCCGGCAGTATGTAATAACAGGCCTTCTCTGGTGGAAAACAGTTCCGTTACATAAGGGCTTTCCGCCGGCTCCGAATAATGATAGGCATAGGCTGCATGCAAATGCGCCAGACGTTTGCCTACCCGTTTTTTGCCGGTAGGATGCAGATCATAGTCTTCTCCCAGATCGATGCTTACCACCATTCCGGATAAGGGAATGCTGTCACAGCGACGCTGCATCTCCCGCATGGAAGGCCAGGAATTTTCCTCCTTGAGGTCCACCAGGAAATTGGGGAGCTGTACATACCAGAAGGGAATCTCCGGATCCTGCCACAGTTTACGATATCCTTCCACCATGGCTCTGGTTAATTCCGTATAATTCTGAGGTTCTCCGCAATTGGATTCTCCCTGATACCAGATGATGCCGCCAATGGGGAAATTATGACAGGGCGCTGTCATGCCGTTAAAAAGACCTGTGGGCTTCCAGTTTACAAAATCGGTGGGCGTGATCTTCTCTGCGCTTGCCGCTACCTTGTAATACCAGGTACCGGACAGGTCGATCTCATCTCTGCCGGAAATACTCTGATCCGCATCAATGGCGGAGGTATCCGTATCCACGGAAAACAGGGCGTACTTCTTATTAGGCGTAAAACGTCCCTCTCCGTTTTCCACCCGGATCCGTCCGGTGATGACGTTTTCCCCTTCCTTCAGGATCCCTTCGGGGATCACATATTTTCTGGGGGGATACTGATAAGGGGTCTCTCCCACTTTCTGTCCGTTTACATAAAAGAAATCGCTGTCTACAATAGTCCCCAGCCATAAACGCATGGCCTTGCCCGAAAGACGCGCAGGTACCTGAAACGTTCTGGTAACCCAGAAACTTCCGATAAAGCCGTCAAGGGGCGTATCTTCCAGCATGCAGGGGATGGTAAGGGTATCGGTGCACTTTTCCGGTGAAAAGTTTTCCGGCTTCTCCCAGTGCTGCGAGAGGCCAATGTCCTCCGCATCCAGCTTGCCATACCACTTTGCTGCGTTTTCTTCGTTTTGACGGATGCGTCCTGCAAGGAAATCATCGTCCGCGTACTGATCAGCCAGTTCCAGCAGTTCCGGATAATCTTCCAGCATCTCTCTGCTCATCCAGGAGCTGATCAGGCTTCCTCCCAGAGAACAATCGATGAGCCCTACCGGAACGCCGCTTAAGGAGCGAAGCTCCGTACCGAAAAAGTATGCCGTTGCAGAAAAGGATGCGATGGTTTCCGGCGAAACCGCTCTCCACTGCCCGGATAAATGCTCCTCCTCCGGACCATGGAAGTTGGTATGTTCCGTTACTTTAAAAAAGCGCAGGTCCTCATCAGAGGCTCTTAAAAGTTCATCGGGATAGCGGTATTTTACCCGCTCCATGGGAAGCTCCATATTGGACTGTCCGCTGCAAAGGATGACTTCACCGGTTCGTATATTTCGTGAGATCACCGCATCTTTCCCGGCTTCTTCTACCGTAAGGATCAGATTTCTTCCCGGCTCCAGGGCACTGAAATATACATCAAAACGGCCGTCTGCCGTTATCTTTCTGCGGTGCATATTTTCCCCTTTTTCATCCGCAAGGGTAATGATCACCTCCGCATCTTCTTCCTGTAAGTCTTTCACCCATCCCCAGATATGAATGGGTTTTCCGTGCTGCAGGATACAGCCGTCTCCTAATAGTCTGGGTAATACGATCATCTTCTTCCTTTCCGGTCTTACTTTTCCCCTGATTGTTCTTCTTTCTTTTTCCGTTTATCATCGTACATCCGCTGGTCCGCCAGCAGATATGCTTCGTGGAAGGTCTCGGCCTCGGTACGCATGGCGATGCCGAAGGATGCCATATATTTCCACTTATGGATCTCCCGTTCATTTTTCTCTTCCAGAATATTCATCACCTGCGGGATGAAGCTTTCCGCTACATGCATATCCTCCGGCATCAGGACCAGGAATTCGTCTCCGCCGGTACGACAGCAGAAACCGTTTCTGCCAAGAGCATCCCGAAGGACTTCCGCAAAGCCTTTTAACAGCCTGTCTCCTTCCACATGGCCGTAGGTATCATTGATATGTTTTAAGCCGTTCACATCGATACTGATGATGGCATAATCTTCCTGTTCTTTTTCATAGATATTGACCTGCCTGGACATACTTGCCCGGTTGGGCAGACGGGTCATCACATCTTCGAAGGCAACTCTGGTCAGATCATCCAGTTCCTCGTTCCTGCGGAAGGAATCCGCGCTGAACCGGAGGAAGTTCACGATCTGGCAGATGGCAAAGGTTAAGAGACCCACCGTTATGGTGATGATCTCCACAAAGCTTAAGACATTGTCAAAATCCGAGTAGATGTGCTTGGAGCATTCCGCACAGGTAAAGCAAACCAGCAGAAACAGATCCGTCAGTTTAAGCCCCAGCATCTGAAGCCGCCAGGACGGATCATACCATTCCTGTCCCGTGGACCTGTACTTGATCTCATCCAGCATTACCGGGAAGAGCAGGAGAAAACATGCCAGCATATGTACGCCGAAATATTCGTTGATCCAGACCAGTCCCGCCAGATGGAATAAAAACCTTAGCAGGGCATAGGCCCCATAGAGCGCAAGGATCGTCCGGTGAATGAACCGGTAGAGTTTATCCTTGATCCTGCCGCTCCAGATCGAAGAGATCAGAACATATATCATGCAGGCATAGTAAAACAGTTCCGACTCCGGCATACGGTCCCAGTAGATCGCCGTAATGCCGAAATAGGTATGGAGCATGATGCCCATGATCAGCATCAGCACCGAAGATAAGGCATGATACAACAGTTCCCTGTGTACGATACCAAACAGCAGGGATATGAGCAGCATGATCCCGCCTAAGATCAGCAGAAAGGCTCCGATGGCAATCGGGAAAAACGCTACCTGCAGGAAAACATGGCGGATACTCTGTTCCTGATTGATGATGATGTTGTATACCGGCACCGGCACAGACTCCGCCTGGGGATAAAACTTAAGTTCCATCGTCTTGCCTGCCGACCCGTCCGGAATGGAGACCAGAAGGTTCTTTTTGCCGATATATTTGCCGGTCCGAAGATTTGGTATGTCATAACCCTTATAGTAATCTCCGTCCAGATACATCTGCATGGCGCAGTACTGAACACGGAGCTGTATGGCCGGGAACTGTACGTCACCGAAATCCGGAAGGGTGGTGATCATGGACAGCTCCTCTCCCTTATGAAGGGGAGCGTGAACCACGCGGTAGGGATTGTTATCGGCAGCCTGGCCCACCCAGTCCCCGTCAATATACATATCCCATACGACCATCTCGTTAAAATCCTCCGGAGCCATAAAGGCCACCGCGGCAAGGTACACAAAAATAACCAGCACCATGAAAAAGACCATCTGAAAAAGAGGTCTGTAGAAACGATTGATCTTCATCTCTTCTCCTCCCCTTTTTCCATATGATGCTGATCCTTCATACGATACATACGCTGATCCGCCATCATGTAAACGATACCCAGATTCCCGCCGGGTACCTCCTCCGTGGAAGCATAGCCGTAGGAATACTGCAGATGCATTTCCTGTGCATCCTGGTTCATGCAAAACAGCAGATTATCCAGCCGAAGGACATCCAGTTTGCGGGTGATCATGATAAACTCATCTCCGCCCATTCGTCCAAGGAGAAGTTCATTTTCAAAATAACGGGACAGTAGATCGGCAAAGCTCTTCAGGTACTCATCTCCTGCCTGGTGTCCTTTGGTATCGTTGATCACCTTAAGTCCGTCCAGATCGAAACTGAATATCGTACAAGGCAGATGCTTCATACTGTATTCCGTCATGAAACGGTCACAGTTCGCACGGTTGGACAGTCCGGTCAGTTCATCGGTATAGGCCATACCTTCCAGGCTTAAGCGGATCTCCTCCTCCTGCATACTGCCTACGGTATGGAAAAAGTAGCTAAGCAGCATACCGGCGGACAGGATACATCCTCCCAGCATGAAATAAAAGCCCCGAATATCCGGATTAACGAAATATCCGTAAGAACGCACGGTATAGGAAGATATAAAATCAAACAGCCCGAATATGATGCTGCATAAAAGTCCCAGGGAAATACATCTTCTGGAAATATTGGCATAAAGCTGGGCCGAAACGCTACCTCTGTCCTTTCGAAGGATCCGGATCAGCCAGATCACGGAATAGATTGCCCAAACGCCTAATACGGCGTGGATCAGAAAGCCCAGTGCGTTGATCTGCACGATTCCTGTGAAATGCAGGATCAGACAGAGCGCGGAAAGCGCCATCTGAAGTTTTAAGATCTGTCTGTGCACCTTACCGGTATCTTCATCATTATTTAAGATGATGCAGTACTGGATCCAGACAGGAAGGGTGAGGAGCGCAAGATATTCGATCAATGTGACCATCTCCGGATGATTGACAAACAATCCGGTCAGATCGTTATAACAAAGGGAATAAAGACCGATCGTAACAAGGAGCATGCCCTGAAAAAAGGTGCCGTGGAGGTTCTGGAAAAAGTCACGGAAAAAGAGCTGCAGGCATACTAACAGTGCTCCGAAAGAAAGAAAAAACAGACCGCACAAAAAGGCGAAGGCTTTGCGTTTAAAATAGATGGATTCCAGTTTTTCCGCATCGCCGTAGTAAGCGGAGCGCAGGCGTACTCTGGCGCCTTTTTGCACCGCAACAAAAGACATGGTGATATAATGACGTTCCATCTCTTTGGGAAGTTTGATGAAATGGAGCTTCCGGGGAACCATCTTTCCCTGCTCCATAAGATCTATTCCATAGGAGTAGATCTCCTCTCCATAGGAATCATAGACCTGAAAAGCCGTACCCTGAGAAACGAAGCAGATGCTCTCATTCTCCGCACCATAGATACTGGGGGCATAGAAACACACATCCAGCGTTTCGTTTTTCTGAAGGCGCTTTTCCTCATAGTCCGGCTCGGTTACCGTTCCGTCGGGATTCTTGATCAGCCAGCCGGAAGAGATCTCTATTACACCGGTAGGGAGCTTTCGTCCTTCGGCTCCCAACCAGATATGGCTTAAGATAAAAACGATCCCCACTGCAATTCCAACTGCCAGAGCCAGATGGGGCGCTGTTTTGTTCTTGATTGTCTTCACCTCAGGTTCCCCTTACAGAAAGATACAAACAACTGTCTAGATTATACCATGAGATACGCCCGAAACGGTACAAAGAAAAGCGCATCCCTCCAAAAAAGGAAGGATGCGCTCATAAAAAAACAGGGGCAGTAGGAATCGAACCCACATCAAAGGTTTTGGAGACCTCCGTTCTACCTTTGAACTATGCCCCTATCTGCCGTCTTTTGCACGGCACAAGTGAAATTATAACAATCATTTCCGGAAAATGCAACGGGGATTTTCTTTATTTTGAAATCCCTTCCCTTTTCATGAAAAATCCCAGTAAAACGGGCATGCACAGGAAGATGATCACATAGCCTGCTACGAAACAGATCAGAAGAGATCTTAAGAACATGGGCAAAAAGGGAACCGGCTCCGGTGCATTCCTGCGAACCTGCTGATAGGCAAGCCCCACCATGATCAGGGTCATAAGGGGCGTATAGATCACATTGGAGATCATACTCTCTATGCATCTGGTCTTGAGTTCACCGGGTTTCAGTCTCCATTTGCGGCAAAGGGCTGCGTTTACCTTCCCCACGGGAACCACAAAACCGATCAGTATACTGACAACGCAGCTTACCAGAAAACTGATAAAAAAGCCCGGAAACGTAAAATGTCCGGAGGTAAGGGTCCCGATCAGGGACAGACAAAAGCTCATTAAAAAGCCCATGGCAATACTCATGTTTCTTCCTACACGTCGCATCATTTCTTCCTGCATGGTTTATCTCCTTTCGATTCATCAGGTGTCTTTTTCGTATCAGCCTATCCCCAGATTCTCACAGCACTGCTCAAAGAAAGGCCGGAAGGCCTCCGGGGTGATCTCCTCATAGGGGTTCCTGAGTCCCTCAAAATGCCAGGTGATCTCAAACATAAAGTCCTCAAATACCTGCTCCGCCTCTTTGGCGCTCATGCCCTCCTTCAGATATTTCCTGCAGTACATGGTGGCCATATAGCCGAACAGACTTTTAAGATCCTCCAGGGTTACCTCCGTATCCGTATCATAATGCAGATCCATCTCCCCGTCGATGAGAGACAGGGTATACAGGGCCTTACCGGCATATTCCGTTCCTTCCATGTACTGGTCCATTTTTTCCGCCAGATAGTTGATGGAATGGTTCATGTAATCGGAACCGGTATAGGTATCTTTAATGCCGTCCATGATGATCCGGAAGTAATTGCTGGATAAGGTGTAAAAGACGGAGCGCTTGTTTTCTCCCTGAATCTCATACATAAAATAGGTGTCCAGGGCTTCATCTTCGTATAAGCCGAAGCGGATACCTTCATAAAAGCTAACGGAAACGTTATCCCCTCCTATGGTATGTCTGCCGTTACGGGCCGCATGCCAGAGTTCGTGGCCGAGGATGATGTAATCGTCATTGCTGCGGCTGCTTAAATCGATGTCCTTATTGATATAGATCGCATTGTCCATCTGCCGGTAGCAAGCCAGGGCATCTGCGGAAATAGCCGCCCATTTGATCTCGTCCTTCGTGCACTCGTTCACTTCCAGGGTCTTTAAGTTATACAGGAAATTGGAAAAATCCGTCTCCGGATACAGGGTAAGCCATCGCTGGATATACTCTTTAAGATACGGGGCATATTTGTCCCCGATCCCGGGGTTTTTA
>JAEEGH010019516.1_pt1 | contig 14209 bp, 14 predicted proteins | sample 9134181 | NCBI WGS metagenome assembly JAEEGH01 (sample SAMN16246544, study PRJNA631951) | gut metagenome | biome: gut microbiome; feature: rumen; material: DP-attached | host: Bos | place: Iran: Karaj | collected 2018-10 | reverse complement strand
ACCGCTCAAAAGCTGCACTATAGCAAAGTCTGGTCTAGCCTAAAACAGCAAATTTGATGTATAGTGTTTGTATGAATTACAAAGATACATTCGCGAAATACGGCATTGCAGTGCCGGAAATTTTACTTCCCAAAAAGGGAACTGACCTCAATGCGTGGGCGGTTATCGCCTGCGATCAATATACGCAAAACCGCAAATACTGGAAAGATGTGGCAGACACCGCAGCAGGCAAGCCTTCTATGCTGCACTGCATTCTTCCGGAAGTTTATCTTGAAGACAATGATAGAAAAGAACGCCTTGCAAACATAAACAGCACAATGCAGAAATATCTTGATTCGGGCGTTTTTGCCGAACCTCTGAACGGCATGGTCTACCTTGAGCGAAAAACCGCTTACGGCAGAATCCGCAAAGGCCTTGTTACGGCAGTTGACCTTGAAGCTTATGAATGGAAGCCTTATTCGCAGGCAAAAATCCGCGCGACTGAACAGACAATCGAATCGCGCATTCCGCCAAGAATGGAAATCAGACGCGATGCACCGCTTGAAAGCCCGCACATCATGCTGCTTGTAAGCGACAGCGACAAGCTGCTTGTTGAAGAGACCGGCAAAAAGGCAAAAGCCGCAAACGCGCCTGTTGTCTATGACACAGACTTGATGCTGAATTCCGGCCACATTACGGGCTGGGCCGTAAAAGACGATGCTCTTCTTGAGCACATCAGCGAAAGCATTCTAAAGATTGCGGCAAAGAACGGTGTAGACAAAACAGACGGCACAGCGTCTCCTCTTTTTGCAGTCGGCGACGGCAACCATTCGCTTGCAACGGCCAAAGCTGTATGGAATGAATACAAAGAGAAAAATCCGGGCGTCACAGATCATCCGCTGCGCTATGCTCTTGTTGAAATCGTGAACATCTACGACGACGGCCTTACTTTTGAGCCGATTCACCGCGTTCTGTTCGGTTCTCTGCCTGAAATGCTCATACGCTACATTTCAGCCGAGCTTTCGGCTACAGTCTATCACCTTAAATCAGCTGAAGAACTCGATGAAGAAGTTAAATCTTCGCAAGAAGTTATCGGCATGGTTTACAAGACCGAAAAAGGCGAGCAGCGTTACGTTATGATTGACGCAATCTGCCCAGATTTGATGGTCAGCTATTTTCAGCCGATTCTCGACACGTTCCTTTCAATTTTTGGCGATGCCGAACTTGACTTCATCCACGGCAGCGACGAAATTTTCCGTCTTGGAGCGCAGGACAACACAATCGGCATTCTGCTTCCGCAGATTTCGAAAGACAATTTCTTTAAGACAATCGCTTCGTGCGGCGTGCTGCCGCGCAAGAGTTTCTCTATGGGAGAAGCAAGCGAGAAACGCTTTTACATGGAATGCCGCAAGCTGACAAAGTAGCTTTTAAGACAAGAGCCGGTGCACAACTAAGCGCCGGCTTTTTTTGTTGATGCACATTGGCGCACCAGCTGTCATCCTGAAACAAGTTCGGCATGACATGCTTTTATCAACCTTTTTCAGGTTTTTCAAGCTTTCCTATTGTCTTTTTTTCCGCAATATGCTACATTTGCTCATCGTCAATTTGCCGGCGTGGTGGAATGGTAGACACGATAGACTCAAAATCTATTGCGGGCGACCGTGTATGAGTTCAAGTCTCATCGCCGGTATCAAAAGGGCTATCTAAGAAGTTCATGCTTTGTTGTTATTCCGGACTTGTTTCGGAATCTATATGACGGACTTTTTGGACAGCCCTTTTTGTTTTTAAGAACATGAAACACCGAAACTTTTTTCCGCAAAATCAGAATTTTCCGCAACAGACACATTTTATCGGGGTGCTTGTGCCGGAAGACATTACAGAAACGCTTGAAAGCTGCCGCCGCTACATGAACCAGAAATACGGCTGCAAGAGCGGCTACGGCACGCCCATTCACATTACGCTTGTGCCGCCGTTCCGCTTGCCGGACGGGCACACAACAAAAGAGCTTGCCGCGGCAATTCAGCGGGGCGTGCTTGCAGACGGCTTTTCCGGCTTTGACGCGCACGTCAACGGCTTTGACGCTTTCGGCGACAGAACAATCTTTGCAAAAGTTGAAACTTCAAAAGCGTGGGTTGATTTGCGCGATAAGGTGCTCTCTGCCGTGCTTACCGCCGTGCCGGGCGCAACCAAAAAAGACACGCGCCCTTTTCAGCCGCACCTCACCGTGGCAAACCGCGACATTCCGGCAGGCGCATCAACAGAAGCCTTGCAAGCTTTTAATGAGCTGAATCTCGCCGAAATTTTCCGCATTGACAACATAACTGTGTTTGAACGCAACGGCGGCAGATGGCAAGCCGCCGCCACGCTTGAATTTTAGCTCCAGAAATGAGCACAAACAGCCACAATTACGACAAACGCAACGAAGCCGATTATTATATATAGATTCATATTATTCTCCTGAGATTTGTCATTGTCGGGCTTGACCCGACAATCTCGGGTTCGCAATAAGCTTAATTTACAAGATGGTCTTAGCTGGCGAACCCTGCAAGTTTTCGCTTGCAAAAACTTGTTTAGTTTATTGTAAGATTCCCGTGTCAAGCACGGGAATGACATAAGCGTCATTCACAGCAAAGTTTTAAGCGGGTGCGGCAACAATGTGCTACAGCCCGGCTGCATAAATGGAGAATAATCTTTATAAGACTGTCTGACGGTAAATCGTGAGCTTTTTGAATTTTGAAAGGCTTATGCACCTTACAGAGCAGGCGCAAAGATAAGGCGGATAAAATACGGAATTAAACTTTTTCTGAACATCTGAAAAGACGGCGCATTGTAAAATTTTCCCGAAAGTGCGGTTCTTTTCAGTTTTTAAGCTTCTAAAGCAGCAGGCATTTCCGTCTGACTGCTGAATATAATAATCTGCAGCCGGTGCCGCCGCTTTGCTCAAGATACTGCCATAAGCTTGCCCGGCAAAGCGTGTGCCAAAATTTACAGACGGCACGCCGCCGTACGGCACAAAGCAGATTGAGAATATTAAAGCTAAAAAGCAAAAACGCAGGGCTTTTTTCATGAACCTGCCTTTTGCGGCTCAACAAAAGCAGTTGCAAAAAGATAGAGGTTTTCGTTAAAGCCCAAAGTACAATAGCCGAGGAAGCAGTACATGTTCTTTTTTATGCCGGCCGCAAAATTCTTCTGAATATATGCCGTATACTCTTTGCCGGCAGCAGAAACACGCACTTTGCAGTTATAAATCTCCGTAATTTGTCCATTTCCCACAAAATTTGAAAATTTGACAACATGCCCGGCATCGTAATTTGAAAGCGGCTCAACGTCAGAAACAATCTTAACAAAAGTAGCACCTTTCGCAAGCTTATTGCTGAAAACATAGCGGTTGCCCTTTGCACCGTCAGCGCTAAAAAACAGCGCAGAAAGATACTTCAAGTTGTAGCACGGATACTGAATCAAGAAAAAATCAGCCGGAAAATATGCCGTGCGCACTCCGTCTGAAAGACCGTACATATAAGGCTTGTCTGAAGCGTCAACTTTTTCAATCTGACAGCGTATGCCTTTTTTGGCAAATTCTTTGTCAGAAAAAATGCATCTGTATTCGGCAACTGCACCGTTTTCAAAAACTTCTTCCTGATATTCAAAGCCCGATTCTTTTTGAAGCGCTTCCGAAAGATAATACGAAATTTTCCGCTGTTTTCCGGCTTCGTCAAAATGAACTATGGCATATTGATACTGCTTGAACTGCGCGTCTTCTGGCTGAAACACAAATTTTTCAGATATGCCGTTGTACTCGTTCTTGCCTTCAAGCGTGATTTGTTCTGCCGCAAAAGCAGTTGTGCACACGCACAAAAGCAAGCCAAGCAAAACAACTTTCAATTTATTTTTCATTTATAAGAAACTCCGTTTAGTTATGCGCTAGTTTATTTCCGAAACGCCTCGAAGTCAATCGATATTTTTGTTAAAGCAAACCCATGCTGTGTCTGCAAAGCAATTGCATTTCGTGATTAGCTTTGGTATAGTCTATGTAAACATTTGCGGTTGTCATATAACGGCTATTATCCGGGCTTCCCAAGCCCGAGACGCGGGTCCGACTCCCGTCAACCGCTTTTTAAGCTGAAAATAAATAATAAAACTTGCGCCCTGCTACGCTTGCTCAGAATCAACTTCTTGCTTTTTTATTTTTTCCATTAAATAGCTTTGATACACAAAATCACCTTGCATAAACGCCATTGGGAAAACATACGTTTCTGAATTTGTTTTGAAACATACAAACTCCTCACCGGTCAATAGTTTTTGAAATTGCTCAATTGCTGTTATTTCTGCAAATGGAATCAGCTTTTCATCAATATGGAGTCCGCCTTTGTCTATATAATTATTCTTTTCAGCTTTACGGAAAAGCTTAATCTGTTTGATAAAACTTGAAACAGTGAAAACAATTAAAACCAAACCTAAAATAGTACCAAAATAAAATCGGGAAAAAGGAATCAAAGAAACAAATCCAAATACAAAAGAACAAAAATCTATGATATATGCATTACGTTTCATCTTTTTTGGAACTGCTAAATTTCGGCTTGTGTTTTCAAATTCGTTGCATTTTTGTTTGAAAAACTCTTGAAAGAATGTTCCAAAAAAGGTTTCAAACATATTTTTCGTTTTTTCATCTAATATTAAATAAAAAGCTCTTTTTTCTCCATCAAAGATAAATTTGTATATTGGAATTTCTCCAAAAGCACGAAATCGCAAATTTTGAAGTTCACTAAAATCATATTTTATGATTTTACCAAACCTCTTTACTAACAGCGAATTATTCTCAATTTTAAAAGATAGTCTGACTTGTAAAATCAATCCAAGCAGTACAATTTCGAGTATAGAGAGAATGAAAAACGTTGCAATGCCAACGCCGTTTAATTCCTCTGGCAACATAACCACGAGAAAAACAATAACAAACAGACAAAAAGTAAGATAAAAAAATAATGTAGCCTTTGTCTTAAAAGAATTTGAAACAAAATCCATTTTATAATTTCTCCTTTATTAGATTCGTCCATTGTACAAATTTCATCAAGTTTGTGCGAAGCGTTATCTTTCCGGCCAGCGGCCTTGGCAGCCTTTGGGGAAAGAGTAGCCGGCATAGCTGAGCGGCTTGTCTTCGACGGTGAACCACGGCGAAATAGATTCAAAGCTTTCTATTATATGCAGGTCTTGCGCCGGCATGTAGCCCTGCCCTAAAAGCATAATCTTCTTGCCGGTCTTTTTGTCAACCGCCATGTCTGTTACAAAGACGGCGTGCCCCGGATTTCCGCTCTGCACGAACACATCGCCGATGCGCAAATCTTTTATGTCGATTGGCACAATTTCTTTTGCCATAGAGCGCGTGCTCGCATAGCTGTAAACGATGCGGAGATATTCGTCAAAAATTTTCCGCGAACTGCCCTTTGCATAGCCGCTTTTCCAGCCGCTGCCCGTAAGGCGGTAGCCTTCCATAAACTTCTTAAATGGAAGATAAGTGCCGCTTTCTGCATTGAACCCGATTTTATCGTATTCGCCGCGTGCATAATAATATTCGGCGCGCATCTTCATGCAGGCGTCTGCGCATTGAAGCAAATCTTCGCTAAGGTTCGGAAAATCGTAAACGGCGGCGTGATAGCTGTTGCGCTTTAGCTGGCCGTCGTAATAATAGACTTTCGCGTCAGCAGATTTGAGCGGCAGTTTGCGGTAAAATTCTTCGTAAGAACCGGCTGCAACAGGCACGCGTTCGTAGCCTTCCGGCACGCTTATGCGCGTTTCAACAGTCATGCCGTTTGGGTTAATCTCAACAGAAGAGCTTTCTTGCGGCGCAAAGATTGAGCCGAATATCATGTTCCAGTCTATGTCGTCAGACGAAGTTCCGGCCGGAATTGTGACAGTCACCGTCCTTTCGGCATCATCTGAACTGCTGCCAGATTGCTTCGCCGGCTGCTGTGTCTGATTTTGCGCCGCTGACTGCGGCTCTGTCTTTGCAGATTGCGCGCCCGGCTCCGGCTTCTGTGCAGTTCTGCTAGAGCTGAAAACCGACGTAGACGGCCGCTCAATGACAACAGAATGATTTTCTTCTCTAGCTCTTGCCACGGCGGTTGTGTACGAAATAGTCTGCTTTGCGACAACATCCGAGCTTTTGTCGCGGCACACGTACTCAATGGCATTAATCACCGGGTAATCGAAAATCTCCGTTTCAAGATATTCCTTTATTTCAGCAATAACCCGCGCCGAATCGAGCATCTGCGCGTATGTGTGGTTCTTCAACACAACAAGCTTGAGCCGCAGCGGAATTGCGCCGCCGTAGTTCTTCAGCTGCTTTTCGTCAGCCGAATCATACGCGAGCGTCACCGTCACTTTTACAGTCTTTTTGTCTGATGTCGTCAGCTTAATCTCGTTAATCGGGTAATATCTTGTTTCAGCAAAAACCGCGCCCGCCTGCACGAGCATCAGAAGCGCCATCACCGCAGCGCAGCAAATCCGTTTAGCCAGTTTGTTTGTCATAAACTCATTGTAATTGAAGAAACTCAAATTGAAAACGCTTTTGTGGGCTAAAGATTGAGGAAACCTTCTGGCTGTTGCAAGATGTTTCGTTTATTTTCCTGCCGGTATTTTCTCAAGCTTAATCTGATACCCTAAACAACGAAGCACAGAAGTAAATGTTGTAAGATTGACTTTTTGAGAATCTTTTGAACGGAGCTTCTGGATTACAGTCGGAGAAACATCAGCTTTTTTTGCAAGCTCTCTTATCGAAATATTCTGTGCTTCCATTTGTTCAAGCATGAACTCTGAAAGCAAAAAGTCATTATATTCCTTATCATAAATTTCTTTTTGTTCTGGATTTTCTGCAAAAAATTTTTCAAATGTTGTCATTTCAGATCTCCTCTTCTTCAGAATTTCTGGCAAAATAATCAGCTCTATTTTTTATAGCCAGCCTTTTTTCATTTTCAGGCATTTTGTCACTTGCTTTTCTATAAGCATTTGTAACAATAATTTTCTTTCCTTTTTGAAAAAAAGCTAAATAACGGTCAGGCTGAGGCTTGAAAACATAAATACCATCACCTTCTACTCTAAATTTAGTTATGTCTAAAATCTTACCAAAATCACCCATTCTTTGACAAAGCATCAAAAATTTTCGCTTTTGGCTTAAATCGCACAACTGATAATAATCATAAGGCTGACTATTTCCTTCTGAATCATAGTACCACTCTATTTGAAAGAATTTGCCCTTATAGATTACACAATCCTCTCTCTTCATGCTTATACTGTACCACAAAAGCAGTACACCGTCAAATTTCAAGCCCTTCGATTTTGGCTACACTTGTGTTTCTGGCAATATCCGATAAAGAAATAGCCTTGTAGTACTTTTAATTTTGTAAAATTTATGATAACATATGGTATTATTAATAGAACCAAGTTTTAAGCGTACAACTTTATTGCGCTATCGGAGAAAAAAAATGACAGAAAAGAATTCTACATGCCTTGAAGAGCTTAATTTCAAAGAAATTGGAATCAACTGGATTGGAAAAATTGACGGATACAGTTTTTCAATTGAAGATAAGCAAGACAGTGAAAACGAATTAATCATCTACATTGATCTTACAGCAAACGCCAAAAGCAAGCTGTTTGAATTTCTTGATGAATGCAGCGAAGCTTCGGAATACGGCTTGGACAAAGATACGCTAAGCATAATTTATTTGGAAGATTCAGAAAATGATATGTCAGATTTCTTGAAAAGGTTAATTGCCAAATTGAAAGAAATTGACGCAAAGTGTGTATGTAAATACTGCAAGCAGACAGATAATCTTTCGTTCTATGTAAACAACACTACTTATGCCTTGCTGTGCGAAAAATGCGGTGCAGAACTCATAGAAAAATTTGAAGCAGACAAGAAAAAGAAAAACAACTATGCAAGAGGCCTCTTTGCAAGTCTGTTGGGCGCGCTTATCGGGTCTACCGCGTGGATTATAATCGGCTCGTTGGGCTATATTGCATCTATTGCAGGCTTTGCAATTTCATATTGTGCCTTTAAAGGATATGAAATCGCAAAAGGAAAATTCAACAGAACAGGTATCGTCTTGAATGTAGTTGCGATAATTATTGCTTTTTTGTTCGCTCAATATGCTGTTCTGTTTATTGAATTTTCAAAAGAATTCAATACAGTAAACCCACTCGGCTTTATTCTCATCACTCCGATTTTGTTCAGCGATGCTGATTTCATGAAAGCCTTGTTACCAGATATTGGACTCGGCCTTCTTTTTGCATTTCTTGGCACATACCGCATGATTATAAATAATTTCAAGTCAGCCAAAAATGCCGAAAATCTGAATATCGAAAAACTAGATTTTTAGTCAATTTGCATATTACAAAAAAACGCACTGAAGCCCGATAATTGCAACATAACAAAATGGGAAAAATAAAGGGCTGCTTAGTTCAGCAGCCCCCTTTCTGCTTTCTGTAATATTTCAAATTTCCAAGGGAATATGTTCGCTAAATACTTTTTAATATTTTCATTAGGACTTACATTTTAAAAAATATTCTTCCAATTCTTCTTTATCGTATTGAAAATCATCAATATCCTGATAAAAAGTTATACAATACTCATCGTATTTATCCTTATAAAATTCAACTTTAATTTTTTTGTCAGGAAATTTATCTTTAAAATAAAGATTCCAAGAATATTCTATTCTTTTACCAAGAATTTTTAATTGGGCTTTTTCCAGATTTTCTTGTTCTTTATCTTCAGCATCAATTGGAAAAATTCCAGATAAAAAAACATGATTAACAAATGATTCTATAGATTTACTATTACAATTATTATCAATCATTGTTTTTATAGATTCTAATTGACGGCTGTCCTTTAGAAATAAAAAATTTCCGACTCTGTCAATTCTTGGACAAAAAAGTGTCGAACATATCAAAACTTGTTCTAAAGAAAATTTTAAAGGTATATACTCATACATAGTAAAAAAGTCATTACATTTTTTCCATGCTAAATAATCAATTAACATATTTTCAGAAAAATCATCTTTCATAATTCTAGATACCTGCATAAAATTGGGAAAAATATTTCAACATATGTACTGCACAAAAAAAGAGAACTTTTCTATATAAAATAAAAAAGCCCCGGACAGCTTGGTCTGGGGTTTTTGTCTTATTTCATCTCTTCGGCGAGCTTTTCAAGCTGGGCTATTGTATCGGCTTTCATGGAAATCTTTACAGTGACCTTGTTTTCGGCAAACTTGATGTCCTTTGATTCCGCAAAGAGCGCGGCCATTGTCTTTGCAGCCTGCGGCCCCCACGAACCGTTTTCTACAAACGCCACGGTACGCTTTTGATAGTTGCGCTCGGTCAAGTTCTCGATAAATTCGCGCATCTTTGGGAAAACGCCGCCACAATATGTGGTTGAAGCCAGAATCAGCTTGCCGTAGCGGAAAGCATCTTCAATACATTCGTGCAAATCTTCGCGGGCAAGGTCTGCGACCACAACTTTCTTGCAGCCTTTCGCCTTGAGCATTTCAGCAAGCTTTTCGACAACCTGCTTTGTGTTGCCGTAAACCGAAGTATACGCTATCATCGTGCCTTCAGACTCAACGCCGTAAGACGACCAAATATCGTAAAGATTGACGTAATAGCCGATGTCGCTGTTAAGCACAGGGCCGTGCAAAGAACAGATTGTCTTTATGTCGAGGGCGGCGGCCTTTTTTAGCAGAGCCTGCACAAAATCGCCGAACTTGCCCACAATGCCAAAGTAATATCGCCGCGCTTCGCATGCCCAGCCTTCCGGGTCTTCTACATCGTTTGCACCGAACTTGCCGAAAGCATCTGCCGCAAAAAGCACTTTTTCAGTGCTTTCATAAGTCATGATAACTTCAGGCCAGTGCACGTTCGGCGCGGTGATAAAATTAAGCACGTGCCTGCCAAGCTCAATCTTTGAGCCGTCGGCAACAACCACCTGCTTTTCAGGAAAATCAGTTTCAAAATAGCTTTTCATCATGACGAACGCCATTTTTGAAGCAACGATTTTGGCTTCTGGAAATTTCTTGGTGAAAGCAAGAATGTTTGCAGAATGGTCCATTTCCATGTGCTGAACTACAAGATAATCGGGCTTCTTGCCGCCAAGCACAGACTTGACGTTGGCGAGCCATTCTTTGCCGAAATTAGCATCTACAGAATCCATTACGGCAATCTTTTCGTCCAGAATCACATAAGAGTTGTATGCCATGCCGTTCGGCACAACAAACTGCCCTTCAAACAAATCAATCTTGTGGTCGTCTACACCGACGTATTTAATATCCTTAGAAATTTCCATGATCTTCCTTCGTTTTTGTCATTGGCTGCCTAATAAGCTTAAAGTGTCATTATCGGGCTTGACCCGATAATCTCTGACGCTCGCTTGCTTCGACTCCGCTCAGCAACCGCTACGTTATTACGAGCTAAGCAAAGCTTCGGGCAAGCAGGCAATGACACCATATCACCCCGAATTAATTTCGGGGTCTCGCAAACAGGCTTACCGCACAGATGCCGAACTAAATTCGGCATGACGGTATATAGCCAATGGCAGCTTTTTAGTAGTTTTCTGCGCTGATTTCGAAATATGCTTTCGGGTGTGCACAAACTGGGCAAACTTCCGGGGCTTTTGTGCCAACCACGATGTGACCACAGTTGCGGCATTCCCAAACTTTAACTTCGCTCTTTTCAAAGACAGCGGCAGTTTCTACGTTCTTAAGCAATGCACGGTAACGCTCTTCGTGGCGCTTTTCGATTTTGGCAACCATGCGGAATTTTGCGGCAAGAGCCGTAAAGCCTTCTTTTTCGGCTGTCTTGGCAAAATCTTCGTACATGTCTGTCCATTCATAGTTTTCGCCGTCAGCAGCAGCTTTAAGGTTGTCTGTCGTTTCGCCGATACCGTTCAGTTCTTTGAACCACATCTTGGCATGTTCTTTTTCGTTGTTTGCGGTTGCTTCAAAAATAGCGGCAATCTGTTCAAAACCGTCTTTCTTGGCTTTAGAAGCAAAGTATGTGTACTTGTTTCTAGCCTGTGATTCACCTGCAAAAGCAGCCTGCAAATTCTTTTCTGTCTGTGTACCTGCGTACTTACTCATTGTTTTACTCCTATAAAATTACATATATTCAGATTAGCAGTTTTATAAACTTATTTTGTTGACCAAAGCCCGTGCAAATTGCAATAAGCAAAAGCCTTCAAGACTTCGTCGCCGTCAACAAGAGCAAACGACGCTTTCGGTGCGCTGCCCGGTTTCAAAGACTTGCGCTGGTTGCCGTTCTTAGTCTGAATTGCAATCCACTGAATGTAATGCTCCTGCGTCATCGGGTGCTCTACAGAACCGACTGTGATTTCTACGATGTTGCCGTTCTTGGCGATAACCGGAACATGCTTTTCTACGGCAGCGTCTGTCGTATTCGGCACAATCTCTGACATTGCTTCGCCGCAGCAAATTGTCGGAACTCCTGTTTCTTCAACCATTGCAATAATTTTTCCGCAAATCTTGCACCTGTAAAATTTCATCTCCATAGACGGTTCTCCTGTCTGTTTGTTTTATTTTTTCAAGGCATAACGCCCTGCGCTTAGCTGTTTTTCATTTAGCTGAATAATACGGGGTTCATGCGTTTTTTTCATTTTCCGCTGATATGCAGTTGCGGCACTTGCCGTAAAAGTAAATCACAAATCCTTCGATTTTATTTCCGCCTTCAAGCTCGGCAAAATTCACGTTTCTTGAAAAACTGTCTGCGCCGGCTTGTTCCAAATCATAAACGCGGCAGCAATTTGTGCAGAACAAATGATGATGACAGCTCGTGTCAGCATCAAAATGGTCTATGCCGTCATTCATGTGAAGCCGCTGAATCATGCCGTTGTCGGCAAGCTGTTTCAAGTTTCTATAAACAGTGCCAAGGCTGATGTTCGGCTCAAGAACCCTTATATTTTCATAAACTTCTTCTGCCGTAGGATGGCTTGACGTGCCTTTAAGATAATCAAGAATCACGTCGCGCTGTCTGCTATGGTTCATCTCACCTCTTAAAAATAGGAATGATTACTAATTTAGTATAGCACAGAATATTTGCTTGTCAATCGAATTCTACGCAAAGCTCACATTTTGTCTGCAAAAAAATTTTGAAAACTGCTGATTGCGTGTATAATTGATTTGTTATATTGTAGCAAAGCTTAATTCTGAAAATCCTTTATGTTTTACAGGAGAAACTATGTTAATCACTAAGAAGAAAATTCTGTCTGTTCCGCGCAAAGTGGGCATAGCTTTTATGGCTTTTGCCTTAATCAACGCAAGCTGCGTCATGGCGTTTTCTGCGCCGGAAAAGAACAGCAACTCAGATACACCGGCCGTAAAAGCATCTAACGAAAAGGCCGTGCAAATCGTAAAGAACATGAAATTCGGCTGGAATTTGGGCAACACGCTTGATGCCACCGCCGGCGGAGCCCCTGCAAACGGCTGGTCTGGCGCGAACAAGTCGCTCGGCATAAAAACAGAAACAAACTGGGGCAAGCCTGAAACAACACAAGCCATGATTAAAGGGCTAAAAGCAAGCGGCATTTCCACAATAAGACTGCCGATTTCGTGGCACGACCACATTGACAGCAACTACAACATAGATTCTGCATGGATGAACCGTGTAAAGACAATCGTTGACTGGGCAATGGACGAAGGGCTTTATGTAATCATAAACATTCACCACGACAACGTTGGTGCAAACGCGCTGAAAAAGAACAGCCACAAAGGTTTTTGCCCTGCCCCAAAATGCAAGGAAGAATCTGAAAAATACCTCGCAAAAATCTGGCAGCAGATTGCGGCGGCTTTTAACAACGGCTATGACGAGCATTTAATCTTTGAAGTGATGAACGAGCCGCGCCTGCCGGGCGACCCGCACGAATGGAACTGGGAAGCTTCTTGCAAGACTTGCAACGAAGCGATGGAATGCATCAACGGATATAACCAGCTTTGCGTAGACACAATCCGCGCTACAGGCGGAAATAATGCGACACGCCTTCTGATGATTCCGTCTTACGTGGCCGCACCGGGCGCAGCAATCAGCCCGAAATTCAAGATGCCGCAAGACCCGGCAAACTGCCTTGCACTTTCTGTGCACATGTACACGCCGTATGATTTTGCCATGAAAGACAAGGGCGGCGACAAGACGTTCATGCAAAAACATAAAAGCGACCTCGATTATTGGTTCAGAGAGCTTGATACGAAATTCGTCAAGAAAGGCATTCCGGTTGTAATCGGCGAAATGGGCGCAACTAACAAAGACAATCTTGCCGAGCGTGAAAAATGGTTCACCTATTTTTGCTCAAAGGCAAAAGCAAGCAACATGTCGGCAATTCTTTGGGATAACGGCATCTGGGAAATTCCTGCTTCTAAGAGCTACAACGAGCTTTACGGCTTCTATAACCGCGAAAACCAGACCTGGTACTTCCCGAGCCTGATAGAAGCAGCCACAAGTGCAATGAACTAAACTATAGAATTACACCATTTTGGCGGAAATCCGCTTCTGTCGTCCGTCGTCCTGCTAGCATAGCAAGCTATGATGCAGTCCGCGTCCGCCATTCGCTACTTTCCGCCAGATTTGCACAATTCTTTCAAGTTTTGCGGAGCAAAACTTGAAGGGTTTGCCGAATAAGCTAATTTTATAGATTCAGCCCAATCGCAAACCCGGCTTTCAAGTTTACGCAGAGCTGGTCGCTGAGCGTTGGTTGGTGAGCGTAGCCGAACCAAGTCGAAGTGACCATAATCGGGCGAAAGCTAGAAAAGGAACAGCCTAAAAAACACGAGCCTGCTCCCGGCGGATTTCTTTCCGCAAAATGCGGTTTCTCGCCTGGCGTAAAAATGACAAACCGCAAATTGCGGAAGCTTTGTGCACCAGTTACAAGTTTTTGCTTGCAAAAACTTGGCGTTTTGCTAAATAAAGCTCATTTCGTAGATAAAGCTAATGCAAAACGCGATTTCCGCATGATGCGGTAAGATACCCGTGTCAAGCGCGGGTATGACATATTTTATTCGTGCCGAGGGTTTAATACCCCGCCCCTCTGGGGCGAAATAAAGGGTATTAAACCTGAGTGCAATTCCTTAGCAGAACGAACGATACCCCGAACGCTCTGCGTCGGGGTTCGTTCATTATTGAAAACGATTGAACAGGCAGTAAATTTATTTTCTCTGAAGGATTTTGATTTTCAAAAAGT
>JAEEGH010019514.1_pt1 | contig 14210 bp, 10 predicted proteins | sample 9134181 | NCBI WGS metagenome assembly JAEEGH01 (sample SAMN16246544, study PRJNA631951) | gut metagenome | biome: gut microbiome; feature: rumen; material: DP-attached | host: Bos | place: Iran: Karaj | collected 2018-10 | reverse complement strand
TCCGTCAGCCAGTGTCTTGGAACCGTCCTTAAGCTGTGTTACGCCGGTACCGAATGCTTCAACACCTTGTTCGAGCGTACCTACACCTGTACAGAGATCACCCGCACCCGATGAAAGAGCTTTGGTACCGTCCTTTAACGTTGCAGCCCCGCTCTTTAACGAATCTGCACCCTTAGCGGCTTCCTCAACACCTGCCGTATAGGTTTTGAGTCCCAAGTAGAACGTATTGTAATTATCGAGAGATGCTTTGAGTCCGATCACTTTCTTTGCTCCTTCCGAAGCAGCCGCAAGCTTACCCTGAACCTCATCGCCGGCCATATTCTGTGCTATCAGAGCTTCGATCTGCTCGTCAGTCTTCTGCGCGATCATAAGCTGTATCTCATCAGTCTTCATTTTTTCTTCGACTGCAGCTTCAGCAAGTCCCGCTGCGAGCTCCGGATCCATGCCTTCAAAGTTTTTCATTACAGCAGCCGTTATCTGAGCTTTAACACCCTCGGTTACCTGAGCGGTGATGTATTCGCGATTGGCTTCAACGGCTGCGGCAACAGCGCTCTGAGCCTGTGCATAAACATTTGTTTCATCGAGTGAAGCGATGACCGAATCAAGAACTTCACCGAAATTGTCGACTGTCATCGCGGGAATATCAAGACCTGCTGCCGCAAGCTCGTTCTGAGCTGTCGCGAGAAGGCTTTCAAAAACCTGCTTGGCTCCGTTGTTTAAGGTTTCGTTGTTTGAAGTGAGTGTCGAAAGACCCGACTCAAGATTCGCTGCACCCTTCTTCAAAGCTCCCGCACCCTTATCAAGCTCTTTTGCACCATCTTTAAGGTCTTTTGCACCTGCGGAAAGAGTTGCCACTCCGTCAGAGAGAGCCGATGTTTTTTCAAGCAGCGTGCAAAGGCCGTCATAAAGTGTCTTTGATCCGTCCGAAAGCTGATCTGCAGCTTTAGAAAGCACATCGATCTGGTCTGTGGGAAGATCGAGTGATGAAAACTCGGAAGAATTCAGGCTGTCAAGCATGTCGTTTGTCACAAGGGAAAGCGTCATGTTAAGCTCAAAATTCTTAACATCCGCACTTATCTCGAAGTGATCGGGAATTTCGATCAGATCGCTTCCGACTCCGAGTGCATCCGAAAGACCCGGGAATGCAATTCCGGCCGCAATATAGCGGCTGCCGTCATCAAAAAGCTTTCCGTTTGTAACTGTTACATTTTCGAACACATCGTTTTCGAGTACCATTCCGGTAAGGACTGCGTAAGGAACGTTTATTCTTTCCTCTTTTCCTCCTATTACCACATCCGTATACTCATCGTTTCTGTAATCATATCTTATGACTACATGTCCGCTCTTTCCGGCGATCTCCTGCGGTGATACGGGCTGTCCGTCAAGTGTATATCCCACTTTGATCGATACGGGAAGCTCACGTCCGGTACAATCCTGTCCGTCAGAGATCACTTTATTTACGGTTCCGTCGGCACCTGATATTACATAAACCGTTTTACTTTCACCGACAGTACCGGTAAGAGCGGATGTCAAAATGCCTTCACTTCCTGCTGTTACCGTAATGTCTTCCTTTTTGTTATTTGCGTTTTTTTCCGCATTCACAACAGTTCCCGTCGGGTCAAGCTTTCCGGTTTCGGACCTGTTTTCGGCGAATGCATAAACAGCTGTGCCGGCTCCGAGTAAGAGTATAACTGCTGCCAGTGTTACAACTGTGATTTTTGCTTTATTCTTCTTCATGATAAGAACCTCCTTGTGTTATCAAACCGTACGTTCGTTATATGATGCTTTTTGTTCCTTATTGCCGCTTATGTGCGTCATTCCGACGGTTGTCTTACAAACTACCCTGTCGAAAAGCATAAGCAGTGCCGGAAGGATGAAGATTACCATCAACATGCTTATGACCGCACCGCGGGCAAGAAGCATACACATCGAACTGATAATGTCGATATCAGAGTAAACCGCAACTCCGAAGGTTGCCGCAAAAAGTCCCATTCCCGATACTATGATCGAAGGGATCGAAGTAGCAAGCGCCGTATGAACCGCGTTCTTTTTGTTCGCTCCGCCGATCCTCTCCGTCTTGTAACGTGTAGTCATGAGTATCGCATAATCAACCGTTGCTCCGAGCTGTATCGTGCTTATACAGATAGGTGCAATGAAAGGCAGGCTCTCTCCGAAATAGTGAGGCAATCCGAGATTGATGAAGATAGCGAGCTCTATTACAGCTATAAGTACGAACGGAAGGATGACGCTCTTTTCAACAAGAGCGATTATCAGGAAGATAGCAGCGATCGATACAATATTTACAACCCTGAAATCATGATCAGTAGTCTCGATCATATCCTTCATACAGGGAGCTTCACCGATGAGCATTCCGTTCTTGTCATATTTTTTTAGAATCTGACCGAGACTGTCGATCTCACGGTTGACTTCATCACTCGCAACCCTGTACTCGGAGTTGATAAGGAGCATCTGCCATTTATCTCCTTTAAGCAACGATCTTACCGACTTAGGAAGGATCTCTTCGGGGACCTTTGATCCGAGAACCGATTCAAGCCCGAGAACATATCTTACGCCGTCAACGTCTTCCATTTCTTTTATCATTGAGCGGACATCGCTGTCGGGAACGCTGCTGTCCACAAGTAACATGTGCGTTGACGCGATATCAAAGTCTTCGCTCAGCTTGCTGTTCGCAATAACATATTCCATGTCTTTCGGAAGCGAATCTCCCATATCGTAATATACTTCGTCGTTAGTTTTGCTGTATCCGTAGTATGCGGGAACCATAAGCACTGCAAAAACAGCAATAAAAACAGGGAAGAGCTTCAAGAGTCCGCCCACAAATCCGTCCATATGGGGAATTATCGAGCGATGACCGGTTTTTGCAAGCACCTTGTCAAACACAAGGATAAGTGCGGGAAGAACCGTAACACATCCGATGACACCGAGGATAACTCCCTTCGCCATTACGATTCCGAGATCGCGTCCCATCGTGAACGACATAAAGCAAAGCGCGATAAAACCGGCAACTGTTGTGATCGAACTTCCGAGAACACTTGTAAAAGTGTTATGTACAGCAATGGCCATTGCTTCTTTTCTGTCTTCACAGGTTTTAAGCGATTCGTTGTAGCTGTGCCAAAGGAATATCGAATAATCCATTGTCACCGCAAGCTGGAGAACTGCGGACAAAGCTTTCGTAATGTACGAGATCTCACCGAGAAAATAATTCGTTCCGAGATTGAGAAGTATCATCATTCCGATCGAAGCAAGGAAAACGAAAGGAATGATCCAGTTGTCGAGCAAGAGCATCATTGCAAGAAGTGCAAGTGCAACCGCGATGCCGACATAGATAGGCTCTTCTCTTTCGCAGAGTTCTCTCAGATCGGTAACAAGCGCCGACATACCCGAGACAAAGCATTGTTTTCCTGCGAGAGCCCTGATCTCTTTGATCGCATCCATTGTTATATCAGCGGATGTCGAGCTGTCAAAGAAGACTGCCATCATTGTGGAATTATCCGTGTTAAATGCGCGGTATAACTTTTCAGGGAGCATCTCCATCGGAACCGACAGATCTGCAAATGTGTCGTACCATACAACACTCTCCACATGATCAACCTTTTCTATCTTCGCCTTAAGTTTGGCAACATCATTCGGAGCCATATCCTCAACGATTATGAAAGAGAACGCTCCTTTTCCGAACTCATCCATGAGTTCCTTCTGCCCTTTTACCGTATCCATGTTTTCCGGAAGGTAATCAAGCATGTCATAATTAACTCTTGTTGCCGCATAACCGAGCACCGAAGGCACCATGAGAAGTACCGTTATTATCAGTATCGGAATACGGAATCTTACGATAAATCTTGATAGTTTCACGTTAAGACCTCCTCTTGGAAGTGATTGTTGTTTGATTTCTTTTTCGAATACAGTAATAATCCCGCATTGTGTTTTTATAAACGGTCAAATTCCGTGCACGTGTCTGAAAATGCGACACGCGTGGGGCATCTGTCTAAATTTGCAGCAAAAAACACTCTGTCTACCCAATAAGGTAAACAGGGTGCTTTGTTTTTATTATCGATATTTAATTGTTCTCCCTCGCGTTACAGTAAGAGACAGGGATTGTATTTCATTTTGTCATTTCTCGCACCTCGAGATCATCTCTTCCGCATGACCGCGTTTCAACTCACATAAGCGTTTAAATGATACTCTGATGTCATCTTTCATTCCGTTTTCCATCCAGGCCATGACCTGTCCGAAGCACTCGCATTTATAATACTGAAAAATGATCCTTCTGTCGTTTTCGTTAACCTGAACTTCTCCGAAAACCGTCTCGCAGTACTTTGTTATCGCATAATCACAGGCTTCCCAAAGATAATGCTCATATATTCCACGGTCTACCGATCTGAAGATATGAAGTATCGCGCTTTTATAACTTTCCGCAAAAGCAACTACCGCAAGCAGGCTGTCTTCGAGAGAAGAAAAAGAAGGATACTCTTCTATGATTTTGTCGAGGCTTTCCTTTATCAGTTCCTCGAGAAGTGTGGGAAGGTCCTGGTAATGATAATAAAACGAATTCCTGTTTATCCCGCATCTCGAAACGATTTCCTTGACCGTGATCTCGTTATAAGGCTTTTCTTCGAGCAAAGTGACAAATGTCTGCTTTATGGCATTTTTTGTAAAATTAGCCAAGCCGGCACCTCCTCCCATCATGTGTTTTTTCCGGTTCCGCTCCTCCATCTTATCAAAGAGGCTTCGTCATGTCGAGTTTTTGTTTTGGGTTGAAATCCACAGATGATATATAGTAGAATACTTATGCTGTGTTTATTTTACTCACAACGAAAATTAACGGCTCATATTTTGCGTTTTCCGCGAAATAAAGGAGAGCCTGATACATAGTCATGTGTTGGGCGAGGAATCAGAAGCGGTTAAAAAACCGCTTCTAACGAAATAAGGAAGAAAAAGGGGTCAAACTATGGGAAAAAGATCTGTAAAAGAAAACAAAAACATTTATCAGGTAAGTCGTGAGAATCTGGAGCTGACGAGGGAAAAAGCCTCGGATCTCATGGTATTCATGTCCGCAGACAGGATTGAGAAGATTGAGAGTGAGAAATCGCTCCCTCATCCCGACGAGATCCTCGCGATGGCCGAAGCATACAAGGCTCCCGGTCTGTGCAATTATTTCTGCTCTCACGAATGCCCGATCGGCATGAAAAACGTTCCCGAGGTCAGACTCAAGGATCTCTCGCAGATCGTCCTTGAGATAATCTCGTCTCTTAATCATTTTGATAAAGAAAAGGACAAACTCATCAACATCTCAGTGGACGGTGAGATCACCGAAGAAGAGTATGATGAATTTGCCCTGATCGAAAAACATCTTGATGACATCTCGCTTTCGGTACGTTCTCTCAGGCTCTGGGTTGACCAGACGATCGCGAACGGTCATATAGATAAGACGCAGCTTCAGGAAGCAAGAGATAAAGTACACGGTTAAATTTTCGGTCAGATCTGCTTTCTGACTATGAGATAGTCAGATTTGTTTTCTGACTATGGTGTACTCGTTTCCGGCACGGTAGTACGGACATCCCGTCCGTGAGTCACCGGCCATGCGCGCGTAATCGTCCTCGTCGATAAAGCTTTCGACGCAGTAATACTCGCCGTATTCGTCATCATATTCATAGTACATGCACCCGTCACACGATGGGTGCATGATCTTTTTTTCTTTATCGTTTTTGTTCATCCATGTCCTCTCTTACTTAAGTTCGTATATCAGGTTGGCTCCGATATAAACACACACAAGCGCAGCGCTGTAAAGAGCTCCTCCGATCATGTCGGTAAGCCAGTGAACTCCGCAGAACAGCCTGCAGATCACAACGACCACCGCAAGGAACGCCAGTATCGTCGAAAGTACGAAGGAGATCCTCCTGTCTTCGATCACCCTGCCGATCGCAAAGATTGCGGGAACAAAGATGCATACCGCAAGAAGCGTGTGCGAAGAAGGGAAGGAAGACTCAAGTGTTCCGTCCGCCTCCAGCACCGGTCGCATATTGACAGCAAACTTATCGAAAACAACATAAAGTATCCCTACGATCACATAGAGAACACCCATACTGAGCACGCAGTAGTCAACCCTGAAGATCTTCTTTCTCTTGATGAGCTGGTAAACCCCGAGTACCGCAAAGCAAACCGCCGTCACGATAGCCAGTATGCCGCCGAACTCCGAGATCCCGTAAAGCACACGATTGATCGTGTACACTCCCGGAACGTCCGAAAAGAACGCTTCCGCGAATGCTATGTTAAGACCTGCCAAGCCGACTGACGATTCATTCGGTCCGATCGGCCTGACGTCTATCCCTGCGACCATGATCGTAAAAAGAACCGCTGCCGCCATAAGGCCGATCCCGATGTAAGTAAATCTCTTTCCCAAGCTCATTTTTAAACTCTTTTCTTCCCGGTTTTACCGGGTATTCTTTTTCTTTGTCAGTGCCACAGCGGGAAAGCACTCGGCGTTTCCTCTGTGACAAAACATTACTTCACGTTATTATTATATCAGCTCCGGCACGTACCCGTCCTCAAAGAGCATGTGCATCGTGCCTCCGAAGATATTGTAGCCGAGCTTTGTGTAAAGCCCGACCGCGTAGGTGTTCACACCGTACACAAAAAGCGTCGCCTCTTTGTAGCCTTTCCCCGCGAGGAATGCACACACTCCTCTTAAGAGCTCTTCCGTGACACCGAGCCTGCGGTACTCTTCGATACAGAAGATGTTCTCGGTCGAAACGCTCAGAGGTCCGTTCTCCCAGGTTGAAACCGCCGCAACGACCCTGCCCTTCACTCCCGCGATGAACTGGATCCCGTTCTGTTCTCTGAGCCTGTAGATCAGCTCATTCTCGCTGTCCGGAACACCGAACACGCTCCCGTTGGCCTCAAAGTATCCTTCAAGTCCGTCAGCCGAACCGTCAGAGCCTATTCTGACCGCTTTGACATCGATCCGCTCTGAGACGCCTTTTCTGTTTTTGATCTCAAAAGAAAAGCTTCCGTCACCGTCCTCCGGGACGACCTCCGTCAGATCCTTGCGCATGCGGTACATAAAGTACTGCGCCCTGAAGCCGAACGACGCCAGGAAGCTCATATATTCCGTCGACGAAGGCGAAGCAAACGTCCTGAGGATGATCCTCTTGTCCGGCTCTTCTTCACAGATCCGCCTGTAATCCTCGATCAGCGTGTCGATAAGGAGCGCGCAGATTTCAATCTCGTCCTCACCCGAAACGGCCTGATACTCCATGTTCAGATATCCCGGATGCTGCAGGTCGGCGCTCTGAAAAGTCGAGGTAGCCATAAGGAAGCATACTCCCACGGGATGTCCTTTTTCGAGCGCAACGCTTATGGTGCCCGCCATCACGTCGCCGTGACCGACGATCTCTTCCCAAAGCGAACGAAAGCGCTTCTTTACTTCGTCCGAAAAGCTCTCATCATATCTGCATATGTCAATCACTTTTAAAGCCTTTCTGTCATTTGAACGCAAATGTGATCTTTCCCTCCGGTGATACTCGCAGTTCACCGTATGTACCCAAACCGCCCTTAACAACTCCTATCGGCACTTCCTTGCTCCGGCCGTTAAGGACTACACTGTCCATCGGCTCGGTTTCGCCTTCGTAGGAGCAGATAAAAGCATCCGCATCCGTGGTCTGCTGTGCCAGGTCTACAATGTTGGCGGTCTCACCCGAGCGAAGTCCGGAGATGACCACGACTATATCGGCACCTTCGCTTTTGCAGGCATTGATACTGTTCTGAATCGTGTCCGCGAGGAACGAGCTGGATCTGCCGCAGAAACTGTAGGCGATACGTCCGTCCTCAATAAAGAAATCGCTGTGGCTGTTCTGCACCGCTATGTCCGTAACGGCCACATATCCTATCCTGACGCTTCCGATCTCGGTCACATCAAATCGGGCCACTTCCTTTGTGATGTCATCCGAGAAACCGCTGTAACGGAAATTGCAGGACATGCTGCGGGGTCCCTCTGCAGCGAGCATCTGCCTGATACCGTCGATCCCGAAATCAAACTCATGACCGTTAAGAACTACATGACTGTATCCTGCCGAACGCATGGCCTTTAACGTCCCCAGAGCCGTCTCCAAAGAAGCCGACCCGTCCGCACTCACATGGTTTCCGCAGTCAACGATATCCACAAGTATGTCTGACTTTTTAAGCTCTTCCGCACGTTCCGATACCGCTTTCAGATCCGCTTCTGTTTTGGCTTCTCCCATGAGATTGCCGGTAAACAGGATCGTAATCTCCTCATGCTTTGTATCTTCGACCGTTTCTTCATCCGTCACGGGTTCCACAGGAGCAGCGGTCTCCTCCGAAGAGCAGGCGCAGCAAAGGACTGCCACGATCGTCAAAAGAAGCGCGATAATGCGGTTTTTCATATTGTTTGCCATTAAAAAAGCTCCCTTTTGCTTCATTATTTCCCTGATACAGTATAATGTTCATGTCTCTCTTTCACAAGTCCTTTTTACCCCCTCAGTCCGGAGTCTCCGAAAAAACAGACCCAGATCCGCCGCGCAAGAAGTCTTTTCACACTGCAAAGCAAAGCATTTGTCAGTTGTATAAAAAAGAACAAGAGTGAACATCTAATAATGTGTAATTGAAATGCGCAAAAAAAGAATCTATAATAAACTACAGATCAGGAAACGGCCGGTATGCCGTTTTTACAGCTTTTTATTTCATCAAGAGGAGGGTTTAGCATGGCAAACGAAATTGTAGAAGGAATTGCGGGCACTGTTGCTAACGAAGCGGCAACCGAAGCTTCGTCGGGCAGATTCTTTACAGAGGACTTTCTCGGATTTCTTTCTGAAAAAGGAACGGACATACTCCTGAGTTTTCTCGGAGGTCTCGCACTTCTCTTTATCGGGATCAAGATCTCAAAAAAGATCGTCAAGATCATCGACAAAAGCAAAAGGGTTCAGAAGATCGAACCGAGCGTCAGGACCTTTTTGCGCAGCGCACTCACAGTAATACTCTATGCTGCCGTGATCTCCAGCACTGCTATCATCTGGGGTATCCCGACCACATCTTTCATGACCGTGTTCGCTTCGGCCGGTGTGGCTGTCGGACTTGCCCTTCAGGGTTCGCTCTCCAATCTTGCGGGCGGTATCATGATACTGCTCTTCAAACCGTTCAAGGTCGGTGACTACATCGAAGGTGCATCCTGCGCAGGTGTCGTTCAGGAGATAACGGTTATGTACACAAAGCTGCTCACCGTCGACAACAAGGTGGTGGTTATCCCCAACGGAACACTCACAGGTTCAAACGTCACGGACTATTCGACGATGCCCTTAAGGCGTGTCGATCTCATGATCAGCGCTTCCTATAGCGACGATATCGAGAAGGTCAAGAGCGTCATACTTGAAACGGTTAACGCTCATGAGCTCGTTCTTAAGGATCCCGAACCTTTCGTCCGTCTGTTCGCACATAAAGAAAGCTCCCTTGATTACACCGTGAGGGTATGGACCAAGGGAGAGGATTATTGGACTGTTTATTTCGATCTGACCGAAAACATCAAAAAGGCCTTCGATGCACAGGGCATCTCGATCCCGTTCCGTCAGCTCGATGTTACGATCAAGCAGTGATCAGATGCGAGACATCCAAACCATCGCGAGATCGGGCCACATCGCCACGTCCTCGTACATCTTTACCTTGTCAGCCGGGCTGAGCGGCATTTCTTCCCCGTTTTGAGACGTATCACCCGACGTCTCATCACTAAGGCCTTCGTCCGCTCTCGCTTCTTCGGTGACGGGATCCGGGAACTGAGCCTTCAGCTCCGCAACTCTTTCAGGAGAAACATTGATCCCCTTGCCGGCTTTTACGGCTTCGATAGCATTCTCAAGCTGCTCCATCGTCGAATCGGAGAATTCGCCCTTAAAGAACGCCTCATTGGGAACAGACAGTCCGTGGAAGCCGGTCGGGAAAACATAATGTGCGTAATATATCCCTTTTTCTCTTAATGCTTTTGCAAACAGATAGCTGTTTTCAACGGGGACAAGATTGTCGTCCCTTGTCTGCCACAGGAAGCAGGGAGGCGTGTCTTCGGTCACATGCTTTTCCAGCGAGAAGTACTCCTTAAGGTCCTCGGGCAGGTCGCGTCCGATGAGCGCCTGTGCCGAGTAGATGTGGGTAAACTCTCCCAATGTGATCACGGGATACGAAAGGATCACGCCGTCAGGTCTGGCAGAGATCTGGTCATAGGCGGGATTGGGATCCTTAACATCCCCGTGGTGAACCGCCAGGCTTCCGCAGACATGCGCACCTGCCGAGAAGCCGCACATAAAGATCTTCTTTCCGTAAATGCCGTAGATTTCCGCTCTGCTCCTGATAAACCTGAGAGCCCTGGCCGCATCGTTCATCGGCTGATAAAGGAGCGGTACCGACATCGTAATGTCGGCCGTGTATGTAAGAATAAAGACATTCATCCCTCTGTCAAAAAACTCCATCGCGGGGATCTCCGCCTCCGGAGAAACGACCATACAGTACCCGCCTCCGGGAACGATGATCATACAGTCATGCTCTGCTCCGTCCTCATGAAGGTACGCCCTGATGTTGGGAGTGAAACCGTACGCCGCCCTGTAGGTGTACTCGCCTTCCTGCCATATATTTTCCCTGAAACTCTTCATGATCAAAACCCCTTTGGATCGACAAGCAGACAGTCTTCTGCCCGACGTAAATAATAAAGCCGGTTTTCCCGACTTTTATTATGCCGAGGAAAACCGACTTTTATTGTAGCATATTTTGATGTAAAGAACCATATGATCTGCCATCGTTTGAAGTTCCCGTATCTTCCGGAATCTTGCTTTATTTTATTATTTCAAATACCGGCATGTATTCAAGAGGCGCTTTAACGCTTATGGTCCTTCCACCCTCAAAAACACTCTCGCTTGCTTTTCTTTCGCCCTCATAAGCGTTCTCACTTTCGTCACCTGCACCGATGTGAACAAGCTTCCACTTGCCTGCCGGCAGGTAGACCTCTCGCTCAAACTGATCGTAATGAAGGATCGGAGCCACAAGATACTTCGGGCCGAACATGTACTGATCCGATATATCCCAGCACTTTTCGTCTTCGGGGAATTCGTAGAACATCGGCCGTATGAGCGGTGAGCCGTTAGTGCTTGCCTCCTCGTAAAGCGACTTGATGTAGTCATGCATCCCGAGTCTGATATCGAGGTATTTCTTCATAATGCGATAGTTTTCTTCGCCGTAGCTCCAAAGCTCGTTGGGCTGCCCGGTGTTCATGTAGCCTCCGCCGCGCTCCCTGTCGTCAAGCCTCGGTATTGTGTAAGGCCCACGGTCGCCGTGCATCCTGAGCACAGCCGAATAAACAGCGAACTGGTACCAGCGGATGAGAAGCTGCCTGAACTCGGGGTCACTCACGTCATCCGTCATAAAGCCGCCGATATCGGTCGTCCACCAGGGGATCCCCGCTATTCCGATGTTGAGACCTCCGCAGATCTGATCTCTGAAAGCTTCAAAGGTTGAAGGCACATCACCCGACCAGATAACATTGCCGTACTTCTGCGATCCTGCCCATGCGCACCTTAAGAGGTTCACAACAGGCTTGTCGGACTCCTTTTTCATCGCATCATAAAAGATGCGGCTGTACATCTGGGGATATAGATTGCTCAGCTCAAGTGCCGGTCCGTCGCAGTAACGGTAGTTATCGAAATCATAAACGGTCAGATCCGGCTCGGAATTGTCAAGCCAGAAGGAATCGATCCCGAGATCGTAATAATTCTTTTTACAGATGTTCCAGACATACTCGGCAGTTTCCGGATTGAAGGGGTCGATCTCGACGCAGTCGCCCTGGAAATCATATGTCTGCACCGATCCACGCTCGGTCCTCATAAGGAGTCCCGCCTCGGTCATGGGGTAGAAATTCTCACTTCTTCTGTCGACGGAGGGCCATACCGAAACGATGACCCTGATCCCCATGGAGTGAAGCTCATCGATCATGGCTTTCGGGTCGGGCCAGTACTTCGGATCGAATTTCCACTCGCCCTGAAGCGTCCAGTGGAAGAAATCGATAACGATCTGGTCGATCTTGATGCCTTCAGCCTTGTACTTTCTGGCAACCTCAAGAACTTCTTCCTGCGTACGGTATCTGAGCTTACACTGCCACAGTCCCATCAGGTCTTCGGGGAATTCACCGGCTCTGCCTGTAACAGCCGTGTAGTTTTCAAGTATCTTCTTCGGGGTGTCGGCAACTGTGATCCAATAGTCCATTTCCTTGGTGGCACGCGCGATCCACTCGGTATAGTTCTTTCCGAAGGTAACCTTGCCGACAGCGGGATTGTTCCAAAGGAAGCCGTATCCGAGCGACGAAAGCGCGAAAGGCACCGAAGCCTGCGAGTTGCGCTGCGCAAGCTCAAGGACACAACCCTTAAGCTCCATGCAATCCTGCTGGTACTGTCCCATTCCGAAGATCTTCTCGCCGTCATTTGCTTCAAATTTAACATTAAGAGAGAACTCGCTCCCGCCGATAATACCCTTCCACTCGCGGTTCACGATCTTGAGGCACCTGCTCTCTTTCGAGATCGTACCGCCGTAGAAGCGGAAGTACTCCCTCAGGATCAGCCTGTCATCCCTGTAGAAGGTGATGATGCCCGCGAAGTTGACAACAGCCTTAAGTCTGCCGTTTGTGATCGTGGCTAAGGGCTGCTTCGCGGTGGAACCGTCAATGTTCCTAAGTTCTTCTTCCGAGAATGCGATCACAGGGTCTGACTTGCCGGGATCTTCGGTCAGTGCCCAATCCTTACCCGTGAAATCACGCTGCATGGTGGCTCTGACACGCAGGGAGTCCTTGCCCCATGCCCTGATCTCGAGCATTTCACCGCCGCGGTAACATAAAAGTGCTCCGTTCTTTTCTTCGAATCTCATGCCTTCAAATCTCCTGCTTTGCTTTCTCTAATGCTGCGATTACCAGTCACACCACTCGTCCAACAAGCCTCTTTACGATAGCTGTGCTGATAGTACCCGTTCCGCCGATAAATAAAGCTTTCATCCCGTACCTCCTCTTTTAATCTCATAGTCTGATTATGTAAGAAGTGTGGGGTTTTGTCTATAATCTTTCATGTCATGGCAATATCATTTTTTGTTCAACAAATAGCCCGCACATTCGGTGCGGGCTATCCAATAACACTTTTTTGATTGATCCTCGGTATAAAGATTGTAACAACGACATAAACATGAAAAGCCGGTATCTCAATACCAATCAACAATTACGGTATGGTATAGGTCTTAGAGCACTTCTCATCCCACTTAAATCCCCACTTGACACCATTCACGGTTGTTTCAACCTTATCGATATCATAAGTGTAGGTCTTGCCGGCTTTGAATGCACTAAGGTCAGCTTCAAAGTAAATAGGGTCCTTGCTTAAGCTGAATGACGAAAGAGTGAACTTAGGGTTGCTCTTACCGTCGGGCTTAACCTTGAGGTTGCTTAGGGTCTTACTAACACCACTTAACTTCTTGTACTTACTTACCGTGTAGTCATTACCATTGTAATGAACACCGGTTATGTAAGCAACACCGGGATCGTTGCCTGCGCCGGGTTCCCAGTGAGCATAGAAGTAATTGGAGAACGGTTCAACAGGCTCGGTGTCAGCTGGGTCAGGACCAGTATCAGGAAGCCATGTATGTATATACACTCCTTCCTCCAACGAAAGATCCCAGTTTGCCGGATAAGGTTCATCCTGTACATCATATGCACATCCGAGGTCTTTCGGATTATCAATGACCCTGGTGGTTACAGTAATCCTATCAATTCTGGAAAACTTATCCCACCTGCTTATCTCTACAGGCCCTTTGTTTGAATTACTAATAGTATAACAATAATGACCTTCACTGTTCTTTGAAACTTTAAACTGTGTAAGGTCATTCTTATTATCACTAGCAGGTGCCCAATCACAATCTATTGAGTTGGTTCCCTTAGCTCCTGTATTCCACACACCCTCTGCTTTTACAACCGACATCAACTTTATTCTGTTAGAAGCAGGTTCATCGCCTAAGAACTTAGTAGTTATTATCGGATTTGAACTATTATCAAAACCACCATATATTTCATATGTAGGATCCTTGATAACTACATTATTTTTGTATGTATGGGTAATTGTCTTTTTATCCTCACTCAGTTCAACCTCACAATCAGTAGGAGCATTTTTCATATCAGT
>JAEEGH010019513.1_pt1 | contig 14210 bp, 19 predicted proteins | sample 9134181 | NCBI WGS metagenome assembly JAEEGH01 (sample SAMN16246544, study PRJNA631951) | gut metagenome | biome: gut microbiome; feature: rumen; material: DP-attached | host: Bos | place: Iran: Karaj | collected 2018-10 | reverse complement strand
GGGAGAATACCCCACTCACCGAACATATTTTCGTTTCCCCGACCTGACAGACCGAATAAATGGACAGAAGGTAGCGGCTGCTAACCTCGGTACGATTAATAGGACAGCTAAGATCTACATACCGAACAAATTGTAAATTTAACATGTCAATCCTATAACATATATTTACATATCATATATACATGCTGTATGATTCCAGGTAGCAGGTCATATGGCTTGACTTCTTATATCGGGCAGCAGGTCGTATGACCTGGCTTCTTATATCGGGTAGTATGCCATATGTCCTGACTTCTTATAGGTAGGTACAATCCAATGTTAAACAATTACAAATTAATCAAAACGTATAAGCTTGAAGCTATGCAAATGGAGATCAAAGATCTTCATGAGGCTTTGACAGAAGCTACTAACCTTCTGGACCGCGCCGGGAAGATCGTTGAAGAACAGCGCCAGCTCATCAACAGACAGCAGAAGCAGATCCGCGAGCTGATCGGAATCGATCTGGATCTTGATTTTCCTAATTCAATGAAAGGAGGCTATCCGGATCAGTAATGATCCTTACCAGGTAGAAATCTATATTTAATTAAAAGGAGGTACCCGTAATGTTTGGTACAAATAAGACAGAAGATAATAACAAGGTTACATATAATGTAACAGTAGAAGCTGCGCGAGCTACAAAGAATGATAAGATCGTTATGATCGATATCGATGTAAACGGCGTTAAGATCAAGAGCTGCATGCTCAAAGAGCTGGAAGTTAAATCTGACGGCCAGAAGTATAAGAAGGGCGATATCTGCTTTGTATTGCAGTTTCCTTCTGAGAAGGTCGGAGACAAGTATTATAACAGATGCTGGTTCCCGGTATCTAATGATCTGATGCAGGACATCCTGAAGCAGACAGAAGCCAAGCTGGAAGCTAAGAAGTAAATAAAACGGCCCGGCCTTAAGCCGGGCTTATTACATACAAGGTAGGTAATGAAAGGCGGCACAGAATGAACACATATAAGCGCGAAATGCTCGCAAAGAAGAACAGCTGCAGACCGGACCAGGTCAGCTGCATGAATTGTTTTTACAAATGGAATGAAAGAAACTATTGCAATTATCATAAATGCGGGCTTATCAATTTTGATGAACCTTGCTATAAATTCCAATTTGTTATAAAGTAATGCTATCTATAACCCATTATAGATGCCTACCTAAAGAGATCCCGGCCGCGCTCCGTATATTGCAGCCGGGATTATTTTATGCTATATAGTTAATAAATACTAAACAAGGAGTTAAATATTATGGATGTTTCTATGATCGCTCAATTAGTCGGCAGTGTGGGGTTTCCGATTTGCATGTCAATCTATTTGATTTACTTCATGCAAACAGAATTAAAGGAAATGAGAAAAAGCATCGAGAATAACACATTAACGATGCAGAAGCTCCTTGATGCTCTTGACGATAAGGAGAAGAAATAATGGCTAACCAGAATAATATAACTGCTACATCATTTGAAGCTGTATCCGGATGGAATAACGGCCCGAAGAAACCGGTAACATTATACAGCTCTGATGGCTGGATAGCTCAGGCTGATGCCGTAACAGATCTTACTACGATAATAAATCCGGCCATCCAGGACGCTATAGAACATGGTAAAGATATAAGCCTTATTATAAAAACAAGGAGTGTATAAGATATGAAGGCATCTGATTATGTTAAATGGGCATATGAGCAGGTAGGCTGTTATTATTGGTATGGTACATTCGGCCAGAAAGCTTCTAAGCAGCTCTATAATGAAAAGAAAAATCAATATCCAAAATATTATACAGCTTCTGACTTTGAAGCTCAGATCGCAAAGCCTACAGCTGTTTATGACTGCGCGGGCCTTGTTAAATCTAAATGGGTTTTTCCTAAATATAACACCGCTGACGATCTGGGAGCTACAGGCCTTTATGGTAAATGTACCATCAAGGGCGTACTGGATCCGAAAACATTAAAGCCCGCCATGCTCGTATTCAAGGGTAATGATAAAACGAAAACACATGTCGGAATCTATGCCGGCGATAACCAGATCATTGAGGCTAAAGGACATGCATATGGCGTAATCATTTCCACATTGAATGATTCCTGGAAATACCAGGCAGAATATTATAATGTCGACTATGCAGCTGAAGATATAAGCCCGGAGCCATCCCCGGAACCTGTCACAACCATATGTAAACATTCGCTAATCGTCAATACTAAAAATGATCCTCTTAAGCTCAGGGATGGCCCCGGCACAAATTATCCGGTACTTTACAGGATGCCTAAAGGCTCCATCGTGGAATGGTCCGGAGTAGAGCAGGGCGACTGGTTAAAAGTCAAATATCAGAAGGTAACAGGCTGGGCTCATAAAGACTACTTAAAGATATGTTAAAGAATATCATTATATTAATAGTAGGCATGTTGATGGGCTTTGCTCTGGCCCTTATATTATTAGGACTAAAGATATTTAATGACAAAGACTAAACCAAAGATAAAATATTACACCTTAACTAAGATACACAGATTAGCGCCTAAAGCTGATGTGTATCTTATTTTCGGCCAACGTGGTAATGGTAAGACTACAGGCGTTATCAAAGATGCCATTGACGATTATATTTCTTCTAAATATACAAACCGCTTTGTATATATGCGAAGATGGAATGAAGATATCAAAGCATTCCGTATGGAACAGCTGTTTACGGATCATTTAGGCGATTATGTAGTAGAGAAATTCGGAGAAGGCTACAGGGTAGAATATTACAGGCATAAGTTTTACCTGGTAAATCCGGACGATGTAAAAGTAGATATCTTAGGATATGCCATCAGCTTGTCAGATACCAGCCACAATAAATCCATCGCATTCGAAAAAGTTAAAAGAATAATAATGGATGAGTTTATACCGCTGCCCGGAGAACATCCCATGATCGATGAGATCAGCCGCTATGAAAATAACTTGTCCAGTATCATTCGTGGTAAGAATGCCGAGAACGGTGTAAAGGTATATCTGCTCGCTAATACTGTATCAAAATACAGCCCGTATTTTCTTAAATATGGTATTCCCGTTAATGCCATCAAGCCGGGCGATATAAAAGTAAATGAATTCAAAACTGATGACGAAGAAGTATATCAGACTGTAGCTTTTGAATATTGCGAAGTAAATGAAGCAGTATCTAAGCAACAGAAGAAGTTTTCTACTAATGCCATGATAACTTCGGGCGCCTGGGATATTCCCGATATTACCACGATTATCGAAGCTCCGGGAGAAGTCGCAGACGAAAAGCTGTTATTTAGTATCTACGATGATAATGTAGATATAACAATAGGCTGTTTTTATCGCAATTCTTACTATCAGATAATGCAGCTTGACGAGCTGACACAGTTATATTATCCGGAACGGTTCCGGCGCGAGTTTTTAGTATTAAGAACGATAGATTATAAATCTTCATATTTCCATTTAAGTACAGATAAAACGCTTGATTATAATAATTATAACGATCTTAATCTTATGCTTCATGATATCCTGGAAGGGACGGATATCGATTTTAAGAATGAGTTATATATGGGCCGCGTCTTTTGTGATACGGCATTTACAGCTGATTATTTCTATAATGCTTATATGAGATTTAGCCGCGTATCTGCCCGCGATCTGCTCTAAAGTTTACAAATACTAAAAATTATGTTATATAAAAATTAACTATGAAAGGAGTGTTGTTATATGTTTGAAAATCTCCAGGCATTAGCCGAGCTTGCAAAGGCGGGATATAAGCCAAGTGATATCAAAGAATTGCTTGAGCTTGATTCATTAAAGAAAGTCCCGGAACCGGAGCAGGGCAAACAGAATAATGATAAAGAACCTGAAAAGAAAAAAGACGAGCTTCCGGATGAAGATCCGCTTGAAGCCATAATCAAAAGAAATGAAGGAGAATAATAAAAATGCCTACTAATTATTTTTATCCCCATGATGCAGCTGCAATCATGACTTCACTTGTTAAGCAGCTCGCAGCTGAATCTAATATCACAAAAGTTGATTCAAATAACTTTGTAGATGCCGGCCATACAGTTATGGAAGCCGGCCTTGAAAAGGTAATGAATGCCATTAGCGTATTGATTACCAGGACCATCGTAGAAAGCCGTCCTTATAATGGTAAGTTCGGCCTTGTTGCTAAGGATGTAGATGCTTTTTCTGACAGATTCAGAAAGATCAGCTTCTATTCTAAGAAGCCTATGGAATCCGGTATGTTCAATACTGATGAAAATACAAACATCGGTACAGGCCTCGGAGAGAATGCCGGCGCCGGATCCCAGTGGGAGCAGAATCTTGCAATGCCCCTTGAAATGAATTTCTTTTCTGAATTCGCATGGGACTATGAATATACTGATGTTGTTAAGCAGTTAGAGCTTGCTTTTGAATCAGAAGGCGCTCTTGTTGCTTTCCTTAACGGAGCAAGACAGAATTTCATTAGCGATCTTGAGCAGCAGCTGGAAGCTAAGAACAGACTTCTCGTGCTTTCCCGTATGGCAGGTATCAAGCTTCTTGCTGATTCCGGCGTTATTGGTCCTGAGTGCTCTGTAAACCTTACAAAGGAATTTAACAGCACATATGGCACAAGCTACACCACAGCACAGCTTCTGCATGAACATCGTGTAGCATTCCTGGAATTCTTCCTTGCAAGGATCAAGAACGATTCCGACATGATGGAGAACAGGACAGCCATGTTCCATGATCCTATGGTAAAAACTGTATCTGATATTCCTTATTATATCCTCAGACATACCCCGAAGGCTGACCAGCGCATGATCTATAATAAGCGCCTCTTTACAGAGATCAAGCTTTCACTTGCAGAGATCTTCAACCCTGAAATGCTCGCAGGCCCGGACGGTGAAGGCGTCCAGTACTGGCAGTCTACACAGTCCCCGTACAGCATCGATGTAGTTCCTACACTTCCTGATAATGCAGCATCTTCTGAAGTTTCTATCGATGTCTGTGTCGCGCTCTTATACGATAAAGATGGCCTCATGTCTTCCAATGCCTACAAGGGCATGTTATCCACGCCAATTCACGCCAGAAAGGGCATTCGTAACGAGTTCTATCACATGCTGTATTCGCTCTGTAATGACTTCACAGAGAATTCAATTCTCTATTACATGTCCGATACTTCTACTGAGTATTTTGTCGGCGATGGTACTGAAGATGATTTCCTGCTTGAAGGTACAGCTACAACGATCGTTTCTGTCAAGGTTGACGGTACAGCACAGACAGCCGGAACGGATTTCACATTCGCTAATAATACGATCACATTCGCAGCAGGACATATTCCTGCATCCGGAAAAGTGATCCAGGTTATCTATAAGTAAATAACTTCATATACGTAAGTAGTTGAAAAATACTACTTACGTATATTTACTTGAAAAAAGGATTTTATATGTTAGATATCTTCAATTTAACATCAGAACAGGCCCAGATGCTGGACGATCTGCATGTGCCAAAGGATTACTATACCGGAAAAAGTATAGTCTATCAGTTTTGGTTCAGATCCTTATTGCATAAGATAAACAGCTCGATTATCTTCGATAACCTTCCTAAAGGCTGGGATGAAGATTTTTTGATGTTCTGCTTATGGCTTAAAGGCTATGTTATCGTCTGGAAAACAGATATTAAAAATCTTGCTCAGTATGGAGAAAACGGCGTGTTGTTTTCGTCTGGTTTTGCATCCGGCATGGATTTTTACTATCAGCCTACAGACGCATCCATAGTCAATCCCGTATATCAGCCTAAGAAGCCTTTGAAAGTCCACAAAGAATGCGAGATACTTAAATTAACGCCGGATTATTGCGGCGTTATGGATATCATTACGCATTACGCTGAGCAGCTCTCAGAGCTTTCAAAAGGTATTGACATGTCTATCATCAATACTAAATACGCTTTGGTATTCGAAGCTGATAATGAAGCCCAGGCTGCAAGCCTCAAAGCTGTTGTTGATGCAGTTCAATCAGGATCCCCTTGTGCATTCTTTAAGAATACGAATACTAAGGAAGTAATGCCGAAAAAGGAGCCTTTTGAAGTATTCAATCAGGAAATGGGAAAGAATTACATCATAGACAAGCAGCTTGATGATCTGGATCATATCCTTAACCAGTTCTATACAGAGATCGGTATCAGCTCCACTATGAGCATAGAGAAAAAAGAACGCCTTGTTACAGCTGAAGCTGAATTTGCCGGCGCACAGTCACAGGCCCGGATCAGCTGCTGGTTGAGATCTTTGGAGCAGAGCCTGGATATCATTAATGCAAAGTACAATACTAAGATAGGAGTAAGTTATGCTTGCGAGAATAACACTGATACAGACAGAAGCGCAGCTGAACCTGACAGAGAAATCAATAACTGATTCCTGGGCTTTGACTGATTCCCAGGGCCAGACAATAACAGCTTTTGATAAAGATACTTTGCTTGCAACGATCATTAACAAGGGCGGGCAGTTTGGTGTTGTGCATCAGGATCCGGATTATTTCTATCTTATGTCTGCTTATTTCTGGAAGCGCTGGAAGAATACCTTTTCTAATTGGTTTGAAACAGCTGCAATAGAATATAACCCGATTGAAAATTATTCCAGGATCGAAGAATGGAATGATACGACAAAGGATATAAGCGCTGAATCTACCATGACGGACAGGAGCGCGAATAATTCCGGTACGCAGGACACATCCGGAACATCTAACAGCGCTACAGCCGAGCAGAGCGAAGATATAAACAGCGGTACTGATGAGAATAAAGTATCAGCTTATAATGCAGCCACATACAGCCCGCATGATAAGAAAGAAACTTCAAACAGCACACAATCTAACAGCGCCGGGACCACAGCAACGGATACACACGATCAGACTACATCAAGCGGTTCTGAATCTGAGAATGTAACAGGCGCGAGAGCCGGACAGTTTGACAGGGATTTCCAGCATGAAGGCAGCATACATGGTATCACAGGCAATAAGACAGCCCAGGAAATGACTAAAGCTCAGTATGAGCTTATGGAAGCCTGGGGCAATCTTTATGACCATATGGCAGACATTTTCGTTAAGGAAATGTTAATAACGATCTATTAAGGAGTTTAAAATGATTACAATATTATTACAAAAGATATTAACATCTTTAACTTCACTTCTTACCGGGCTTGTAACAAGCCTTACAGCCATTGATGAAGCTTTAGATGTTCCTGTAATTGTAAAGACTGTTACCGGAGCTGTTTGTAATTTTACGGCTAATATTGCAAGGCGCTGCTATAGTGTAAAAACAACTATTCTTTATTCAGGTGGCGGCGGTTCAGCTTCTGATCCTGTTGCTATTGTCGGAGCTGATTCTGTTACTGTTTATCAGAGCGGATCTGATACATCACAGTATTTAGCTACAGTAGTAGAATTTGATGATACTTGTTACGGTGGGGAGATTGATTTTATAACAGGCAAACTGACATTAACACATTTCTTCCTTGAATCAACTTGGGGAGCTGGTATCAATGCTACTGACTTAGGGGATAATGTTAGAAAATTATATAAATTTTTTACCCCCGGAATGTGTAAATATCCGCCCACAACAGCAAGGCCGCAAAAGTGTAATGTAGCGCCATATGTGTCTAATTTTAACCAAGATAGTAATCATTTTTACTGCAATAGTAATGAAGCGATACTATTTATGCCTGAAGATACAGCTGATGATACAGTTGTACAGTTTGTTGCTGAATTAGAAGAGCCTGTTATTATTGACTTATACCCTATCAATATCACGCCGGAGATCGGAGAAAATAATATCTGGTCAGATAGCGGAAACGACACAACAGTAATCTATTATGAAAAATTGGAGGAATAATTATGATCGACATTTTACTTCAGCAGATACTTGATGTATTAAATGCTAATCTGACTACGATAAATCAACTGATCGCTTCAATCAATAGTAAAATAGGAGGTTAAATACATGGGACTTGTTAACAAATACCCCTATACGAATTTTGCAGGCATCAATCTTGATTATTATATCAAGATGGTAAATGAAGTTGCCGGAATTCATATGGAAGTTGTAGACACTACAATATATCTTAAAGACAGAAGCGGAAATGTAATATCAACATGCCTTTTACCTGATGCTCAGGGATTTTATTATGTTGAAGCTTATCAGGCAGAAGATCAATATTTATTTTCTATGGATGTTGGCGAACATTTAGATATGGCTTCAAATCTTGGTACCACAGAAATGGTATTATTTAATATGGTTTCTTCTGGCAGATGTATGCTTAAAGTTATAAATGATGTTGATTATGTAATTGTTAATGCTTTGATAAATAATTCTAATGGCGGCTATGGTTTTGCAGTATATGATTATACTAATGAAAACTGGAAAGTTTGGCAGCTCGTCCAGGTCAATGATAAGATCCGCTTTACAAGGGTTTATTAATGGCAGCCGGTAATCTTCAAAGAGCTTTAGATATCGCCCAGGAATATACATGGAATCAAAGTCATGGATATGCTCTGGGCGGTATGGGCTATCCGGATTTTGACTGTTCAGGATTTATATGCAGATGTTTATATGAAGCCGGATTTAATGTGGACTTTTCAAGACATTATGGAACTATGGACCTTGACGACAATCCCATGAGTACATATAACATCTTAGGCAATGCCGGTTACAATCTTATACATGTAACAGATCTTAATAACATGCCGCAGCTTCGAAGCGGAGATATCGTAGTAATGAATTCTTATGACAGCTCATGGTCCGGTGTAGCCGGTCATACATTCTTTTATGCTGAGAATATACCCGCATATATAGATTATGCAGCTGATTCTGATGTAGTCGCTACAGTCCCCAGAGCTAAGATAGAAGCATCATCTAGCAGGGGTAATACAAACCCCGGAGATTCCAGGAAGAACGGGACCGGCGCATACTGGGAAGTATGGACACATGCCTATGCCGTTCTTATCGACAGCTCCACATATGATCCGCAATCTACTACACATCATAATTATGTAACTATAGCCAGATGGCCTTCAGGGCTTGGAGATTATTTAGGAGCTTTGTTATTATTTAAGTTAGGTATGAACAGATAAAGAGGTGTTAATATGGCACAGACATTAACAGTAGGATGTATAGATAAAAGGATAAATTCAACTTCTATTTCTTTTGCTGCCAGCAAGACAGTAAGTAATGTTTTATTAAAAGAGCCTTGCGATTCAGAAGAGCCTGTTTTTCAACTGTCTTATTCTTCTGTTGTTGACGGTACCGTTATTACATCAGTATCTCAGGTCAATTATATTAAATGGGGCAGCTGGTATTACTGGGTTGACAGGCGTATATATCTTACTAATGATATCTTAGAACTGCATTGTCATCTGGATCCGTTAGCCACTTACAAATCGGCCATAAAAGGATCTTACGGCCTTGTTATATATGGCGATAAAAATCATCATAATACATATTGTGATGATACAAGATTCTATCCCGAAAAACTAAATGACCATCAAAGCGGCCAGGCTCTGATGTTTGATGTTACGCCGTCAAAAGAAGGTTGTATTGTCATGACATTTACGCAGACATCAACGGTAGACTGGATGGATCCACACAGTACGACAATAGCAGGAACGGGACTGCATACAGCTATAATGTCAACGACCATGTTTGCTTCATGCCTCGGAGATCTTACAAACTTTGATTGTCTTACCGGATGGTCAGGCGATGGCGCTCTGGAGATAGTCCAGGCATTCCAGCGCATGATGCAGTCAACCGGCGGCGGATCGCTGCTTGATAATATCCAGCGCTGCATATGGCTGCCTTTTGACTTAACTACGCTTAAAAGCGCAATAGGGGCATCAAATTATAGAGAACGTACAGGCATGATGATCGGCGGCGTTTTATCCGCTAATACAGTATGGTATGAAACTGCTAATACTTTTGTATTAAATAAAAATAATGATATTGGTATTGCTATCAATGACTTAACCAATAACAGCAGCTCGCAGCCTAATCCGTTCTTAAAGAATGATAGATGGATGAGCTTGCAGATAACTACGCCCGGAGGATATTCCAATATCCCTACGGAATGCTTAAAAGATGCAAGCTATATCTATCTCAGATCTTCTTTGTGTATTAATGACGGTTCATTTACAGTTAAGGTATGCAGAGAAAAAGCAAAAGCAACCCCACATGATCCTACATATAATGACACATTGGCCAGCTTCTCTGGCTGCGTAGGCGTTAATATAAAAGGATCCATATATGGCGGCCCTTCCACATCTGCCAAGATAGCTGATGCCGGAGCTGCGATAGTAACCGGAGCTTTAGCTATGGGTATAGGATCCGTTTTAGGCGGAGCTGTAGCAAGCAAAGCCGGCGGCGAAATGATAGGCGGCATGATAGAAGATTCAGGCTTGAAAACAGGCGCCAGGACGATATCAAGCGGCATCCAGGGAAGTATGCCGGGTTCCAATATCAATGTAACGGCGCCGTCCGGATCCTTTGGCGGTTCCGTAACTTCATTATTTATCAATCCCACGCCGGCAGCCATGACATTTTATGCTGAATGCTGGGCGCCTAATGATCTTGATAATTATGAAACATACTGCGCTAAATATGGCTATCCCTGTAATTCATATCTGAAGCTGTCAGACCTTGCAACGGGATCATATTGCCAGTGTGCAGGGTTTTCAGTCCAGGGCGCAGCCGGAGCTTCTGAGGAAGCAATATCCAAGATTAACAGCTATGTAAACAGCGGGATATATTTAGATTAAAGCTTCTATTGTCAGCTGTTCTTCATAATTCTGGCCCGGTTCTTTTTTCCGGTTAAGATCGTGTATTGTCTTACTATCAAGCTTCTTGATAACACAGCCGCCCGCCGTGTGTACCTCGTGCCCTTCTATGTTAAGGATAGTAGGGACACGCGGCGTACCATAGCCTGTAGCGCCCACATAAAGCGCACAAACGCCTGTATTAATATAGAAAGTAAAATTATCGTCTAAATGGTCAAGCGCCTTGTAGGGGTCTTTCTCGCCCATAGCCAGCTCTTCTTCACGGGTATAATAAATAGGCTTGTTATTTGCATCTAATCCGGTAATAGTCCGGGCAGGAACACCGGCTATAGTTATCTCTAATCCTTTATCTGTTACAACACCATAGCACTTGCTATGCAGGCCCTTGAATGCCAGGCAATCAGGCTCTTCTGTAAATTCATCATAATATTCGACTTTGCCATTATCCAGGATGACAGAATGCGCTGTTTTTCGCTTTTCTTCATTGAGAGCTTTTACAGCTGCTTCTGTCTTATCATTGGATATATAAAATAATGAATCTGTATCTGAATATAATACATATTTATATCCGATGCCTTTATCCGGAAATACTCCTATATATTCCGCCAGCTCATAACGTGCAGCTGATGTAACCCAGCAGCCGATCTGATAAGGTAAGAAGCTCATACGGTTATTGTAATATGTATCAAGGCCTTCTTTGATATCTTCTTCCTTGATATATAACGTCTTATAGAAAAATACCATATCATCATCAACTGACAACTGATCGCGTAAAGGATTCATGGCGCAGCATCCGTAAATACCATTAAGGCCCTTTTTATCCTGAAGCAGTAAAAATTCTTCATCTACTGTCTGCGGATCCAGCTTGCCATATTTTTCCGTCAGCTCATGGACTAATGCCTTTTTATCTGATTTACCTTTAAAATATTTATCTATAATTTTAACAATAGGCTCCGGGAGATATCCTAAGCGCATACGCCATACTTCCTGAATGTCGTATTTCATGTGGTATTGTTCATATAAGATACGGAGCGTTAAAGAATCCAGATACATATAGCATTGACCGTCCCATTCGAGTACACGGCCGTTATCCAGTATCTTATAATTAGTCTGGCATTGATACATCTTTGAAAATTGCATGAAAGGCATGCTGATCGATATATCCCTTAACTCAGCATGCGTTATCTTTATCTTTACAAGATAATAAAATGAATCCATATGCTTAAAGATCCTGTCTATAGGATATGGGCGCGGGATCTTTGCCGTATATATCAGCTGCGGCCGTCCTATAGGTCCTCTATAGCAAACCATCTGAGTAGGATAATGACTTTTGAAGTCCCTATGCTTAATCTTGGATATATAGACCATATCGCCCGAAAATGGTATATATTCCTGCCAGGTCCCGCAACGTAGCAAGGTGTTGGCATAATATCTGTTCATATGCGTATAACCGCCTGCATAGCTACGTAGAGCATAACGATAATTAGTAGAATTTAATCTTGTTTTGGAAAAATAATCATGTCTGTAAAATCGATCTTTTGAGCAGCTGCTTCTTAAAGTCCTTCTTATATATCCGGTACTTGTCAATACTGTGCTGCTTACATCGTCCCGATGAAACTTGAATTGTTTATCCAGGCATTCACGCAAAGATATCACGTCTAAGCGGTCATAAAGTTGGCTGTTTTCGTCCAGCTCATCATCCTGGTAGATTATGCGGTCGTAATCGTAAAGGCCTACAGCCTTAGGATGTTCTATGGATAATTCCTTGCCCCATTTTTCCAAAGACATACCGGACAATCTGTAGCTGCATCTGAATTCAAAAGGACCGCGTACATATGTCAGGAACTTATTAGGGCCTTCTATGATGCCCATATAAGCATTGCCATAATCCGGCAGCTGCTTTAAGTACGGGACTAATGCAGCCATATCAAATGACAAGTTATGAAAATATGTAACTATCGTATAACGGAACTTGCCCGGCTTCAGCTTATACTTTCTATCAAGCTTCCTATAGAATTCTATAAGCTCCTCCGGATATCTAAACAGATAATATTGACCGTTAAATAATACCTGGATAGAACTTATCCAGGTTATCAGGTTCTTTGGATCTTCTGCATGATTATTGCTTGTTTCAGTATCGGCACATATAGGTTCTAAACAGTAATATGTGCCTTTGGCCATCTTAAAAGATAAGCCATTTTTATTGATTATAGATGTCATAATTACCTACCTTAGAATTCTAACAGCCAGCCCCTGTCAAGCAGCTCGCCCCAGTTATCATCCTTAACGAAGCTCATAGCTTCCTCGATCTGGTAAGGCTCCAATTTATCAAGATCTACATTCTCTAAAAACAATGTCAGATCTTCATAATTAAAATGTTGGCCTTTTACATCAGAATAATATTGATAAGCATGAAACAGATTTGTATACTGCTCGAATGTCAGATCCGGGTAATTTTCCTGTATCTCCGGGCGCTGCCTGAAAGTTTCATATGACTTTCTTCTTTCTTCTTCATTATCTTTGTTAGCTTCATGAAGCTTTTTCCTGACTTTCTTTAAGCCTGAAGCTGTCGACAGATCAGACTGCATAAATGTTGTTAATCGCTTTAGATATGCCTTCTGTTCTTCTTCTGAGAGCTTTTGAAACTTCTTTTTACCTATGAATCGAACTGTTCCACGTTCCTTTCCCGGCTGGAAGAACTTGCCGCCCTTGTTCGGAAGCTCATACATCTGGCGCTTCATATTCTGATAAAGATTTGAAGATTCTGCCATCTTTGAAACTTTTTCAAGCTTCCTTAATCTTTCATTGGCAGCATGTACCATCTTGTAAGGATATTCTGAAGCGCCGCCGGAAGTTTCCCTTTTTGTCCCTTTTTGTCCTGATATCTTTTTCGGTTTATGGTATGATGATCTCTTTGCTGTTTTCTTCTTGCCGGTCATAACAGCCTTTAAGCCTGCATTGGTTTTCCTTGCCGGCTTTCCTATCTTACCGCTGGGCGCTTTACGTTTAGTCATATCATAAGCTCCTTATAAGGTCCTTCAAGTATTGCTTCATGTCTTTCTTATCGATAAAGAAACTTTGTACTTCTTCCTTAGTAGCATGATGTACTTCGATTACTTCAAAATTAGATATTTCTTCTCCATCATATATGGCTGTTATGCCTAATGATATTACCGGATCTGCATGTATCATAATCCTACCTCCAGCTTATTGATCTCGTCCTTGATATCAAATAATACATCGAACAATTCAGATGTACTATCCAGGATCTGGCCATCAATAAATAACTGATATGCCAGATCGCCGGCCGGCTTCTTTTCGATCGTAATTCGAATGTTGATTCCCTTCATGTTGATACCTACCTTTGTATTTAGTCGGTCAAGATCCAGTCATGGCTTAACCGCTAAGCTTATT
>JAEEGH010019512.1_pt1 | contig 14210 bp, 15 predicted proteins | sample 9134181 | NCBI WGS metagenome assembly JAEEGH01 (sample SAMN16246544, study PRJNA631951) | gut metagenome | biome: gut microbiome; feature: rumen; material: DP-attached | host: Bos | place: Iran: Karaj | collected 2018-10 | reverse complement strand
CCTTCATTAAATGATAAGGAAACTTCCAATTCAGTTTCCGGGCATCACTCTAATTTAACTTGAAAATAACTCAGCTCGAGAGGTGTTTTACGACCGAAGATCTTGACGCTCACTTTGAGTTTCTTTTTCTCTTCGTTGACCTCTTCGATGATACCGCTGAAGCTCTTGAACGGTCCTTCGTTCACGATCACAGACTGACCCACCATGAAGGAGATATCGCTCCCCTCACCCATTTCCTGAAGCTCATCAATCTTACCCAAGATACGGTTCACTTCAGCTGGGCGCAGCGGGTCCGGTTCGCCTTTGGTACCCAGGAAACCGAGCACATTAGGCACATTACGAATCACATGGACGACTTCCCCTTGGAGGATAGCTTCAATGAGGACATATCCGGGAAGGTAGTTTCTCTCTTTAGAGATCTTCTTTCCGTTTTTGACCTCAAAGTATTTCTCGGTGGGAATCAGGACTTGCGAAATCTGATCCTGCAAGTTAAGGCGTTTGATTTCGGATTCGAGGTATTCTTTCACCTTTTTCTCCTTACCACTGATGGCCTTAACCACGTACCATCTTTTCTCGTTCGTTGCGTTCATGTTTCAAGCGAAATTGTTACGTTAGCCCGAAATGCTTAATAGATTCAATAAAACACAATTAGAAATGGATATGTTGATAGAACATTTCCAACAGGTTTTTAAAAGAGATATCCATCAAGAATACCACCAAAGCGATAATCAGGGAAGCAATGGATACGACAATGACACTACTGCGTAGTTCTTTCCAAGTTGGCCAAGAGACTTTCTCAGTCAACTCGGTATAGCATTCCTTAAAGTAGTCAACAATTTTCATCTTTCATGAATCTTTATTATAAAAAAGCACGGGCGGAAAGGCTCGAACTCTCGACACTCGGTTTTGGAGACCGATGCTCTACCAACTGAGCTACGCCCGTAGATGAGGGAGGTCAACGGGTGACCTCCCTTTGGTTTTAGTGAATGTTACATCAATCGTCGATGATCTCGATAACCTGGCCAGAGCCAACGGTACGGCCACCTTCACGGATAGCGAAACGAAGACCCTTGTCCATAGCGATGTCGGCGATCAGCTTCACATCGATGGTGACGTGGTCACCAGGCATAACCATTTCCATTCCGTCGGGGAGAGTGATCTCACCGGTGACGTCGGTGGTTCTGAAGTAGAACTGAGGACGATATTTGTTACGGAACGGGGTGTGACGGCCACCTTCTTCTTTTGAAAGGACGTAAACCTGACCTTTGAAGTGGTGATAAGGTTTCACCGAACCGGGCTTGGCGATAACCATACCACGGCGGATCTCATCCTTGTCGATACCACGGAGCAGCAGACCAGCGTTATCGCCAGCTTCGCCCTCGTCCAAGATCTTACGGAACATTTCCACACCAGTAACGACTGATTTCAGCTTTTCAGCACCCATACCGAGGATATCGACGGGATCACCAACATGGATGACACCAGTTTCGATACGACCGGTAGCAACGGTACCACGGCCAGTGATGGAGAACACGTCTTCGATAGGCATCAGGAACGGTTTGTCAACGGCACGCTGAGGTTCAGGAATCCAGGTGTCACAAGCCTCCATCAGTTGATCGATAGCGGGGGTCCATTTCGGGTCATCGTTCAGAGCACCCAGAGCGGAGCCACGGATGATAGGCGTGTTGTCGCCATCGAACTCATACTTGCTCAGAAGGTCGCGGACTTCCATTTCGACGAGCTCGAGGAGCTCTTCATCGTCAACGAGGTCGCATTTGTTCAGGAACACCACCAAGCGGGGCACACCGACCTGACGGGCGAGCAGGATGTGCTCACGGGTTTGCGGCATAGGACCGTCGGTAGCGGCGACAACGATGATAGCACCATCCATCTGGGCAGCACCAGTAACCATGTTCTTCACATAGTCAGCGTGGCCAGGGCAGTCAACGTGAGCATAGTGACGCTTTTCAGTCTGATACTCGACGTGAGCGGTGTTGATGGTGATACCTCTTTCCTTCTCTTCCGGAGCGGAGTCGATAGCATCGAAGGACTTGATCTCAGACAGACCTTTCTTTGCAAGGTGCAGCGTGATAGCGGCGGTCAAAGTGGTCTTGCCGTGGTCAACGTGGCCAATCGTACCAATGTTGACGTGCGGTTTAGTTCTTTCGAATTTTTCTTTTGCCATTGTATTTCAAATTATTTAAGGTTACTAATTCCTATAAACACTAAGTGAGCCGATGGGGAGAATTGAACTCCCGACCCCTTCCTTACCAAGGAAGTGCTCTACCGCTGAGCTACATCGGCTTTTGTCATCTGAGCGGAAGACGGGGCTCGAACCCGCCACCTAAAGCTTGGAAGGCTTTCGCTCTGCCAAATGAGCTACTTCCGCTTGACTGTGGGGGAGGGTGGACTCGAACCACCGAACTCATCCGAGGACAGATTTACAGTCTGTTGCAATTGCCACTATGCGACTCCCCCGTTCTGGATAACTCAGAGCCGGTAGACGGACTCGAACCGCCGACAGGCTGATTACAAATCAGCTACTCTACCAACTGAGTTATACCGGCACTCTTTCTAAGAACCCTCGCTTCTTTCGAGAAGCACACCCTCTCATCTGAAAGGGTGTGCAAAAGTACATGTTTTTTTGATACCTGCAATACTTTTTGAGCTTTTTTTTTCAAAAAAAATGAAAAAATTTACTAAAGTACTGTTAATCAGTAAAATAATTATTTAGTAAATTTGCCCTTATATTTCTCTAATTGCTTCTTCAAGGCATCCACAGCCAGGTCTGTGGCCTCTTCGAAGCTCTTGCATTGTTTGCTGGCGTACAAATCATCGCCTTTCAGCATCAGACGGATGTCCGTGATCTTGTTTTCCGGGGTGTCGGTGTTGTCCAATTTCAGCGTCACTTCGGCGCCGGTCACCTCATTGTACTTGCTGCATACCTTCTCCACCTTTTGGGTGATGAACTCTTCCAGGTCGCTGCTCGCCCTGAAATGCACTGCGTTGATCATTACTTTCATAATTTCTCCTTTCTTTTTATTCCCTTTCGGGAGGATTTCTTATTTACCCTTTCGGGTGTGCTTGTTGATGTATCTTCTTTAGTTGTTCAATCGTGTTATGCGCATAGACCTGTGTCGTGGCGAGGTCTGTATGTCCCAGCAGTTTCTGGATGGCCACCAGGCTGGCTCCTTCGTCGAGGAGATGGGTGGCGAACGTATGGCGCAACACGTGAGGGCTCTTCTGTTTCAGACTCGTGACACCTTCCAGCATCCCATGCACCTTATTATATACGAAATAGGGTGACATCTCCTCCCCTTTGTCGTTGAGCAAGAGTCGGTCGGCGTACGACTCGAACTGTTCGTCACGGAGCCGTTGGTAATGCCCGACCATCGAAAGCATCTGCTGGCTGACGGGGATAAACCTTTCCTTGTCCCTCTTCCCTCGCACCTTGATTCTCATCTCCACCTTGTCCACATCCTGATCTCTCAACCCGATGAGTTCAGCTTTACGAATTCCTGTCTGGTACAACAATTCAAACAGCAACTCGTCCCGTTTTATTGTGTAGTCGTCGGAATTTTCAAACGACACCTTATTAATATCTTGTTCGGTGACAAACTTCACGAGGTGGTTCGGGGTTTTCAGGTTTGAGATTCCAGTCATAGGGGATTTCTCGGCCAGTCCCTCGCGCATACAATACTTATAAAAGGTCTTCAAGGTGGAGATCATGCGGTTGATGCTGCGATTCGAGAGGCCATCTTCTTTCAAAGCGACCAGAAACGACCTGACCATCATTTTGTCGGCCTGAGTCAAATCATGGCATTCGTACTCCGCGGCCATATACTCGGAAAACCGTTCCAAATCACGAAGATAGGACTTCACGGTCAAGGGAGAGTAGCGCCGCTCGGCTTGAATATATGCTATGAAATGCTCAATTAAAACCATGGTTTGAGGCCATAAAAAAACTTCGTTGTAAAATTAAGCAATTTTGCTTATACAACGAAGCTTTTTTTTCAAAAAAATTATCTTTCCTTAAAGGCGGATCACATATTTTCTTCAGCCTGACGGAGTTGTTGCACGTAGATAGCCTTCAGACGCTGTGCGCGTTTAATCACGGAGGGCTTGGTGAACTTTTGACGTTCGCGCAATTCCTTCACGACGCCGGTCTTTTCATACTTTCTCTTGTAGCGCTTCAAAGCTCTGTCGATGCTTTCGCCTTCTTTAACAGGAATAATAATCATTTTAAAACACTTCCTTCTTTTAAATGGTTAATAATAGATTGAATGAGGGCGCAAAGGTACAACTTTTTTTTGATTCAGAAAAGAAATGATTTGAATTTTTTTAACCTCACCCCCCGACCCCCTCTCCACAGTGGAGAGGGGGAGCGTACTACCCCGGGCCCGTTCTACCGAGATTTAACCCCTAACGGGGTATTTCTAATCCGTGGGGTCCGCAAAAGCCGTGGGTTCCGCAAGCTACACCCACGGCTGTTTAGTTACGCCCTTTCAGGGCTAACACTCACCTCTCCGGGTAGGAGAAGCTTTTCGCTTGGGAGGCGGTGTTGAGGTAGATGTAGCCTTGGCCGGGGGTCAACTTGACCATGGTACCCACCCATTGACCCGTCGAGGCGTCGTAGGAGCAGTTGGAGCCTTGACCCTTAATCATGTCGCCATGGTTTGGTGTGAGGCTTTCGAAGGCCTATCTTTTAGGTGCCAGTCAGAGATTCGTGTTCTCCACCTACCATCTCTCTGTTGGGCGGCACGGAAGGTCAAATACACTTTTTTTTTGAAAGATAAAAAAGAAAAAGACCATTTCTTGCCGATAACGGCAAAAAACACTATCTTTGCATCGGTTTTTGAACAACACTTGCCGATAGATGGATTACATTTCAGTCAGTCAATTCGCCGAACGCCACGGCATCAGCGAACGCACCGCCCGCAATTACTGCGCCACTGGAAAGATTAAGGGCGCATTCCTAACGGGTAAAACTTGGAACATTCCCGCTGACGCTACACTGCCCAAACGCACCAAAACAAAAACCTCTCCCCTCCTCTCCGACTTGCGCAAACAAAAGGAAGCCAACATGAAAGGCGGCATCTATCATCGCACCCAGATTGACTTGACCTATAACTCAAACCATATCGAAGGAAGTCGCCTGACCAAGGAGCAGACCCGATATATCTTTGAAACCAACACCTTAGGAATCACCTCGGAGAACACGCGCATCGATGACATTTTGGAGACCGTCAACCATTTCCGTTGTGTCGATTATGTCATCGACCATGCCACAGACAAGATCACAGAGCCACACATTAAACAGCTGCATTTGATACTGAAGACCAACACCTCCGACAGCCAAAAGTCGTGGTTTGCTGTGGGCGACTACAAACGTTTGGCAAATACCGTAGGCGAGAAAGAAACCGCACAGCCCACGGAAGTCCATAAAAAGATGAAGGCGCTGTTGGATGACTATTATTCCAAGAAACAGATCTCTTTTGACGACATCCTTGACTTCCATGTGCGTTTTGAACGCATCCACCCTTTTCAGGACGGCAACGGACGTGTTGGCCGGCTGCTGATGTTTTGGCAATGCCTGCAAGCAGGTGAAGTGCCGTTCATCATCACCGAGGAACTGCGTCTTTTTTATTACAGAGGCATCCAAAATTGGGGGCAAATAAACGGCTTCCTACGCGACACCTGTCTGACAGCACAAGACCAGTACAAGGCGTTTCTCGATTATTTCGGAATAAGATATTAATCTAATGCAGCCTCATCATAATTCGTTCAATTCGAGAGATTCGTGGTTACCCCTCATCTCTCTGTCTATCACCCTCTAAATTCTAAATTCTTGATTAATTCTTCCCTCTCACCTGAACCCTAATTCCCTCCCGGACCAGCGGCGCAACAAGAGCATTCATCTCCTCCACCGTGAACTTCTGAAGTCCTTCCTCGGGGGTGGGACGGTCGATGGTATATGCCATCACCTCACGTGGCTTCAGCAGACGCACGATATCCATCCAGCCGTTCAGCACTTCAGGCGACGAGCTGTCGAAGTCCTTGCTTCTCAAAAACATGGTCTGTAAGATGAAGTCACCGTTGAATTGCTTCAAAGCCTCCACCACCCTGTTCACGTCATAGCCCGGAGCGGGATGGTTGATCTTCTCCACCAACGCGTTGGTAGGGGCATCGATCTTCATGATAGGATTGTCAACCTTACGAAGCGCAGCGAAAATCTCAGGACGGTGCACCTGCGTGGCATTCGAAAGCACGGAGACTTTTGCTTGTGGGAAATAACAGTCACGCAACGCTATGGTGTCGTCGATGATCTGTGGAAACGCTGGATGTAACGTGGACTCGCCATCGCCTGAAAAAGTGAAGGAATCCACGGGAGTCCCTTCTTCTTTCATCTTCAAAAGTTTACGCTCCAAGGCCACATGGACCTCTTCTGCTGAAGGAAGCCGTGTGTCGTCTTTCCCATCACGGTTCCATCCACACTCACAATAGATGCAATCAAAAGAACAAATCTTGCCATTAACGGGCATCAAATTGATACCCAACGAATTCCCTAATCTACGGCTTTTTATGGGTCCGAAAACGGTCTCTTCTCTAATCATATAATCTTTTTTTTGAAACGGCAAAAATAACAATAATGGCTGTACATAAAACAAAAATCGTATTTTTGCAAAAAATCACATTAATCTACTACAATATGATCAGCTATAAAGAACTGGGACTCGTGAACACCCGTAAAATGTTCGCCAAGGCCGTTGATGGCGGTTATGCCATCCCCGCATTCAATTTCAACAACATGGAACAGCTCCAAGCCATCATCATGGCTGCAGTGGAGACCAAGTCACCCGTCATCCTGCAAGTGTCAAAAGGAGCCCGTAATTACGCCAACCAGACCCTGCTCCGCTACATGGCTCAAGGAGCGGTGGAATATGCCAAGGAGTTGGGTTGCGCCCATCCCGAGATTGTGCTGCATCTCGACCACGGCGACTCGTTTGAACTCTGCAAGTCGTGCATCGACATGGGCTTCTCTTCCGTGATGATTGACGGCTCCGCCCTGCCCTACGACGAAAATGTGGCTGTCACCAAAAAGGTGGTGGAATATGCTCATCAGTTTGATGTCACGGTGGAAGGCGAGCTCGGCGTGTTGGCCGGCGTGGAAGACGAGGTGGCTGCTGAAGAGAGCCATTACACCAAGCCTGAGGAAGTCATCGACTTCGTGACCAAGACCGGTGTGGACAGCCTTGCCATCTCCATCGGAACCTCGCATGGCGCCTACAAGTTCACTCCCGAACAATGCACCGTTGACCCCGCCACGGGTCGTCTCGTTCCTCCTCCGTTGGCTTTCGACGTTCTTGAGGCCATCGAGAAAAAGCTGCCCGGCTTCCCCATCGTGCTTCACGGCTCAAGCTCCGTCCCACAAGATGAGGTTGACACCATCAACGCCAATGGTGGTTGCTTGAAAGCCGCCGTGGGCATCCCCGAGGAGCAACTCCGCAAGGCTGCCAAGAGCGCGGTTTGCAAGATCAACATCGACAGCGACAGCCGTCTCGCCATGACCGCCGCCATCCGCAAGACCTTCGCCGAGAAACCCGCCGAGTTCGACCCTCGCAAGTACCTCGGACCAGCCCGTGACAACATGAAGAAACTTTATATCCATAAGATTGTCAACGTGTTAGGCTCCAACGACAAGCTCATCGAAAAATAAACGGCCTGAAAGGCCAGAAGCCATCATGCCCAGGGCGTTGCCCTGGGCAACGATGGACACGATAGCGAACACCCCAAAGGGGCAAAAGCAAAAAAACAAAGCGCCATGAATAATCCGAAAAAGATCTGGAACATTCCCATGTTCAGCAAAGAGAAAGGAGCTTTTCTTCACTTTTTGATAGTTTACGGCATCATCGGATGTATTTCAATGATTTATCCCGTGATAAAAGCCGGACTATCATGGATAGCTATTGTTATAGGATTAGTAATACTCATTTATTTTACGATCCTTTATGGTATTTCAGCATTCATCGCCTATCGCACCAAAATGTTCCCGAAATTAAGTAGCCGAGAGAATCTTCATGCAAGATGCTTTTCCATCCTTTCACTACTCACTTTGGCAATACTCTTCTTGGTCATCACAATAGTAACATTTTAAAAAAATGAGTTTCACTCCTTTAAAAGCCATATCCCCTGTTGACGGCAGATACCACAGCAAAACCGTCGAACTGAATGATTTCTTCTCCGAATTCGCCCTCATCCGCTACCGTGTAATGGTTGAAGTGGAATATTTCATCGCCCTCTGCGAGATTCCATTGCCACAACTGGAAGATTTTGAAGGCGACTATGAAGATCTTCGTGCCATCTATGAAGAATTCCAGACCGAAGATGCTGAAGAAATCAAAGAAATCGAAAAGACCACCAACCACGACGTGAAGGCGGTGGAATACTTCCTGAAACGCCAATTCGACGAGATGGGGCTCGAGAAATGGAAAGAGTTCCTGCATTTCGGCTTGACCTCGCAGGACATCAACAACACCGCCGTGCCGCTCTCCATGATGGAAGCCCACAAGCTGGTGGTGAAGCCCGCCATCGAGGAGGTCATCGACAAGCTCAGTGGAATGGCCAAGGAATGGAGAGACATCCCGATGCTGGCCAAGACCCACGGACAGCCTGCCAGTCCGACGCATCTGGGCAAGGAGATTTACGTGTTTGTGGAACGTCTCAACGACCAGCTGAAGATGCTCAACAGCGTGCCTTTCACCGCCAAGTTCGGTGGAGCCACCGGCAACATGAACGCCCACAAAGTGGCCTACCCCAACATCGACTGGCCTGCCTTTGCCAAACATTTCGTGGAGAAAAGCCTGAAGCTCAAACGTCAACAGACCACCACCCAGATCGAGCACTACGACTACATGGCCGCCTATTTCGATGCCTTGCGTCGTGTGAACACCATCTTGATTGACCTATCGCGTGACATATGGCTTTATGTCTCGATGGAATATTTCAAGCAGAAGATCAAAGCCGGAGAGGTCGGTTCTTCTGCAATGCCTCATAAGGTCAATCCCATCGATTTCGAGAATGCCGAAGGCAACCTCGGAGTCGCCAATGCCGTCTACGCCCACCTGGCAGCCAAGCTGCCCGTGTCAAGGATGCAGAGAGACTTGACCGACTCCACCGTCCTTCGCAATGTGGGAGTTCCGGTCGCCCATTCGATGCTTGCCCTCAAATCCCTGCTTAAAGGTCTGAACAAGCTCATCCTCAACCGCCAGAAACTCGAGGAAGACCTCCGCAACAACTACTCGGTAGTCGCCGAAGGCATCCAGACCATCCTGCGCCGCGAGGGCTATCCCAACCCTTACGAGACGCTCAAGGAGCTCACCCGCACCAACAGAGGCATAACAAAAATCGACATCGACAACTTCATCAACTCTCTCGAAGTCGCCGAAAGCGTAAAGAAGGAACTGAGGGCCATCACCCCCGAAAGCTACACGGGAATCTAGGTCAGTCGACCATTATCCTCTTGACACGGCTGTCAATGGCCGTGAATATTTCGTACGGGATAGTCGCTATCTTGTCGGCGAGGTCTTTTGCCGTGGGGTTTTTGCCGAAGATGGTGACGATGTCCCCCACCTGCGCATCTATGCCGGTAATGTCGATCATACACATATCCATACAGATGCTGCCGATCGTCGGAGCCATCTTGCCGTTGACTTCGAAAGAAGCCTTGCCGTTGCCGAGGTGACGGTTGAGGCCGTCGGCATAACCCACGCAGATTGTGGCTATGGTGTTGCCTGACTTCGACAGCAGACCCTTGCGTCCGTAGCCGACAGTGCCGTCCTCGGGTTTGAGATGCTTTATCTGGATGATGGGACAGCGGAAGCTGCAAGTGGTCTGAAGCGGCTTGCAGTCGTCATAGCTGAAACCGTAGATGCCCAGTCCGAGACGGACCATATCCATCTGGAATTCGGTGAAACGCTCGATGCCGGCAGTGTTGAGGATGTGCCTCAGCGGGCGGTAGCCGAACGAGGCGCTCAGACGCTCGCTCATCTGCTCGAAAAGCGCGATCTGGCCGCGGGTGAAATCGTCGTGAACATATTCGTCGGCAGCGGCGAGATGGGAATAGAGAGACTTCACGGTAAGGTTCTTCTCAATCTTCATAAATGCCATCAGGGCGTCGAGCTCCTGCTGCACGAAACCGAGACGGTGCATACCGGTGTCGAGCGTGATATGGATGGGATATCCGCTGCGTCCTGACTTTGCCACTTCGTCGCTGAAACGCTTGAGGGCCTCCATAGTGGGGATGCCCGGCTCAAGGTCGTTCTCTATAATCTCCGGATAGCTCTCAGTACCGGTGGTAAGCACCAGGATCGGAAGTTTGATGCCGTCCTTGCGCAGGCGGATGCCTTCGAGAGGCGTTGCTACGCCGAGGTAATCTACCCCTGCCTCTTCCAGCAGGCGTGCGAACTCGGTAGCTCCGTGGCCGTATGAGTTGGCCTTCACGACCACCAGCATCTTTGTGCCGGGTTTGAGTTTTGAACGGTAATATCTATAGTTGTTGAGCACCGCGCCGCGGCTCACTTCGAGCTGGGCGTGCGGTATTGTATGTTTAATAGTGTCCATATACCACAAAGGTAGGTTTTTTATGAGTTTCGGTGAACACAATGATGCCATTTGTGTCCCCAACGATATTGTCTGACGATGATTCGATGTCCGTCGCAGGATATTTCTCAAGGCTTCCGACGTAGACATCGATGTTCTCTCCCCTGTCCATCACCGCAGTGCCGTCGGGATTTGTCGCAAGCACGAAACGGTCGATGCCCTCCCGGGCCGCGGCAGCCCTGGCCTCCTCGCAGACCGAGCGGTAGCCTATGTAGGGATTGACCTGTTTCACCTGCAGGCCGAAGATGAACAAGGCGATGTAGAGGCCTGCCGCAAAACTGTATGCCGAGGTCTTGATGTTGTCCTTCAGTGCCGCCACGACCGCTGCGATGAGGCCGGTTTCCAGCGGCACGAGCAGCCAGGGGCTGAGGACCCCGACCAGCGAGTCGGCATCAGCGCCTTTACGCGCGATGGCAAAACCGACCGGCAGCGCGACTGCAGCGAGAGCCAGCGGCGCGGCCATAGCCCATTTCACGAACTTGCGGGCCTTGAATCCCGGCAGCAGCATAAAGGTAGCATAGATGACAAGTCCGACGGCCGGGAGGAAATAGATATCCAGTTTGCCGCTGATGAGCGACAGCATCACCAGTATGACGGCGGCCGAGCAGGCCATAAACCTGGCCTTGTCGCCCATCTCCTGCCTGCGGATGAAGGCAATGACGAGAGTGCCGGCCGCCAATATGCACCAGGGGAACATAATATACCAGAAGTGCAGGAAATAGTAGTAGAACGGAGCCTTGTGGTCGAAAGCGACGACTGCCCTGTCCAATGTCTGGTGGAAGAGGATGTTGCGCAGGTATTCGCCGCCACCCTCCCGGTACGCGGCGAAGAACCACCCTGAGCAGAGCAGCACGAGGATGCCCCAGGTCATCCAGCCCCAGTAGCGGCCGATGCTGCGCAGCTGCTTGACCGCCAGCAGGAAGGCAGGCACGCAGAGCAGCGGCACGAGAAAACCCACGGCGCCTTTGGAAAATATGGAGAGGAAGATGTACACGGGAAAAGCGATGCGAAGCCGCAGCCTTCCGTCACCTTCATACATCCGGTAGAATGTGTACAGGGCCAGAGTGATGAACATCGTCATCATCATATCCATCCTGACCGTCACCGCGCTTCCTGCGAAATAGAATGTCGACAGCAGCGCCACGGCGGCGGCAGTGCGGTGGCTTGCCGGCAGGGCCGTCCCGCACCAGCGGTCCAGCACCGCCACGGTCACGAAAGCTGGGATGAGCGACAGCAGCGACAGCCAGAGCATACTGTGACAGCCGAATACCACACGGCCGACCATCATCAGCCAGAAAAAGAGCGGCGGCTTGTCGGCGTATGGGATCCCGTGGTTGAAAAAGGCGAAGCGATGACCGTCGCGCAGAGCCTCGTCCACTATGCTCAAGTAGCGGAGTTCGTTGCTTACCGTGGGGTCCCTGAAGAGCATCAGCGGCAGCAGCGCCGCGGCGCAGAGGGCGAAAAGCACTATGAGGCGCGGTGACTTCTGTTCCATATCATAAGATTACGGACGTAGGTTACCCAGCCGAAGGCCTGGCCGACAAGGAGCACCCAGTCGTGCCTGAGAGCGCCGTAGGTCACCAGGATGGTGGAGCCCACGATGCCTATGATCCAGAAGCCTACCGGCAGCAGCGACTCGTTGCGCTTGCGGGAATACAGGAACTGATAGATGAAGCGGACCGTGAAGACAAGCTGGCCGATCGTTCCCATAGCTATCATCCAGCCCGGGATGAGTTCGTTCTTGAACAGGGTGTCGACCGCAGCCGAAGGGTCCCGCAGGAACAGCACCGACACCGCAGCCACGGGCAGGGCGACAAGCGCTGCAACCACAGTTTTGCGCAGGGCGTCGGAAAGATTCTTCCACACCCCTTTCATACCCATATTCCAAAGGTAGATATAGTAGGAAATGAACAGCCCCAGCATTATGGAGAAGTCGTTGCGAAGGTAGGCGTACACGAAATACACTATCGACGCGACGAGGCTCAACACCCAGAATATTGTCGGGTTGACGACTTTTTTCTGCTTCTCGGACATAAGCCACTGCACCAGCACCCTTGCCGAAAACAGTATCTGTCCGACGAATCCTAAAGCATATATATACCAGCTACTGTCCATTCAAACTGTCTTCCTTTATCTTGTAGTCTATATATCTCTTTGCCATCCAGCGATAGCCGAAGCAATCTCCCAGCGGGCCGAGAATACGGTTGAAGAGGTGATACTTCGACTTTCCGGCCAGGCGGGGGTAATGCCTCACTTCTACCTGTTTCACTCTGCCGCCGGCCATCTGGACCAGGGCAGGAAGGAAGCGGTGCATCCCGTTGAACATCGGAAGCCTGCGGGCCACGTCGGTGCGTATCACTTTCAGCGGGCAGCCGGTGTCTGACACTCCGTCGTGGGTGAAGGCCCTGCGGAAAGCGTTCGCAAAGCGGCTGGACGCCCTCTTTACGAAACCGTCGTTGCGCTTGGCACGGATGCCGGTGACCATCTCGAACTGGCCTGCAAAGGGCAGCAGCAGGTTGAAATCATTGACATCTGTCTGGAAGTCGGCGTCGATATAGCCCAGCAAAGGGGAGAAACAATTGTCGAAACCGGCTTTCAGGGCTCCGCTCAGACCGGTGTTGCTCTCCAGCTCCAGATAAAAGAAATCCTCGTGCCGCGAGCAGAATTCCCGGACGACGGCTCCTCCGCCGTCGGTGGAGCCGTCATTGACAAAAAGGACGCACGCCGGCGACGCTGCGCAGACAGGCAGGTACGCCGCAAGCTTGCTCTCCATCGCTGCGGTGTTGTCCTCTTCGTTATAGAACGGAACTATTATGGTAAACTGGTAGTCTGACGTCCGGTTCATAGTTCGGTATAGCTGTTTGCAAAGATAAAAGAATATGGCTAACTTCGGAAGTTATATCCAGCATTTATGCTTATGAGACGGCTGATGCATTTCCTGACTGCTGCCTTGCTGCTGACCGCAGCCGGCATTTCGGCCGTATCCTCAAGTGCCGCCGACACCCGCCTGAGCGGCGTCACAATCAATGTCGCCGTCATCCCGGCCGCTTTCTCGGACCTGGACTTCTCCCAGCCAGACCCCCTGGCCTGGCTGGACGACCTTTTCAACAGCTACCTTCTCAACAACGACGAAGGCACCGGCGGAGTGGGTTCTTACCTTCAGGACAACCTTGGCGGCGCGTTCCAGTTCAAGTTCACGGTGCTCGACCAGGTGACCCTTCCGGAGAAGGCTGTCTATTACGGCGGCAACAAATCTTCCGGCGACAGCCACATCAATGACCTGTTCCTGCACGCCTGCGCCGCCGAAGTGGCCGCGGGAGTTGATTTCTCCCGGTTCGACAGCGACTCCGACAACGAGATAGATATGGTATTCGTCATCTTCCCCGGCAACAACGAGGCGGAGAGCGACAATCCCCAGGATATTTGGCCGATGAACGACGACCTGGGAAGGCTGAAGAAATATTATTCCGGCAAGCGGCTCGGAAAGGTAGCCTGCTACAGCGAGTTCTCAGGCAGGGACCGCAGCCACAGCGCAGGCATAGGAACCATCT
>JAEEGH010019511.1_pt1 | contig 14210 bp, 14 predicted proteins | sample 9134181 | NCBI WGS metagenome assembly JAEEGH01 (sample SAMN16246544, study PRJNA631951) | gut metagenome | biome: gut microbiome; feature: rumen; material: DP-attached | host: Bos | place: Iran: Karaj | collected 2018-10 | reverse complement strand
GCACTGATCACGTCCGACTGCTGTTCAGCCAAGGCCTTGGCCAATGCCTGGTTCACATCCTCAGTCACCAACTTCTCCGTTGCTTTATAGCTGGTCAGACTCACCATGCTCGAAGCGATTATCAGTGCAAAAAGCACCACTACTGCATATCTCTGTTTCATAGCTTTCGTATTGCTATATGTTGTTAAACTTTTCTTTTAAATCAAAATTACTCGAAGTATCGCACTAATCCATAATCCATTGGCAAAGGTACTACAAATAATTGAGAAATGATAAAAACAGCCACCACTTTTATATATTATTATACATAAGAGGCTCGTTTTCGATTGTGGTTCAGGCGATTCCTACCTCGTCGACACCTACTGTCGCCAAACCGAGCCCAAGACAAACCATTCGCACTGCGTCATCAGCTAATCCTACGCAAAAAGAATATGGCCGTCCTGTTGCTGACGACCATATCCGCTACGATCTGCTGGTCAAGAATTGATGATCATAGGACAGTTTCCTGATTAGTAGGCATATACAAGCCCATACTTATCGTGTAGTTTGCGAAGTGAGCCATCTGACTTCATCTGACGGATGATATTGTTCACCATCTGCAACAAATCCTCCTGCCCTTTCTGCATAAGCACACCAATCTCACCGTGATTGAAAGGCTTGTCCAACAGTGGAGCTGCAAGCCTGGAGTCGGTCTGCACATAATAGGGAGCCTCTGTAATCTCCGTGATCATCACGTCAGCCTTGCCCTCGGCAATGAGCGACGGTATTTCTTCGTTCTTCTGGTGGACGATGATGGTGGCGTGCGTCAGGTTCTCGTTGGCAAACTTCTCGTTCAGTCCGCCAGGATTCACCATCACACGGACTTCGGGCTTGTCGATGTCGGCCAACGACTTGTAGCGGTCTGCATCCGAAGCACGGCAAAGGATGGTCTTGCCGTTAGCCAGATAGCCGTCGCTCATGAGCATGGTCTCACGGCGGGCATCGGTGATGGTGATGCCTCCAATAGCGAGGTCGAACAACTGAGGCTCCGTCAATACATCGGTTGTCAGCGTAGGCCACGAGGTCTTTCTGAACTCTGGTGCTACGCCTAATCGTGAAGCAATCTCCTTTGCCACCTCAATACCAAAGCCCCAATATGTCCCGTCAGCCTCGCAGAACGATAACGGACGGTAGTCGCCTGTAGTACCAAAGAGGATTGTTCCTCGATCCAGGATCGCCGCTACTCTGCCATAGATGGGAAGGTCTGTAGATGTTGACAGGATGAAAACGGAGGATTGGCCGTTCTCCTTTCCGAACTGGATAGCACCTTTCAGGTCGTTCTCTGGGAATAGCTTCGTACTATCGAAGTAATAAAAGCCATCCTCACTATTGTACCAACCGCCTACATAGCCGTCGTGCTGCAAGGCATGGCTTACCACCTTGTGGAGTTGGTCACGCGAATGGCTGTTCTGGGTAGCTGCATAACTGACGGCTATTCCTTCCGTCGGCACCGTCATCGTGCGGATGTCAAGTGTGAATCCGCCTGGATTGGCCTGACAGAAAGCCCAAACCATATCAGCAATAGTTGATATTTTGCGCTGCTCTGTAGCGTTATCCTCATTGGAAGAACATGAGGCGAAGCTGGCCGTTCCGAAAATGGTCAGGACGGCTAATAATAACCAAACCCGGTATTTTTCCAATCGTATCATATCACAAATTATCTTGTTACCTTTATATTACGTTAAAGTGCCTGAGGGCGTTGAGGATGCCGTCGTCATCGACAGAGGAGGTGACGTAGTCGGCCTGTTGCTTGAGGGCGTCGATGGCGTTGCCCATCGCGACGCCGATGCCCGCCTGGAGAATCATCGAGGTGTCATTGCCACCGTCGCCAAAGGCCATCGTGCGACTGGGGTCGAAACCTTCGTGGCGAGCCATTGCCAGAATGCCCTTGCCCTTGTCGGCGCCGTTGGCGGTGATGTCAGTAAACTCCGGATGCCAGCGGCCCGAGACGCACTGTGGCATGCGCGCCATCAGCACGGGCTCGTAGTCGGCAGGGAAGAAGGGCGTCAACTGCAGGATGTCCTGCTGGAGCACGACGTCCAATGGTGAGGCCTTGTCGAGGTTCTTTACGGCGAACATCTGGCGGAAGATGCGGTCGACGTCGCCCCTGGGGTCAACGACTGCCACATCCTTACGGCCTACGACGATAAGGCTGTTGCCCTTCTCCTGACAGTCCTTCACGCAGGTCATCACGTCGTCCTTGGGAATGGGCTGGCACGTGACCATCTCGTCGCCCACATAGCATAGCGCACCGTTGGTGGTGATGTAGCCGTCGATGAGGTGCTCAATCGCGCCCAGATTGTTGATGATCAGTGGCGGACGGCCTGTGGCGATATACACGCGCGAACCATTGGCCTTGGCCTGTGTCAGCGCGAGGATGGTCGACGCAGGAATCTCGTGTGTCTGGAAACTCACCAGCGTGCCGTCGATGTCGAAGAATAATGCGTATCTCTGTGTCACTTTTTAATCCTTTAATTTTTTAATTCTATAATTTTTCAATTTTTCTCCGTCATGTATTTCCAATAGCGGCGCGGCATGTCCTGCAACTGCTTGCGGGGGTTCATGCGCTCCTTGATGCAGATGGCCTTGAAGTACGTGCGCCACAGGTCCTGGAACAATTGGTCGTTGTCGCTCAGCACGTCGGCATCCATCTTACCATTCCTAAGGTCGAAGGGCACAGCGGCCTCGTCCTCGAACGTCACGCGGATGACGGTTTTGCCGTCATAATAATACCCGTAATGCCTCTTCGCATCGTATATCAGCCACGGTTGGTCGTTGAAGCGGTCCTGAAAGTGGTCGGTGATGATGGGCAACACGTTATGGTCTGGTGAGACGACGCCAAGATACGTGCCGTCCTTCGCCTTTTGGAAGCGGATGAACTGCTTCATCCTCAGCTGTTCGTGCAATACCCGTCGCGCGATATTTGTCACGGCCAACACGTCGGCATCAGCGAAGTTCCGCGATATATCGCCCTGACGGAACACCTTACATATATATAGGAATAGCGGCGTGTTCAGCTCACGCAGTTCCGACAGCCAACTGGCGGAAATCAGCCGCAGCGCCTCGCGCGTCAGTTTCTTCTCCAGTCCGGCCCACACGCGTCGTGCTTTCCCTTCGTCTGTTGTCACGTGATAGGTATGGTCACAAAACAACGGCAGCGCGTCGCCCTCCGCCAGCAACTGCTCTGGTTGCTCCTTCAGTGCAAATGCGTCGAACACCGCTGTCAGCAGCCCGTCCATCGTTCCGTCAAACACATATACCGTCATATTGATTGCGAAGGTACGAAAAAATAAGCAAAAAAGCAAAACAAAACTATCTTTTTTATTCCCAGTAAGGGAATGTTTTGTTCCCAAGCTGGGAATGATTAGTTCCCAGTATGGGAACAATTGGCGCCATTAAGTCTGCATTTTCGAGCAATAAGCGTGCCTTATTGACAAAAAATCTCTCATCTCTCACATAATTGCTGGAATCGCCTTTGTACAAAGGGATTTGAGCATGTGAGGGATGAAAATAATCCCTCACATAACCCTCACATCAACCCTTCCGTCGACTCTTGACGTCGATTTTAACAATTGAAATAAATTGGAAATAATTTAAGGAAAGGCTTGCAGGACTAGTTTATTTTTTGTACCTTTGCACTATCGAAACACACGCTGTGAAAAGCGCAACGATATTGCTTAAGGAAAAGGCAACAAGGAGACTGAATAATCTTTTTGAAAAACATTTTTTTATGAACAAAAACACAACCACTACTGGTGAGGCACTTGCTGCTTCACAGGAGGCAACGCTTGTCATTGAGCAGTTCCTCAACGAGAACTATCGCTTCCGTAGGAATGTCCTGAACGGAAAGGTAGAGTTTGCAATCCTGCCCAAGGAAACTGGGGCAACACTCTCTGGCGCCTCTGATGAGGCTGAATTAGTTTACAGGCCGTTGACGCAAGCGGCTCTGAACAGCATCGTGATTCGTGCCAAGCGCGAACAGGTGATGGAAAAAGGCAATCCGAAGACGGAGATTACAGAATATGTGCAATCGGAGGAGGTTCCTGAACACAATCCCGTTCAGGACTTTCTGAACAGTCTGCCCCAATGGGACGGACAGAACCACATCGCCCGCATCTTCTCTCGCATTCCAGGCATCACGTCTGAACAGCTGAACTACCTGACCATCTGGCTACGCTCGGCTGTGGCCCACTGGATGCAAATGGACATGCTGCACGGCAATGAGTGTGTGCCTACGCTGATTGGTGCACAGGGCTGTGGCAAGACCACCTTCGTGCGCCGACTGCTGCCTCCGCAACTGCGCCAGTACTATCTGGACCACCTGAACCTGTCGAACAAGTTCGACAAGGAGATGGCGCTGACTAACAATCTCATTGTCAATCTGGATGAGCTCGACGCCATCCGTCCCTCTCAGCAGTCGTCGCTGAAGCAGACGCTGAGTGTCAGCAAGGTGAACGGACGTCCCATCTTTGGACGTGCCCAGGAGGACCGCACACGATTTGCCTCGTTTGTGGCAACCACCAACAATCGTCATCCGCTGAAGGATGCCACAGGTTCGCGTCGTTACATCTGCATCCTGATTCCTGACGGACAGATGATTGACAACACAGGCGACATAGACTACGGCCAACTGTATGCACAGGTCATGTACGAACTGATGGAGCAGAAAGCACCTTACTGGTTCAACAACGACGAGGTGGCCCGTATTCAGCAACTAAACCAAGAGTTTATGGAGAAGAAGGATTTGTGCGAGATGTTTGTGGCCTGCTTCCGTCAGCCTCTTGAGGGCGAGGAGGTGAAGACGATGAACTGTGGCGAGATTATTAGCCTCATGCAAAAGGACTATCCCTCGCTGCAGAACACCGTTGGCAACAAGGTCAGGCTCGGAAAGGCCATCTCGGCCCTTGGTTTCAAGCACAAGGATCATTCCCACATTGCATATTACGAGGTCGTACCCTTGAAAGCTGCATGAGGGTTGATGGGAGAGATGAGTGAGAGATATGTGAGGGATTATTTTCATCCCTCACATGCTCAAACCCCTTTGTACAAAGGCGATTCCAGCGATTATGTGAGAGATGAGAGATTTTTTTTCAATAATTGATAATTGATAATTAATAGAAGATATGGAAGAAAAAGAATTGAAAGCGAAAGACATTCCTTGGGGCTATACCCGCTGTTTCAACGATGCTTGCAAGCGCAAGGACACTTGTATGCACTATCTGGCCAATGTATTAAGCAACCAGCAGGACCGTTTCACAGGCATGTCTGTGTATCCTACAGCTTGGCTGCAGGACGAATGCCCTTGCTACTGCGAGAAAAAGCTGGTAAGGAAGGCTTGGGGATTCAGCCACCTGTATGACAATGTGCCCAAATACCATAAGGCGGAGGCCCGCTGTCGCGTGCGCTCATACTTTAGCGCAGGCATGGGTCCATACTACCGTGCCCATCATGGTGAAAACAAAATCACCCCCAAGCAGCAGGAAGACATCATGCAAATCCTCGCCAAATTTGGCAGTACCGAGGGCATTAAGTTCGACCACTATGAAACGGACTGGAATTTCGAATGAAAGATAATTCCTAATTGCTAAAATTCAAAGCGAGCTTGCTGTTCATCAGCGGCTCGCTTTTTTGTATAGGTTCTGTTCTTATTGCCTCCTGGATCGCTCTGGATCACCTCTGGATCACTGTAGCGACTTCTTTCAGCCATATTTCGCTTGCAAAGATACGGATACAACCGAGTCATTTTGCACTTAGCTTGGTCTCTATCTCTTCTATAGTAGGAATTGTACCTTCCACTTTCTCTGGATAGAACTTCTCCAACTCATATTCCGAGATTGCCAAAGGCTGGCTGCTTGATTCTAACGCATATTGAGCCTGAACACGATCTTTCTCCTTACAGATAAGCAGACCGATTGTAGGATTGTCGCGTCCTTTTTTGCGAAGTGTATGGTTGCAGGCAACAACATAGCCACCTAACTGGCCTATATCCGCGAACTCGAATTTACCAATCTTTACCTCGATAACGACATAACAAGAGAGGTTGAGGTTGTAGAACAACAGGTCTATAAACTGCTCCCTTTCGCCAACTTGCAGTCGATACTCTTTACCCAAGTATCCAAAGCCAGTACCAAGCTCCACCAAGAACTGAGTAATATTACTTAGCAGTTTTTCCTTCAGAAGAGCCTCATTGTATTTGCCCGTTATGCCGGTGAATGCAAAATCGTATGGGTCCTTTGTTAACTCACGGGCCAAATCGCTCGTTTCTTCTGGCAACGTTCGCTGGAAGTTTGTCAAAGCCTTACCTTGACGCTCATATAAGTCAGTCCCCATGAAGTTCAGCAACATATCCCTGCTCCATCCGTTCTCCACTGTCTGGTGAACAAAGAACAATGCTTTCTCTGGCTGTTCTTTAAACTTATCGATAATGAAGCGATGATGGCCCCATGGCACAGAAAACAGATCATTTTGTATTTGCTCCACAAGTTGTGGAGTAATTGAGTTCTCCTTTTGCTCAACTGCCAGTTGAGTAATTTGCTCCACAACTTGTGGAGTAATTGTCAGATAGGGATGGTATAGTAGATAGAAGTTCTTCATATACAGAAGATTCGTTTCTGAGAAGCAGGTCGCATCAGGATTCACCTCCTTCAAATCCCTGCTCAGGTTCTTTATAAATCCGCTGCCCCAACGACTCTCTGCTTTCTTCTCCACAATATCCCTGCCCAGTTCCCAATAGAACTGAAGCATCACCTGATTCACCCTTACAGAAGCTTTTACCTGACTCCTACGGAAACGTGTACTCAGTTCCTTAATCCACTGGAGGTAATCCTTGTCCAGTATGCTCAATGACTTTATTCCTTCGTTTGCCATATTCCTATTTTGTTTGCAAAGTTACGAATAAGCGAGCAAAATGCAAAAGGAAAACGTGTTTTTCTTTTCATTTTCGAGCGAAAGTAATTTCTCCAAAGGAGAAAGTTATCAATTTTATTTCACATCAGCCATCAGACTTCATACATCCGACATCTTTCAGCCATATTCGTTTGCAAAGATACGAAATAATCCGCATAATCCATGCGGCTATGCAGATTTTTATACAAATCTGGACAAGATGGCAGGTGCCAGTGTCTTCTGTCATCCTTCTGTCATATTTTCCTTCTCATTCAGCATCTCGTCCAGCTGAGCAGAGGCTTCATTTTTTGTTTGAGGAATTTTTGTTTCCGTTTTATTTACTTGGGTTAAGTAACTTCTTTCTATTCCAATCTTACTATTCGTTTACGATGAAACGCGGTTTGTCAATTGTCAATTTCTTAGCAAGTATATTCAACATATAGGAGTCGAATATGCTTTCAAGATAGCCATTCTTTACATTAATCTCCAATTCATATATATAACAGAATCCGAAGCAGTTCAAATCGAATTCCTCTACCCCCTCATAGTGAAAGTCCAATAGTGCAGTAGTCGTTTTTCTGTCCCAAGGTACATCCGCACTGAATCCTATTGGCTCAATAGTCAAATCAAGCGTTCGGCTTTGGTTATTCCAATGAATGTCACAAATATCTGAATCATGGAACTGCCATTCATCATTTTCTGTAAGGAATAGTTCCATGTTCTCAATGCCTTCGATTATTTTATAGGCGCCTTCTTCCTTGATAATAGTTGATGATTTCCTTTTTTCCATTTCTACGTTATTATCTTAAACAAAAGGGTCTTTTTGTGTACTGTCATTAATAATAGAAATAGCTGTTATATTTAAGCAAGTTAAGCATAAAATCACTTTCAAGTGAACGCGGTGTGATACCGTCATTATCCATCAGCACACGAGTTTCTTTAGTGACTCCACTCTTCATTGTAACTTTAACAGTATAGACCTTTCGCCATTGTGATTCGTATTTTTTTACTTTCTTCGATACCGTGCCATATTTCCATGATTGTTCCACTGCCATCAACTCTGCCTTACAACTGTCTAAAACGCGGCTCATTTCTGCGTATGACACCTTCCCTTCAGAATAGTCCGCCTTGATGTTCCCTGCCATTGTACCAGCAAACATCAATCCGATGTCACTTAACAGAGAATCCTCTTTAATAATTTCGATACTTGCAATATCGTCACGAAGCCCAGGCACTTGTTCTTCCACAAATTGAATAGCATTTGCACCACCAAGGCCATACTTCATTTTGTTGTTGTCACATCCCCATAGGATGATACCTACGATTACAATAGATAATGCTTTCTTCATTGTTATTTTGTTTTAGAGTTTCACGGCGGCAAAGATAAACATAATTATTGGAACATGCAAATTTTCCGCATAAAAGGTTCGCTGTAATGTGACATCGTGCCTGGCACCATGTTACCTCTCAATTACATTTCATTCTACACAATTCCTGGCATTATGCAAAATCTCTTCATTATTCGCAAAAATGAATAACGAAGCATTCTGACACATCTTTTTGTTCTTTTCCATAACAAATGATTCGTCAGCGATTATCTCACTATATTCATCTAATTGGGGATTCTGTGAAATCATTATTGCTGTCGATGGGGAAATCGGATAATAGAGTTCGAGTTCTAAAACATTTCCATTTTCATCCACTTCATCCTTTTTTAAATTTATCACAGGCTGATCACATGTAATAAATGGAATAGATGTATCATTTCTTACAAATAAGTATCTTGTGTTAGGATTGCCAACAACAAGATTATGCCCCAAAGTTGTAGCCACTAATATAGAAATGAATGGGAAAGCCTTTCGAAATAATTCGCTTTTGAGAGGAGTGTCTTTATAACCATTTATTCCCTCCTCTCTCATTTTATTTGTTCTACAATATTGAACGCAAATATAAAAAACCATCTGATACTTATCCCGTATATTTTTCAAATCACACAAACTTTTGCATTTCAGGAGCGGGCTTCCCATTATTTCAAAATGAGTTTGCATATTGTCAATAACATGAAGCGAGAAATCTCTTTTATCGGTTTCTGACATCATATTATAGGAAATTGCTTCATAGCCTTTAAGTAAACTCTCTGCAATTGGCAAAACGAATGAAGGAAATTGTTTAGCTAAATTCCAGCATGCCAGTATTTCAACACGACTTAATTCATACATCTTATAGAAATAACTCTCTTGTGCTACATCCATCAGACTTATATACTCAACCTTGTTAGTTTTGATTATATAAGTCCACACTTTTTTCTCCTCAGGACGCAGTTTCCAAGGATTTAGATACTTTCTCCATACATAATGCTGTTTCTTTGTTTCTGTATTCATCTACAATAGGTATTACCAGAATTGGGGAAAAAGACAAACTATATAGCACTCCATAATTGATTATCATTAATATATTTGATTTCTTCTTGGAGTGAATTATATTCGTATAGATTCATCGAGTTTAGTTTTAGACACTTCGCTCCATTAATATTTAAGAAATCTACCTTTCTTGAGTCCATAATAATGCGGTTCACAGATTGTAGAGTTATCTTGTCATCGCCTAACACATAAACAGAAGTAATTGCTCCTGATATGTCAAGTTCTTTGCAATCTTTACTTATTAATCGATATTCGTTTTCATATTTCCAATGCCAATGTTTCTTAAAGAAAAGATTATTTTTGTTCTTTATTACAAAAGTTTGTGCCGCATCTTCTTTTTCAGCATCAACTCCACCGACATGCGTTGGCTTTAGGTCCTTTCTGTACGATACTTTCTTCTTATAGATTTTGGTATCCTTTGGGAAAGTGAGTTTTGAACTGTCAAGTTCTAAACAAACGCCGCTTCTCTGAAAATCTCTTGCATAATGTCCCCACATCATAGGAGAGGCATATCCTTGAATCTCTCTATAATCTAAACTAAAACTAATTTGTCGATATAATTCAACCTCTTTGAAAACGTTTTGGAAAAATGAATCTAATACTGCTGCTGAGAATTTCTTGCCATTATATTCTTTGCTTTGTTGGGTAAAGTTATAAATCTTCTCTCTCTCATAGACATCATTACAATTCATCCATTCAGAAAAAAGGAGTTTTTGCTGAATCCAGATTGAACAAAAATTGGTAAAAGTTGTATAATGGTATAATTTCATCTATTTATAGCTATTAAATGTTGGATGTTTATACAAGAGTGAACTGCAAAACAATTATTATAGTTTCTCCGCACCAATCGTGCTTCGATCGTCCTTCTTCTCCTTATTCTTATAGCGCTGGATTTCTTCCTGCTCCAATTGACAGAAGCGCTCGTAGTCTGCCGCCATTGCCTTTGTGTCGTACTGCTTAGCCTCTGTCTCGTCGTACTTCAGGTGTTGCAGGTTAAAGGCAGCAAACATATCACGCTGGTGGGTGTCGCCATTAGATAGGGTAACGTTGCGTTCCTTCAGTTCGTGCTTGGTAAAACTGCCGTTCGTAAAGTCGTATTGGCTGGCGGCATTCTTTGTGTCCACCTTCACTACCTCGCCACCCAGCGACTTCACCTTATTCTCCAAGATGCTGACAAACATTGAAGGCGCATGATTGGCAACCGATTTTCCAAAGCGTTTCTTCTTCTGAATCTTGCCCGTCTTCTCGTTCACCTTGGTTTCTTTTGCTCTTGTAGCCCAACCGCTAATCTGGTTGTTCTCTACAATAAACGTATCGCCCTCCTTCAGTAGCGCATTGGCCCTGTCTATGTGTTGCTGTTTACGGATGGCAGTCTGTTTACGGCGCAACTCTGCCAACTCACGACGCAATTCCTTGTAGCGCTTGGAGTCGTTCCAAACCAGCTTGATGCCGCGCTTGATGGTGCCGTCTTCGTTGAAGTTCTGTGGATTGTTGGCTCTGCGACTGCGGTCTATCTTCCTGCTCAGTCGGGTTATCTCCTCCTGGATATTGTCGCACTTTGAGGCCAGTTTGTCAATACTTACCACATTCTTGCCACTCACAGCCACCGTAGTAGGTCCAAGGTCGATACCCACATTACCTCTGCCCAGCGTGCGCCCCTTTTGAGGCTTCTCGCCTTCGATAGTCAGCTGCACATAGTACTTGTATTGGCTGCGCACCAATCGACGCACCACTTTCACCACTTTCACGCTATCAACACCCCCCTTCAAAGCCCACATCTCATAGTCTGCGTGCTTAGGATTGTGTAGCATCTTCAGTGTAATGAACTTAGCATTATTCCCCTGCTTGCCATTCATCTTAATGGACAACTTCATCGTGTCAAGATGCAGTTCCATACCAGAGAAATACACTTTTCCTCCAACAACCTTTCTGCGGCTTGAAAAGGAATCTAACTCACCATACTTCTTAAATGAAATTCGCTTGGCTTTGAAATCGTATAGCTTCTTTTCCCATGCAGCCCACACGCTTGCTCCCAAATGGTCTAAGATGTAAGTAGTGAACCCAAGATCGGCATACGTCATATTGGGTCCAACTTGCTTTTGGACCAACTTCTCAATAAAGCCCTTTATGCTATATTCATCAAAGGAAACCGTAAAGGGTGTTTTGTTGCCTTTCAGCGTTTCATTAATCTGAAACGGATGACTCTTAAAGAAATCTCTCTTTTCTTTGATTGTCTTGCAGGCTTGATACTCCTTCATTTGCTCAAAGTACCTATATTGTCTGAGCAACTTGCCTTGCACATAGTTGTACAATTGGCGAAGTTGCTCATAACGCTTGTTGAGGATATCAGCCTGATACTTCTCAACCTGCAAAGGCAATTCCAATACAAATACTTCGTTCATTTTACTTCAATTAGTCTGCATTTCTGGGTGATTAGCACCGAGTTGGTGACGATCAACCGACTGATGACCCTGTCACTAGCCTACATTTCTGGGTGATTAACACCGCAGGGTTACATCGTTGACCTGGGCGTGCTCCTGTCACTAGCCTACATTTCTGGGTGATTAACACCTACGGGGAGAAGTATCTCTGACAGACGGAACCTGTCACTAGCCTACATTTCTGGGTGATTAACACCCTATGGGCTTCGCCATCCAGTTCAAGCAGCCTGTCACTAGCCTACATTTCTGGGTGATTAACACCCTATGGTGTGTAATCACCTGGGAATGATATAAAAAGGCCATGATTAGCATACTCGGGGACTTGCTCTATACTCCCATTCCGCAAGCGGAACTGACTGTTATTTTTGCATTCCATCATTCTGCATAATCGTTTGTCGCACCAGCCGCCCACTGGCATTAACTTAACGTGCGCAAGGCCTGACAACACCTTTATGCCGCAAAGATACTAAATATTATTGAAAGTCTGCGCAGAATTCAAGATGAAAATGATGATGCTTAACAGTTTTTATCCAAAATGTATAAGTACTTACACATTGATTCAGGTTTGTAAATCTTGAGGACGGTTCCACTGATCACTTCTCATACTCCCAGCACCACAGCAGAATCAATGTTCAGCAGACTTTGGCGATGCGTCACCCTATTCGCGCACGATAGTTAGCTAATTCTGGTAATTTCGGATGTGCCAGTCGAAACATAAAACAAACACTTAAGTATTTCGAAAGTTTTAGTTAAGCGTTTCTCAACCATCACTTAACTGTTTCGGAAGTTTTACTTAAGTGTTCCAAAATGTGCTTGTCAAGACAAACAGATGAAGAGTAAACAATATCCGTACGAAGTCTACGTTCTTAGGAAATGATTATCGGACATCAGTCGTACTTCCCATAGTGTAGCCATACTCCACCCATACTCTACCCATACTGAATGAGTATGCTTAGAGTATGCCTAGAAGCAGCCTAGAGTATGCCTAGAGTATGCTTAGAGTATGCCTAGAGTACAATCATGGGGACTCTACTAATCATTTTTTACACTCCCAACTCCAGATGACCTCGTTCGTAAGTACTCTTGTACCTCCTTGTCTTAACTCTGATGTATTAATTCGGATATCGCAATCCACAACGAAAATGGTGTTGGATATGTTGGAACGAATCACATTCTCGTCGTGCATATCGCTTAGGTAAATGTCAGGTATCCAAGTTGGCACTCTCTTTGGTAGTCACTGAGTGCTGACGAATCCTGGCTATCTGGGCCAGCTTCTGCTCCCGCGAGCAAGGATGCAATGACATTTGTTGCACCTCCCGCTGCGCAGCCATGCTGTTCCTGCGGTGAAAATCGTTGATAAACCAACCGTCCGCTAATGAATTGTTCTGCATAACTATCAAGTTTTTGCAGACCCTCAGACGTAAAGCCCTCTGCAATAATAGTGTGGACGGATGTCCAAAAGTCTGCATTGTTCATATTCAATCCGATTTTGCTGCAAATATACAACTTTTTTTCGAAACTTCCAAAATGTCGTTACTTTTTTGTCCAGGTCTGGGTCTCGTAGAACATGGCGAGGTAACCGCGGACTTTCAGGTTGTTGCCGTCGAGCCAGATGGAGCACTTGTAGGTCTTTCCGTTTTTGGGATTGTAGATTTTGCCGCCTTCCCACTTGTCCTTTTTCTTGGTGAGACCAGTCAGGATGTTGACGCCAACAAGTTTGCGACTCTGTAAGTTCTTGTCAGGATTGTGGACGTCGAGCTGGCCGTCGCCTTTCTTCAGCCAGACAATCTTGCCGTTCAGCTTGTCACCACTCTGGTAAATCTCGACCTGAGAATCACCACCTTCTGTTACCCACTTGCCAACAACGCTCTGAGCGTATCCGGCTGCTGACATCATCGCCAGCACTAAGCAAATGATTACTTTCTTCATATTGTAACTTTTATTGATTGTTTAACATCGACATCCATTTATCTATCCATCCTGCCAAAGGGGCTGGGCTGCTCAACAGACCGCTGTTGTACTGGAGGTTCAGCATGGAGAAGCGCATGCGATATGGAGGTGCGTATTTTTTGTTATACTCAGACAGACTATTGCCGCTGATGTTCTCCTCGGCCTTCACCTCAACGGGGATTATCTTGTCGTCCCATTGAATGACAAACTCTACTTCTGCTGTTCCTGGTGAAGTCCAATAGTAGGGTGTTTGGTCATCCAGCAACGGCTTGACAGACTGGAGCACAGCATTTTCAGCCATCGCCCCTTTGAACTCCGTGTAGTTGGCGATGGGGTCTGTGACAACGGTTGCAGGCAGATGGGCCAGACGACGAAGCAGGCCGCAATCGCAGGCATATACCTTGAAGGCGTCTGTTTCTTCGTAGGCCGATAATGGCATACCAGGTTTGCTGATGCTGAAGACGCGATAGATCAT
>JAEEGH010019510.1_pt1 | contig 14211 bp, 13 predicted proteins | sample 9134181 | NCBI WGS metagenome assembly JAEEGH01 (sample SAMN16246544, study PRJNA631951) | gut metagenome | biome: gut microbiome; feature: rumen; material: DP-attached | host: Bos | place: Iran: Karaj | collected 2018-10 | reverse complement strand
CTTTGTGGGTTGCTGCATTTGTAATACGTTTTTCCTTCAGTGAATACGCTTGGCTTTCTGCCGCTCTGTCATAATACCAGCCGTAATATTCTTTTAATACAATTACAATTTCACAGGAATCCCCAGAATAAGGATTATCATTTTCAATTTCATTACTTTCACTGCTTTCTAAAAAAACATACCTGTCCTTTCCTTCCCAAAGCCCCTCAAGCTTATCCGGCAATTGAAAAGCAAATGCACAAAAGTTCATTAAAAAGAATACACCAATAAAAAGTCCTTTTTTCATCATCATCTAATTATCGGATTAATACTGCATTATGTCCATTCATAATTCTGCATTCTGCCTTCTCCTTCGTAATTGTTTTTTTTTCTTTATAACTTTATACTATAGCCATGACTTATTTAGCAAAACTTGGCGAACTTACTTTAAAAGGCTCCAACCTGCAGGAGTTCGAAAATCAACTTAAACACAATGCCGCAAAATGCCTTGAAAGCTTACATTGCAAAATCACCTTACGAGCAGGCCGTTTATATATTGAATGTGACGAAAATGCAGAAGAAAAAGTACAATTTACACTAAATCATCTTTTGGGAATTACAGGCTGGGCAAAGGCTGAAGTTTGTGAAAAAACAATAGAAGCAATAAATGAAACAGTATTCAAGCTTGCAAAAACACAGGCTGAAAAAGGCTGCAAAACCTTTAAAATTGATGCCCGACGTTCTGATAAAAACTTTCCTCTCAATTCCTACGAAATCTGCTGCGAATCAGCAGGACAAGTTGAAAGCATAATGAAGGTAGATGTTCATAATCCAGACTGCACAATTTTTGTAGAAGTTCGTGAACAGTGTTATGTCTTTACAGATTCAGAAACTGGCTGCCGGGGATTACCAGTCGGCACATCCGCAAAAGGCCTTTTACTTTTAAGTGGGGGCTTAGACTCTCCAGTTGCAGGCTACAGAATGTTACGTCGCGGCATGAAAATTGAATGCTGCTACTTCCATTCCTATCCCTACACCTCAGAAGAAGCAAAACAAAAGGTTATAACCCTTGCTCAAAAGCTTGCTTACTATGGAATCCAGACTTATCTTAATATAATTCCATTTACTCAAGTTCAAATGGAAATTAAGAAAAAAGCCCCCGAAGCCTGGTCTACCCTCATGCTCCGTGTCTGCATGATGAAAGTAGCAAATATTCTTGCAAAACGCTGCAAGGCAAAATGTATAGTTACAGGCGAAAGTGTCGGTCAGGTTGCAAGCCAGACAGTAGAAAATATGGCTGTTACAGAACATTTTGCTGAGCTTCCTATGATGAGACCATGCTGTGGACTTGATAAAGAAGAAATCATAAAAACAGCTGAGTTTATAGACACTTACGAAACCTCAATTCTTCCTTATGAAGATTGCTGCGTTTTGTTCAGTCCAAGACATCCCGTATTGCGCGGAAGAATCGAAGAAGCTGAAGAAATCTATAAAAATCTGGAAGTTGACGAATTGATTCACAAAGCTTATGAAGAGCGGGAAATTGTCAAACTAACCTTTAATGACCAGCCGGTTTGGAAAACAGAAAAGCAGGAAAATGACTAAGACAGATAAAGAAGAGATTTTTAACCTTCTCAAAACAGCAGATGCTTATGCAAACGGCTATGTAAGGCCTCAATTTGTCCAAATACCTTCTTTTGAGGACGATAAAAGTGAAAAAAAAGCGCAGACAGAAGCCCCCGCACCAGTTCCAGCTCAAGCGCAAACTCAAGCTGAAACTCCAACTCAAGCGCAAACTCAAGCGCCCCATGGAATCACACTCGAAGAACTTAATGCAAAAATCTTACGATGTACCCGCTGTGATCTTGCAAGAACAAGAAACAATGTTGTTCCAGGACAAGGTGTAGAAAATCCAGATGTATTGGTTATTGGAGAAGGCCCCGGCTACGACGAGGATATGCAGGGACTTCCTTTTGTAGGAAAAGCCGGTATGCTGCTTGATAAAATGCTTGCCGCAATTCAGCTTGACCGCAAAACAAACTGCTATATTGCCAATGTAGTAAAATGCCGTCCACCTCAGAATCGTGATCCTTTACCGGAAGAAGAAGCTGCCTGTTATTCATTTCTCGAAGCGCAAATTCATATTCTAAAACCTAAGATGATACTTTGCATGGGTAGAATAAGTGGACAAAAATTATTAAATACAGAAAAAAGCCTTAGAGAGTTAAGAGGACAAGTCCATGAATATAATGGTATTCCTCTTATGATAACCTATCATCCTAGTGCCCTATTGCGCAACGAAGAATTAAAACGCCCGGCCTGGGAAGATTTAAAATTATTCAAAAAGGAACTTGATAAAATAAATCAAAAATAAAAGACAAAAATGTATTATCTGGAAATAATTTTGAATCTTCCTGTAAATCAGGGCTTCACTTATTCTTACGAACCTTCTCCCGACGAAAATGAAGAATTAAAACCTCAAATTGGAAAACGGGCAGAAATAATGTTTGGGAATAAAAAGACAGAAGGTTTTATCATAAATATTTTAGACTCACTGCCAGAGGATTTTTCAATTCCAAAAGAAAAAATCCGCCCAATAAAACGCATAATAGACAAGGAGCCACTTTTCGGACAAGAACTGATTGAAATTGCAAGATGGATTTCCCAATATTATCTTTGCACACTTGGAGAAGCAGTTTTTTCAATGCTGCCAGGTGGAAAAAGAGAAACTTCTACAGCCGGTTTTTCTTTTGAAGAAGAAATAACTTCTGTTCATAAAAACACCTTATCAGACGAACAGAAAAATGCTGTAGAAAAAATCCTTGAAGTAACAAAAAAAATCCAGGATGAAGAGCAAAAGGAAAAAGCAAATCCTCAGGCATTATTTCATTATCTATATGGACCGACAGGCTCTGGAAAAACCGAAGTTTTTTTATCCCTTGCAGAAAAAATCCTTGAACAGAATAAAGGAGTAATTTATCTTGTACCGGAAATCGGACTTACAGGACAGGTAGCAAAAGCAATTCATGAACGCTTTGGAAATACAGCCGCAATTTTACATTCTGGGCTTACTCCTTCGCAAAAGCTAAAGGAATGGCGTCGTATCATGCACAGTGAAGCAAGAGTAGTAATTGGAGCCCGCTCGGCAATATTCGCCCCTGTCCCTGATTTAGGTCTTATAATAATTGATGAAGAACACGATGGTTCTTATAAATCAGGAAATACTCCCCGCTATCATGCAAGACAGGTTGCCATGCACAGATGTCTAAATCTGAAAATCCCCTTACTTATGGGAAGTGCGACACCTTCTGTTGAATCCTGGTATGGAATGCAGAATAAAACTATCACAAAACATATTCTTACCAAACGACTTGCAGGTGGAGAAATGCCCCACATCTCCTGCATAGATTTAAATTATTTTCCAAACGATGGTTGTATTTCAAAGCCACTCGAAGAAGAAATTAAAAAGGTCCTGCAAAAAAATCATCAGATCATTTTGTTTTTAAACCGTCGTGGTTTTACACATTTTTTCCAATGCAATTCCTGCGGCTACGAGCTTATTTGCAAAAACTGTTCAGTTCCACTAACCTATCATAAAAACGTAAACCGACTGCGATGTCATTATTGCGGCTGGTCTGCTGTTCCACCGGAAAGCTGTCCTCAATGCGGTTCTCTCGATATAGGAAGTTCAGGCTTTGGTACTGAATATATTGAAGCCGAAACCCATGCAAAGTTTCCAAATGCCCGTATAATAAGACTTGATACCGATGTTCTAAAAAATAAAAATGAACTTCTTGAAAAAATTGAAGATTTCAAAAATAAAAAATATGATATCATGCTGGGAACTCAAATGGTGGCAAAGGGTCTAAACTTTCCAAACCTGGAGCTGGTAGGAATTATACTTGCAGATGCAGGCCTCCACATGCCCGACTTTAGAGCAGCAGAAAGAACCTTTTCCCTTATAACTCAGGTTTCAGGAAGAGCCGGCAGATATTTCCCAGATGGAAAAGTAATTGTCCAAACTTATAATCCAAGAAAGGAACCTGTTTTATTTGCCTGCAAAAATAAGATTGAAGATTTTTATAATACAGAACTTGAAGAACGTAAGCTCCTTGATTTTCCGCCTTTTACACGTCTTGTAAGACTTGTTTTCAGAAGCTTTGATAGAAATCTTGCTTATGAAACCGCACTGGATGCCGCTAAAATCCTTAAAGAACATATTCCCACAGGAACAGCCCGCGGAGTAGAAATCATAGGTCCGGCTGAATGTCCTATTGAAAAAATCAATTCTTCCTGGAGATACCACATTCTTTTAAAAGGAAAAATCATCACTCCACTTCAAAAGATGGCCCGTGCCTTATTATTCGATTACAAGCACACTCAGAATGTCTATATTGAATACGACGTGGACCCTGTGAGTCTCTTATAATTCACCTGTTAAGATTCAATCAATAAAAAAATTATACATGCCGTCTTATACCGTCAAAGCGAACTTGATATAAAAACAAGCCGTTTGGAGGCGCAGTAACTCCAGCCTTTGTCCTGTCTTTTGAAAGCAAAATCTTTTCCATGGAGTCCAGAGGAGCCGCAGATTTATCAAGATTAACAAGGGTGCCCGTCAAAGTCCTGACCATTTTCCATAAAAAAGCATTTGCTTCAATCTGAAAAACAAGCAGATTATTTCCCCAGATATCCTTTTGCATAAAAAAGTGAGCGTCATCGATATAGCGGTTATTAGAAACAGAAGAATCTCCACTTGCAGCAAAAGCAGAACAATCCAATTCTCCCCGTAGACAGGAAGCAAAATGATTGAGCCGCTCCAAATCAGGCGAATATTTTGGGACATACCATACATAACGGGAATTGTTAGCGGGCAGCTCCTTATCAAAGGAAATAAAATATCTGTAGATTCTGCTGGTTGCCGATTTACGGGAATTAAAATCCTCTGGAACTTCCTTTGAATCCAAAATCCTTATGTCATCAGGCAAAAAAGCATTTAAGGCACGAACAAAATTAGCCGCAGGAATAGATTCAATTGGAGTATAAAAATTAGCCGCCTGACCAGCTGCATGAACCCCACTATCTGTCCGGCCAGAACCATACAGAGCAATTTTTTCTTTGTGCAATTTTGCAAGAGCCTTTTCTATTTCATCCTGAACAGTACGAAAGGCAACTCCGCCAGCCTTATCATCCTGTCTTTGCCAGCCACAAAAATCTGTACCATCATAAGAAAGCGTAAGTAAAATATTTCTCATCAGCTGTATTCTGAACCTTAGAGGTCGTCATCCTTTAATTCTTTTGTAAGCTCATCATAAAGATTTCTGGCATGTTCAAGCAGAGGACCAGGCTTATTTTTAGAAGATTTACCCAAACCAAAAATACGTGCAATTGCAGTTTTAGATTCACTTAATTTTTTAAGTCTCAGCTGAATATCTTCTTTCTGTCCATATTTATATTCAAGAAGACCGCAGAGATAAACTACCCCATCCCAACCATAATTTTTATCCTGATCAGGACCAAAATTACTCAGCGTAGAGCATTTTTCAGTTCTAGCCTGTTCATTTACAAGGGCCTGCTGATAGAAAAATAATGATTTTCTGTAAAAGCACTGGGAAATATAATCATAATTGTGACCGCTGCAACGGTCGTTTATTTCGTTACAAAGCCAGGCAAGTCTTAAAGAAATAATTGCCTTTTTTAAGGTTGGCAGAGCATCTGCATCCATTAAATCATAAGTCTGTAAAGCAAGATAATACATTGCAGCCCCATCAAACAAAGTGCGTTCATGCTTTAAGTCAAAATAAGGGAAAATATTTTCTGCTGACTTTTTGCGTTTATCCATTGAATCATAGATTCTGTCGGCAACGTTTTCTTTTTTAATATCTCCGAAATCAGTCCAGAAAAAAGCTGCATAACAGTTTGGACAGGCTCCAACATCATAAATCAGAGGATAAACTTTTCCATACCTTGCAGAAGGAATATAATCTCTGTGCAATTCATCAGAAAGATTACCGGCATTCATACGTCCATTACCGCTGCGCATAATTTCCTTGTCAAAAGGTTTCTTGCAGACAGGACAAATACATTTATCCTTTGACCAATAAGAAAGGGATGCTTTTTTTTCTGTTTCCGGACTTTTTTTAGATGAATAAGCCATATTTTCTCCTCTTCTATACTTAAACTGTTTCTATTATAACATAAGCAATTGCAAAAGTCTTTTCGTGACTAAGCGAAAGATGGATTTTGCATTCGCCGCAGTTATCATTTAAAATTTTTTGAGCCTTATTTTGAACCACAAGATAAGGTTTTCCCTTTTCATTTTTTTTTACAAAAACATCTGTCAAAGAAAAACCCGCAAGCCCTGTTCCCAAGGCTTTTCCAAAGGCTTCTTTTGCCGCAAATCTGGAAGCATAATGCTCGCATAAAGCCTGCACGTTATTGTATTCTTTCTGTTCTTCTTTATTAAAAAATCGGTTGATAAAATCAGGATTATTAATCAATTTTGAAAATCTTTTAACTTCTACAATATCAACACCAGTTCCAAAAATCATTTATGATTTTAATCCTTCTAAAGCATTTTCAGCTTCTGTTTTGTTTTCTGCTGTATTTTCACTTTTATTTTCAAGAGTTTCCTCAAGAGATTCAACAACTTTTTTTTCTATAACAACATTCACAGTATTAATTGATTTTTCAACAAGAGTAAAGTAATTAGGATAAATATATTTTACAGGCAGCTCATACTGGCCTTCCTGCGAAATCAAACTAAAATCAACCTGAACAGAATAAGCATTTAAATTGAACTTTTCCAACTGCGGGACTGTTCCTGAAAGTTTAAGATTTGCATAAGGAAGTTCTGTTACAAGATTAAATGAATCAGAAAGATTTACAGCCTGAATCTTGTAATTTGCAAAAGTCTTTTCCATGTAGATTGGATCAACCTTTACAAATACTGCATAAGGACCTTCATTATCAATTTTTATAACTGAATTAATATTGTTTGTTTCTATTTCAAAGCTTCCGTTCTGCTTAATATTTGTAATATCAATTTTTTTAGTGATTATACTGTCTATTTCAGATAAAAGAGATTCAGGACCAAAGGCTTCTACAAAGGCTGGTCTTACAATTACATCACTTACCTGATATCCATGAGCTGGTTCACCTACAATAGAAGGTTCAATTTTTAAGTATTTAATTGATTTTTTTTCAACCTTTATATTTACTGCTTCAGGCTTAACTTTAATTTCAAAAGGATCATAGCCCTGTAATTCATCATCTACAGAAATATTTACAGGAAGAAGATATTCTCCGTTTTTTATAATATCATTAAGGGTAATGCTTGCCCTAATCTGATTTGGATGTACTGATGTTATTTTTTCTGTATTTGCTCGAATAACAACAGTTACAGTTTTAGCATAATCATCAACAGGCATTACGATTCCATCCTGAATTACATTAAGTGGCAAAACAAAAGAACGTTTTGAATAAAGCGAAGACTGATGGAATATGTATAAAAGGATGGCAACAATAAAACAAATCAGCTTTATCGGCCAGTTTTTCATTGCTCTTTCAATTAATTGCCTTGCTTTCGTCAATTGTGTCCTCCAGAATCTGTGCTTCAGGCGTTATTTCCAAAAGATTTTCCAGAATCTTGGTGAGTTCCGGTAACTTTAAATCATAATTTAATTTTGAATCATAAGCCAGGCTTATTGCCCCTGTCTCTTCTGAAACAACCAGAACAACTGCATCACTTACTTCGGATAAACCTAATGCAGCCCTGTGCCTTGTTCCAAATGTTTTTTTGATGTTATAGTCTTCACTTACAGGTAAAAAGCAACCCGCACTAAGTAATTTCCCTCCCTGAATAAAACAGGCGCCGTCATGAAGAGGTGTATCTTTTCCAAAAATTGTAACAAGAAGACTTGAAGATAAATCTGCATTCAATTTAGTTCCTGTCTGCATGTAATTATCGAGCTTTGTATGACGCATAAAAACAGCAAGCATTCCCCGTCTTTCTTTTGAAAGCATTTCTGCAGCAAGAAGAACAGAATCTACATAAGTATGTTTAGAACGTTTACCAAAAGCAAACCAGGTATTCTGCCCTATTCTTAAAAAAAGTTTTCGGATTTCCGGCTGGAAGATAACGGCAAAGGCAATTACAAGTCCAGGTGCAATTACTTCAAGAAGCCAGAGAATTGTGTTCAGTTTTAAAAGAATTGCTGCTCCATAGGCAACAAGAACAATTCCAACAGATTTTAAAATCTGAATACTATTTGTTTTTTCGATAAAGGTATAAGCCTTATAGAGAAGAAAAGTTAATATTAAAATATCCAGAACAGGACGGACGTAATCGTAAAGATATAAAAACTTATTAAAAACTTCCATTTCTAATAATTATAACACATTAAAAAAGATATTTCATCACATTTAATGAATCAATTGCTTCTTTGACATCATGAACACGGATTATTTTTGCTCCATGCATTACAGAATAAATATTTGCTGTAACTGTTCCAATCAATCTGTCTTCCACTGCTCGTCCTGTCATGCCACCTATCACTCGTTTTCTTGAAAGAGCCATTAAAAGAGGATAACCATCGCCGCATAAAACTTGTATATTTTTTATAATTGCAAGGTTTTCGTCTGATGTTTTTCCAAATCCTATTCCAGGGTCAAGAATTATTTTATTTTTATCAATTCCTTTTGAAAGAGCATAATCAGCTCGCTCTAGTAGATAATTTCTAACATTTTTTATAACATCCGGATCAGATTGTCGATTTTCTTCATTTTTCATAAAGCCATGCATTAAAATTACAGGAATCTTGGCTTCAACTGCAAAATCAGCTATTTCAGGGTCATCTTCCAGAGAAGAAACGTCATTCAAAATATCTGCACCACTATCTACAGCAGCCTTTATAACTTCACGGCTTCTTGTATCAATAGAAATAGGAATATCAGAAAATGAACGGATTTGTTTTACAAGAGGAAGAATGCGTTCTATCTGATCTTTAGCAGAAACCTGAGTAAAGCCCGGACGCGTGGATTCGCCGCCTATATCAAGAATATCAGCGCCATCATCAATAAGTTTTTTTGCAAGTTCAAGGCTGCCACGGCTTTTATCAAAAAAAGAATCGGGAGTTGCATTTACAATTCCCATTACAAAGGCAGGACGTGAGCTTGTAATCACCCTGTCTTTTAGCTGCAAACTAATCACAAAGAAGCTCCTTAACTGTTTTTGTAATATTTTCTACAGAAAGACCGGCCGCTTCTAAAATCTGCTGGCGGTTTCCATGAGAATAAAACTTATCACCAAAAGCAAGGACTTTTGTTTTAGTAAAATGATTACGTGCAAGAAGTTCATCTAGATATACGCTTATTCCGCCTATTCTTACCCCGTCTTCTACAAACAAAATGCCTTTGTATTTTTTTGCAGTCTGTACAAAATAATCTTCATCCAGAGGCTTAATAAATCTCATTAAATAAATATCTGCAAGGGCTTTTGCTTCATTCAATTTTTCTGCGGCAAGCTTTACTTCTGAATACATTCCACCTGTAGAGACAATCAGAACTTTATTCTCGCATGAATCAATTTTATCATCAGAAGAGTTCACTTTTTGAATAAGAAGTCCACGACCAAGTTCAATTGGAGAAGAAAAAATCTCAGAATCAGGAGGACAGTTTGTTTTAGGATATCTGATTGCAACAGCCTTGTCTGATTTTAAAGCCCATTCAAAACAGATTTCCAAATCATTTTTTGTAGCTGGAGCCATAAGGACAAAATTAGGAATTGGCCGCAAAAAACTTATATCAAAAACTCCCTGATGAGTTACCCCGTCACAAGGAACAGCCCCTGCCCTGTCCAGCATAAAAATTGCATGAAGATTTTGCAGGGCAATATCGTGAACAATCTGGTCAATTGCACGCTGAATAAAAGTTGAATAAATACAGACAACAGGAATTATTCCACCTTTAGAAAGACCGCCCGCAAAGGTAACCGCATGTTCTTCTGCAATTCCTACATCAAAAAATCGGTCTTTGTATTGAGCTTCAAAATCAGAAAGTCCCGTGCCTTTACACATAGCGGCTGTTATGGCAGCAATTTTATCATTGGCAGCAGCGTTTTTCATTAAAATCTGACTGAAAGCATCTGTAAAACTAAGAGGATTATTTGTATCTACAATTCCGGTTAAGGTATCAAAAGGTCCAACGCCATGAAAGATTTCTGGATTTTTTTCTGCAGGTTCATAGCCTTTGCCTTTTTTTGTTACAACATGAACAACAACAGGACGGTGAAGTTTTTTTACTCGGTTAAGAACCTTTTCGAGGTCGGCTTCGTCATGACCGTTCAAAGGACCTACATATTCAAAGCCTAAATCTGTAAAAAGATTGTTGGTAAGAATAAGCCCTTTAAGAGATCGCTTAAATCTAAAAATAAACTTTTCTATACCGCGTCCTAAATAAGGGATTTTAGTAGCAAAACGTTCAATAGTTCTGTCTATACTGTATCTGAAAGACTGGTAGCTCTTAGTCATTGTAAGACGGCTTAAATAACGAGAAATTGCCCCGGTATTATGGTCAATAGACATCTGGTTGTCATTTAAAATTACAATAAGATTTTTACAAAGCTGACCTGCATTACATAATCCTTCAAAAGCGAGTCCTCCGGTTAAAGCACCGTCTCCAATTACGGCTATAACCTTTCCTTCTTTTTTATTTAATTCCCAGGAAGTAAGAAGCCCCAGAGCTGAAGAAATTGAAGTTGAGGAATGGCCGTTTATAAAATAATCATGAGGGCTTTCCTGGGTATTAGTAAAGCCTGAAATACCATCTTTTTGTCTTAAAGTTGAAAAGGAATCATAACGTCCCGTCAAAAGTTTATGGGCATAACACTGATGACTTACATCCCAGATTATTGCATCATTTGGACTGTCAAAAACTCTGTGCAGGGCTAGAGTCAGTTCAACAACGCCAAGATTACTTGCAAGGTGTCCACCGTTTTTTCCGACAACATTTATAATTTCATTGCGGATTTCCTGAGCAAGCGCTTTTATTTCTTTATGAGACAGCCCCTTTATATCTGATGGCGATTTTATATTTTCAAGCATAACGCAAATATACAACCTTCAAAAGTAAAAAAAAGACCGCGAAAAATCGCGGTCTATCTGAACACAAGTATTCGACCTAAAAACTACTTACTCTTATGTCGATTACGTCTAAGCATCTTCTTTCGCTTATGTGTCGCCATCTTCTGGCGCTTTCTTTTCTTACCACAAGGCACGATGGCACTCCTACTTTATAAAGTAATATGATTATTACAGATTTTTTCTTTTTCGTCAAGTTGAAAAAAGAATATGTTATAAAAGGTATTTATAAAAAATAATCAAATTATAATTGAATTAAACTTTTCTTTTATCACCTTTTCTACATTAATAATATCTTCCGGCAGACCTTGATAGGGAATTATTATACTGCCAGGAATATCGCGGATATAGGTATACTGTTTTTTGGCGTATTTACAGCTGTGGTGTTTTATTGCGGCTTTTATCTGTTCGAGTTTATCAGTTTTATCATTCGTATCATCAGCCTCACTTTCAAACCATTCTGAATAGCCGATAGCCTTCATACCGGGAGAATCTTTTGTATAACCGGCGGCTTTCAGCATTTTTATTTCATTTTCCAGTCCGTCATCAAACATCATATCAACACGCTTTTTGATTCGTTCGTATAATAATTCTCTTGGAGGCTGAAGTACAAGGAATAGAAAATCATATTCTTCGCGCAATTTTGGTTCAAGTTGATAGCTGGAACGGGTTCTTCCTGTTGTGTAATAAACTTCAAGAGCGCGGCAGATTCTGTAGGCATCATTAACATTGATTACTTTTGCACTTACGGGATCAACTTTTTTCAATTCATCATACAAGAGCTGATTTCCTTCTTTTGCTATGCGGCTTTTTAACTCTTCACGGATTTTTGGGTCAGATTCTGGGGTTGGCGGCAGTCCGTATAAAAAGTTTCTTATGTAAAAACCTGTTCCACCGCAAATTACAGGAATCTTTCCGCGTGAATAAATATCATGACACGCTTTATCTGCCATAAAAACAAAATCTGCAACTGAAAACTGCTGGTCGGGAGTTTTAACATCAATAAGGTGATGAGGGATTTGCCTGCAAAAATCGGAGTCTGGTTTTGCAGTGCCTATGTCCATGTATTTGTAAACTGACTGGGAATCTGCACTTATGATTTCTGCATTTAAAATAAAATGACTGCCATCTTGTGAAAACAATTCACGAGTTAAGGCAGTCTTTCCAGAAGCAGTAGGTGCAAAAATTACAAGAACAGGTATTTTTTTTGACACTGTACTATTATTTTTACTACTTGCTTTCTTCAATACAATATTTAACCCTGTTATTAAAAAGTTGTCTTGCGGCTACACATACAACTTTGTCTGAATTAGCATCAATCTCAGGATCGTTAATTTTAGCCATCTGATAAGCACGACGACTTGCAGCAACTGTGATTTCGTAGATATTACCGTTAAATTCTACCAACTGTTCCAATGGAAAAATCATTACATACCCCTTTTATGTTCTATATATTTTAATGATATAAAGAGCTAATGTCAACGCAATAACAATTCATAATTCTGAATGCATAATTATAGGGAACTGTAAACTACGTTTTTCATTTTACGGGTGAGTTCCCAGGTTCCGGCATTTGTTTTTTGCATGAGCATAACAATAACCATATTGTTTTTTATATCTATATTTACAAAAGGTCCAAGCCAGCCATCCCAGCCGAACTCATTCTGTTCAGCTAGATACTTGCATTTTCCCGGTTCAGAGGCGATTCTCATAAAATTGCAGTAGGTATGGCCTGACCAGTTTTCCATTTTTTGATCAAATTTCTGCTGCAAATCATTACGGAGACGAGCCGAAGCAAGATATTCAACAGTACGTTGTTGAAGTATTCGAACCCCATTATATTCGCCTTTGTTTACAAGCATAAGGGCAAATTTTAAATAATCATCAAGCGTAGAACAAAGACCTGCTCCACCACTTTCAAAGCTTGGCGCATGATCCATTTTATATTGAATACCAAGATTAGGACTTTTGAACTCTTTTATATTTTTTCCGTCATCACAGATATAGGCTTTAGCAAGTCTGTCCTGTTTTTCAGCAGGAACATAAAAATCTGTATCATTCATTCCGAGCGGTTCAAAAATATTCTTTTTAAGGAAGTCAGAAAACTTCATACCGGAAACTACTTCAATTACAGCACCCATAATATCTGCAGAAAGCCCATAGGCATAATTTGTCCCCGGTTCAAACGAAACAGGAATCGCAGCCAGTCTTTTTGCAACATCCAGAGTTGTAATCTTATTTTTGCCGGTTACATCTTCATTAAGTTCATTTATAAAATCTGAAGTAAGATGTTCGCCCAAAGGAGCGTCTTTAAACCATGCGCCATAGGTATATCCGCTTGTCATATTCAGCAAATCCTGACTCGTAACATTTCTGGATGCTTTTTTTGCAGTACCGTTTCTTCCCTTATCATAAGAAATCTGAAGATTCCAGAACTCGGGAATATATTTACCAACTTCATCAGCTAAGTCAATTTTTCCCTGCTCAATCAAAATCCAGGCGGCAACAGCTGTAATCGGTTTTGACATAGAAAAAAGACGGCAGATAGTATTACGCTCAAACGGAAGATTATTTTCTACATCCCTGCATCCGGCCTGCCAGTAACCGATTTCTTTATTATCTTTATAAATTACGCAGTTAACTCCTGCAACTTTTTTTTCATCAACAGAATCGATAAATACATCCTGTAATTTTGATAAATGCTTTGTATCCATGCTTACAGTATAGTTAAATAATGGAAATTTTACAAATAATAGTTGAAAATTATAATCTCATTTATCATTTCATTTATCATTATAGATTATTAATCTTTATTTCCACCCAAAAAGAGTATATAATTAATATATATCAACAAGTTAAAGGATTAACTAATATGACTAATAAAGAAATTATCGAAAACGGAAACGCAGTTCTTGGTATTGAATTCGGTTCCACACGTATCAAAGCAGTTTTGATTAACGATAAATTTGAGCCTATTGCAAACGGTTCTTACACTTGGGAGAATACGCTGGATAACGGTGTATGGACTTATCCGCTTTCTCAGATTCACGAAGGTTTACAGTCTTGTTATTCTGACCTTAAGGCTGATGTTCAA
>JAEEGH010019508.1_pt1 | contig 14212 bp, 12 predicted proteins | sample 9134181 | NCBI WGS metagenome assembly JAEEGH01 (sample SAMN16246544, study PRJNA631951) | gut metagenome | biome: gut microbiome; feature: rumen; material: DP-attached | host: Bos | place: Iran: Karaj | collected 2018-10 | reverse complement strand
GGGGTCGGGATTGTCCAGCCTGATTTCCGGTTTCACCACCACAAGGTTCACCGCGGTGGAGGCTTCGTAGGTGGTCACACCCACCACCTGGGGGTCCATCTTCAGCGTCTGCGCGCCGGCGGACGCCGCCACGGTCATGGCCATGACGGCGAGGATTGATTGGATTCTGTTCATATAGGGTTCGGTTTCCGTGTGCTTGTGAATCGGGCTACAGATCGTCGATGGGATTCCTTCCCAAAGTGCCGGGGGAAGTCGTCGTGCCGGCGTTCTTGTAGGTCAGAATCACGTGCCAGGAGGACTGGTTCGAGACGTCGGCGTCCAGGGAGATGCTGCCGTTGGGGAGATTGTAGACAGCGAGGTTCCGGTTGACGATCGGATCCATGCCGTATTTCCGGGTCAGGTCCGCCTGCAGGTTGTCATAGGCCTTCTCCAGGGCGTCCCAGTCCGAAATGACCGGGAAATCGATCCGGACTTCCTGGACCGGATTTCCGGTCGGGGTCACCTTGCAGCCGCTGTAGCCGGCGAAGTCTCCCGTGTACGTACCGTTCCCGGCATTCCTGAAGCCGGCTTTGACCAGTTCCGATCCGAAGGCCGACAGCGAGCCGGTCATCGGAATACCCTTGAAGGAAAGGGGAGCCGACGCCGTGGTGGTCGTGGACGGAGTCTGCGTGGTCTGGGTCTGGGTGGACGGTTTCTGGCCCTGGTATTTCCCGATGCCCAGTTCTCTTTCCAGGTCCTCGATGTCGGGGTCCTGGTTCGAAGTCGTTCCGGAGGGTTGTTTCTTCGGGCTGAACCAGCCGCCGGACCCTTCGGAGCCGGTTTTCTCCGAGCCGCCGATGGTGCCGCCCGAACCGCCGGGCAGGGTGATCACGCTTCCAAATTGCTTGGAGCACCAGCGCACGGCCAGGAAAATAACCGCCACAGTGATGACGAGCCGGAGGAGTTTCTTCATTGCGTTTTGCATATTCACAGTCGTTTAGTGTGTCACGAATACTTGCCCGGGGCCTTTATTTGGCGAAATTCCGCGAAGCGAACGGCAGCGAGAGGCGGAGGGCGGTGTGCCAGTATTCCCAGCCGTGCCAGCCGTCGCGGATGCGGAGTTCGCTGCGGACGCGGCGGGCGCGCATCTTCTGGAAGAGGGCGACGGACAGGTCCATCAGGCCATCGTCATCGCCGCAGTCGAAGAACCACTTCACGGTGCGGAGCCGGGCCAGGGTCTCGTCATCGGCATTGTCGATGAAATCGAGGGCGGAATGCTCGCGGACGGCCTTGTTCACGAGGTAGAATTTATCCTTTTCCATGTCTTCGCGCACGGAACTGTCGAGCCAGGCGCTCATCGCGTAGCAACTGGAGAACATGTCCGGATGGCGCTGGGCATAGACGGTGCTGCCACCGCCGCCCATCGACAGGCCCATCACGGCGCGGTGCTGCTTGTCGCCATAGACCTTGTAGCGGGCCTCGACCGTGGGGATCAGTTCCTGGAAGAAGAAATCCTCGTAGGGATGGCCCGGCATGTTGAAATAGCCGTTCCAGTTGTTGTGGATATCGGGATCGCCGGCGTTGGGCATGATGATGACCATCGGCACGATTTCGCCGCTGGCGATGAGTTCATCGACCACGTCCTTCATGTGGCCCGTCGTCGCCCAGTCCTTATAGGTGCCGTAAAGGCCGTGCAGGAGATAGACGACCGGATACTTGACGTCCGAGGCGGCGTCGAAGCCGGCGGGAAGGTACACGTTGATATCGACGGGGCCGCCGAGAAGGGGGCTTTCCACCTGGTCGGCGCGGATCACGCTCTGGCGGAGGGGCTGGCCGAAAGCGGCCGGCAGGAGCAGGAGGCCTGCGAGGAGGCCTAGCAAGGCTTTTTTCATGGGCTGGTGATGATGATTATTCTATGGGCATATGACTGGGGATTTTGACATCGAAATATAGTGATAAAAATCGAAAATTGCTATATTTGTGAAACAAACAATAACACTGATGAAACGAATCCTAACCTCCCTCCTCCTGGCAGCCTGCTGCCTGAGCCTGTACGGCCAGGAAGAAGTACTGCGGCTTTTCGCCGAGAACCCGGACCGCTCGGCGAACAACATGCACTCCTATGAGTTCAATCCGATCGTGGACACGAAAGCCCCCAAGGGTTTCAAGCCTTTCTACATCTCGCACTACGGGCGTCACGGTTCCCGGTATGAACAGAACCACACCTTCGCCCGTGCCGCGATGGACGGATTCCACTACCTGGATTCCCTGGGCCTGCTGACGGAAGAAGGCAAGGCCCTGTATGCCGACGTGAACGCCGTCGTGGAGGCCCACATGGGCATGGAAGGCTCCCTCTCTCCCCGGGGCGCCCGCGAGCACCGCATGCTGGCCACGCGCATGGTGGAACGCTTCCCCGCCGTGTTCAAGAACAAGGACCGCTGGGAGGTGAACAGTTTCTCCAGCACCAGTTTCCGCTGCATCGTGTCCATGTGCAACTTCACCAATACCCTGAAGGAGAAAACCCCGCGCCAGGAAATGACCTATACCAGCGCAGAGCGTTTCATGGCCTACATCAACCCCAGCCTCCGCGTCCAGCGCCCCGGCGAGCAGCCGGCCCCGCGTCCGACTTTCTCCCCGGAGCAGATGGCCCGCATGCGCGGCGGCAACGCGGAGAGCAGGCAGTTCTCCCCCGCCCCCGGCACCCCCGGTTATGACTTCACCCGCTTCCTGAAGCCCCTGTTCAAGGACTATGACAAGGCCCTCGCCGCCCTCGGCAATCCCGAGCCCTTCGTCCGTGCCATCTACACCGCCGGCGGACTGTGCCAGGACGTTGATTTCCTGGGTATCGACATCCTCCACCGTTTCACCCCCGAGGAACTGGTCTATTTCTGGAAGGGCGGCAATGATTCCATCTACCGGATGTGGGGCGGTTCCGCCGAGAACGGCGACGTCATCCGCTTCGCCATCCGTCCCCTGCTGATGGACTTCATCGAGAAGGCCGACGCCGCGATGCAGCCCGGCAGCCACCGCACCGCCGACCTCCGTTTCGGCCACGACACCTCCGTCCTGCCGCTCTTCGCCCTGATGGGCATCGACGATCCCCAGAACCGGATCCTCCCCTACAAGGAGGCCCACGAAAAGGGATGGTATGCCTTCTTCCAGATTCCCATGGCCACCAACTGCCAGATGATCTTCTACAAGGACAAGAAAGGCGAGGTCCTCACGAAGGTCCTCTACAATGAGCAGGAAGTCCTCATCCCGGGCATCCAGCCCGTTTCCGGACCGTACTACCGCTGGGATGAACTCAAGGCGCATTTCCTGGACCTCTGCAAGCAGGCATCCCTGCCCTGGGACAACTGGAACAGAACACATGGTCATCACAATTAACCTACCCATACGATGAGACATTTCTTTTTCTTCATGGCGGCCGCCCTGTGCCTGTCCGCCAACGCCCAGGTGAAGGAGGACTTCGTCCCCTCTCCCAACAACCAGCCCGGCAAGCAGTATCCGATGGTCAACTCCGAGCGCTGCGTCCGCGTCCGCGTGGAAGCGCCCGACGCCAAGTCCGTGAAACTGGACATCGGCGGCGTGAAGTACGACCTCGTCAAGGGTGAGGACGGCGCCTGGATCGGCGAGTCCGCCCCGCAGGATGAAGGATTCCACTACTATCAGTTGAACATCGACGGCGCCAACGTCCCCGACCCGTCCAGCCTCTATTACTACGGCGCCAGCCGCTGGGGCAGCGGTATCGACGTCCCGGCCGCCGACCAGGATTTCTATGCGGTCAAGAACGTCCCGCAGGGCCAGATGCGCGAAGTCTTCTACTGGTCCGAGGTGAACAAGGCGATGCGCCACATCTTCGTCTATACCCCGGCCGAGTATGACCAGAACCCCACCAAGCGCTACCCGGTGCTGTACCTGCAGCATGGCGGCGGCGAGAACGAGTATGGATGGCCGCAGCAAGGCCACACCGCCCAGATCATGGACAACCTCATCGCCGAAGGCAAGGCCGTCCCGTTCATCATCGTCATGGAGAACGGTTCCTGGACCATGCCGCGCCCGGCGATGGGCCAGGGCGGTCCCCAGGGCCAGCGTCCTCCGATGGGCATGGGCCAGCGTCCGCAGGGGCAGCGTCCGCCGCAGGGTCAGGGCCAGCGTCCCCGGGGCGGTTTCGGCATGCCTTCCGGCTGGGCCGACGGCTTTGCCAACACCCTGATCAAGGACTGCATCCCCTATATCGACAGCCACTTCCGCACGATCGCGGACAACAAGCATCGGGCGATGGCCGGTCTCTCGATGGGCGGCATGCAGACGAAGTCCATCACCGTCGCACACCCGGAGGTCTTCTCCTCCCTGGGCATCTTCAGTGGCGGTACCATCACCGTGGATGACACCAAGGACAACCCCGAATTCGCCAAGGGCCTCCAACTCGTGTTCGTGAGTTTCGGCAGCCGCGAACTGGAGAACCGAGCCCCGGGCTTCGGGGACGGCACCAATCCCCAGACGGAAACCGAGGATCTCGCCAAGAGCGGCGTGAACGCGCATTTCTACGTCTCGCCGGGCACGGCCCACGAGTGGCAGAGTTGGCGCCGCGCCCTGTACCAGTTCGCCCAGTTGCTGTTCAAGTAGGCCGATGGCTTCCAGAGCATACCACGAGATTTCCGATATCACCCTGCTGCCCGCGCCGGACGAAACAGGGTGTATCACGCATTACGCGTTCCAGTACATCGACTTCAACCAGGTCCCGCAGTACGTGGCTGCGGGACACCGGTTCTCCGACTGCTGCTTTCTCGGCTGTGAAATTCCCTCGGCCATGGAAGGGCACATCGGAAGCACTTGCCTGGTCTTCCCCCGGATGGGGCGCATCTACAACGCTTTCCGCGGAAACCTGTACACGGGAGAAACCCTCTATGCAGGCTACGATCCCGAGAACGAGGACTCCTATGCCACCTGCTTCGACGCGCGGGTCTATGCCGATTACAGGGAGAAAGGGGTCAACTGCGACGACATCCGCGAAACCCTGGGCCGGACGATGCACGACCGGGCCATCGGCGACGCGATGCGGGAGTTCCTGAGCAGGTTCGACGAGCGACAGGTGGTCGCCATCATGGGCGGCCACGCCCAACTGCGCACGGACCCGTCCTTCCGCCGCGTGGCCCTCATCGCAAAGGCGCTCACCGAGCGGGGCAAACTGATGGCTTCCGGCGGCGGCCCCGGCGCGATGGAGGCGACGCACCTCGGCGCCTGGATGGCGGGAAGGTCGATGGAAGAGTTCGACGACGCGATGGAAATCCTTTCCGTCGCACCTGCCTTCAAGGACGAGGGCTGGCTCCGCACGGCGTTCGAAGTCCGGAAGAAATATCCGCAGAACAAGTACCGCAGCCTGGGCATCCCGACCTGGTTCTACGGGCACGAGCCCGCCACCCCGTTCGCGACGCACATCGCCAAGTATTTCTTCAACAGCCTGCGGGAGGACGTCCTGCTGTCCATCGCCAAGGGCGGCATCATCTATTCCCCCGGCTCCGCCGGCACCATCCAGGAAATCTTCCAGGATGCCGCGCAGAACCACTACGAGACCTTCGGCGCTCCCAGCCCGATGGTTTTCCTGGACAAGGAGTTCTTCACGAAGGAAGTGCCCATCTATCCCCTGCTGGAAGACCTGATGAACCGCGGGAAGTACAGGAACCTGCTGATTTCGGTGACGGACGACGCCCAGGAGGCCATCGACACGCTCATGTCTTTCCGGCAGGAGCCTACAGAAGGATGTTGATGCCGAGTCCGATGAGGACGAGCCCGCCCACGATGCGGGCGGAATAGCCGAGTTTCCGGCCGATGAAACTGCCGGAGAGCATACCCACCACGACCGAAAGGGCCGTGAAGAAAAGGATGGACACCGCGATGGGCCAGATTTCAGGCCACGGAGCGGTGTCCATCGCCATGCTGAGGCCCACGACGGTCGCATCGATGGACGTGGCGACGCCACCGAGGATGATGCTCCTGAATCCGTCCAGGTTCAGGTGTTCGGACTTGCCGCGCACACCGTCGAGAAACATCGCACCGCCGACATACAGCAGGAGCAGGAAGCCGATGGCATGGGCCACCTTCTCGAAATGACCCACATATTCGGAGATCAGTTCCGTGGCGAAGGTGCCGAGCGCCCAGCCGGCAAGGAAAAGGCCGGTCTGGATGACGGCGAAGACCAGGGCGACGGTCCACACCTTCCGCCTCATTTCCTCCCGCGGCAGCAGGAAGGAAGAGCACAGCGAAACGGCGAAACAGTCGGCACAGAGGGAAATGCCCAGCAAGATGGCGCTGATCCAGAGACTCATGGCTTGAACTCCCGGCGATTGACGATGGACCGCCCCAGGGTGAGAGGGTCGGCATATTCAAGGTCGTCCCCGAAGCCGAGTCCGCGGGCCAGGGACGAGAAACGGACCCCCGTGTGGGCAATCTTTCGATAGATGTAGAACGCCGTGGACTCCCCTTCCACGTCACCGCTGAGGGCGAAGATGACCTCCGCGTGTTCGGGGTGCTCGAAAGCCTCCACGCGACGGACCAGGTCGCTGATGCTCAAGTCGGAAGGACCGATGCCGGCAATCGGGGAAATGATGCCGCCGAGGACGTGGTACACGCCGTGGTACTGGCCTGTATCCTCGATGCTCATCACGTCGCGGACGCTCTCCACCACGCAGATGGCGCTATGGTCGCGGGAGTGGTCGGCACAGAGGGAACAGACCTCGTCATCCGAGATCATCCGGCATTCCCGGCAATAGCGGACCTCGTCGCGGAGACGGTTGATCGCCTCGGTGAAATGGTGGACATTCTCCTGCGGCTGGTGAAGCAGATGCAGGGCCAGCCGGAGCGCGCTGCGGCGTCCGACACCGGGCAGGGTGCCGATGGCATCGACGGCATCGGACAGGAGGTCGGAAGGGTATTTCTCTTTATAGGCCATGGTATTCGACAAGCCCCTCCATCGGGGACGGGATGAAGCGGGAGAAGGTGAGCCCATACTCGGCGCCGAGTCGCTCCAGTTCCGTGCGGCAGGCACTCCCGAACCCGCCGACAACGCCGACGGGAAGCCGGTCATAGCGCATGAGCGTCCGCTCGAAAAGATCCCGGAAGTTCCTGTCGATCAGGGCATCCACATAGGCATTCCCCCGGTGTTCCAGGAGGAAGGGCGCCAGGCTGCCCAGATAGCGGGAAGGGGCGGGATTCTTATAGACGTTCCGCACGACGGAAGCATAGTCCGCCTCGTGGAAGGCGGAAAAAGCCTCTGCCAGGTCCTCGGGAACCAGGTCCTTCACCAGGTCCGCGAGGAACATGCGGCCCAGGGCCGCGGCACTGCCCTCGTCACCGATGATGAAGCCGCCGCCATGGATGTTGCGGACAATCTTCTCTCCGTCGTAGTGACAGGTATTGGAGCCCGTCCCCAGGATGGCGGCGATGCCACTCTCATGGCCGCAGGCCGCGCGGGCCGCGGCGAGAAGGTCGGACGCATATTCACAACGGACGCCGGGAAAACGCGTCTGGAAGATGCGGTCCAGTTCCGTCGGGAATTCCAGCAGGCCGGCGGCATAGAAATGGACCTCGTCCACGCGCGGGAACGCGGCGACGGCGTCTGCGAACACCGCGGCATTGGCCTCCGCCGAAATGGTGGAGAGGTTCATGCCCGGGGTCTGCAGCCGGTTGACCGGCTTTCCGGCATCGACCAGGCACCAGTCGGTCTTGGTGGCCCCGCTCTCGACAATCAGGATCATATTTCCACTCCTTTCTTTTTCCAATGGTAATAGCCGTATATCGCGGAGGCGATGTAGGCGACATACAGGAAGGCCATCCAGTACTGGCCGTTCACGAGGCACAGGGCGGTCGTGAGGGCGTCGGCAACCACCCAGAGCATCCACTGCTGGATATACGAGCGGGTGAGCCACCAGGTGGCGATGACACTGAGGACCGTCGCGGTGGCATCCAGTTCGGACACGCCGTCTCCGAGGGCACGGAACAGCCACATCAGCAGCAGCGAGCCGAAAACGAAGCCGACGGCGCTCCACAAAGCCGTTTTCTTCGGAAGGGGGCGCAGGTGGATCACATCCTCCCCGACCGCCGTACCGTCCTTGCGCCACTGCACGAGGCCGATGACGGACATCACGATATAATAGAGGTTCAGGCCCATCATCCCCCAACTCCGCTGCACGGCGAAACTGTAGGCGCAGGCTGCTCCGGTGAGGATGCCCACCACCCACATCGCGTTCTTCTGGAGGATTTCCAGCACGACATAGGCGACACCGGTCACCAGGGCGAAAATCTCGATGGTTTGTACGATATCCATCCGTCAGATCACCATTTCCCCTTGAAGAAGGTCGGCGTGACGTTCAGCATCAGCCAGCCCCATTGCAGGCGGTTGTTCTTGGAAGTCCGCTTGAGGATGGCCATGGTATCGGTGCCCTGCATGAACGAATAGCCGGCGCTGAGCGACACGGATGGAGCGATGCTCCAGGTCAACTCCAGTTCCACTTCGTGTCCCAGGGCCCTTTTGGCATCCTTGACCGGAGCCGCCGTGGCGAAATAATGGTAGGCTGCGTCCGCCGAGAAGGACTTGGCCGGAGTCCAGGTAACGCCGACATAGAGATTCTGGAGGCCGGGCGTGAAGCCGTTCACATACGTCGAGACATAGAAGAAGTCCATCGCCCCGTAGAACCTGTGGTTCGAGCCGTACAGGGAGTTGAATCCCCGGACAATCTCGTGACGCACCAGGCCGATGTGCCCCTCTCCCGGAATGGGGAAGTCCTCTTCGCCGCTCAGATAATCATAACCGACCCGCATCTGCCACTGCTCGGACGGGGTCACAAGGGCTTTAGCGCTGGCCATCCAGGCATTCAGGGGGATACCTCCGTATGCCTTTCCCCACTGATGGTAATAGGATGCCTCCATCCCGAAATACTTCGGTTTCCAGGACAGGAAGGTACCGGCAAGTTGCTGGAAACACGTCCCATAGACATCCTCTTCCCCGACATCCATGAATTCAAGGCCCATATTGACAAAGAGAAGGGAGGCGCCGATGTTGGTTTTCGGAATGTCGTAGTGATACCACACGGAAGCCAGGGACTTGTAGGGCTGGATTCCCCCGGAAAAACGGGTGCCGCCATTGTCGATGTTATCCACGTTCTGGTTATAGGCGCCGAACAGGTGGACTTTGTGCCCGGCCCGCTCGAATCCCAGTTTCAAGCCGTCGTGGGAATAGCCTGTCATGGACCAGTCGTCCGCGCCGAAGATACGCTGGTCGTCATACGAGAGACGCTGGCGGCCAATCTGGGCGAAGAAGCCCACCGGAAGTTGCGCCTTCACCCAGGCTTCGTTCATCGAAAGGCTGTTCCCTGCCGAACTCCCCCAGGTGTCGGCGTGCTGGGCTGTCAGCCGGGCCGACAGCCATTCGTGGGAATAGGAGGCTCCCAGCCGGGTCCTGCTCAGGACGAAGCGGGATTTGAGGGCCTCGGGATCCTCCTCGTCATCCTTCACCAGGATTCCTCCGTCACGGATTTCCCCGCGCGACAGGTAATCGGCCTCGACCGAGAACGTATGCTCCTGCGCCCGGACGCAGAACGGCAGGGCGGCGAGGGCGATCAGGAAAAGCCGTCTCATTCGAATTCGAAATAGGAGATGAATCCGGTGAGTTCCAGCACGTCGCGGATGACTTCGTTCACGTTCTTCAGAATCACCCGGTTTCCTTTTGCCTGGGTAGTCTTGAGCAGGTTCAGAAAGATGCGGATGCCGCTGGAGGCGATGTACTCCAGTCCGGCGCAGTCCAGGACGACATCTTTTCCGGTGCTTTCGAACAAAGGCTTGAGCGCCACTTCCGTCTCTGCGGCAGCGGCGGTATCCAGTTCGCCGGAGAGGACGGCGACCAGTCTTCCATCGGTTTCCAATACGGTTGTTTTCATAATGCTATGGTTATAAATAATTAATTCTGAATCAGCGGTTTTTATCCTTTTCCTCACGATAGCGGATGGCCAGCATCGTAATATCGTCACTCTGTCCGGCCGTTCCCACGAAGGTCCGTACGCTGTCCCCGACCGCATGGACCAGGGCATCCGGTTGCCGGGAACAGCCCGACAGGAACGCACGGAGCCGTTTCCTGCCATACTGCTGCCGGTTGATATCCATCGCTTCCGAGACGCCATCCGTGAACAGGAAGAGGACGGCACCGGGGGCGACGTCCGTTTCCTGTCCCCGGTACTCGAAATCGTTGAACGCACCCACGGGCACGTTCGCCAGGGCAGGCAGTTCCTCGACGGTATCCCGGATGAAAAGCGGATGTTCATGGCCGGCGTTGCAGTACCGCAAACGGCCTGAAGTCAAGTCCAGTACGCCCAGGAAGAGCGTCAGGAACACCCCGGACTCATTGTTCCGGCACGCTTCGCCGTTGAGTTTCCCGACAATACAGGCCGGATCCTCCTCCTGCTCGCAAAGTTGCCGCAGGAGGGAATGGGCGACGGCCATCACCATGGCGGCCGGAATACCTTTCCCACACACGTCTCCGATACAGAAGAACAGTTTTTCGTCCCGGACGAAATAGTCGAACAGGTCTCCGCCTACTTCCTTGGCAGGAGCCAGGAAACCTTGGACCGCCAGGTCCGCCCGGTCCAAAAGGGACTTGGGCAGCATTTCTTCCTGGATCCGCCGGGCAATCCGGAGTTCACTCTCGATACGCGCCTGTTTCACGTCCGACTCCCAGAGCCGCTTCCCGACCCGGGCGAACCGTTCGATGATGAAGATGACGAAAGCGAGCCCGGCGAGCGCCATCAGCAGGATCCGCCACATCATCGAACGCACCGGGGCCAGCACCTCATCCCGGTAAGACACCTCCGCGACGATCCAGCCCGGACTCCGCGGCAGGGCCCTGAAATCGAGATAGGCCCATTCCCGATTGACAGGGTCCCGGAATTCGATGCAGTTGACCCGATGACGTCCCCGGATGGTCCGGTCCACCGTCGGGTCCATCACCAGGTCCGCCACATAGGCCATGGTCTGCGGAGAAACCCGTTCCTCCCGGGGGCCGGCGACCAGCCGCCCGTTCCGGGTGAGCATGAAACCGAAACTGGAGGGATAGTACGGATGGACGTTCAGGGTGTCGCTGAGCCAGGTCAGGTCGATGTCCAGGCCGCAGATGGCCGCGAGGCGGCCGGACCGGTCCCAGATGGGATACGTATAGGTAGTGAGTTGCTGGACCGGGTCCGTGCCGTAGGCATACGGATCGCTCCAGAAATCCGTCTCTTCCCGGAGCGCCCGCTGGAAGTCGGGCCCCAGCGTATAGTCGTGGTCGGGACCGGCAATCTGATCCACCACGATCCGGCCCCCTTCCTTGTGGGCATAGGGCTCGAATAGCCGGCCTTTTTCCGGATAGTAGTCCGGCAGGACGGCGATACATGCGCCCGCGACGCTCGGATTGCTCCGGATCATCCGCCCGACCGCGCCGAACAGGGAATCCGGGTGGGCCAGGCTCTTCTGGACACTCCATTCATTCTCGCGCATCGACAGTTCCGCCTCCTCCAGGGTATTGAGGATGACATCGGACTCCATCGTCAGTTCCATCCGCGTAATCCGCTCTTCCTCCTTGATCAGCAGGTTCCGGGTATAGGTATACTGCAAGACGGCGACCAGTTCCAGCAAGAGGGCCGTCAGGAGGATGAGGACCAGGCGGGAACCTTTCCTCTCCTTGAAAAAAATGCGGATCCTGTCGATGAACGCGGCCATTCCGATCAGTCGTCAAAGAAACGGAAAGAGTCCAGGATGCGGAAGATCATGTCCACATACGCGCTGGAAGTCTCGTCCCAGCGGAAGCCCAGCCGGTGCAGCACCTGCATGGTGAAGACGCTCGAAGCCACGTTCTCCACCATCTGGACCTGGCCTTCCGCCTGCGTATAGGCGATGATGCTCGAAAGGATCCGGGCTTTCTCCGGATCGGCCTTGGCCTCGTCCATCCGGCGGACGAATGCTTCCACTTCCAGATAGTCCAGGGGGCTTCCGTCATCCTTGTGGAGCCGGGAAAGGATATCGTCCATCGGCAGCATGTGGTCATTCTGGACGTGGAAAACCACGTTCGCGGCGGGCGTTCCGGCCAGCAGGACGACGGCGCGGGCGGTCTCGTCGATCGGCGAGAACTCCATCCGTTCCTCCAGCAGCGGATACGGGCATCCGCCCAGCATGTGGTACGCCTTCAGGCGCCCCATCGAGGCGTTCGAGTTGAAGTTGATCTGGAACTCGCCGTCCGCGGCGCGCGGGGACAGGTTGCCTACCCGGATGATCTTGGCGTCCAGGCGGCCTTCCGCGACCTTCTCCAGGATGCACCGCTCGGCCAGGAACTTGGACACGACGTACTGGTTGTCCGTATTCTGGCCGAAGAACAGCATCTGCTCGTCCATGACCACCGGAACGGCCCCCTCGTTCATGCCGCCCACGCTGATGGTGGACACCTGGACCAGCCGGGCATTCGCAGCCATACAGAAACCGACGAGGTTCTGCACGCCGATATAATTGACTTTCAGGATATCGTCGCCGCGGGAGAAGTGCTTGACGTTGGCCGCGCAGTTCACCACCAGGTCGAACGGAGTGCCGGACACGAGCAAGGCGTCGAAAATGTCCGGTCCCGTGATGTCGCCCTCGATCATCCGGATCCTCCCGCCCAAGAGCGGGCGGTAGTTCTTCTCGAAATAGTACACCAGCATCTCCGACAAGCGGCGCTCCGCGGTGATGGAACCCTTGCCCCGGAGGAGGCACCAGATGACGGTGTCCTTCCCGGTCTGCTCGATCAGTTCACGCAGGACATGGATGCCCAGGAAACCGGTCGCACCCGTCAGCAGGATGTTCTTCCCCAGCCCGCGGCGTTCTCCGGTCTGGAAAGCCTCCAGGGTATTGCCGGCGAGCAGGTTTTCGATGGCGGAATAATCGTAGGCGGTGACATCGTCCTTGTTTCCCGCCGGCGCTTCGGCGCCTCCGGTCAGGAAGGCAGCCAGGGCACGGGCCGTAGGATTGTTGAACACATCACCGTAGGAGAACTTCAAGCCGCGCTTTTCGGCGCTCACCAGCACGCTCGTCACCATGAGCGAGGAGCCGCCCAGATCGAAGAAACTGTCGGTGGCGCCCACGCGTTCCATGCCCAGGATCTCGGCGAAGACTTCGCACAGGGCGGTCTCGGTCGGTCCCTCGGGCTGGACATAGTCTCCGCCCGAAGTCATCACGGGCGCAGGCAGGGCCTTGCGGTCCACTTTCTGGTTCACGTTCAGCGGAATCATCTCCAGTTTCGCGAAAGCGGCCGGGACCATGTACGGCGGTTTCCGCTCCAGGATGAAGGCGGACAGGGCCTTGGTGTCCAGGTCTCCCTCGCACACGACGTACGCGGCGATGAACTTGCCGCCGGAAGGATTGTCGAAAGGCTGGACCGTCACGTCCTTCACGCCCGGGAATTCCCGGATGACAGCCTCCACTTCCTTGGTCTCCACCCGGAAGCCCCGGATCTTGACCTGGCCGTCGTTGCGGCCCACGAATTCGATGTTGCCGTCCAGCCGGTACCGGACGATGTCGCCGGTCCGGTACACCCGGTCATAGGGATACTCCCGGGCGAACGGGTTGCTGATGAAGGTTTCCGCGGTCTTTTCCGGACGGTTCAGGTAGCCCCGGCTCACCTGCGGGCCGGAGATCCAGAGTTCGCCGACGGCACCGGCAGGGAGCCGGCGGCCGGCGGTATCCGTCACATACAGCCGCAGGTTGTCCAGCGGATGGCCGATGGGGATGTTGGGCTCCTTCTGCTGCACGTCGAAGATCGTGGAGAAGATGGTGCACTCCGTCGGGCCGTAACCGTTGTGGAAGGCATAGGAAGGCGGGTCCATCGACACCAGTTTCTCGCCGCCCACGGACAGATGCTTCAAGGAAGGATTCCCGGGATAGTTGGCGGCGAACATCACGCCCACCTGCGTGGTCATGAAACTGTGGGTGACGCCGTTCTCCGTGACGAAGCGGTCCAGTTCGGACATGTCGTGCCGGGTATCCTCCGGGATGATGTACACGGAGGCGCCCGTCGTCAGGGCGGGATACATGTCCATCATGCAGGCATCGAAGCCGTAACTGGCATAGGCCGCCACCCGGCTGTCCGGGGTGAGGCCGTAATAGTTCCGGTACCAGGCGCAGAAGTTCACCAGGTTGCGGTGCTCCAGCATGCAGCCCTTCGGAACGCCGGTGGAAC
>JAEEGH010019505.1_pt1 | contig 14214 bp, 8 predicted proteins | sample 9134181 | NCBI WGS metagenome assembly JAEEGH01 (sample SAMN16246544, study PRJNA631951) | gut metagenome | biome: gut microbiome; feature: rumen; material: DP-attached | host: Bos | place: Iran: Karaj | collected 2018-10 | reverse complement strand
CGCTGAGGAGCGTCGGGCATGAATGGATTGGGCAAACGCTTGTTGATGACAGCACCGATGAACTCATAAGGATTGAGCACGCCTGGGTCGGTCACAACTGGCATAGCCTCCATATAGCCAATCTTCTGGATGAAAGGACGCAGGTCGGGGTCAGCCATCTCGGCAGAGATTAAGGTGTAGCCCAACATCACGCCATAGATAGACATGGCGGTGTGGAGTGGGTTGAGACAGGTGGTGACCTTCATGGTCTCGACCTTATCGACAGTCTCGCGGGTGGTATAGAGCGTACCGCCCAGTTCGAGAGGTGGACGACCGTTGGTGTAGTTGTCCTCGATGACGAGATATTGCACCTCCTCGGCGTTGACGAATGGAGCGGTGAAGGTGTGCTTCTCGGTCTCCATGAAGTTGTTGTCTTCAAAGCCATCGGCCGCCAACATCTCCTGTACCTTGACGTGCGGACGAGGGGTAATCTTGTCGATCATCGACCAAGGGAAGGTGACCTTCTTCTCGTCCTTCACATAGGCCAGGAACTCCTTTTCGACCAATCCATCGGCCACCCACTTCTCGGCATAGGCAAAGACACCGGCCTTGACCTTGTCGCCGTTGTGCGAGCAGTTGTCCATCGATTGTACGGTTATGGCCAATGCACCAGCCTTGAAGCGCTCGTAGAGCAGTGCTGTGACCTTGCCCATGGCGAATTGCGGGTTGAGGCCGCGAGCGAGGTCGGCGTCGTTGAACGAGTAGCCCTTCTCGGTGATGGTGAAGGTGATCATTTGCAACGATGGGTTGCGGAAGATCTCGCAGAGGCGCGCCCAGTCGTCAGTGAACTGCTTGTCGGCCTTGAGGCTCTCGGTGACCGATGCGATGACCTTCTTCTCGATGGTGCCCGATGACTGGAGGCTGACGAGCAGCGAGAGGTTCTGGTACGGCCGATAAGCCTTGTCGATAATCTCGTAGTCGAAACTCTCGGCCACAATCACGCCACGGTCATACTTGCCCGTGTTGAGCGCGTCGTTGAGGATGGCGGCCGGGAAGGCACGGAAGATGTTTCCTGCGCCGAAGTGTACCCAAGTCGGGTTGTCGTGCGTTTTCTTCGCCACTGCGGCGATGTCGAATTTGGGCAGTTCGTAGCCCTTTGCTTCCCATTCGGACTTGTTGAAGCCTGGGGTTAAGATTTGAGTTAGTTTCATACGTATGTAAATTACGAATTACGAATTACAAATTGCTTTTTGACTGCGGATTGAACGGAAGAGACCAGATTTCAATTTATTGGCCGATGCCACAATCGTCCCTTTCACTTCCTTTTCACTCCTTTTTCACTTCCTTTCACAGCCCGTTTCAAAGACTCGGCAAGCTCATGCCGTAAATCTTCCTGTAAAGGTCGAGCGCGTAGATGTCGGTCATGCCCGAGATGTAGTCGAGCACCGCCATGATGCGTTCCTCGTAGGTTTCGGCCTGTACGTCGTATTGCGTCGGCACGCGGTCGAGCAGGAGTTTCGAGTAGGCCTTCTTCGGGCTGTTGGCCGCATCAATCAGTTTGTCGAGCAGCACCGAGATGATCTGGTGGCCGGCCAATTCGATTTCGACCACATCGTTCGCGTTGTAGATTTTCTGCATCGCCACCTCACTGCAATGGCGGTAGGCATCGCGCGGCGTCTGGCTGATGTGGTCGATGAGTGCGCCCTCGAATTCGCCGCGCAGGATGGCCTCCTCGTTTTGGCAGAAGACCTCGCCGCATTCATAGACCAGCGTTCCGATGACACGGCTGCGCAGGTAGGCCACTTTCTCGTTGTCGTCGTCCAGATGGCCAAGTCCGCGCACGATTTTTTCGCGTAGTTCGCCCTCGAAGAACGGCAGCAGCAGGTCGTACGTCTCCTGTTGCGTGAGGAGTTTCAGGTGGTGCGCATCCTCGATGTCCATGATCTGATAGCAGATGTCATCGGCCGCCTCCACCTGATAGACCAGCGGATGCCGGCAGTAGCGCTTCTTTTCATTGTCCAATGGCAACAGTCCGAGATGCTCCACCAGCTTGTGGAACGAATCCTCCTCGGCCGCAAAGAATCCGAACTTCGGTTTCCGCGTAGCTTCGAGCGACGAATACGGATATTTGATGATTGAGGCCAATGTCGTGTACGTCAGCGCAAAACCGCCCTCGCGGCGGCCCTTGAACTGATGGCTCAAGAGGCGGAAGGCATTGGCATTGCCGTCAAACCGCGTAATGTCGGCCCAGACCTGCGGCGAGACCCTGTCGCGGAAGCGCATCCCGCTGCCCTCGCTGAAATAGGAGATGATGGCCCTTTCACCGCTGTGTCCGAATGGTGGATTGCCCATGTCGTGCGCCAGACAGGCCGTCGCCACGATGTCGTCCAGACTTTGGAGCTTCTGCGTCCATGGTTCGCCGGCATATTTTTCAAGCAGGAAAGTGGCGGCATTATTGGCCAATGACCTTCCTACGCAGCTCACCTCCAGGCTGTGCGTCAGACGGTTGTGGACGAAGATGCTGCCCGGCAGTGGGAACACCTGCGTCTTGTTCTGCAGGCGTCGGAATGCAGGTGAAAAAATCAGTCGGTCGTAGTCGCGCTGGAACTCTGTGCGGGCATGTTGGCCGCTTTGCAGCTGTTCCTGGCCGAAACGCAGGGTGGACAGCAGCTGATCCCATTGCATCATGTTCATGTCGTTCATCGATGTGTTTTGTACTCGTTCAAGACGCGCAAAGATAGCATTTTTTGTCTTCCCAACCAAATAATTCGCGTGGAATATGGGCCGCTTGCCCCAGATGTTTCGATTTTTACCTTTTTTTGTTTCAATTTTCGTTTTGGCCGATGTGGGCTCCCCATCTCTCAACCCGTACAGCCGATGTCAAGGAAACGACGTTCCCAATGTCGCCCCGATTCTTTTATTCTGATGTTTATGTCCAATGTGCTTCAATAGCCGATTCCGCGGACTCAGTTGTCATTCTGAACGAACGCGAAAAATCTCTCCATCAATTAAAATCAATTTGAAATCAATTTTTTTGGAGGCCGATGACATACGGACAAAATAACTCTTGCAACCACATCCTAAAAATGCAGTTGCAAGATTTCTTTTATCATTTTCCACTCGACCTTGAATGAACTTTCTTCAAAATATCTATCAATTCTTTTTCTTCATCTAGTTTTGAATATACATGTTCAAGCCTTCCGACACATCCCTCAATATCGATGGAATCACTCATAGGACGAGACACTTCCGATAATACCCTTTTTTTTATTTCAGGATGCTCATGAAGTAATTCTACAAAATAACTTGAATTATCCAGTATCAAATTGAATATATGTGAATTGATGCCTGGATTTCTTGGTTCCTGCGTAATCATGTATATCAGCGAATCGAACCGAAGTGTATAATCTTCAAATTTTTCTTTCAGTTCCGCAGCATACCATTTGCCGATGTCTCGGCCTGCATCAACCAATATCCAACGAGTTCCGTCATACTCATATTCTTTGCAGAAAGGCTTACAATGAAGTATATTAGGATAATTGAATTCATTTCCATTATGCAAGTCCTTTTGCTTGAATAGATTGGCATAAATAGAATCCGGAACACCTCTGGTTGTCTGATAAATCACAACAATGTCTTTGTTTTCTTCGTAGAAGAAAACCGGAGTATCACCTAATGAACGATGTTTATTTTTATAATGCAATCCCCAAAGAGTCATCCGGCTCTTTGACTCCCATTGATACAAAACAATCACATAATTGAACTTATTCTTCAAAATTGAGTCAAGCACACATTCCGCAGAGTCAGAATAGTGTCTGCGAAGATTTTCCTGGGAATAGAAAATTCTGTAATCATACAGGATGCTGTCAATTTCTGAATCGAAATGGTCTCTCAATTTGATTGAGTTGCTTTGAGAACATCCTGTCATCAACAAAGCCAATAAACAAAATAGAAAATGTTTCATATTAAAATCCGAATTGATTAATATTTATAGTACCCTTATTGGATTTCTTATGGTCATACTGAATTACAACACCCTGGTTGGGATAATAGATATAATAATTGCAGTTTGAAATCGTGGCTTCTATTACATCTTGCCGTCCCGCCTCTGGAGTTTCATAGCAATTAAATAAGAAAGCAACAAAGGTAAAATCAAAACAAAAATGATTTTGATTTTATAAAAAACATTTTTAATTCCAAGGCTTTGTTCTTCAGATGACCAACACATTCTTTCTGACACGCCCAATTGTTCTCGCAATAAGTTAAATTGGTTCAACGATAATGGACCATACATGTCATTCGATTGTTTGTTGATAATCCAATATTCGATTGTATTAAAAAGGTGTCTGAATGAATAATCATAGTCATAATTAAATCCCAGATAGGCCAATGAATCGCTTTTAAGAGCAGATCTATAAAGAGAATCAAACTCATTTTTAGGTTTTCGCTGCAATAAGATATAATCATCATCGGCCACTATTTCTTCAATGTGCTCGCCAAGTATGACTTCTTTATCATGATAGGGAGAGATAATCATGGTATCTTTTCGACCTAAAGTGTCGTAAAGGTAGATATTTCTATTTTGATTGCGATTTTGAGAGTACTCATATACTAAATCGTCAACACCATAATCTTTATCGGAACTTATATAATATCCGTTGCCAAAATCTGTATAATATGGACTCCACCAATTTATAATGCAAACAAACAGAATGACATATCCGAATAATAGAGATGTGAAGAAAATTAGATATTTCATAATGTAATTCAAACAATTTTAATCCTTCGTCACGTTCTTTAATGACAACGCAGCGAAATCCTATCGGCCAAAAAAAAAGATTTCCATTGATTTTAATTAATGGAGAAATCCCGTTCAAGCCTTGTCCTTGGCAAAATGCTCGCAAAATTCCCGGATGCCGCATTCCCCGCACTTCGGGTTGCGCGCCGTGCAGACGTATCGGCCGTGCAGGATGAGCCAATGGTGCGCGCGGGGGATGAGTTCGGCTGGGATATTGGCCGTCAAGGTGCGTTCTGTGGCCAATGGATTGGGCGAGTTGTGGGTGAGGCCGATGCGGTTCGCCACGCGGAAAACGTGCGTATCGACAGCCATCGTGGGCTTGTTATAGACGATGGAGGAGATGACATTGGCCGTCTTCCGACCCACGCCGGGCAGGGAGAGCAGCGCGTCGTAGTCTTCGGGCACCTCGCCGCCGTAGTCGTTGACCAGCCGCTGCGCCATGCCGACCAGATGGGCGGCCTTGCTGTTGGGGTAGGAGACGCTGCGGATGTATTCGAAGACCTCGTCGGGGGTCTGTGCGGCCAATGCTTCAGCCGTCGGGAAGGCGCGGAAGAGGGCAGGCGTGACGAGGTTGACCCGCTTGTCGGTGCATTGGGCCGATAGGATGACGGCCACGAGCAGCTCGAACGGGTTGCTGTAGTCGAGTTCGCTGGCGGCGTTCGGATTGTGCTCCTGAAAGTAGGCGATGATGCCCGCGTAGCGTTGTCGTGTAGTCATTTCTTCTCGAGGTTTTAAGACTGTGATTTTTAATGTTTTGAAGTTTTTTGGACGACGTTTTGACCAGCAAGGCAACCTTAAAACCTCACCAGCGAAGCGACCTTATGACCTGATTTACCTTTCAATGGCAACGCGGCGCAGCCGTCCGTCAATGAACTCGAGCAGGCGGCGGTCGGCGTAGTGCCAGCGCTCGATCATGCCGCCCTTCGTGTTGAAGTGTTCGTAGCGTTGCGGTCGGCCCAGGGCGAGGCGCACCTCTTCGAGCGACATATCGATGCGCACCTGGTTGGCACGGATCAGGGCCCAGACCTCGGCTGTAATGTTCGGGTAACGGAGATAAGGGTCATTGGCCGAAAAATATTTCTGGATGGCGGCCGATGTCGCATTCTCGCGGCTCTCGGGGAGCGATGTCATGACCGATGCCGTCGTGCCGCCGCCCTGCGGATGGGTCAGCCAGACGTGCAGCGGGGCCAGTTCCGAGCCCACGGTGACCGAGTCGATGCGCACCTTGACGAACTTCTCCAGGCGCAGGGAACTGTCGGCCGTGAAGAGGCGGTCGTCGTTGATGAGCAGGTAGAATTCCCGTCCGCGCAGGCGTCGGTCGCATTCGCGTATCGGGTCGAGGGCGCACAGCGACGAGAGGGCAGGGCGGTAGGTCGTGTCGGTCATCTGCTTCATCAGACGGCCGGTCGCGTAGCGGTACATCCGGCCTTGCGGGCTGCGGAATTGGAGCATCATGCGTTGTTGGCCCATCCAGTCCTCCTCGCTCAAGATGCCGTCGAATGTCCAAATCGTGTTGCGGAAACAGGCGGTGTCATATTTCGCGTCGGGTATCTGCGGCTGGAGTGTGGCGTTGAGCGCGCTGTCCAGATAGAGAAACTCCGAGCCGCGCAGCCATTGGCAGGGTGCGGCCATCTGTACGCCCCGGAGGAGTGTCTCGATGTTGGGCGTGGCCGGTTCCGTTTTTTTCTTCTTGTTTCGGGCTGTGGCCAATGCCGGTATCATCGCGCACATCAGCACGAGTATCAGCACCTTGCTGCAGCGCATCAGCCGCGCGCCCAGCCCCGCCAGCGTCGTGCCGAACAGGTAGGTGACGCCTCCGTCGCGGATGCCGCTGCGTCGTCGGAGTGCATCGGCCGAAAGCGGAAAATTCCGTGTCGCGATGTTGGCCTGTGGGAGGGTCTTGGCCAATGTCTTGATGGTCTTGCTCGAAAAAATCATGGTCTCCTCAATTTTAAAGGTACGCCCGGGAAAGCCATCGGCAAATGCCCCGGACAGGTACAGGTGGCTGTTCATATCGGCCTTCCAGACGCCATATCGCTCGCACGGCAGCCGGAATGCGCCCGCCTTGAGCAGCGTCACGTCAGGTTCGTAGAGATAACGCGCCTCGGCCCCCTCGGGCAGCAGGTTGATGGCCGATGCCTCCTCGTCACTCCACTGGAAATCGAAGTGGATTACGTCGCCGGTGCGGAAGTCGGTGCAGTGGACGGTGGGAGTGAGGTTCTCATTGGCCAATGCCGCATCCATCACTACAAGCAGCTCCTTGCACTCGTTGCGTACGGCCACCACATGCACCTCGCCGACGCCGGGCAGCTGTTGCAGGACGCGGGCCACATCGGCCATGGGCGAAAGCTTGACAATCAGCCGCTTGCAGTGACGTAGGAGCTCCTCTCGGTGGATGACGACATTCGGCTCGCAGTCGGCCAGGTCATAGACGCGGCTGCCGTCGTGGGCGCGCCGAGCCGGGTCCAGATAGAGGGTATCGACATCGGGGATGGCCGATGCAAAGGCGTCGCCCTCGCGCACCTCGATGTTGTCGGCCCCCAGCGCTGCGAAGTTGTTGCGCGCCGCCTCACAGAGGTGTGCCTGCCGTTCGACATAGATGGCGTGGTCCAGTCCCCGGCTCATGTAGTAGCAATCGACGCCCATGCCGCCGGTGAGGTCGGCCAATGTCCCGCCTACGACGAGCTGACGCTTGTAGCGGGCCGTCTGCTCCGAGCTGCACTGTTCGGCCGGGATGCGTCCGCCCATGATGAGTGCGTCATTGGCAAACCACTCGGGCAGCTTGTTGCGCAGCTGGCGGCGGGCCTCGATCTGCTCGACTGCCCATCGCATGTCAATGCCCGGATAACGGGCGGCCGAGAGCAGCAGCCGTGTCGTGTCACTGGCCGCATGTTGGGTTAAAAAAGCGCGAATTTCGGGGGACAATTGCATCGTTCTTCAGAAAAAATCGCACAAAAATAGCGTTTTTTCTCAGAAACAAAGCCATCATTCGGAAAAAAAGACTATTTTCGCACCGCGAAACCGCGAAATTCATCGTAAAACCAGCCAAAAGTGCGCTAAAATGATTGAATATTGGAAATGCTCGACAGGCTTCAAGCAGTTGCAGGAATGGGAAAGCGACTGCTGGGTTCAGGTGACCAACCCCACTCAGGAGGAGTTGGACAGTCTGGAGCGTCAGTTCAATGCGCCGATGGACTTCATCCAGGACGTCGAGGATAACGAAGAGCGGCCTCGTACCGAGAGTGAAGGTGGCTGGCTCATGACCTTGATCCGTGTGCCGAACAAGGAGGTCGATGAAGACGGCGTCTCCATCTACAGCACCATCCCTTTGGCCATACTCGTCCACGGCGACGTCTTCATCTCCGTGTGCCACTTCCGCAACGAGATGGTGGGCGACTTCATCCGCTGGACCAACCGCAAGATGATTGAAGACCGCAGCCGCTACGACCTGCTGCTGTCGCTGTTCCTTTCCAGCTCGGTGTGGTACCTGAAGTACCTCAAGCAGATGAACATCATGATGAAGGCGGCCGAGGAGGCCCTTGAGGAGTCGATGGACAACAACCGCCTGCAACAGATGATGCGTATCGAGAAGTTCCTCGTCTATTTCATCACCTCCATACGTGGCAACGAGGTTGTACTGGTGCGCTTGAAGAAGCACCTGCGCCACCTTTCCTACGACGAGGACCTCCTGGACGACGTCGAGGTCGAGCTCCAGCAGGCCTACGCAACCGCCAATATATATAGTGAGGTGTTGGAGCGTCAGCGCAGTTCCTATTCCAGCATCATCAGCAACAACCTGAACGCCATCATGAAGCGGCTCACGACCATCACCATCATCCTGATGATCCCTGCCGCTATTTCAGGCTTCTTCGGCATGAACGTGCCCAACGGTATGGAGAACTGGACACCGGCATTCCCCCTCATCTGTGTCGTCACGACACTGCTCATCCTCATCTGTTGCCTGATTTTCAAGAAGAAAGACCTGTTCTGATACGACAGGTCTTTTCTCATATACATCTCTCGGCCATGTGGAATTTTTATGGCCAATGTCCCGATTCTGTCCCATCGGACGATATCTGTGGCCGATGCCACCCTGTTGCGCAACCGGTCCCGGAATCGGCGAAAACCATTGGCCAATGATAAAAACGCAGAAATACACGACAAAAAATCATTCTAAAAGTGCCAAATTGAGACTTGTTTTGTGCAAAAACGCGTGCAAAAGAAATTTTTTTGCACAAAAACAACAAATTTTCATTGGCCAATGCTCCAAGTATCTATTTTTTGTGTATATTTGCGCGTAGAAAATATTTAGTAGTTCAAACAAAGGTAATCTTCACACTATGATTAACTGTACAGCCACCCGTATTAGCGACATGATCAGACGCACAGTGATGTCCGCGCTGCTCATTGCCGGCTCCATTACTTTCCAATTAGCATCAGCAGAAACAGCGATTTGGGACGGCTCGATGGTTCGTCCTACTCAGGGATCGGGTACCGAAAAGGATCCGTTCCTCATCAACACGGCCGAGGAAATGGCCTACTTGATCCGAAACTTCGATAACAATGACGGCTACCTATCCAAGAGATACTTCCGCCTGACGCGTGACCTTGACATGCGAAGCACGCAGTGGACCTTCGGTTCGGCCATGTCCGACAACAAGAGCTTCCGTGCACACTTCGACGGCGCGGGTCACAAGATTTCGAACATCGAGGTATCGCTCCAGGACTCCCAGGGCGAGTGCCACTACGGCCTCTTCCCTCAGTTGGGCGGCGACCGCGACTTCGAGTCGGTCATCGAGAATCTTGAGATTGAAAATATCCACTTCGTGCGCAGTACGGGTGACCCGACGGGTACCTACAACTTCCGTATCGGCGGCCTCGTCGGCAAGATGTATTCCAATTCGCGCGTGTCCAACTGCCTGGTGCGCGGTTTTGAGGTGTCAGACTATGGCATTCAGATTAACCTCCACAGCGCATCGAAGATTTCTGCCTGCCCGCTTGTCGGCGAAATCATGAACTACTTCGGCGACAGCCGCGAGTTCGACGAGCCTTCGCGTGTATTGATTGAACACAGTTACGGTCGCGGTAAGGCCGATTTGAGCCACTTCCATGGCCGTCCCGACCAGTTCTATACGGCCGAGGTCCAGGGCAAGATCCAGAAGGAGGGCTACACCCACAACAACTACACTTGGCACGCCATCGGCGAGGACCGTTCATTCTCGATGATGAATGTCAATGTGATTTCCTCCGTTGACCAGCAGTTCCAGTACGAAGGCCAGTTCGAGCGCAACCGCACGCGTACTTACTCTTACATGTGGCTGTTGGACGGCGAGCGCTTGGGCAACAGCCGTACCGCCACCGTTACGGTCGAGCCGAAACCTTACACGCAGCGCCTCAGCCTCACGGTCTATGACAACGGCAAGGAGGCCGGTAGTGGTGCTGTCCTGATTGAACCGGACCAGTTCAGCCTCAAGGTCGAGGCAACGGGCAAGTCCAAGAAGCCGACCTTCACGGGCAAGTTGATATCGGCCAACAACATCGCCTTCGACGAGAACGAATTTGATTTCGAGTGGCGCGACCTGACCGATCACGAGCGAATTGTGTCCAATGCCCCGACATTGGCCACAACCCTCCACGACCATACGTACCTGCTATTGGCCACCCACAAGAAGAATCGTTCGGCCCGATTCTCCATCATCAAGTCGCTGTGCCGGCCTATCTACGTCTGCAACCGTGGCATCTCGACACTTGATGCGCCTCAGTTCACGACCGACAGCAAGACCTACAAGGTGGGCGATGACAGGAACGACGGACTCACTCCCGAAACGGCTGTCAAGACCCTGAAGCGTGCCTATCAACTCCTGGCTCCGGCCGATAAGGGCGGTACTGTGGGCAAGAATGTCATCGTCATCATGGGCGAGTACGGCGGCTACGACTTCACGGAATATATGGATAGCCGATGCACCACGAAGAATCCGAACTACTTCCCGAAAGACCGTCCGGCTCTCATCACGGGCCGATACGATAATTTCTGTAATGGCCGATTGCTTTTCGCCGGTCTGAGCATCCGTTTTGATGCCGACACGCGATTTGACGAAATCAACCTGAGCGGTTCTTCATTCGAGGTGAGCGACATCCCGAACCAGACCAAGGTCTTCGCTTGGGGTCACAACCTGACGATGGGCTACGGCATCTTCATCAGCGGTTACAAGATCATGGACTACACGCTGGGCCTTGAGGAGGGCGTCCTTGCCCCAGCCATCACGCTCTACGGCGGTGTCCTAAACAACAATGATCCCGACTACGTCCATAAGGAGAATGTCCTGACCGTACACTCTGGAACCTACGGCCGTATCATCGCGGGCGATGGTTATACACTCCAGATGGAGCGCACGGGTAACATCTCCGGCACGCCACAGCATCCGGTACGTACGCGTGTCATTTGTGATGCGTCGAACCACTACAATCCGTTCCACACGCAGTACGATGTGGCACTTGTGATTGGTGGTCAGGCCGATGGTACTATCTTCGCCGATACGCAGATTGAGGTGAAGGGCAACAGTAAGATTGGCCGTATCGTGGGCGGAAATGTTGCTTTCGGCCGTCTCGTACCGGGCCGTCCTGCCGACAGTTTCTTCGGCCGCACCAATGTCACCGTCAAGGATGGCCGTGTGACTGAGATCTACGGAACGAACCTTGGCCGATATGGTCATATCCTTTATGCGACCGAGACGGAACACGATTCTTGCGTCACCTATTTCTACGGCAAGTCCTATCTGAATCTCATCGGTGGTACGGTTACCAATACCGTCTATGGCGGTGGTGCTGCCTGTGTGACCGGTTTCGACTATGATGGCAAACATCACACTGAAGACCCGCATGTTCCGTACGTAAAGGATGGCAAGGTCGTCTTCGGTACCTATCAGGAGGCCGTTGGCAAGATGCCGGTTGTCCAATTGGGCGGCGGCGAGACGCTTGACCTGAGCAAGACCGAACTGAATATCAATATCGGCGGAACGGCCCATCTGATGGGCTCGCTTTATGGCGGCAGTGTTTCCTACAGTTCTTTGTTGCCGACACATCAGGCTGGTGCCCAGTCGGGTTGTATCTTCGCCAATACGCGCGTCAATATGACGGGTGGCGTGGTCGATGGTTACATCTTCGGCGGATGTCGTAGTAACCTTGCCTATTTTGACAACAGTGATCACAGCAACTATCCATTGGTCAAGGGCGTACAGACCGACAAGATGTTCTTCATCGGTATGGCTGTCATGTACGGCAACGCCTTCGTCACTTTGAATGGCGGCGAAGTGAGAGGTGTCATCTATGGCGGCGGCGAGGGTCCATACTATCGTCGTATCTCCGAGGATGACCACACGAATGCCGTGGCTCTGTTGGGTTCCATCTATGGCAATACGCAGGTCAATATCGGTGGCACAGCCGTTGCCCACGACTACGTCTTCGGTGGTGGCAACTACGCCCACATCTATCGTACGGGCAATGAGGCCAATCCCGATGCTGCCGGCAACGTGACCGTCAATATTTCCGGTGGTACGCTGGAGGGCGCTGTCTTCGGCGGCGGTAACGGTAACCTCGATGTCGAGTATGCCAAGTCCATCTATCCGAAGGTCGCTGGCGATGTACGTATCACCGTAACGGGTGGTCGGTTTGCCTACTGTACGCGTCCGGCGCGCTATACATCGGTTCATCGTCGCTTCTACGGCATCGCAGCCGGTGGTATGAAGACGAGCGTTGTGCGTGGTAATACCTATCTGCGTATGGAGGCCAATCCGGTTGATGACGAGTTCCGTTTCGACGAGCGAATCAATATGGAGGATGACGTCTTCTTCTGCGCGGGCGGTTTCGAGCGCGATGCGACGGTTGTCGGCCGAGCAAACCTCATTGTCAACTCCAAGAATGCTCCGAAGCTTGACCGTGTTTATGCCGGCGGTATCTATGGACCTGTAGGCAGCACCGACACGCAGGTTTTGAGCGGAAGCGCTGAGCGCATCTATGCCGCAGGCCGTTACGGAACCATCAACTCCGACAAGGTCAGCATCTCCGTTGGCACAGATAACGATGACTACGGTCTGAACTACACCATCAACATCGACAACCTCTTCGGTGGTCATGATCTGAGCAAGACCCACATCAAGTTGCGTGGCGGCAACGTCCTGAACGTCTTGCGTGCGGAATAAGTTCATTGGCCAATGTCCATCGGCCGAAAATGCAGACACCTCGAATCAACAATTGGTTCGAGGTGTTTTTTTGTTTGCCTGGATTGTGGCCAATGGCGTTGCTTTCCGTAATTTTTCAGCCCATAATGTCATTGGCCAATGCCTTTTTGTTACTCAATTTGTTAATGTGTGTTAAAATTTCGGCGAAAATCCACTTTTTCCATCGAAAAGTTTGGTCATATTCTCGAAATGCTCTACTTTTGCAGTGTATTAAGTAACTAATACACCAAGACGATAGAGCAATCAACAACAGTTCTTTCGGCAAACCTGACACACACATATATAAATATAAAGACTATGAAACTGATTAGCATTGAAAACATTCCAGGAAAGGAATTCGAGGTCCTCGGACTTGTGAAGGGAACCATCGTTCAGTCGAAGCACATTGGCCGCGACTTTATGGCCGGGCTCAAAACGATTGTGGGCGGCGAAATCAGGTCGTACACAGAAATGTTGGCCGAGGCGCGGGATATCGCTACGCGGCGCATGATTGCCGAGGCGGAGTCGCTGGGGGCCGATGCCATTGTAGGTGTCCGCTTCAGTTCATCGGCCGTAATGCAGAACGCCGCAGAGGTCATCGCTTTCGGTACGGCTGTAAGGTTCAAATGAGAATCCCTGAAAAATAACTCAATATAAACTTATCTTTTAACAAACACTATGATTAAGACAAACAACCTGACCTACGCCTACGTCAAGGGGCATACGGTATTGGACAGAATCAGTCTTGACATGCCGGCTGGCCATGTGTACGGCCTTTTGGGGCGGAACGGCATTGGCAAATCGACCTTGTTGAAGCTCCTGAGCGGTGCCCTGTTGGGCGAGGGCGAGTATCTTGTGGGCGACCGTGACCCTCGCCGTCGGGAGGTGGACTTCCAGCAGAGCGTCCGTCTTGTGCCCGAAAATGAGGCACTCTATGACATCGACATCCGCGACTATGCCAAGATTACGCGGCCGCTCTACCCGACGTTTTCGGACGAGATGCTGAAAATGGCATTGGCCGAGTTCCAAGTCCCGCAGGATGTGAAGCTGACCGAGATGTCGTTGGGGCAGCAGAAGAAGGCCCTCGTGTCGCTCTCATTGGCCTGCAACACGCCCTACATCTTCATGGACGAGCCGACCAACGGTATGGACATCCCGTCGAAGAGCATCTTCCGCAAGCTCGTGGCTGGTATGATTGACGAAGAGCGCACTATCGTCATC
>JAEEGH010019504.1_pt1 | contig 14214 bp, 10 predicted proteins | sample 9134181 | NCBI WGS metagenome assembly JAEEGH01 (sample SAMN16246544, study PRJNA631951) | gut metagenome | biome: gut microbiome; feature: rumen; material: DP-attached | host: Bos | place: Iran: Karaj | collected 2018-10 | reverse complement strand
ACCCTCTGCAGTAGCCTCAGCGATAGCCTCGCCGATAGCGCGTGAACCAGCGCAGAAGTTGTCGAACTCGAATACACCTGCAGGACCGTTCCAAAGGATTGTCTTACAACCCTTGATAGCCTCTGCGAAGTTCTTCTGAGCCTCTGGACCAGCATCAAGACCTTCCCAACCAGCAGGAATCTCATTTGAAGGATAGTTCTCGATCTTTGCACCAGCCTTAACGCTCATTGAACCGAAGTCGAAGCCGTTTGTACATGTTGCGTCTGGAGCCATAACGAGCTCTACGCCATTCTCCTTAGCGAGCTTCTCAACGTTGAGAGCTACGTCAAGCTTATCAAGCTCTACGATAGAATCACCAATCTCACCATTGTGAGCCTTAGCGAATGTATATGTCATACCACCACAGAGGATGAGCTTATCAACCTTACCGAGAAGATTCTCGATGATACCGATCTTAGAAGAAACCTTTGAACCACCCATGATAGCGATGAATGGGCGCTCGATGTTGTTAAGAACGTTATCAACAGCCTTAACCTCCTTCTCCATGAGGAGACCGAGCATCTTGTTGTTTGCATCGAAGTAATCAGCGATAACAGCAGTAGAAGCATGCTTACGGTGAGCTGTACCGAATGCATCCATTACATAGCAGTCAGCATATGAAGCCAAAGTCTTAGCAAACTCTTTCTGGCTTGCCTTCATGGCCTTCTTGGCATCATCGTATGCAGGATCTGTCTTCTCGATACCTACAGGCTTGCCTTCCTCTTCAGGATAGAAGCGCAGGTTTTCCAGCAACAGCACCTCACCTGGTTTCAGAGCGTCAGCAGCTTCCTTAGCCTTAGCGCAGTCAGGAGCAAACTTCACAGGAGTACCCAGAGCAGCAGCTACATTGTCAACTATCTGGCCCAGAGAGAACTTAGGGTTCACCTTACCTTTAGGTTTGCCCATGTGAGACATGATGATAAGAGCACCACCATCAGCTAAAATCTTCTTCAGAGTAGGGAGAGCACCACGGATACGGGTGTCGTCAGTCACTTTGCCATTCTCGTCCAATGGCACATTGAAGTCCACGCGAACAATTGCCTTCTTGCCAGCAAAATTGAATTGATCAATAGTCATAGTTTGATAATTTAAATGTTATACATTATTTATATATTTACAATAATCGCGTAATCCGCACTTGTCACATTTAGGTTTCCTAGCCATGCAGATATATCTGCCATGCAAGATAAGCCAATGGTGTGCGGTAGGTATGTCCGCCTTTGGGATATACTTGGTCAGTTCCTTTTCAACACTGTAAGGGGTGGTACATCGCTCATCTACCAGTCCGATGCGATGGCTTACACGGAACACATGCGTATCCACAGCCATCGTTGGCTTATTGAAAATCACGGCTTGCACCACATTGGCCGTCTTACGTCCCACACCTGGAAGTTTGACTAAATCGTCCAGATTATCGGGTACTTCACCACCAAAGTCCTTCATCAACATCTGCGCCATGCCTACCAAGTGCTTGGCCTTGCTGTTAGGATAAGAAACCGACTTCACATATTCATAGACCACTTCAGGGGTTGAGGCAGCCATTACTTCAGGAGTGGGGAAGGCTTTAAACAAAGCTGGTGAAATCATATTCACCCGTTTGTCAGTACATTGGGCACTCAGTATCACGGCCATCAGCAGTTGGAACGGATTTTCGTACTTCAGTTCTGTTTCTGCTACTGGCACATTGGCTCTGAACCATTCCAGCACTCCCTTGTATCGTTCAGTTTTCCTCATTAATTTTAGTAAGCTGCTTCAAACTCTTTCAGGAAACGTACATCGTTTTCTGAGAACATGCGCAGATCACTAACCTGATACTTCAGATTTGTGATACGCTCTATGCCTAAGCCGAAAGCGTAGCCTGTATAAACCTTGCTGTCGATGCCACAAGCTTCCAAAACATTAGGATGAACCATACCACATCCCAAAATCTCTACCCATCCGGTTTGTTTACAGAAAGAACATCCCACACCACCGCAGATGTTGCAACTGATGTCCATCTCTGCACTTGGTTCTGTGAATGGGAAGTAACTTGGACGCAGGCGAATCTTCGTCTCAGGACCAAACATCTCGCGGGCGAAAGTCAGCAAAACCTGCTTTAAATCGGTGAAGCTCACGCCTTTGTCGATATAAAGTCCCTCTACCTGATGGAAGAAGCAATGCGCACGTGCGCTGATGGCTTCATTGCGATAAACACGTCCAGGACAAATCACGCGGATAGGAGGTTGTGTCTTTTCCATCACACGGGCCTGAACGCTACTGGTATGTGTACGCAGGATGATGTTCTTTGTTACGTCATCCTCGTTGTTTTCAATGAAGAAAGTATCTTGCATGTCGCGTGCTGGATGGTCGGCTGCAAAGTTCATCTTGGTGAACACATGCAGGTCGTCCTCCACTTCAGGACCGTCTGCCAAAGTGAAGCCCATGCGTCCGAAGATATCGATGATTTCATTCTTTACTAAGGTGATGGGGTGCCGAGTACCCAACTTTATGGGATAAGCCGTACGTGTGAGGTCGGCATCCATCTTGCTTTCGCTGATGGCTTCAAACTGCTCTTTCAACGCAGCTATGCGGTCTTGTGTCTGCTTTTTCAGTTCGTTGAGTTTCATACCCACTTCACGTTTCTGTTCAGCAGCTACATCACGGAAATCGTTCATCAAGTCATTGATGATACCCTTCTTGCTCAGATATTTCAGACGCAGTGCTTCCAATTCCTCAGCATTGGCAGCATGCAAATTTTGTACTTCTTTCAGAAGTTCGTTGATTTTGTCAGTCAGCATATCGTTTGTTAGTTATTTCTACTTTCAAACTGCAAAGATACTGCAAATCGATAGCAAAACAAAATAAGCTAGCTTATTTTTTTGCAGAGATGTATTCTTACAGACGTATAGAGTAAAGCTAATTCTCCAAAATTTGGCTTTTTACTTAGATTATGTTATCTTCGCACTCAAAATAAGAAGTATATGCTGCAACCGGTCAAAGAGAAGATAATTCTTGGCATAGATCCTGGTACCACCATCATGGGATATGGCGTGCTGCGGATAGTGGGCACCAAACCCGAACTGGTGGCTATGGGGATTATAGACCTTCGAAAGTTTGACAATCACTACCTGAAGTTGCGACATATTCAGGAACGGGTACTGAGCATCATAGAGAGCTATCTGCCCGATGAACTGGCCATTGAGGCGCCGTTCTTTGGAAAGAACGTGCAGAGTATGCTGAAACTTGGACGAGCGCAAGGGGTGGCGATGGCGGCTGCATTGAGCCGAGACATCCCTATTACTGAGTATGCGCCCTTGAAGATTAAGATGGCCATAACGGGTAATGGTGAGGCTTCGAAGGAGCAAGTAGCTGGTATGCTGCAGCGCTTGTTGCACTTTGACAAAGCTGAACTTCCTACATTCTTGGATGCAACAGATGCCTTGGGGGCGGCTTATTGCCATTATCTGCAAATGGGGAGTCCGAAAGTGGAGAAAAGCTATAAGAACTGGAAGGACTTCGTACAGAAGAATCCAAAGAAGGTCACTGGAATCTAAGGTATAGAGTTTAAAGAGAATAATATGATAAAGAAATTGGTAATTATGGGATTGACACTAGCAGCTTTGACAAGTTGCAAGCCTAAAGTGGGGGAGTATGCGTCGATGGATGAGTACCCTGTGCGTACAGATGAGCTGTTGGAAATGAACTATTCTCCTAGAGAAACGACCTTTACATTATGGGCACCTGCTGCAGAAGAGGTGCGTGTACTGGTTTATGAAATGGGCGAAGGCGGACATCCCATTGAAACTTATACCCTAGCACGTGCAGAGGAGGGAACATGGCAGACAAAAGTTGACAAAGATCTCAAGGGATTGTTCTATGTGTTCAATGTGAAGCAAGAGGGCCATTGGCTAGGTGATACACCTGGCATCAATGCGCATGCTGTGGGAGTGAACGGACAACGAGGTGCCATTATCGACATGAGAGATACAGATCCTGCAGGATGGAGTCAAGACCGGGCACCTCAATTGGAAAGTGTTTCTGAGGCAGTGATTTATGAGATGCATCATCGCGATTTTTCCGCACATGAATCCTCTGGTATCACACATAAGGGCAAATATTTGGCACTGACAGAAGAAGGAACCCGCTCACCTGAAGGAATTCCGACTGGTATTGACCATTTGAAAGAGTTAGGCATCACACATGTACACTTATTGCCAAGTTATGACTATGCTTCTGTAGATGAACATAAGTTGGAAGAAGGAAAGTACAATTGGGGTTATGATCCTCTGAACTATAATGTACCCGATGGTTCATATTCTACTGATCCCTATGACCCAGAAGTACGCATTCGCGAATTTAAGCAGATGGTACAGTCATTGCATAAGGCTGGCATTCGTGTGGTACTCGATGTGGTGTTCAACCATACCTTCAATACAGAGGGAAGTAACTTTGAACGTACCGTTCCTGGTTATTTCTATCGCATGATGGAGAATGGCGAGTTTGCAAATGCATCGGGATGTGGTAATGAAACTGCCAGTGAACGTCCTATGATGCGACGTTATATGATTGAGAGTGTACGTTACTGGATGCGTGAATACCATATCGATGGTTTCCGTTTCGACTTGATGGGTATTCACGACATAGAAACCATGAATGCTATTCGTGAAGCTGCCAGACAGATAGATCCACAAGTACTGATTTATGGTGAAGGATGGGCTGCTGCTACTCCTCAGTTGCCAGAGGAACAGTTGGCCATGAAAGCCAATATCAGCCAATTGCCAGGCATCGCTGCTTTCAGTGACGAGATGCGTGATGGACTTCGTGGTCCTTGGAACAATGATTCCATCGGAGCTTTCCTTGCAGGAATCACAGGAAATGAAGAGAGCATCAAGTTCGGATTGGTGGGTGCCATCGAGCATCCTGCCATTGACTATACGAAAGTGAATTATAGCACTGCTTCATGGGCAATGCAACCTTCGCAGATGATCAGTTATGTGTCTTGTCATGATGATATGTGTTTGGTAGATAGATTACGGACAAGCATCTCAGGCATACGGCCCGATGAACTTTCTAGGCTTGATAAGTTGGCACAGACAGCCGTACTGACTTCACAAGGCATCCCTTTCATTTTCGCAGGAGAAGAGGTGATGAGAGATAAGAAGGGGGTTCATAACAGCTTCGAGAGTCCAGACTCCATCAATACCATCGACTGGCATCGTTTGGCAATCAATTACGATGTATTTAATTACTACAAGAATTTGATAGCCTTACGAAAGCATCATGTCGCTTTCCACATGGGTGATGCAGAACGCGTGCGCAGTGGTGTTAGTTTCCTTCCTGTAGAGCAGGAGGAAGTCATAGCTTATCGTCTGCAGGATACTCGTGATGAGTGGAAAGACATCATTGTAGTGCTAAATGCTCGTAAGGACTTTGCCAAAGTGGAAGTACCCGGCGGTCGCTATGTCATCGTTTGTCGAGATGGTACTATCAATGAACAAGGGTTAGGCATTACTTATGGGCCTGTAACAATGGTACCTCCACAAAGTGCGCTGATTATGTACTTAAGTGAAACATAATGGAGCAATACACCATACAAATCAAAAAGGGAGTGGCCCGTATGCCAGAAGTTAGACTGGCGGAACCTGTCGATCTGGAATTGCTCCCGAAGGAGCATGTAGCCATCATTGGCCCCAATGCTTCTGGAAAGAGTTTGTTGGTAGATATACTGACGGGTAAGATTGCCATACAACCTACGGGTTTCATTGCCTACGATTTTCGTCCGTCTCCAATACCTGAGGTGTATAAGAACATCAAGTACATTACCTTCCGCGATACGTATGGTAGTACTGATACCAACTACTATTACCAAATGCGCTGGAACACTACCGATCTTGAAGAGGTGCCTGTAGTACGAGAATTGTTGGGTGATTATGAAGAGTCACCTTTGCAGCGTCAACTCTTCGACCTCTTTCATATAGAGCCAGTGTTGGATAAGCCTATCATTACTCTTTCGAGTGGGGAGATGCGAAAATTTCAGTTGACGAAGATTCTGCTTACTCATCCACGCATTGTCATTATGGATAATCCGTTTATTGGTTTGGATGCTGAGACGCGTGTGCAATTAGATGACTTGCTTACCCAATTGTCTCAGATGGAAGGGTTGCAGATCATTTTGGTATTGTCAATGCTCGACTTTGTGCCTGAGTTTATCACCCATGTCCTACCTATGGAGGATATGAAACTGTTTCCTAAAATCACTCGTGAACAATACTTATTGCAGTTTGCAAATAAAGATTTGCTTCATCGAGAGAAAGAAGAGGAAGTTTTCAAGGTATTACAGAAAAGGATTGAGGATCTTCCATATTCTGATGAAACACTATTCAATGCTCAGTGCTCAAAATTCAATGTTGACGAAATCGTTCGCTTGAATAAAGTGAGCATTCGTTATGAAGAACGCACCATCTTGAAGGAACTGAATTGGATTGTGCGACGTGGAGAAAAATGGGCCCTTAGTGGTGCTAATGGTTCTGGAAAGAGTACGTTGCTAAGTTTGGTATGTGCTGACAATCCGCAGTCATACGCTTGTGACATTTCACTCTTCGGACGTAAGCGAGGGACAGGTGAGAGCATATGGGATATAAAGAAACATATTGGTTATGTGAGTCCTGAGATGCATCGCAGTTACATGAAAAATCTTCCAGCAATGGAAATTGTGGCCAGCGGATTACACGACACGATAGGTCTTTATGTAAAGCCACGCCCAGAACAATTTGCCATCTGCCAATGGTGGATGGATATCTTTGGAGTAGGACATCTAACTAATCGTCCGTTCTTGCGCTTGTCCAGTGGGGAACAACGATTGGTTTTACTTGCTCGAGCCTTTGTGAAAGATCCAGAATTATTGATTCTTGACGAACCACTTCATGGATTGGATACATACAATCGAAGGCGAGTGAAACGTATTATCGAAGCTTTCTGTCATCGAAAGGATAAAACCATGATTATGGTTACCCATTATGCAGAGGAATTACCTTCTACCATCACTCACCATTTGGTGCTAAAAAAGATTTAATACATAATAATAGTGGATAGAATTAAACGACTCATATTGACTTTCATGCTTTGGGTATTGGTTTTTGCTTTACAGAAGCCTGTGTTCATGGCGTATTATCATAAACTCTATTCTGAAGTATCTATATCCGATTGGTTGAGTGTCATTTGGCATGGATTATCTCTCGACCTCTCAATGGCTGGCTACCTCAGTGCTATTCCTGCCTTGTTGCTAATCATTTCTGTGTGGGTAACTGCCTCATGGCTGAGAAAAAGTGCAAGGCTTTATTTCATTATTATGGCTCTGTTGGTGGCCATTATCTTTGTGGTGGATTTAGGACTCTATGATTTCTGGGGGTTCCGACTGGATGCTACCCCTGTATTCTATTTCTTAACTTCTCCTGCTGATTCATTAGCCAGTGTGGGCTGGCTTTTTAAGTTGGTTGCTGTACTGACTATGCTGATTACAGCATTCTTTATCTTCTTGCTATTCAGAGCCTTTGTGCTACAACCAACTTTACAATCGTTGAAACGAGTTAAGAAATGGCCAACAGCATTAGTTTTGGTGCTATTGACAGCCTCGCTTTTTATCCCTATCAGAGGCGGATTCTCGGAAGCTACGATGAATACTGGACATGTGTTCTATAGTCAAAACATGGCTTTGAATCATGCAGCCATCAATCCTGTTTTCAACCTTATGGAGTCTTTGGGTAAAGAAGGGGATTTTGCCAATCAATACCGCTTTATGAGCGATGATGAGGCAGATATGGCATTTGCTGAATTAGTAGACCCACAAGTCGCATTGAATGCTAGACCTGATTCATTGGTACAGGTGATTATGCAGGAGAGTACTGACTCTTTGCACAATCTGTTTACCACCAAACGCCCTGAAGTATTGTTCCTGATTTTGGAAAGTTTCTCCAGTAAGTTGATGCAAACCTTAGGAGGTGAAACTGGGGTGGCCGTCAATTTGGATAGTCTTTCAAAGAGTTCCATTTTCTTCAAGCATTTCTATGCCAACAGTTTCAGGACAGACCGTGGATTGGTGTCTATTCTCAGTGGATATCCTGCACAGCCTACCATGAGCATGATGAAATATCCTCGTAAAGCACAGCAACTACCTTCTATAGCATCAACCTTACGGGTGGCAGGATACGACTTAAGTTATTATTATGGAGGTGATGCCAACTTCACGAACATGCGTTCTTATTTACGTGCTTCTGGTTTTGGAACCATCATTTCTGAGGACGACTTTACTGCCAGTGAACGTCAGAGTAAATGGGGAGTACATGATGGAGTACTCTTTACCCGATTATTGCAGGATCTTCAAGATGAGGCAAAGAACTACAAGGAAGACCAAATGCCGCATTTCCGCGTATTGCAAACCAGTAGCAGCCATGAGCCATTCGAGGTGCCGTTCCATAAGTTGGACAATCCTCGTCTGAATGCTTTTGCCTATACCGATCATTGTTTGGGCGAGTTTATTTCTGAGTTCCAAAAGCTTCCGCAGTGGAAGAATACGATACTTGTTATTGTACCTGATCATTTGGGTGCCTATCCGGAGAACATTGATAACCTTACTGTGGAGCGCTATCAGATTCCGTTGCTTATTACGGGTGGAGCCATTAAGCAGCCAATGGAGGTAGAAACCATAGGCACACAGCACGATATAGCTGCTACTCTTTTGGCGCAGTTGGAACTACCACATTCTGATTTTCTGTTTAGTAAGGATATGTTCAACCTTTCTGCTCCGCATTTCGCTTTTTTTACAGTGCCTGATGCTATGGGGATGGTCACAGAAGACAATCGTTGGATATATGACAATAAGTCTGGTAGGGTAGTGCTCGACGAAGGTGCTATTCCAGGAAAGAATGCAAAGTCAGCCAAGGCTTACCTGCAAAAGCTTTATGATGATATTGCAAGTAAATAGTTTAGAGTTAAGAGTATAGAGAATTACATGGATGTTTTGCAACAAATAGTTTCAGTAGATACAGACTTGATGCTTAGCATCAATAGCTGGCATTCTATTTTCTTCGATGGCTTTATGTGGGGTTATACACAACTGGAAGTGTGGATTCCTTTTTATATAGCATTAGCTATTTTCTTTGCCAAGAATATGAAATTACGTACATTCTTGATAGCATTTGCATGTGTGCTTTTAACCATCTTGCTATGTGACCAACTTTGTTCACATCTTATTCGTCCCATCGTTCAACGTTTACGTCCTGCGAATTTGGAGAATCCCGTTAGTGAATGGGTACATATAGTGAATGGCTATCGTGGTGGCCGCTATAGTTTTCCTTCTGCCCATGCATCCAATACTTTTGGCCTGGCATTTTTCCTCATGTACTTGTTCCGAAACAAATGGCTTACCATCGTGATGATACTTTGGGCATTCCTCAATTGTTATTCACGTATTTATCTGGGAGTGCATTATCCGGGTGATATCCTTGCTGGACTTATTGTCGGTTTTGTAGCAGCCTCCTTTACCTATTGGATTTTTAGAAGGTGGAGCCATGAACGCCCAGATCACTATCCTTTATATTCGGTGAAACTGCCTATAATGATATGGGTTCTTTCTCTTGTTTGCTTCAGTATCTACGCTTTATGTCTTATGATGTAACGTTTATTTGAAAACCTTTTGTGCAAAGATGGTAAGATAAAGTCGCCAATTACGCCAAATATGTCCTCCTTCGCTCTCGTAGTATTCGTAAGGGAACTGCTTGCTGTCTAAATAAGTGCGGTAATCCTTATTGATGTTATATAGGAAATCGGTATTGCCTATACCTATCCAATACAATTTAGGCTTTGTTGCTTTCAGTGCGTCTATCTGACGAGATAGTTTCTGATCAGCTTTTAGGCTTTGAAGATTCACATCCATGAAGTTGGCATTGATGCCATAAAGAATAGCTGCAGAGAAAAGGCCGATATAGTCGAAGTTACCTGGATACTCCTTGCTCACAGCATAAGTGTGTCCTCCACCCATCGAAAGACCTGCCACAGCACGATTTTGACGATTCTTCAGCACATTAAAATGACTTTCCACATATTTCTGAATGTCAGGGAAACTCTCTTCCATTGATTTTGTAGGTACAGGATCACTCACATGTTGCATAAAAGAAGGTTTGTACATGCCCTTACTCCATTCACCAGCAGCTGCTTGAGCATTCATATTGCCATTGGGCATCACCACGATCATCGGTTTTGCCTTGCCTGTAGCTATCAAGTTGTCGAGAATCTGAGCAGCTCGTCCGAGTGTAGTCCACGCCTCTTCATCTCCACCTGCCCCATGGAAGAGGTAGAGCACGGGATACTTTCCTCCCTTATCATAACCAGCAGGTGTATAAACCGTCATACGACGTTTCATTCCTAATGTGGGACTGTCATACCACACTTTGTGTACATCGCCGTGAGGTACCTCATTTACGGAGTAGAGGTCACCTGCATCTCCTTTGGCTCGCGTAACGATGAAAAGATTGTTGTAAGTTGTGATGTCACGACTATGATATACATTAGAAGGATCCAACAAGTCTGTACCATTTACAACAAAATGATAGGAATAAAGCTCTGGAGCCAATGACTCTGAGGTATAGGTCCACAATCCATTTTCCTCTGTCATGGATGCCTTGCCGTTCTGCAAAAAGTCTCCTTGCACCTCTACTGTGATGGCTTTTGGCGCATAGAGACGGAAGGTCACAGTTCCATCGGCATTCACTTCGGGAGAGGTGAGGTCGTTTCTATTGAAAATGGCTTCTTGAGCCAAAGAACTCATGGCGTAAAGCATTAGTGTGGAGAAAACCAATAAAATCTTTTTCATCGTCTTTCGTTTTATATTTTTGGTACAAATTTAAATCTTTTTTCGCTAATTAGCTTTATCTTTGTACAACAACTTTAGGTTCCTGTACTAATGCGGGTAATTAGACTCTGAAACAATTGCTGAAATCGGATACATGAAGGTTGTTTGATGGGAAAGGTGATACTAACAATAATAGCTGCAATATTGATGATGAATACAAGTAACGGACAAACGGGACCTGTAGTGAGGCCTGCTACACAAGCAGGAAGGTTTTATGACGATAATGCTCAGAGGCTTAGTCGTGAAGTAGATAGCCTTTTAGCTCTTCATGCCAATGACAAACAATGCAAAGATGTGGCAGCTTTGATTGTGCCTCATGCTGGCTATTATTTCTCTGGCAATGTGGCTGCTTCTGCCTATGCCAAACTCAATCCTGAGAAAGCATACAAACGGATTTTTCTGATTGGACCGAGTCATTATGAGTGGTTTAATGGAGCATCTGTGAATAGTGCAGTGGATTATTATGCCACACCATTAGGCAATGTAGAAGTTGATCGTGAGACTTCACGAAAGCTGATAGAAGCTGATAGTGTGTTTGCTTATCGTCCAAAGGCTCATGATCGTGAGCATTGCCTTGAAGTGCAGTTGCCTTTCCTTCAAAGACGCTTAGGAAATGTGTCTCCCATTGTTCCTATTATTATTTCCACCAACGATTTCCATAAATTGAGTCGGATAGCAGAAGTGCTGAAACCTTGGTTTAATGAGGAAAACCTCTTTGTTATCAGCAGCGACTTCTCACACTATCCATCGTATGAGGATGCACGTAAAGTAGATGCTTTGACTGGTAAGGCTGTTGAAAGTGGCGATGTAGAGCAGTTTATCTCTACCATTGAGGCCAACGCCACAAAGGGTATTCCGAATTTGGCCACAAGTGCATGCGGAGAATTCCCCATCATTTCATTAATGCTGATGCTCGACAATCAATATACGGTAAAGCATTTGATGTATCAGAACTCAGGAGATATTGATGACCATGACCGTAGCCGAGTAGTGGGGTATCATTCTTTTGTCGTATTGCGTTCAAAGACTGCAGAATTCTCATTGTCTGAGGAAGACAAACAAATGCTTAAGGAGATAGCATTTCAAAGCATAAAAGACAGTCTGGATGGTAAGTCAATCCGTCTTCAAGACTCTTCAAACCCCATACTCAATCAGAAATGTGGTGCTTTCGTGTCGCTCTATAAACAAGGACGACTTAGAGGCTGTATCGGACACTTTGGCGAAGATATCCCTCTGCAAAAGGTTGTGGCAGAGATGGCTCGTGCAGCTGCTTTCGAGGATCCGCGCTTTCCATCGTTACGTCGGAATGAACTGGATGATTTGACCATAGAAATCTCCGTACTTACTCCGATGCGACGAATCCAGAGTTTGGATGAATTTGAATTGCACCGTCATGGTATCTATATCCGTAAAGGTTATCGTAGTGGCACCTTCTTGCCACAGGTGGCTGATGAAGTCAATTGGACTAAGGAAGAGTTTGTGGGACATTGTTCGCAGGATAAAGCCGGACTGGGATGGAATGGCTGGCGTGATGCGGAACTGTATGTGTATGAAGCCATTGTTTTTTAATGGGTGATTGATGATGGAGTGTAGGTATTATCAGCGAATGGATGATGGGAGAGTAGAGTGCCAACTTTGTCCGCATCATTGCAAGATTTCCATTGGAAAAACTGGCATTTGTCGTAGTCGTAAGAACCACGATGGAATGCTCGTCAGCGAGGTTTATGGCAAGCCTTGCTCATTGGCGATTGATCCTATTGAGAAGAAGCCACTCTATCATTTTCATCCTGGCACCACCTGCTTGTCTATTGCTTGCACTGGCTGCAATTTCCGTTGCCTTAATTGCCAGAACCATGAAATATCGCAAGTAACTCCGGATGTTGTGGATTATTACAAACTTACACCCGAGGATGTCGTAAGTCTCTGTCTTAAACATCATTGTCCTGGTATTGCTTATACCTATACCGAACCTCTCACTTATATGGAGTATGTGATTGATACGGCACGACTGGCTCATGAACAGGGACTTTGGAATATACTCGTCACAGCAGGCTATGTCTGTAAGGAACCGCTTGCTGACCTCCTGCCTTTCCTCGATGCTGCCAATATAGATCTGAAATCATTCAGTGATGAGATATACCAGAAAGTCAGCGGAGGACATCTTTCCACAGTTCTAGACACCATCCTTGCTATGCGCGATGCAGGTGTTTGGATAGAATTGACCAATCTCGTCATCCCTACTGTCAACGATGATATGGAGATGATACGTCATATGTGCAGATGGATGGTGGAAAATGACCTTGCCGAAGTTCCTCTGCATTTCAGCCGTTTCTTCCCTAAATACAAGATGCGTGATATTCCCCCTACACCTGTTTCCACCCTTAGAATGGCAGAACAAATAGCCCGTGAGGAAGGCATACAACATGTGTATTTGGGAAATGTGCCTCATCAACATTGATGAAAAAAAGAGAACTAGATATGAAAAGAATGCATTTTAACAAACCGTTGGAGTGGTTGATTCTCCTTATTCTTATGTTTTTGGCAACTCCTTTATGGGCGCAAGGTGAAGAAACTGCCGTGCCTGATGACCTACTGGGTAACCTAACCGACCAAGATCGTGCTGCCATATTACTAGTGAGTTTCGGTACTACCCATGACGATACTCGCGCAGCTACCATCGATGCTTTTTACCAAAAGGTCAAGGACGCATTTCCCCAACTAACGGTCACTCGTTCTTTCACCTCACGTATCATCCTTCGCCGTCTCAAAGCGCGCGGCATAGAGATAGATACTCCTTTGGAGGCTCTTCTGAAACTACGTGCGCAAGGCATTACGCATGTCATCATTCAGAGTACCAATATCATTGAAGGCGAGGAGATGGAATCATTGCGTAGAGATGTGGAAACAATGAAACCGTTTTTTAAGGAGATACGCCTAGGCACTCCCTTGCTCTATAGTACAGAGGATGCTTTTCGTGTAGTGGAGATTTTGACGCGACGCCATCCTGTTAATGAAAAACAGAAGGAACATGTGCTTTTTGTGGGACATGGTACTGAAGGACCTTCAACTGCCATCTATAGTCAATTGGACTATATGCTGAAGGCTGAAGGGTATCCTTACCACCATGTGGCCACCATTGAAGGCTATCCTACACAGGAGGATGCCTTACGCATGATACAGTCACAAAAGGGGAAGCAGGTAATATTGGTACCTCTGATGTTTGTGGCAGGAGATCATGCCAAGAATGATATCTCCGTAGATTGGAAAGAAGCCCTCGAAGCAGAAAGCTT
>JAEEGH010019503.1_pt1 | contig 14214 bp, 6 predicted proteins | sample 9134181 | NCBI WGS metagenome assembly JAEEGH01 (sample SAMN16246544, study PRJNA631951) | gut metagenome | biome: gut microbiome; feature: rumen; material: DP-attached | host: Bos | place: Iran: Karaj | collected 2018-10 | reverse complement strand
CGGCGCTCCGCAATATATATAATTTTGTCTGCTTTTTCTTTGCTTTCTTTTTCTTTTCTAAAGGGGTGTGGGGGAATTTTTTCTTTGTCTTTCCTTCTTTTTCTCTCTTTTAGACAAATTTTCATTGGCGAAAAAATTTTGCCCAGCTTTTTCTGCATCGCAGCAATCATCAGCTTTTCCTCATCGCTCGTTTGTCCGAACAAGGTCGCAGCCGTGTACAGATAGTGCAGAAGCAGCCTTACACGCTGTTCCTTAGTTCCTTTGCGCAGTCCATTATATTCAAGTAGGCTATCAACGTAACCTTCAATCTGCTTCATGTCGAGGATCATCTCGTCGGCATGATTTTCCGCCTGCAGAGGGCGGGCAGCTTCAAGTGTTGTCTGGCAAGACTTGCCGCTGACGGAATTTTTTGTTTCATTCATCAGCTGCAAATTTCGAAGTGAAAAAAGTGAAAATCTACGTTTCCGAATTTTCTTTTTTAGCTATTTTCAATGCTTCGTCTATCTCGTTGAAACACAAACCATTAAGCATCGTTTCTTTCTTTTTGATATAGCTTGAAAAAGTGTCGTAGGAATTTTTCACGTACCTGTCGCCCAAAAGTTTCCCCATCTCTTCGGGCGTGTGACTGCCGTAGAAATGATATTCGCGATGCAGATAACCTACAATCTTACAGAGGCACATCATGTTGAACCCTTGGTTATACTTGCTCGAGTTGTAGTTCAACAACTGTTGGGTGATGTTCTCACTCATGATAATCCTTTGCCAGATAGCTGCGTAATCATTAAAGTATTTCTCAGCAGCTAGATTTTGCAGTTTCATGGCGGTCTCGAAGGCTTTTGCTTGCATCTTGTCACGCCGCACTTTGGGCTCTTCAGTTTCGAGGACGATGGCATCCTTCTTGGCCAGATAATATAGCAGTAACAGCATCGTATCGTCGTCGAGCCTTTCGCGCTTCAGAGCTTGTCCGAAGGCCTCGGGACTCTCGTTCCATTTATTATATATGTACCCGTGCAAGTTCAGCAACCATTGCTCCGTCTCTGCCGCGTCCAGTTTCCATTGTTCGTCCAAGGAGCCTTTTAACTCCAGCAGGCGCTTGTGGTTTGTCCAGTATTCGTGCCAGGCATCGCTCTCCATCAGCTGCTTCTTGGCCAGTTCGAACAAGTTGGCAACCACGGCATCCTCATGGTTTTGTATGTCGAGTTGTTGACAAATCATATTCACAAGGGTGTGTCTCAACAATAGCCCTATAGCCATCAGTACGCTATTGTCGTTGGCCGTTTTGTTCAGTTTCCTGCTCAGAGTGAAAAGTCCATAGTCTTTCAGACCCTCTTCATAGGCTGACTTCACCTGCGAATCCACATTGCTCGTCGCATTTACCACTTCTTCTATGCTCTCTGAGTCCAAATGAGGTGTCACATATTTCATCAACATCTCAGTGAACAACTTCTTTATCTGAGAACTGGCATCGATGCCTTCGGTCTGGCTTTCCGACAGCATGGTCCAAAAGTCTGGCTCGCCTTCGTCATTTTCAGACATCAGTCGCGTCAGCTCGGCATCCATGCTTTTTTCGTTGAGGAACGGACTCAGACGGTTGACGACAGAGGACAGCAAAAAGGCCTGCGGACGGCGCACCAGACTCATCATGCAGGCATAGACGCGGTCCATACGGACATACACGGGCATCATCTCCACGCCGTTGTCATCGTTGATACCTTCCTCGCGCTCCTGTGCTATCTGCTCCACGCGATTCTTTGCTATTTCCCAGTTACGGGTCGCCTGATTAAGCAGTCGCATCATCTCCTGATCGCCCGCCAACGCTATGATTCTCTTTTCCTTATCGCCGTTCATTGTCATTCGTTTTGATTTTGTGCTACAAAGGTAATACAAATCCGAGGAAAAACAAAGCATTCATTGAAAAATACTCCCATACTATTCGAAAATACTTTCATATTATTTGAAAATACTCTCATATTATTGGAGAATAACACAAAAAGAATCGCTACCATTGCTGATAGCGATTCTATGTCTCTTTTTTACAGCTTACCAATCTCTTCTGCAGATAAACCTGTTACTTGTATAATGAAATCCACTGTCGCCCCAAGTTCTTTCATTTTGCGTGCATCGGACAATGCTTTTGCATGTTCTCCTTCGGCACGACCCTCAGCACGGCCTTCTGCCAGTCCTTCCGCATGACCTTCCGCATGACCTTCAACACGGCCTTCAACACGGCCTTCCGCCAGTCCTTCGGCACGACCCTCAGCACGCCCCTCGGCACGCCCCTCAGCACGCCCTTCAGCACGACCTTCAGCACGACCAAGTTCAAGTCCTTCTGCATGGCCCTCGATTCTTGCTGCATCAAAGGCGTCACTCTGGACTGCCAACGCATCAAGATGACGCTCGTATGCCAACTGGTCTGCCCGGCTCATCTGCATATACTGTAGCTTTTCACGCGCTTCAGCCAATCCGGGTGTAGTAGTGTCGTCTTTAATGCGACCGTTCTTCAGATAGTCCAACCACTCTTCAATTGGAGTGGTAGCTACATCATTGAACTCGTTAACCCGAATCAGGTAATATTCGGGAAACACCTCCTCGGGCGCTTTCATCCTGATGACATTATTCTCCTTAACGTTCACCTTCAGCGTGTCACCCGTATGAACACCAACAAACGCATTTCTGCCATGATAGAGATAATCCGCACCTTGACCCAAGTCGAAATAGAGGATATTAATGGAATAGACCTTCTTCACATTGCTGTATCGCTGACCCAGCGAGATGTGTTCCGTGATGGCTTTTGCCACACCATAGAGAATGCGTTCCAGATAGTAGAGTTGTGTCGTAAGTTGAACCTCTACAATGATGATGCTGCCTTTTGAATCTTTGGCCTTGATGTCCACACGGTTGAACTTGTCATCTTCTGACATCTGGTTGCCCTCACTCTCAAGGATTTCGTCAATCTTGATTTGTTCTCCAAGCAATACGGTAATCAGGCCCTCAAGCACATCGAAATTAGCCTTGTCACGAAGCATCCGCTTCACGGCCCAGTCAAATCGTATGTACTTCTCGTTAATCATCACTTCTCCTTTCTTTGTTCCTTTACTTTTTGTTTCCATAGACATTTGATTTTTGATTAGACGCTGCAAAGATACGAACTAATTCCGAATTATCCAAATTTTCATCGGAAAATCTTGATTCTAAAAAGAATCGCTACCATGGCTGATAGCGATTCTTTTTCTAAAGGGCTCATGTCACAATGTATCCTGACCCCGACGTGTCATTCAACTCGTTTACAGTTCATCAGAGTAATATGTGCTGATGTAACCCCTGTATAGTCTTCAACAAATTTATTGTCTGAATAATATTTACTTGTTATTGTACCATTCCATTTAAATATGTTTTCAGAATAGCCATCGTCAGGAAAATCAAGTCTTTCCTGTATTACATCAGTAGCACTAAATACATCGACCCTTATTTTTCCTGCACCGCCAGTAACTAAAGATACTTCGCCTTCAAAAAGATATTCTGCGTATAAGTTGGTCGTATATTCATTCTTTCCAGAACCATGTCTTTCACTACCTACTATATCACTAGAATATCCATGATTGTGCAACTTGAGCTTTCCTGATTCTATGTAATAGCCGTCATAATCTTGTGCCAAGGTAAACTCTATTGAGGCTTTGGCTTTATAATCTGAATTACCACCAGTGAAGTATCTTAAAGAACGATACTTATCCTCCTCAAGTCTTGGATTATCATGCTCCCATTCGTATTTGATAATGACCTTCTCTCCCTCATTAGTAGTACTAAAATTTTGTTTGATGTCGAGAGTCTTCTCTTTATTTGTATTATCAATATATATGTGAATCTCATTCTTTAACTTTTCAGCAAAGGAATTACCACAACTTCTAAACTCACCCTCGAATTTCTTCTTAGTTTTACCCGATTGCTTGATAATCCACTTTTTATAAACTTTTCGTACATCACCAATATCAATATGCCATGGAGAAAGAGGCTCTTGGAGAAGAACTGAGTCTTCTCTGGATTTCCATGATTCACCAATAGTGATTGTATAAATTGGATTCATCGGATCAGAAGCATCTTTTAGAGCAATTCTTGATGGTGTATAATCAGTCGGATCAAATGTATTATCCTTTGCATGGTATACGACATCAACGCTGCCACCGTCACCATCAAAGTAAAGTGTGTCAGTAGTCAGGACATCTGGGTTTGTTCCCGGGTCAGGGTCATCACCTCCTATGCCTGCCTGGAAGATGTTGAGTTGCAGGTTGCCTCGCTGTCCGTTGGGCGAGTATCCATGTATCAGGATAGCGGTGGAGCGCTCATCCTTTTCCTTGCTCTCTTCCACGGTGACGTCGAGCGTCATTTTCAGTGTGTCGAGCTTGAAGGTCAGGTATTTAACCTTGTCGTCGCCTAACTCGGCCCACAGTTCATTGAGCGGGGTGGTGAGCTTGACGGTCTTTGTACCTCCCTTTGCGTCGAATTCCAAGAATGTAGGATCGGCGTGGATGACAGGACGTATCTGCGTCACCACAAGGCTATCCTCCTTCAGAATTTCATTGTTTAAGCTGTCGCGGCCAATAAAGTGGATGGAGGCGCGACGCATATCAACGTCTTCAGGCAATTCCTCATAGTAAATCTTCAGGTCGCCATCATCCTTGATGTACGATGTCATGAGCCAGCTGGCTCCCTCGGGATCGACCATCTCCGTGTTGTACATATTGGTATGCACCTCAAACTGTTTCGAGCCTGTGGTCTCCGGCACCTCGACCTTGGAACCCGGCTTGAAGGTAATGGCAGGCGGTCCGAGGGTGAAGTCTACGAACTGGTCGGCCAGGAGGTCTCTGGCAAAGATCATGTACGGATAGACGCGGTAGTTCTTTCCGGGCTGCAGGTCCTCGTATGTGATCTCGTAGCTCTTGAAGTCCTCCGGGCTCTTGTAGGATTTCTCGTAGATCTTCTGCGAGTAGTAGGTCATCATCAGCTTGTTGTAGAGGGCCTGTCCCACGACCATCGGGATGTTGAGCCTACGGTCGAGCGACGTGACGACCTTTCCCATCCAGCCGCGCTTTTTGTCGGGCACCCATTTCACGTCGGTGAACTTGGGCACGATGCCTCCCTCAAACTCCCAGTAGTAGGAGCTTCCGCTGTCGTCCTTCATCCTGTCGAAGAACTGATAGAGATCCGTTCCCACCACGCCCTTGAGGGCGGTGAGGTTGATAACGCCCTTGCCGTACGGGCCCTGCTTGAAGGCGAAGTCCTTGTTGAGCAGCTTATAGTATTCCGGGGTGTCGATCAGCTTAAGATTGGGGTCGGCCAGGAGTGCTATGGACGTAAGCGACAGGGGCAGGTCCAGTTCTGCCCTGTTGCCTGTCTCGAAGCGCACGCCCACGCCTAAGAGGTCGGAGTCTATGAGTGCGAACATCAGCTGTGCGTAGATACCGGCATTTAGGGTTAGTTTGCCCATGAGCGACATGTCGTAACTGTTCTCTACCACATGGACAGAGCCGGTGACGTCCGTCTTCAGGCCCTTGATCCACTGCACGGCCCCGTAACCGCTCAATACGTTGTGCCACTTCTGGTTCATCTTGATCTCTCCGGCAATGCCGGCCGTGAGTCCCGCCTCCGCCTCAAGGACAATCGGTGTGGTGCCGAGCGGGAACTTCAGCTTCGGAGCGCCTATGTCGAAGCTCTTGCTGATTTCTGCCTGTATGTCCAGCTCGAAGTCCGTGGTGCCCTCCAGACGGGTCACGATGTCGAGGAAGGTTCCGTTTTCCCAGTCCATCTCGAAGAACGCTCGGACAATCAGGCTGGGCGTGAACGTAAGGCTGAGCGTTGCGTCGCCCTTAAAGTCGTCGAGGCTCCAGCCCATCGTGCCGAAGTAGAGCTTCTTCTCGAAGGGCTCGAACGGGATCTTTTCTTCCGTGGCGTTATAGTTGTCGGCACGTCGCGAACCGAGGCTGCGTGCGGTGGCCTCCCTTTCTCCGGCATAGCCTGCGAACTTGCCGATATAGCGTTCGAACAGCTCCTCCAGTTTAGGCTTATCGCACTTCACCACCGTCCCGCCATTGCCGCTGGTCACGCTGGCCACTTCACCATAGAATCCGTGGGGCAGGTAAGGCGAGGCCTTGGTATTTGCCAGTTTGGCGCCGACCTTCGGGATGAGTGCCTGCGGTGTGGAGGCGGAAAGCGTGAAGGTCGTCGTCGTATCACTGCTGATGACATAGCTCCAGAGGTCTGACTCCGGCGTGATGACACCTGGCCTGTATTTGGTCTCCGGTATGACGAAGGCCACACTGTCAATGGCATTGAGCGGTATGCGGAACACGGAGTCGAGGGCATAGATCTCCTGCACCACGAACTCGTCGTGTTCCACGCCGAAGGTATCCACTTTGCTGTATTCGAAACGGTCGATATCAGCAAAGAAGAAGCCATTGAACTTATTGTCGTTGCGGAAGATATAGAGTGCATCCTGCCTCTCCTGAGTTTGGGCACTCATGGGCAACACGGCACCGAACATTGTCAGCAGGGCTGCCATATATATAAATAAGGTATGTCGTTTCATCGCTTCATGATTTTATAGGTGATAGTGTCGGCTTTAACGATATACACTCCCTTGGGGAGAGTTGAGAGACTAATGCGGTAGGTACCGGCATGACGGGCAGTAACCTGCTTGACGCACTTGCCGTCGAGTCCGTAAACACCGATGTGGCCGCCGGCCTTGATCTGGCTGATGACCAGTTCACCGCCGCTGAAGTCGACGGTGGTGGGATTGTCGTCGATGGTCAGGTCGTCGATACCCGTCGACGAACGTTTCTGATAGGTGAAGCGTATGATGTCTGACAGGGCGAACTCGGCTTCTGCACCCTTGCCCATCAGCACGCGAAGGCTGCTGCCCTCAAACATCACCTGTGGCTTGCTTGCGGTCATGATGAACTCGTGCTGCTTCTTGTCCTTTGTCAGCACCACTAATACCTGTTCATTATTACCGACAGGTCCAGGCCCAGGACCTGCGCCGCTACTTGTGCCTGCGGTGGGCGGAGCGAAGATATAGGCTTTCTTGGATACAGAGTAATTAGGGCCAGAGCCGCCCGAGCAGGCCAGTCGTCCATCGCTGAGCAGTGCCCACGAGGCTCCTGTCAGGTCTCTGTCGAAGCCGGTGGCGGTGGCAATGGTCCAGCTGCTTTCCATAAGGTCGTAGCTGATGATGTGAACGTTCCAGTTGGTTCCGCTACCGCTTGAGCCGATAAGGTAGGCTTCAGCCTTGTCCTCATTGATGAACACACCGCCGCGCCATGTGATCGTCGCGTTGTCCGTCGGGCTTTTCGTGGGAACGTTGAACTCATCGTCCCAAACATAATCATAGCCATAGCTAATGAAGTCGGGCAGGAAAATGCCTAACCTGTATTTCCCAGCATCGTTCTTTGTCAAGAGGAAATAGGCATTTGCATCTGACCAGCAATAGTCGGAAGTACGCATTTCACCAGGCAACTCAAGCAGATGGTTTTCGATAAAGTCGAAGGGGTAATAATAGGCCTTTCCTTCTGTTACGTCATACTGTATGCCGCAGAAATAGATGTCTCCATCGCCAAAGTCAATGGGCTCTACCGTCTGATAGTTATTGTCGTATGGCGCTACCGCAATGGGGCTGCCGTTCTCGTCGGCGAAAAGGTAAGGCGATGAGAATTCACCTGCTCTGCCGAATGCGGAGAAGCGTGTGCCGTCGTAACGGTCGTACACGAGATCTTCTTCGCCTAAGTTACCAGATACGTAGATATTGCCGTTGATCAGGATGCCGTTGCAGTACATACGTTCCACAGTCATATTCGGGCCTGCGGTGAACTTCTGGGAGCTGGGGTTGTAGATGGCCGTTCCCTTGCTATGGCCGGAACCGGCACCGGCAGGGTTGCCGCCACCAATCATCACGCTGCCGTCATCTAATGTGACGGAGAAGGTTGGATCGTCGACCGTTGAGGCCATGGATACTTTCTTCCACGAGCCGTTCTGATAGAGCTCGGCTTTGCCAGTGGGCATCATTGAATTGTCGTATCCACCGGCGACCATGAAGCCATTGGCTGATGCAAAGGTCTGGTGGTTGCGGCGTTCGCCGTTCATGTCGGGCAGCTGCTCGAACGGCAGTGCGGACTGGACATTTTGCAGTGGTTCGCCCTCGGCTCTTCTGAGTGAGGCCTTTGAGCCGACCTTTTTCGTTTTAAGCAGGGCGCGAACGTCGGAGACGGTCTTTGCCTTGGCGGCGCGTCTCTTCAGGGCGGGCTGTGCTTGCATGGCTGCCGTGCCCATCAGCAGAGCAGCCAGAAGTAACATTGTTCTTGTTAGTTTCATAATATAAACGTTTTATAGTGAATTGACTTATTTGATGATGACCTTCCTGCCACTGATGATGTTGATGCCCTTGCGGGGCTTGGCAAGGCGCTGGCCAGAGAGGGAGTAGACTGCATCAGAGTTGATGCTGGTGTGGTTGACGATTGGCAGGATGGCATTACCCGACGCGTTCTCAACGGGTATGGTCAGCACCAGTATGCCCGGATCGATGTAAATACCTATCACATTGTAGCGGTTAGCAGAAGCGTTGCCGGTCATAACAGCCTGCAGCAATGCCTTGTAACGCTGCGGCGACTCGCCGGTCAGCACGATAATGTCGATGGTGCGGGTGTCGGTCTTGATCGACATATAGTCTTCGCCGGAGTCTATTGTCACGTCAGTCACTTCCACCAGATTGTAATCATCGGCAATGCCCAGGCTGTTGGGATTGGCCTTGAATACCTCAGCAACACCGTGTCTGACCTCCGTGAGGTTATGTCCGTCGAGACGACTGGTCTGCACTTCGGCTCCCATGTCGGACACCACAACGGGCAAGCTGCCGGTGAGATAGTCACCTTCCTGAATCTTGAGGCTGTTAACCAAGCCCTTACCCCATATATAATAGCAGGCCGAGGCATCGCGCAGGAAGATGTAGTCAGCCAGTCCTTCGTCTTTCATGCAGTAGGTCACCTGTGCATCCTCAAGATTCAGCGTTGCCTTGACATTGTCGTCCATGGCCTTCAACTCAGCCAGTCCGTTGATTTCGATTTCCATCTCCTCGATACGGCCAAAGTCCTTCCAGACTGCCGCCTGCTGATACTTCGCCTTGCAGCCGTAGGGCACGTAGAGAGTGGCGTTTTTGTAGTTGCTGCCCTGGAAGTCGGTTTCCTTCAGTTCGATGGGCTCGGTAGCGCAGATGGTGAAGCTCTCTAATGCCGGACAATCGATGAAGGCATCGTATATGTATTCCATGGAGGAGGGTATTCTCACTCTCTTGAGTTTTTTACATCCTTCGAAGGTATGACTCAAGTCAAATCCAGCACCATTTGAAATGTAGATTTCCTCTATTGTTTCATTGTCCTTGAATGCTTCCCTTTCAATATATCTAATTTGTGAAGGTATGGTGAACTTGGTGGGCGACGAGCAGAATGAATTTTCACCAATCCTCGTAACCGTCGATGGAATCACCGTTCTGCTGCTACCCACAATGATTGTGTTCGTGGCCGTCTCAATGATGGCATTACAGTCGTCGCGTGAGTCGTAGTACGGGTTGTTGCTGTCAACGGTGAGACTGGTAATCGACTTGCAGCCTCGAACAATGCCATAGTCAATGGTTTTCACGTTGCGGGGGAGGTGGAGCTTGGTTATACCACTATTTTTAAACACCTCACTTCCAATCTCCGTACAGCTTTCGGGTATTTCTATCTCGGTCAGCAAGGGGCAGTCTTCAAAAGCATTCCAGCAGATTTTCTTGATTCCTTTCGGCAGGACAATGGAAGTCAGTTTTTGCGCACCTGAGAATTGCATAGGATTGATGACATCATCATCTGACACCTCCCAAGCGTACAAGCCTCCCTTGACAATTCGCGCATTCCCCATGTCAAGACGCGACAATTCAGAAAGTGCCATGCCCAAAATCCACGTCATGTCATCGCTGTTAAGTTCGCCCGCCACGGTGAGGCTGATGACCTTGATTGCATTGTCTTCGGGGATGACCGACGACAGCTGGCCTGCTGTGTTGGTGAAATTGTAGACGGTCTGAATTTCTGCCTTATACTCATACGAGGCTATTTCAGAAGCAGTGAAATTCTTCTTTACACCGATGGCCTTGACCGTTGTACCGTTGTTCAGGGTGATTGGGCCTGTGTAACGCAGGCTCTTCTTGGTGGGCGTAGTGCCGTCGGTGGTGTAGTAAATGTCGGTAGCAGCGCTGATATTGTCTTCCCTGGGCGACTTGATGGTCAAACTGTTGCCGTCGGGATAGAACTCAGGCTTGTCGACCTTGAACCATGAGGTGATGACGGGATCGGCATCGGCACGTTTGCCTTTCTTCTCGGCATAGGCACGGATGGTGCCGTTGCCCAGTTGCGTGATGGCGGTCGTCGGATAATAACGATCGTAGACGGCTTCAGTGGTGGCATCCTGCGGGGTAAAGCTGTAATAGAGCGTCACACCGTCGGTGGCACAAGTGACGGATGCCGACTTATAGTCGTTGTCGAGGACGATGACGGGTTTTTCTATCTGTACTTCGACGGTAGCCTTCGGACGAACGCGGGCGACGAAGGCCTGATTGTCGGTGAAGTCGTACGAACCGGGAGTAAGCGAACTGAGCTTAAAGTAGCCGTCACGAAAACCACCCCAACCCCAGTTGAAATGATACATGCCGGTAGACGCCTGATAGCCGTCGAGCAGGAAGCTGTGGCCACCCCAGGCCTGAGACTGTCCACGATAGAACAAGGGGTAGCCGGCGGACAGTTCCTCCTGAAGACAATCCTCCCAGATAGCTTCGTTATTCTTCTTAGCCGCGTAGATAGCGATGGGTTCGTAGTCGAAGTAGCGCGCGAGCACATCAGGGATCTTGGGCGTGCTGGCCGACGAGCCGTCGGGGTCGTAGTCCATGCCGATGGCGTAGCCGCAGGCTTTCATCAGGTAGGCCACGGCTGTCTTCTGGTCAGCCGATGACGAGGAGGTTATCTCAGTGGCATTCGCGAGCACCTGCAGGTTGAGGGACTTTTCTCCCAGGTTCATCTCATCAGACGGCAGGTTGTTCGTGCCTGGCATCAGCTGCACAACACCGTCGCCACGTTCCGGATACTGGTGGAAGTTAATCATCTGCGCCATGGACGTGGCTACGCAGCCGGTGAGGCAACGCTTGCCGCGTGCCATAGGACACTGGTCGTTGTAGATGGGCGACTGATCCCATTTGGTCTTGATGAGCGGCAGAACGTCCTGACCGGCTCTTCTTGCTGGGATGCCCTCATGTGCCTGTACACCAGGCTGCTGCAGGTAGTCATATTCCTCGGCATACTGTCCGAGCATCGCCAGCAAGCCACAGGGAACAACATCGACATCGAACAGGTCGTTGTCGGAGGCACCGAGGAAATCCTCCTGCCGCTCGTCGCCTGATACAATGACAAACCGCCTTTCGGCTTCATTGTTAAACACGTAGAAAGGGGCACTCGTTCCACCTGCACGGGTTACGGCTGCCGTTTTACGATTAAGCATGCTATTGATACTTTCCGTGGGGACCTGTCTGATCACAAGTGATTTGCTGCCATTCATGGAACGAGCATTCATTGTCTCACGGAAAAACTGTTGAGCCAGCTCGCGAGCCTTGCTTGAACTGCGCGGCTGAGCTTGCAGACAACTAATACAAATTATTAGGGCTGTCAGGATTAGAGTCAGTCTTTTCTTCATAATTACTTTTGTTTTGGGTTTGTATGTCGCAAAGATAGAAGAATTATTTGGCAAAGGGACTAACAATTTACCTATTTTACTAACAATTTATAATTTGTTAGTCGATTTTTTACGCATTTGCCCGTTTTTCGCATAAACATACGGTTTTTACCCGTTTTTGGCTGAATAAAATGTGACAACTTTTTTGTGGTCTGAAAAAAAAGAAGTAACTTTGCAACGCAAAAAAACAGATATGACAGCTCGACAAACCAGACTCTGGATTCTTTTGGTGATATGCTCACTATCGATGATGGTGCGTGCAGATTCGCTGATCAAATTACAGCCTGAGCGGTTGCCCGACATGGCCATTCCACGTATCTCCCATTCCACATTAATAATAAATGGAGAATTGACGGTGCTGGGTGGACATACCTCCGGTTTTGTGCCTACAAAGACAGCCGAATATTTCAAGGATGGCGAATGGCATGTGATGCAAATGGTTTATACCCACGACGACGGCTTGTGTGTTCCGCTCCGAAGCGGCAAGGTGTTGTTGGCTGGCGGTTATGAGAAGAATCTCGGCGTAGGCCAGACCATCGAGGCAGAACTGTACAATCCCGCTACACACACTTTCGAAGGCTTCGGTTGCCTTGCCAGAAAGCGGACACATCCGTCTGGCGTAGAGTTACCCAACGGACAGGTGGTAGTGGCAGGCAACTGGTATCACGACGATGACATTGAGACTTATGACGGCGGTATGTATTTCGAAATTGCCCGTCAGGTGTCTGTACCACGCAGTTTTCCCCGGCTGCTCTGTATCTCCGACAGCGATGTGATGATAGTAAGCGGCTATTGGGATAACTATGGAAAAGACATTAAAACCAATATCGTCGACCGTCTGAAGGGCGAACCTTTCCGTGTGCCGCTGTTAGAGACATGGCAGCCTTACGTCATTGGGCATACACCCCGTAGCGAAGACAGTTTTATTGGCGATAAGGATAAGGGAATCTTCGCCTATCTCTTAGCTGTCAGGGATTCTGCAGGTCAGGTGGCGATTGCTGAGGTGCGCGACACGGTGTTCTCGCTGCTGCCAACCGACAGGCCTGTTCCGATGAAGACTCAGTTTGGCGAGATTCACTATGAGTCGCCTGTCATCGTAGACCATCAGGCGCAGCACGGCTATGTCATGGGCGGCGACTCGCTGGGACGGAAATACATCCTCTGCATCGACTATGCCAAGCGTCCGGCCCCGCTAACGCTCTACTATACCGATCCACTGCCCGTAGCCGTCGGTGGCATTCCTGTCCTGACAGCCGAAGGCAACCTGATTCTGGCTGGCGGCATCGCGCTTGGTGGCACTTTCTTCACACCCACCGGTGCTGTATGGCTGTTTCCCGTAGGCCACCGTGCCGATTCCGAAGCAGCAGATACGGGCAACGAGAGCAAGAGTCATTGGATTTTGATCGTGTTAATCGGCTTGATAGTTTTGGCTCTTATTGCATACATTATAATATTAAAGAGGCGAAGGACTCAAGGGAACAGCTCCGAAGAGTCCTCCAAGGAGCTCACCGAACCAGTACCCGTGAATCCCACGAGTCCCGCCAACGCCCTGATGCAACGCATTGAGGAACTCATGGTCGAAAAGCAACCTTATCTCAATAGCGACCTGAAAATGCAAGAGATAGCGACACAGCTCGGTGTCCATCAGAACGAAGTCTCTGCCTGTATCAACAATAACAAAGGCTATTCGTTCACCCAGTTCATCAATAGCTACCGCGTGGCCTACGCGCAACAATTGCTGCGCGACAATCCCGATAAGAAAATATCGCAGGTGGGATTGGAGTCCGGTTTTGCCAACGACACGACCTTCTACCGTGTCTTCAAGACCTTCACCGGCCTCACTCCCAGTGAGTGGCTGTCGAAGCAGTAACTTTGCAAAGTCCACTTGACAATCCCCCCTGACACTCACGACGTTAGGGGTGATTTCGTGTATTTATACACTCAATATCCAATATTTAGTGAATAGTGAATAGTGAATAGTGAATAGTTTTTCGTACCTTTGCAGGCGTTTTCGAAACTTAATATAAATCAAGCTATATGTTTCATATTTATGAAGGTTTCCATCTGGTAGAGACGTATCACAAGATGCGTCATCAGCGGAAGTACAACCCAGACACCAAGCGTGCCGTCAAGATTGCCATCGTGGCCGTCGTAACACTACTGCTCTGGAACATGCCGACGGAATGGTTCGGTATTCAGAACCTGACGGTCGTCCAGCAGCGTGTAATTGCTATCTTTGCCTTTGCCACATTGATGTGGATTCTCGAAATCGTCAGTTCTTGGGCCACGTCAATCGCCATTATGGTGCTGATGTTGCTCTTCTGTACGGACAGCGGTATCATGCCGATGGTGAACGAGGAAGAGGTGGGCAAACTGCTTAGTTACAAAGGTGTGATGGCCTGTTTCGCCGACCCCGTGATC
>JAEEGH010019501.1_pt1 | contig 14215 bp, 8 predicted proteins | sample 9134181 | NCBI WGS metagenome assembly JAEEGH01 (sample SAMN16246544, study PRJNA631951) | gut metagenome | biome: gut microbiome; feature: rumen; material: DP-attached | host: Bos | place: Iran: Karaj | collected 2018-10 | reverse complement strand
TTCATTTGATACGGCTTATCCAACTAGAGTTACCTGGCTTTCTGCAATGGATGAGTGTACATATAAAGTAATTATAAGGACTCCCTTAAAAATTTTATATGAAGTATCTACAAATAATAAAACAATTGAAATTCCTGCAAATACAATTCCTGCAGGAACTTCATATGTTTACCTCCAGATTCAACAACAAAAATCCTATGGAGATATTCTTTTTGAAGATGCAGATTATTATTCAGTTTCAGTTTTTTCAACTGGGAATATAAGTTTTAATGTTCAGTAAAAAATTAAAAATACAAATTTCTTCTTTAGGTTTTATATTTGTGTTCTTCTTTTCTGCCTGCACAAATATTCAAAATCAAGAAATTAATTACAACATTATTACTCCAAAATCAGAATGGATTTATTATTCAGATTCTCTTATCACTCTATCAACAAATTTGAATAGTGATGAAATATTATGGTATTCAGATAAAGCGGGATTTTTAGGGAATGGAAATGGATTTACGGTAAAACTAAAGCCGGGAGTACATAATATAAAAGCTGTATTTAGGGATAATCAAAAGTCTGTTTTGATTTATGTTGAAGAGCGTAGTATTAGTCATGGGCAGACTTTCATGTATTTAGTTAATTCCAATCAACAGGCTTTATCAATTCCAAATGGTGTTTATAAGCCAGGCCTTGTAGCTCTGGATGGATCTGTCAGTAAGTTTTCTATTAATGAAAAAAGTATAGAGAGGGAATTAAAAAGAGATTTCCATATTGATTGCAATGCCAAAGGGAAAAAAATACTATCGAATAGTTCGCGAACTGCTAATAAAAATGTTTATTCCTTAAATGATGAAAAAAAGTTTTATGTTATAAATACAAAGTATCAGTCTTTAGAACCTCATGAAATTCTCGCAAAAGTAATTCATGTTTCAGAATCTTATGTTGTATGGTATCCAAAAAATCCAGAAGAATACTCTGATATTCGTGTAAACGAGAATTCTCTGGATTTGTGTATTAATGAAATTGAAAATAGAATAATTCCCCGCTTAAAAACTTTGTGGGGTGAACTTCCGGATATTGATAATGATGGAAAAATCTCTCTTTTATTTACACCTACAATAAATGAGGAAGAAACGGCAATAGGATTCTTTAATCCCGAAGATTTTTATGCAAGAGATATTGAATCTCCCTTCAGTAATGAAATGGATGTTCTTTATATTGCAGTTCCGGAGGCAGAAAAATTTTCGTATTCCGTAAATTGCATTTCAGCAACTATTGCCCACGAGTTAACTCATGCAATTAATTATAACATCAAGACATATTCGCGAGTATTAAAAAAAATAACTAATCCTCCTGTTGAAGAAACTTTTCTGGATGAAGCGATGAGCCATTTAAGTGAAAGCCTGTGTGGTTATGGTATTTCTGGAGGAAATATTAGTAATCTAAGTTATTATCTGAATAATTTGGAAAAGTATTCTGTGTGTAAAGCAGATTTTATGGGCAATGAAGATACTAATGGCCGCCGTGCTGCTGCAACAATGTTTTTAAGCTGGTTATTCTGGAAAAAGGGAGGAATAACCTGGAATTCTGAAGATCCTCTGGAAATTATTGACAGAGGTGGAATCGATTTTCTTCAGAGACTTGTAGCAAGTGAAGGAACTGGATGGGAACATATTGGAAATATTTTTGGATTAAAAACGGATATCCTTTATGTGAATATGGTAGAAGAATTAAATGATAAGCGTTCTGATATAGAATCCATGCTTCTTGATCCTTATTCTGGAGAACCTGTTCAATTATTTCCTGATAATCGGGAGTACTGTTTTATCGAAACAGGAAAAAAATGGAATTTGAAACTTCCGGAATTAAAGAAAGATACAGATGTTTCTTTGATTCCGTATTCTTTTGTAATTTTTGAGAAGTGTAATAATCAGAATGAACTGATAATTACTAATACTGATATAAAAGGACAGGTCATAGGTTTAATTTGTATGGAGTAAAAACATTTATTTATACATAAGAAAATTCCCCTAGAAAAAAATTGACTTATGGAAATTCCGTGGTATAATTAACAATTAGTTAAACGTTTTACTAAAAACGTTTAACTAATTGTTATAACAAAAAAAGTATTGAGGTGATTATGAAATTCTTAAAGACTGCCCGACAGAAGAATTCAATGAAAGACTTTCTGATGATACTGCCTTTCCTTCTTCTTATCGCTGTTTTTTCTTATTATCCGTTATATGGCTGGGTTTATGCATTCTTCGATTATAAACCTCCGTTTCCACTTTCCTGGGAAAAATTTGTAGGTTTCAAATGGTTTATTTCGATGGTAGAAAATCCTGTTAAGGTAAAAAAACTTGTACAGGTTCTTACTAATACTTTTGCAATGAGCGGGCTCAGTCTTTTGTTCTCATGGTTCCCGATGATCTTTGCTGTCTTCCTGAATGAAATTAAATCAGTTCCTTTTAAGAAGTTTGTTCAGACAGTTACAACCCTTCCAAACTTTATCAGCTGGGTTCTTGTTTATTCCATTGCATTCAGCGTTTTCAACAGTACAGGTGCAGTAAACAGTGTTCTTATGAACATGGGTATTATTGATGAACCGGTTATGTTCCTGCAGTCTTCGAGCCATGTATGGTTTAAGCAGTGGTTATGGCTTACCTGGAAAAATGCCGGTTGGGCTGCAATTATGTATATTGCTGCAATTACAGGAATTGATGAGTCTCTTATGGAGGCTGCAAAGATAGACGGTGCATCGCGTATGCAGTGTATCTGGCATATTACAATTCCAAGTATCCTTCCAACATATTTTGTACTTGTAATGCTGAGTCTTGCAAACTTCCTCTCAAACGGAATGGAACAGTACTTTGTATTTGCAAACTCTTTCAATAAAGCAAAAATAGAAGTTCTTGATCTTTATGTTTATAACCTTGCAATGGGTAGCGGTGGATATTCACTTTCAACAGCTATCAGTATTCTGAAGACTTTTGTAAGTATTATCCTGCTATGTGTTACTAACTGGGTTTCAAAGAAAATCCGCGGCGACAGTTTGCTGTAGTCTGTTATTGTGAGGTAAAGAAAATGAGTTTAAAAAGACTTACACTTGAAGATCATATAATCAATATTTCAACTTATATCGTTTATACATTTTTTGCTTTTGTTTGTGTATATCCTTTCTATTACATATTCATCAACTCAATGAGTGCAAATGATTTGAGTGAGCGTGGAAAGGTTCTTCTGTATCCGATTGGTTTTCATCTTACAAACTATGCACAGGTAATGAAGATAAACGGTTTGATTTCGGCATTTAAGATTTCAATTTTAAGAACTGTTATCGGAACAATGCTTACTGTAATTGTTGCAGCCTTTCTGGGATATATGTTTACCCGTGAGAGTCTGTGGAAAAGAAAGTTCTGGTATCGATATGCAGTAGCCACAATGTACTTTAATGCGGGAATCATTCCATGGTTCATTACAATGAAAAATCTGCACCTTACAAACAGTTTCTGGGGATATATTTTCCCGGTTGCAGTTCAGCCGTTCTACATTGTTTTGTGTAAGACCTTTGTTGAAAGTGTTCCAAAGGAACTTGAAGAAGCTGCTGTAATTGATGGTGCAGGTACCCTTAAGATTTTCTTTAGTATTATTGTGCCTGTTATTAAGCCGATTGTTGCAACAGTTGCGATTTTTGCTTCGGTTGCGCAGTGGAACTCATTCCAGGATACACTGCTTCTTGTAACAGATCCAAAATTGTACACACTTCAGTTTACTTTGTATCAATATATAAATCAGGCAAGTTCTCTTAAAGCTCTGGTAAATAACAGTACATCAGCTGCGGCTATGGCTGCGAGTCTTGCCCATGCATCAACGGCAACTTCAATAAGAATGACTGTTTCTGTAATTGTTGTATTGCCGATTATCTGTGTTTACCCGGTTTTCCAGCGTTACTTTACAAAGGGAATTATGATTGGTGCTGTAAAAGGTTAATACGAATCTGCGATTCGATTATATAAAAAAAATTAGGAGGAAACACTAATGAAAAAAGGAAAGATTTTTTCTGCTCTTACCGTAATGGCTGTTTCTGCTGCGTTGCTTTGTAGCTGCGGTAATGGAAAGAAAGTTTCAAAAGCTGGTGATGATAATGCACCTATGACTTTTGAAATTTATGATGTTGCTGCTAACTATCAGGGTATGCAGTCTGGTTGGTTTGCTAAAGTTGTAAAGGACAAATTTAACATTGAATTGAACATTATTGCTCCACAGGTTGCAGGCGACAGCATCTATCAGCTTCGCGCAAGCTCTGGAAATCTTGGAGATATCGTTCTTCTTGAAGCAACTCAGTTCAACGATTGTCTTGAAGCAGGACTTATTAAGGACATTACTGCTGAACTCAAGGCAAGTCCAAATCTCATGAAGTTCGAAGATCAGATTTCTACTTTCAATAAAGGACTTCCAGGAAACTCTGCAGGAAAGTTCTATGGTATTCCTACAGAAATGACAGATACATCTCCAACAACTGTAAGCCAGGAAAGAATTTATTCTCTTCCACAGCTCAAGTGGGATTTGTATAACAAGATTGGCGCTCCAGAAATTAATAATCTTGATGACCTTCTTAAGGCTTTTGTAGAAATCAGAAAAATTCACCCGACAAATGCTAATGGTGATCCAGCATATCCTCTTTCACTCTGGCCAGACTGGGATGGTGGTGACGGTATGATTGGTATTGCTAACGTTGTTCAGCTTAATACCTGGTATGGTGAAAAGATTAAAGGTTCTGCAATTCTTAAGGAAGATGGAAAGACTTTCTATCCACTTACAGAAAAGAGTGGAACATACTACAAGATGCTTAAATTCCTTAACGATGCTTACAAACTCAAAGTTGTAGACCCTGATTCTGGTACACAGGACTGGAACTCAGTTTGTGCTAAGATCTCTAACGGTCAGGTAGACTTCATCTGGTACACATGGGAAATTGGTTTCTGGAATACAAATGAACGCTATAAGGATGGATCTGCATTCTGTTTCATTCCTGTAAAGGATCAGAAATACTATGCTGATTCAGACTCTTACTACGGAAGCGGACGTGTATTTGGTGTTGGTTCAAAAGTTGATCCTGCAAAGTATAAGAGAATTATGGAATTCCTTGATTGGTACGCTAGTCCAGAATCTTTGATTATTCAGCATGCAGGTCTTGAAGGTTTCAACTATAAAGTTGGCTCAGACGGAAAGTATATCCAGATGAACGACAATGCTTTGATGGATAACCTTCCTGTTCCAGCAGAATTCGGTGGCGGTGGATACAGCGACGGATTCAATGCAATTAACCAGTGGATTGCTTCTTCTATGTGTACTAACCCTAAGACAGGTGAACTCTACAACAACCAGTACTGGAAGTCATACAAAGAAATGAATATGACTCAGATGAGAAAAGACTGGGAAAAGAAATACAATGCAGCAAATGCTACAGACTACATGGTTAAGAACAATGCACTTGTTGTAAGTCCAAGTGTAAGTGTAAGCTTGCCATCTGATTCGGCAGATATTTCTGTAATCCGCAACAGTGTAAATCACTCTGTTTGTGACGCTTCATGGCGTATGATTTTCGCTGCTGATGATAAGGCATTCGATAAGATGTGGGATGATATGGTATCAGAAGTAAAGGGCTTCGGATTTGATGAGCTCTATAAGTTTGATGTTGATAAACACACAATCGAAGTAAATGCTAAATTAGCTGCTATGCGCTAATTGTTACAGGCAATAAAAAAGGCCGTCGGTAACGACGGTCTTTTTTTATGATTTCATTTATTTTTTAAGCAACGTAAGCTTCAAGGCGACGTGCTCTTGTAGGATGCTGCAGTCTTACAATTGCATGCTTTTCAATCTGGCGGATGCGCTCTTTTGTGAGAGAGCATTCTTCTCCAACTTCCTTAAGTGACATAGGTTTTGCTCCGTTGAGGCCGTAACGCATACGGATAACACGAGCTTCGTTTGGACGAAGTGTATTGATTACACCGTCAATTTCTTCATGCATAGATTTTTCAATAGCCTTTTCTTCTGGACGATCATAAGCGTTATCTTCGAAGAAGTCTCCAACCTTAGAATGTCCGTTATCTGAATCATTAACTTCTGCATCAAGGCTGATCATTTCGCGGCTGATGTTAATCATATCGCGAACGTGTGAAGCATCCATGTTGAGCATAGCTCCAATTTCTTCATATTCCTGCTGTTCTGTCTTCTTTGTTCCAACAACTTTGCGTGCATGTTCAATCTGAACAAGCTCATTAGCACGGTTGAGTGGAAGGCGGATAGCACGGCTCTTTTCGCAGATTGCTTTAAGAATGCTCTGACGAATCCACCATACAGCATATGAAATGAAGTGATAGCCCTTTGAAGCATCGAATTTATCTACAGCAGTAAGGAGGCCAAGGTTTCCTTCGCTGATTAAGTCTGAAAGATCGAGCCCATGATTCTGGTATTTCTTTGCAACATTAACTACAAAGCGGAGATTCGAATTTACAAGTTTGTTTTTAGCAGCTTTATCGCCAGCCTGAGCTTTCTGAGCAAGCTCAACTTCTTCTTCGTGTGAAATCATAGGAATCTTGTTGATTTCTTTAAGGTACATAGCAAGAATGTTTTCATCGCGTGTCATGGCATAATCTCCTTTTATACTAAGTATATAGCAAGTAATGTGCCAAGTGAAAACGGCAAGTAAAAAATATCAAAAAACCAAAAAAATAATAAAAAAAAAGCGGAATTTTGTCATTTTTACACCTGTTTAAGGGGTTAAAAAGACACAGTGAACAGGTTGTACCGGAATTTAGTGTCATTTTGATACAGTGATGTTAGAGAGGGGCGTTTACGGGTTATTTTGACACATAAAGGCAAAAAAAACAGATTATTTGCTTTCAGATTTGTGAGCTTCCTGCTTCCTGATATACATCAGGTTATCTGCCTGGTTAATATAATCAATTTAGTTTTGTTTTTTTATCTATTCCTTAATTAAATAAAAAATTATTTTTCAGAGATAAAAGAAAGTGCATCTGTTCGGGCATCCTGCATAATGCCCATGTCACGGGAAAGATCTGCTATTCGGAAACCGAGTTCTCCTGCCTGAACGGTGCCGTTGAGTTCTCCAGGACCTCGGGTTTTAAGATCCTGCTCTGCGATGAAAAATCCATCTGTGCTCTGGCGGAGGGCTTTCATTCGTTCAATGCCGGTTTCTGTAATGTCTTTGCTGTAAATAAGGAAGCAGTAAGACTGAGCGGTGCCGCGGCCAACTCGTCCTCGCAGCTGATGAAGCTGTGCCATACCAAAACGATCTGCCTGTTCAATTACCATACAGGTTGCATTTGGAACATCAACACCTACTTCGATTACTGTAGTTGCGGCGAGTACTTGAATTGCACCGTCACGGAAGGCATTTAGAATCTGAACCTGTTCTTCTTCGTCGACCTTACTGTGAACAAGTGCGCATTTATATTGAGGATAGATGTGGTCACGCAGGTGGGTAAAGGCCCGCTCTGCCGATTTTATGTTTTCATCGCTGTCGATTGCCGGATAAACAAAATATGCCTGATGTCCCTGAGCGAGTTCCTTACGTACGGCTTCGTAAGCATTGATTTCGTTTCCTTCTTTTACAAGATAGGTTGTGACTGGTTTTCGCCCGGCTGGCATTGTATGAATAGATGAAATATCAAGATCACCAAATACAGTGAGAGCAAGGCTTTGTGGAATTGGAGTTGCGCTCATCATAAGAAGATTCGGTTCGAATGTCATGCCGCGGTTAGTTACTCTACCTTTTTCTAGAATTGCCTGGCGCTGTAAAACTCCGAAGCGGTGCTGTTCATCAATTACAGCGAGCTCCATATCCTTGTACTCAACATTTGATGAAAAAAGTGCGTGTGTACCAACGACAATATCAATATCGCCTTCTTTAAGGGCTTTGAGCAGTGGGGTACGGCCTTTCGCACGGAGATTTCCGGTAAGGAAGGCTGTTCTTACTCCAAGTGGTGCCAGAAGTTTTGCAGTAGTTTCAGCATGCTGACGGGCAAGGATTTCTGTTGGAGCCATAAAAGCACACTGACCCTTCCAGCTGATTATTCTCAGACAAAGGAAAAGAGAGACGAGAGTTTTTCCAGAGCCTACATCTCCCTGAAGCAGACGAGCCATAGTAAAGCTTGGAGTTGTTGGCGGTGGAAGGCCACGGTCTAATTGATTGAGAATTCGTTCCCGTTCGGTGTAGGCGCGGTCAATTTCGGCATCCATCTCGTAAATTACGCTGCACTGGTCGTCTGTGAGCGGGAAGGGCAGGGAGTTGAAGAAATCGAGCTGCAGCGGGGAAAGGCTGTCAGTGAAGGTTTTGAGGTCGACAACTTTTTGATCGGACTCTCTTTGCGGAGCTGAAGAGACGAGAACTCCCGAAGCGCCTTTTCTCTCAAAGACTCGTTTTGCAATCACAGACTGGAATTGAAAAAGTTCTTCAAAGGCAAGTGTCTGGCGCGCGGCCGCCGCCTGGGATATTTCGGTCGGGCGGTGAATAAGGCGGATTGCATCCTGTTTTGAAAGTAATCCGCGTTTTTGTATAATTTCGGCCGGTATTTCGTCTTCAATACCAAACGCATATTGTGACAGTGCCTGTGTTATGGCTTTTGAAATAGCTTTTTGAGTAAGTCCTTCTGTAAGAGGATAGATAGGAATTACACCGCTTTCTTTTGGAGAAATGGATGTGAGGTCGAGAGTTTTACCGGGGGCTGATTCGGAATATTCTGTGTGTTTGATTGCTTCAAACGCAGTGCTCTGTAAAGCACCGTATTTTACAAAAAACTGCCCGGTCACAGTGATTATAGTTCCCGGTACAAGAGATTTTTCTAAAAAGGCACGGTTGAAGCAGATAAGTTCTGCAGTTCCTGTACCGTCTGTAACAATAAGCTTGAGTGTTTTCATTCGCCCATAGCCGAACCATTCCTGGCGGACTACCTGAGCAACTGTATGCACTTTTCCGTTCTGTCCGCGCTCACCAAACGTTACTTTACGTGTCCTATCCTCGTAGTCGCGCGGATAATACTGGAGCAGATCGCCTACTGTGAAGATATTAACTTTAGCCAGCGTTTTAGTAAGCTGAGGCCCGATTCCAGAAATTGATGAAACCGGGGTTTTTATATCAGAAATCTTCAAGGCGTGCTCCCACAGTAAATCAAAAGAACTTCAGAAAATTAGAAAGGCATTCTATAACAGAGGTTCACAAGAATCAGAATAAGGAAATGACCAACGCCAAGAGTTACCAGAAGGATAATCCATGACAATAAAAGTGAAGTCTGGTAGCTCATATTCTTTTTTGAAAAAGTTCCGGCGATTTTGTATGACATCTTATTCAAAATCATATCAACCTGATTCCAGCCAGAGTCATAAGAGGTTCTTCCCTTATTGATAAGAAGAACTATCCAGCGGATAAGAATCAAAAGTGTAAAAATTCCTATGATTGAAGAAGCAATTCCCCATAGAGAGCTCAAAATTGTTCCAAGAATTCCACCAAAGAAGATTCTGCCAGTACGCTGAATTCCAGCAAGAATTGCAGAAGCAAGAGAAAGAATTCCAATAGATACAATAGGAGAAAAATCAATGCTTCCTATTCTCAGAAATCCCAATTTTCTGAAAAGTCCCATATAAGGTTCACAGATTGCAGTCATTACATGTCCGAATTTTGTAAACCTTACACCTGGGAACCAGGACATCAGAATATATACAAAACATAAAAGTGTATAAATAGAAAGAACTCCGGCTAAAATAGTTAAAATTGTTTGAATCACTCTGTCCAAACCTCCCGTACGAAATTGATTTCCTTCAGTGCCTTAATTGTTGTGTCATCGGCGCTTACGGAAATCTGGTCATTTGCCTTTACGACATAAGGATTATTTCCCGTGTCTATATGAAAATATACTGAGCATTTACCCATTTTATCAAATAAAAAATCACGTAATTGCGAAATTGCTGATTCAGAGGTGAAATTTGAGTCTATTTTGATATGTACGGACTGTGCAGAATGCTCTTCCATCTTTTCAACGTCTTCAATTGCATCTACGATAAGAGACGGTGTATCGCGGCTGCCATCAACTTTTCCACGGAAGGCATAAACACTGCCATCTTCAATCTGACCACGCATTGTCTCCCATGTTTTTGGGAAGAAGGTTAAATCAATCTGGCCGTCCATATCATTCAGTTTAGCAAAGGCCATCTGAGCACCTTTTTTGGTAGTAATCTGATGGATTCCTGTAAGCATGCCAAGTGCAACATATGATTTTCCGACATCACGCATCTGCCATGCTCTTGCACCGCTTGCTTCAAGGGCTGCTTTTTCTGCCTTGCTTTCTTCTGCAATTCTGTTGATGTTGCTTGCCCTTACGGTAACGGCTCGGTCAATTGCCTTGCGGTAGCTGTCCAAAGGATGTCCGCTTACATAACAACCGATACATTCTTTTTCCATATTAAGAAGTTCCATATTTGGAATATCTGCAATCTTCTTAAACTGGAAATCTGCAAAGTTTTTCTCTTCTTCTTCAAGTTCTCCAAATAAATCGCCCTGGCCTTTTCTCTGATCTTCAAGATAAGATGAAACATAATCAAGAACGGCATCCATATTTGCCAGAAGTGTAGGGCGGTTTAATACGGTTCCATCTTTTTCTTTCAGATGGTCAAAAGCTCCGGTTTTTATGAGAACTTCTATTGCCTTTTTATTTACAAGAGTTTTTTCGCGTCCGTCTTCATCCTTTTCAACAAGACCACATACACGCATAATAAAGTCCATAAAGCTCTTGTATGGACCGTTTGTTTCGCGTTCCTTTACGATTGCAGCAGCGGCTCCTTCTCCCATTCCTTTGATTCCTTTAAGACCAAAGACAATGCGGCCGTCTACAACGTCAAAGATAATATCAGAGCGGTTTACGTCCGGAGCATCTACTGCAACGCCCATCTTGCGCGCTTCTTCAATGTAGAACGGAAGTCCGTCTGTAGAAGTGATTTCGTTTGTAAGGTTCGCTGCCATGAACTCGGCAGGGTAGTGTGCTTTGAGCCAGCCTGTGCGGTAAGCAAGAACCGAGTAAGCGGCAGCGTGCGACTTGTTAAATCCGTAGCCCGCAAACGGAATCATGATTTCAAAGATGTCGCCGGCGTGTTCTTCTGTGTGTCCGTTTTTAACGGCACCGGCAATAAACTCTTCCTTCTTTTTCATAAGAACGTCGAGTTTTTTCTTACCCATCGCACGGCGGAGCATATCGGCACCACCAAGCGAGAAGCCAGAAATAATCTGGGCTACCTTCATAACCTGTTCCTGATAAACCATGATACCGTAGGTTTCTTTCAACAGGTCTTCAAGTGCTGGGTCAGGGTATTCAATCTTTTCCGGGTGCCATTTTCCTTCAATATATTTAGGAATATAAGCCAATGGACCCGGTCGGAAAAGCGCATTCAACGCTACAAGCTCTTCAATACAGCGCGGTTTACATTCACGCAAGATTTTCTGCATACCAGGAGATTCAAACTGGAATACGGCAACTGAGTCTCCGCGGTCAAAAAGGTCAAAGGTCTGCTCGTCGGTTTCACTTACGTTGGCGGTAATGAATTCCGGAGTTCCTTCCGGACGGTGTTTATTTATGATTGCTTCCGCATAGCGGATAAGCGAGAGGGTTTTAAGTCCAAGGTAGTCGAACTTTACGAGCCCACAAGGCTCAATAATATCCATTGTGTACTGTACGCCGACTTCACCGGTTTTAGGATCCTTGAAAACAGGAGCCCAATCTGGAAGCGGAGTAAGACCAATTACCATTCCTGATGCATGAAGACCAGTGTTTCGCTTTACACCTTCAAGACGGAATGCAAGATCAAAAAGTTCCTGATAGCGCGGGTCATCTTTGTATTTTATCAGCTGACCGCCATCAGGCATTTTTTCTGTCGGCTCACTGAATGCATCCTTGAGTTTTGCTTTAGGATTATCTGGAATACATTTTTTGAGTTCGTTTACTTCTGACAGTGGAATATTCAAAATACGGCCAACATCGGCAATACAGTTCTTTGGCTTTAGAGTACCAAAGGTAACGATGTGTCCAACGTTGGCGTCACCGTAAAGGTCTCGGGTATGCTGAATGATATCCTGGCGATAGTCGAAGTCCATATCAACGTCGAAATCCGGCATGGATACACGTTCAGGGTTTAAGAAGCGCTCAAAAATCAAACCATATCTGAATGGATCGATATCTGTAATTGTCATGGCGTAGGCTACAAGAGAACCCGCACCAGAACCTCGTCCCGGTCCAATCGGGATATATGGTTTTGGACGTTTATTTACATTGTCATAAGTTGATTTAGACCAGTTGATGAACTCCCAAACGATAAGGAAGTAGCCGGAGAATCCCATTGTAAAGATGGTATTCATTTCGTAGTCGGCACGTTCGCGGATTTCAGGAGTAATTTCCTTGTAACGCTTTTTAAGTCCTTCTTCTACAAGATATTTTACATAGTCGTTCTGGTCGCTCTGATAGTCGTCTCCGTGAGTACGGAACTCTGCAGGAAGTTCGAAGCGCGGCAAACATTCCTTGAGTTCAGGAGTTGAATACTGTTTGATTGTAAGATTACACATGTTGGCAATCTTGATTGTGTTATCGTAAGCTTCAGGACACTGCGGGAACAGGGCGCGCATTTCAGCTTCGGTTTTGAAATACCAGTTATCAAGATCCATGTCGCCGCCCATCTTTGCATGCTTTTCATGGAGCTGATTTTTGAATCCAATACAGCGTAAAGCATCCTGAGCAATGGCGTCTTCTTTTTCTACATAGTGAATATCGTTTGTAACAACAAGCGGAATGTCCAGTTTGTGAGCCAGAGCGATCAGTTTTTCTGCAACAACCTTCTGCTCGGGAATTCCGTGGTCCTGAAGTTCGATATAATAATGATCAGGACCAAATAGATTTTTATACTTAAGGGCAAGTTCTTCTGCTTCTGCGTCCATTCCTGCAAGAAGCATTTGAGGAAGTTCTCCCTGAATACATGCAGAGCAGCAGATAATTCCTTCGTGGTACTGTTCAAGAAGTTCAAAATCTATACGTGGTTTACCATAATAAAGTGCATTTTCATCACAAAAGGCGCGGCTGGAAAGCCAGCACATATTTTCATAGCCCTTCTGATTTTCGCAGAGAAGAATAAGGTGGAAGTAGTGTGCGTGACGGTCTCCTTCTTCTCCTTTATGGCTGTCAGGAACATCTTCTTTTTCATAATGGCTTCCGTAGGCAACATAAAATTCTTCACCTACAATCGGGTTGATTCCGTTTACATGGCAGAGCTTTTCAAAGTTGAGCGCACCGAACATGTTTCCGTGGTCGGTGAGTGCAAGGGCAGGCATGTTAAGACTTTTTGCCTTTGCAACAAGCTTGTCGAGTGTGGCACAACTGTCCAAAAGAGAATAGTCAGAGTGTACATGAAGATGTACGAAATTTGAAACTGGCGTACCTTCTGGGGCAGCCGGAAATTCATGATAATCAGCCATTTTTTAATGCTCCCGGAGATTTTAGTATAACATAAAAGACAAAAAAAAACACGGCGCGCTGCCGTGTTTTTCTTAATAAAGGCGAGTCTTATTTACCGAGCTTAAACATATCAAGCTCTTTCATAAGTCCCTTGAGATTTTCCTGAGTGCTGTTTGTAGAAGCTGTTGTAATTGCAATAGCATCAGAAATCTGCTGAGAGAAGTCATTGATCTGATTCATGTTATCAGAAATAATTCTTGTTACTTCTGAAAGATTCTGCATTTCCTTGATAACCTGTTCACCACCAACGAGCATTTCTGCAGAGCCATTCTTTACTTCTACAGTTGTGTCACTGATAGCGCGCATTGCTTCGAGAACCTGCTGGTTACCTACGGTCTGTTCATCCATTGCGTTGGCAATAACAGTTTCCTGTTCACGAACCTTCTGAGAAAGCTCGTAAATATTTTCGAAGGCAGCCTGTACGTGATTGATATCAGTTGTAATTCCGGCAATAGCTTCAGAAAGAGAGCGGAGGTTTTCGTCGATAGCCTTACTCTGATCTCCAGACTGTTCAGCAAGTTTTCGGATTTCTTCAGCAACTACTGCGAAACCTTTACCAGCTTCACCGGCATGAGCAGACTCAATAGCGGCGTTCATAGCAAGGAGGTTTGTACGGCTGGCAATGCTCTGAATGATACTTGAAGCCTGGAGAA
>JAEEGH010019498.1_pt1 | contig 14216 bp, 13 predicted proteins | sample 9134181 | NCBI WGS metagenome assembly JAEEGH01 (sample SAMN16246544, study PRJNA631951) | gut metagenome | biome: gut microbiome; feature: rumen; material: DP-attached | host: Bos | place: Iran: Karaj | collected 2018-10 | reverse complement strand
ACATCCACACTCACGATAGGACATCCGCAAGCCATTGCCTCTTTTATCACTTGAGGCGAGCCTTCCGAAAACGAAGTCAACAAAAAAGCATCACACGCACACATCAACAATGTAACTTCATTACGGCAATACCCCTTAAGTTCAATCAGCTCCACTTCGTCACCAAGTCTTGTAACTGCGGCTTTAGCCAAAGTTGCATTTTTCACCTGATTATCAAAAGCACCTGAAAACAAAACATATTGTTTATTTACTTTCAAGTGCATCCTTTCCCGTGCCTCAATCTTTGGAGTTAATTGCAAATCGGTAAAATCTATCCCACAAGGGACCAATGAATATCTCTGATGGGGAGAGGCTTTCACCATCGTTTTCCGTGACACAAAAACATTCCACGCCGAAAGCCGAATCGCTACCCTTGAAAAAACGAAAATCTTACTATCGTTGATATCTGAGCCATGGTAAGTGGTTACCACTGGCACCTTACGCTGTAAGTTGGCAAAAAGACCGGAAAGACCATAGTGTGCATGTATGACATCAGGACAGAACTCCTTGATTATTATCTTCAAAGCGGAGAGATTCCCCAAATACCCTTTTATGCCCTTCCCCTTTAGTCCGAAAAATTCCACTTCACAACCTGCACATTCCAATGCTTGGGTTTGCTCGACAATAAACGGTGCAAAACGGCCGCTATTATGTGAAGCGACGATAAGAACCTTCATGCCTGTTCCTCAACATTTTTCCTATACTTGATCACCCGTGCTGGATTGCCTCCCACAATGGCCCAATCAGGCACATCCTTGGTAACAACCGCACCAGAGCCGATAATCGCCCCATGGCCTATCCGTTTACAGCCAGGCAAGACAATGGCACGTGCGCCAATCCACACATCACCTGCAATATGAAGTGGCGTTCGTTGTTGGTCCTCCTGCAGACCCATCGGAATGTCTGTCTTGTCAAAACTATGTCCCGAACCAAGGAACAAGACATCTTCTCCCATCATAAGATAGTCGTCGATAACTACATCCCTGTTGTGTGACCTGAATTTTTTCCCAAAACCGACATTATCGCCAACAGTAAAGCCGCTGCCTCTTCCAAAGTATGCTCCTTGCTCCACGTTTAGGTACTTCGCATGGTGGGAATCGTCTTTCCGAAACAAGGGACGACAAAGCAAAGCCCGAATACCATGAGCCAAAGGACCTATTACAGGAATCGTGGACTTAGGAAGAAACCTGGCAAAACCATAGTACAATATCAAACAAATCACTCTCATAAAGAAGATTCAAATACTATTAAACTCACGACATCCCTCGACCGGCCAACTTAATATAGGACCATCCCACGTTCACCAAGCAAACAAACACCAACCATAAGGTATACCATCTTTTTTGCTTGCTTTTCACTTGAGATATACCATACGCTGCAAACATCAATTCCAATCCCAATACAGGATAGTGGAATCGTTCGGAGTGGGCAAAATTGCTGAACACCAACACCAACAGATATCCACACATTGTGGCTATGGGCAACACATGTTTTCGCCAATCGCCACTAAACAACAACAAAAACAATGCAAAAATTGTAAAACCTGACATGACGTTCTTGATGAAATACGCTCCATGCTGCATCATCTGATTCTCTTGTTCAGGGATGGTGACCATGGTTGAAAAGGGAATCGTGAAGATTACCGGTGCAAATAAGGATGCCGAAGCATATTGTGCAAAAGTATTACCATTCCTACGTTCGGCACGCCATTCATAACCAGCTTCCTGATTCTCAGTTCGCCCATTCCAAAGTTGTTGTGTCTCATCAATAATTTCTGCACCAATTGTCATAACCATCCATCCTCCAAAAATGGAAACATAGATGACTTTTTTCCATAGTTCAAGTTGCTTACCGGAGCTGAGAATAATTGCGCCCCCTAAGGCAGCCACCAACACGGCTGCCAAAGCTGTACGGAAAGTGAACAACACCAAAGCAATCAAGCCTGGCAACAACAGACTTACAACCGTAATTTTCTTTGAATGCATTACATAGTCTCCTCGTTCCACAAACAACAACACCAGAAACGCCATTTCTGCTTCTTTCAATGTAATGCCGCAATAATACCACATGCTGGGCATCATCAAATAAAAAATCGCTGCCATCCTTCCCGTATACTCACCAAAGCTTCGCTTGGCCAAATTATACATCAACAAGCAAGCAAAGGCATCCAAAATGCATTTCACAAAACGGCCAGCAAGCACAGAATTTCCAAACGCAACATAAATCATGCCAAGCCAATAAAAATACCCTCTATCTGAAAGTGAATAAGAATGGACATACATATCATAAACATCCCATCCTTCATCTCTCAATAACGATGCAATGTTATGGTATCCCATCTCATCAGCAGAATGAAACATGAAAGGTATCCCTGTCATATTCATATAGAAATAGTAAATGAAAATCACATATATGACACGTATAAACAATGTCCACAAAAATAGTTTCTTTTTAAACACCTTAGGGCTGAAACGACGCCATTGCAACGTCAGTTTAGTGGAATAATTGAAAAACAAGAACACAAATGTTATACCGAACAACATAAACACGAACGGCAAGGCATGATTCATGAATATGCCACTTACCAGAACCAAGGTTATAATATAACAAATTATTGCTCTTGACGAGAAATATTTGGGGAAATATGTCAACATAAAACCGTTCCTTATTACTTACAACGTGCAAAAATAGTAAAAATCAATTCATCCTATCAGTTTCCTCTTCAACTTTATCAATCGAATCATGTTTTTTTGACCAACAAACTTCCCAAAACGGTCTTTCCAGCCGCCATTTTCGGCCCACGACCCTATCCCCAGATGATCGCAATAGGTGTTTTCGGTACGAAAATACTCTCCAGTAGTTCGCCTTGGGCAAAAGTACTCTACAGGATAAACATGCAAATCCTTATAATACTGTTCCTTGCCATCTTGGACGAAACCTTGCTCTCTCATTTTCTCGGTAATAAAACGGACATTAGTCGTCAAATCATACGTTCCGTCTTCTCTTACAAAGCGGCGGTCTCGGTAGTACTCCAATTGTTCTTTCACCCAATCGCCCCCTTTTTCACTGGCCAACACACAGGTTCCCAACGGTATGATTTTGCTTCCTTCAAACCCTCCAAACGCCTTGTTGTCGAGCAAATCATCAAACGGTTTGAACACCTCAACATCTGTATCAAAATAAATACCGCCATAATGATACAATGCGAACAGCCTGACATAATCGCTCACAAAGGCATACTTTTTTGCCTGATATGCCTCTTTCGCATATTGATTACCTTCAAGATCAAAACTATCCTCGTTCCACAAAACATATTCATAATCAGGCATATATTTATGCCACGATTCCACACAATATGCCACCGTTTCCGGCATCTCCCCTCTCCCAAACCAACAATAATGGATAATCTTAGGTATCATTATCTTATCTTTTTTTGTCTTTAACATGCAATAACCAACAGAACAATCGTGGGGACATGTTGATAATCGACACTTTCTTGGCCGCAGATGGAATCCACGGGACATCGTGAAGCGGGAAAACATTCATACTCTTCAAGCTTTTGATTACCTCCTTGACGTCCTCATACCGTGACAAGGCCACCATGGAAAGCAGCGACGTCGTACAAAACGCTATGATGGATTCATACCATTGTCGCACACCTGTATCCGTCACATCCTTAAGTTGACCCTGCAAGGTAGATATCAACGTATGTACACCATCCGTTTTTTTCTTCATCGCCTCCGGAGTCGTTGCACGAACCAATCCCTCGGAACGCTGGTAGTAGTAATAAACGCTCTGATCTGTCAAATCCAATCGCTCGGCTTTCATGCAAACCTGAGGCAACCAAGGCGTATCGTCAATATACTCACCTTGGATGCACCAAATTCCATTGTCCTTAATAAGAGAGGCACGATATATATACGCCCATACGTAGCAGGACACATCCAACCGCTTTGCCAGGAAATCCATACCCGACATCAATTGCGACGAATAGTCGAATTTATTTTCCATCTCCGACTTTTCCATCTCACGATACTGCTCATCCACTATACGGTAATTGAAACGCAGCATGTCCAACTGTTCTTCCTCCATCCGCTTGACCAAACCGCCATAGACGTACTTTTCCACATAGTCGTCGGGATCCACAAAACAGAGATACTTGCCAACCGAATGCCGCATCCCCGTATTGCGAGCGCCAGCGGTGCCTTGATTCGACTGCGACACTACTTTCACATTCGGATGTGCCGTTGCATAGGAAGCAGCCAAATCCTTGCTATGGTCGGGGCTGCCATCATCCACACAGATGATTTCATATTCCGATGCATCCAAATCCTGACTCAGCAAAGAATCCAGACATTTTGGAAGCCATGCCGCAGAATTATACAAGGGAACGATAACACTAAGTTTTATTTCCATAGCTAAATTGCACTTCACATGGTATATCACTTGACAAAAAGACAGCCTTCCTCTTTGACCGCCTTTAACATCTGCGACCGTTCCACTTCGCCAAAATTAGGGTTTCTTAATGTATACTCATCTCCAAAGACATTATCGCCTTTCATCCTCTCCTTTTCTTTATTCAAATATTCATCAAGAGATTTCACCACCCTGGCAGGATTGCCTACAGCAACACAGTTGTCAGGAATATCTCGAGACACCACACTGCCAGCTCCAATCACCACATTGCTTCCAATCGAAACACCCGGTAACACTATAGTTCCTGCACCAACAAACACATTGTCTCCAATCGTCACATTCGACACCCGTGTATAATCAAGAAAAACTTTTGTACTTGTATCATGTGCCAATATGTGGACTCGAGGGGCCAACGTAACATTGTTTCCTATCGTAATATGCCAACAATGGGACGGATCAATGATCACTTCACCCATGCACTTAAAATCTTTCCCCACCACAAGTCCCCGCTTCACGAGTTTCTCTATGCTTTGTTCACCCCGAATTCGACTTAAGATTTTCTTTAACGGATTTTTCATAAGTAGCTGTTGAAAAATAAACTACATGTTTTTAACCTCGAGACTTATATGAAAACAAAACCACACATTCAATTATAAAAAGACATTATTTCTTATACCCTGCTTGTTGTCCCTTTTTCCTCTTCTCTATCTTGAACAGCACTCTTTCAACAAAATAGAACAGCTTGTAGACCAGAGGATAGCGCTGCAATCGACGAACCTGTTCGATTGGGAAATAATAGGTTTTGTAGTCCTGATACACGCCTATGGGAAGAATGCGTCGCAACTCCTCGTCCCTTTCCTTCTCGCGACGCTCTATCTGGGTCTCACTAATCCCATTCATGTCGAAAATGGTCACATCGATATCAACGTACTCGGGAATCACCCCGCCAAACGGGATGGCTTCAACGTACCAACGCCAATCGGCAGTTATCGGCAGGTCCTCCCGATAATATCCGTACTTGTCGAACAAGGACCTGCGGATATAAACTGGATCATGATTCAAAGTACCACGAATGAAGCCAAACATAGTAGGAGCTTCACCTGCAAAGCCTCGGTCACGGACCTTTTTTCCATCGGCAAAAGCCTTGATCATATTGCCATAAAGGATATTTGGGTTACTCTTCTCATCCAAAGCTTTCAGCATCCTTTCAACGACATGATCGGAAGCCAATTCGTCGCCCGAATTAAGAATCTGGACATAGTCACCTGTCGCCATGCAAAGTCCCTTGTTCATGGCGTTATAGATACCTTTGTCGGGTTCGGAGACCCATCTCAAATGGGCGAAATCCGATTCATGGGCCTTGATCACCTCAACGCTACGGTCTGAAGAAGCCCCATCGACGACAATATACTCAAATTCCTTAAAAGTCTGTGAAGCGACACTGCACAAGGTCTTTTCAAGGCCGATGGCATTGTTGCGGTTAATTGTTATGACAGAAAGAATCATGATCGACGAGTAAAAATAAAAATACTAAAATGGTGATAATCAATTATCCATTTTCTTTTTTCCCAAACCACGGTCCTTCATGGCCAACAAGCCGCTTGATCCGTTTGTTAAGCCTAAACGGGAAATATTTCAACCCTTTCCATCCATATTGGCATGGGTCGAAATACAAGGCCTGAAATCGCCAATCTGCCTTTGACTGTATTCTTGTTGACGAGGGATGCTTCAATGGCATAATTGGGATCGACTTCCGATTTGAGCCAACGCTTCTTGAAGAAAAAGTATGCGTCGCTTCCGCACCAAAGCCAATATTTGTCGAAAGATTCACATTAGGCATAATGCCTTTCCCATGGTGCAACCATATCGACATCCAGAACTGCTGGTCCCAACTGCTATTGTGGAAGGCATCTTTCTGCACTTCCGCCAAACGGTCACACCAATACTCACGCATCCGCAAGCCACAACCATATTCTTTCAAGCATCGATTCAATTGGCTACGTGAAACATCCCTATGGTACAAATCGAAATCTTTCCACGCCCTTGCCCAAGTGGCCCATGCACAAAAAGTTCTGTTCATCATGGAAAAATAATATGATCCGTCTCCAAAGGTCTTCGTGTCCAAATGCATACTGCCTATGGCTCTAACATCCACATCATCCTTATACTTTAAAAGCAATTCCTCACAATAGGGGAAAAAATCTGGATGTGGAACAGCATCATCCTCAAGAACGATTCCATATTCATTTTCAGAAAAAAACCAATTCAAGGCGGTCATAGGCCCCGGCCCACATCCCAGGTTTTTTTCGGGAAACAATGTATGCAAATGGGCTCGAGTTCCCGCCGTCAACTCTTCAATGACACATCGAACTTCATCACATTTTTTCGAATCCGAGCTCACATTGGCACGTGGACTGTCTTGAAAGACATACAACACATCCGGATTTTGTTGCATTATAGCCTCCAACACCTTCCTTGTATGATTCGGACGATTAAATGTAATAAACAATACGGGCGTTTTCATGTCTTTGAACTATCATCAAACAATCCAGTCTTTCAAGACTGGTATTTGCTTAATTACAAGTGTTATAAAATAACTCAATCCAAAAATCACCATAAAAGCGACTGGTACCAAAACAAATGGGTTAGGGAAAAAATGATACAACCGGCTGAAAGTCTCAATGACCACAAAAGAATGTGCCATATAAATGCCAAATGTGGCCCTCGAAAAATGTTCCAAGACCTTACCAGTTTTCACAGAAAGGCTAAGCGGATGCCTGACGGCGAACAGAAATATCGCAAAGGTAACGAGAATCGGGGCGGGATCAGCATACCCGAAACTTACTTTTTCGTTAGTCAGCAAAGGCAAGGCAACCGTCAACAACACAGCAACCAATCCAAGCAAATAAACCAGCCTCGCCTGTTTCTTGCCTAATGTCAACTTGCCTATGTAATACCCCCACAAACAATACCCCACAAACTCTACAAACACATAGTCTGTGATCACAATAGGGACATCAACGTACTTCCCGACATAATAATAACAGCGTATAAACACCCAAATCCAGCATGAATAGGAAAGCAGTTTTTCATTGGCCGCGATGCGTCTCAAGACTGGCATCGAAATGTACAACCCAATACACATCCCCACATACCAAAAATTGGTTTCCACACCACCAAATGGGTAAAACTGCGAGTGAACCGTCAAAGCGTTAAACAATGTCCAAAACACAAGCGCTATTACCAAACGCAAAGTGTTCCTCCCATACAATTTCTTTAGTGGTAACTCCTTTTCGGGATTCAAAAAGAAAAAGCCCGTAAGCATGGCGAAAAGAGGCACCGACCACAAGGCTACCGACTTCACAATTCGGCACACCGACCATGCCAGTGTTCCTTTTTCCACGACATCAATGGTAAAACACATCGCACCAGCATGGGCGAGGATGACGCCCATACAAGCAATGATGCGCAAAGCATCCATTGTTGGGTTACGAAGTGACGGCCCAAGTCCCGATCCAGAATATGACAGCCCTTTCACCATTGCTTAAACGACCCATTTCTTGAGAATGGGAATCTGCTTGATGACGAGAACAATAAGATAACTCAACACAAAAACAACACCAAATACTATAGGCACCAACAAAAACATATTGGGAATAAACCGATATATCCTGGAAAACGTCTCAAAAATCACAAATGTATGTGCCATGTAGATTCCTAGTGTCAACCCTGAAACATGTGTAACCACTTTCTCGAATTTTGGGGACAATTGAATCGGATGCTTGATCACAAAAAGAAAAATTGCAATGGAAGTAAATGCCGGGCCAGGAGAATCCAAGGCAAACACCACTTTTCCTTTTGTCACCCAAGGCAATATCAGTGTTATTATCGACGAAAGCACGCCGATCAAATAGACAACATTCATCTGTCTTCGGTTCAATTCTACTCTACTAAGATAATAGCCCCACAAGCAAAAACCGATATACCCATAGAAAACATGATCTGTAATCACAATAGGCACATCAACGAAATGCCCAATGAACGTATATAAATTCATGAAAAGCCATATCCAGCACGAATAGGCCAATACTTTTTCATTTGCTGCAATAATTCTCAACACTGGCATCGACATGTACAATCCGATGCACATCCCTATATACCAAAAATTGGTGTGTTGGCCTCCAAAAGGATAGAATTTTGTATAACGACAATCAAGCAAAATGGCATAAAACCAGCTCCAAAAGATTAGGCAAAGAACCAGTCGGAGAATATATTTCTTGTAAAGCTTTTTTAGAGGAAGCTCCTTCTCAGGTTTCAAAAAAAAGAATCCAGTAATCATGACAAATATAGGAACACTCCATTTGAAAAGGCTATCGAGTGCCATACAATAATACCATTCATCTGTTCCTTCATCTACAATATCAATTGAAATTCCAGAGGAGCCCGCATGGACGATAATGACCGCCAAACAAGCAAGGATGCGCAATACATCCATTGAACAGTTTCGCTTCACTACATTTTCTTTTCCTAAACCCAAATCGGGATTATTCATAATTAATTGGTTTTTATTTGATTAAAGGCAACAATTCCCTATGAATGACCTTGGGATCATTATAATTCATCTGGCCATCCATAAAAACCGGGATCAAATTAAAGCCTTCTAGCACATCATTCGTCTTCTTCGTACGCCTTCCCCATGTGTAAGCATGGAAGGGTATATAACTATTATATTGGCTTAACGCCATCACATTCTTTTGTATTTGATCAACAAATTGGTCCAATCCTAGTTTTGCGGCATTCACATGCTCATAGCCATGCGAAGCCAATGTCACCCAATCTCCTGGCATTCCCTTCAGCATGCTTTCAGTCAGATACAAGCCCTCCGCCACTTCCTCTTCCGTAACCTCTGCATTTTCCATCCGAGCATGTCTCAAAATATGTGGACTACACGACTGTCCATCCAAATACCTGGCATTCAAGAATAACGTTATTGGAATATGGTTTTCTTCAAGCCAAGGTAATAGATCATTAATACAACGATAGCCATCGTCAGCGGTCAAAACTGCATAATTTTGACCTCGAAAATGGTCATTTTGAAGTTTCTTATGAGCCTCTTGCAGGGAAATGAAGATGTATTTCTTCTTTAAATTCAAAAGTGACGTCTTAAACGACTCTGTTTGGATCCAATCTCCTTTACAAGTGGTCAGCGTATGTAACTCATCGCTGACCTGATGGATGCAAAAAACACGTATGGGTTTAAAACGCAGCCGTATGATTCTTTTGTCGATTTTTCTCCACAGACTCATTTTTTGCAAATATTGTCTTTGATTCTCTTTTTATGGGCTGCCACGTACCATCTTTTCCATAGCATCCAAAGCCCAGCAGCCAATCCGTTCAAACTATTCTTAAATAAAAACAAAACAACACCGCGCAAACGAGATGGCATCGGGAAATCCTCAAAGGACGAATCGATAGTCTTGCCATATCCTTTCGAAGTACGAGCAATTTCCTTTCTCCACATCCTTCGCTGTTCTGCATTCGAATGAAGGACATCATAATCGAATGGAAGGAACGTCGAGCATGGATTCAATATGGAAGAAAGCAGCCACTCATTTTCCAATCCGTTATCCTTGATATATTCCAAAACCTTATCAGAAAAAATAAACGATGGATTCCTGTAGGAAGAAATATGCAATATCTTTGCTTCTCTGGTAAAAACATTTTGTGTGTACACAATACAATTATAGCGAACATCCATTGGTTGGATGACATGCTCCATTTCCACATTAGACAACGCAAGCGTCGGTTGGTCTACAAACAGTTTTTTCTCTGTAAACGACAGCCAATTCGAATGCCATAAATCATATAATCTGTTGGCTTGTTCATTATCCTCAACCAACATCACGCCACTATTAAAATGATAGACTTCATTGCTCAAGTCATAGCCGACCAGCTTCGCTCTCTTATTAATTGGGGCAAACATACTTCTGCTGTATTCCTTTACAGGAATCAAGGCATCCGGGACTGCACCAATTTCCATATTCATCCCGTCAACTGCATCCAACGGACCCGCTACAATCGTATCACAATCAATAAACAAATACCTGCCTTTGACCAAATGCCGCACCGATGTTTTTATCCATCTTGAACGATACATGGGAGGAAGCGTTGCGTCCTCAAAAGGAACGACAATCTTTTCCGATACATAATCCAAAATCAGCGCACGTTTCCCGACAAACAGCTGATCGGTATTGTCATCAACAATCAAAACAATATAAGCATCAGGATTCCAATGTCGGGCTGAGAAAACTGAAATCAGTGCCTGCTCAATATAGTGCTTCTCAGGAGCACAAGTCAAAACATATACAAGTTTCGTAACCATAGTTGTATTGTTCCTTCATGATTATTTGGCGTCATCCGTCCGAATCCACTCACCCAATCTATAATCCCATTCTACAGGCTTAAAGCTACCGAGTCCCCCTTCCGGGTAAAAAGTGACCTCGCCAAAATAAACTTTTCCGTCGACCTGATAAAAATCCACACGCACAAACGGATTATCCACAAAAGCGGCAATCTTCTCTGCCAACATTAACATTGTATCATAACATTGAGGACGGACAGCACGTTCCTTCATGTTGCGATGTCTGTTACGAGTAAACGGCATCAATTGCCAATCCATATCATAGGCATCGAGCCTCAATCGAGATTGACGACCCGCACACACAAAAACGCATTTGCATTTCCCTCCAAAAACCATAAACTTATAATCCGTAAGACTTGCATTGTTTCCTTCATCCAAATACTCCTCTGCAATAATCCTCCTCCTAATGCCTTTATATGCCCACTGCCTGCCATCATAATGATAGTAGTCGGTTTTCAGGGCTTCAGTAAGTTTCTCTCTCGCAGCAGAATAATCGAAGGTCGTCTTATCCTTGCACAAAACCACACTCGCGGAATCGTGCGTACATTTTAGCACAAAACGGTTGGGCAATTTGGCAAAATCTATATCGTCAAACTTTTCCCAAACGCCCAAAGTAGGAATAATATACTCTTGCCCGATCAAATCTCCAACGATATGTTTCGCTTCATATTTGTCGACAAGATCGTGATACACTTCCTTTCTGTCGTGAAGTTTCAGCCACTGTATTTTCTCGTTGAAGGTTTTAGGATGCTCCAAATCGCACTTGTAGCCCAATTTTTTCTTGAAAATATGTCTGATGGACCAACGATCTGGAACCAGATAATTCCAAAACCAATCCGTTATTGCAAACTTCGTCTTGCGAAATATTCGTTTAGGATGAACAAAACTCATGACCATTATTTCCGTAAAACACCAAGATACTTTCGTATAGCAACCATAGGCATATAACGCCAAAATAGTTTCTTTCCCAATACGCCCCATAGATAAGACGATGCATCCACATAACCTGCCTCTTCAAGCGCAAACCATCTATCATCCAACAAGGAATAGTCCATATCAAAAGGTTCTAAAGGCACTTGGGTTTTATTTGTGTTTAACGAATCCGCCACCAATCTATTGAATTGTTCGGGTGTTATCATGGCTCGCTTCAACCGTTCACCTTGACTCTTACGATATGCCTCGTCAGTAATAAGACGATGGGCTTCTTCCATGAATCGCTCTTCATCCTGATACGAAATGGAGAATTTGTCGTTATAACAAATGGCCTGTTCGGTTTCGTCATCGGGAGTACCTGGATAGTAATACTGTAAGATAGGCTTGGCATTCACCGCGGCAAATTGCGACATCAAGGACCCACTTGCAGGGCAAGTTCCCATATAGATATCACAATGCCTGAACACCTCGTTGATGTCCTTTCTATAATTGATATAGATAAACCGGCCTTCAAACCCATTGTCTTTGATAAACCTATCGATATCGTGGTTGACATCGTTGCTGATTTTGGTGGCAAACAAGAAAACCACATTAGGATAACCGTCCAGCAGTCTTTTCACCAACCTCCAATATGCACGCCTCTCATCCAAGACCTTATACAAGTCACCTCCTGAAAAAACAACCACCTTGTCCGATGTGCATTGTTCAGGAAAGCCTTGAAAAGGGAGGCCTTCGTCAATGGGATAAAATGGCACAAGTAATTGCTGTTCAGGTTTGATGCCTCTGCGTTGCTGGGAAACGGAAACTCCGAACTGTCGGAATTCGATAGAATAATCAATGGCCTTTTTACCGAGCCAAAAAGTTTGGTCAGCCAAATTGATGACATAGCGCTTTATCGCCGATGGAAGCACATACAGGGCTGGCAGGACCACAGCATCGGCCACCATGTGCAACAAAATCTGTTCCGGACAAAAACCAAGCACTGCATCGTAGAAAAAACTGTTCCTTTTTGCATCCTTTCCTGGGGGAACCACTACAACTTGTACGGAAGGGTACGCACCCACTTCATCAAGGATGTCGGAAAACTTTGTCTTTTTCTTCGCCAAGTCATCTGCCGTGGTGATATATATCACCTCTTTCCCTGCCGACGCCAAAGCTTCAATATACTGCAATGCAAGCACGAAAGATTTGCAGAACGCATCATAAAACACAACCCTATTTTTGACAGGCTTATATTCTACTGAAGGCGCTTTGAGAAGCTTACGCCCAATGCTTGCCGTCAAATCCTCCAACTCGTCATCAGCATAAATCCAATTGAACTGTTGGGCGAGGGTCACGCATTCCTTTACATATCGCAAAGAAATCTCATACGCTCCTCTGGAATACGCCTCCTGAGCCAAATGCTTGATTCCCTTGTATCCTTGTTTGATATCTCTGATTGACAGTTTTAGCATGGATCTTCAACTTTTCATCAATGTCTCGAATTCTTTCTTGATTCCATGATGCACACATACTTGATGTGGAAAATTGCCCCAATTTCCTTCAATGACGACCCATCCCTCGGGCGTGAGGGCGAAATCGAAACCGACATATTGATGGTATTTTGGCAAAGACTCGTGTAGTTCAGCAGACACCTTTAACAATTCATCCCATCGAGGCACTTGCCATCCTTTATATTTGAGGCCTGAGTTGGGGTGCCGTTCAACCACATTGGTGAAGACATCGTAACCGTCAGTGACAAGGATACCCGTATCCGCATCAGGAACCGCCATCAGTCCACCGTCATTATGGCAGTTGTCTACCAAATTACCGTTCTTCCCGGTTCTGAACAACGGCAACAACACTTTGCAACCATGAGAAGTCCGTATGGAAGGGACACGGATGGTGTTCACCGAAGACTCATGCCATGCTGCCATAGCAGGGTCTTGGATAATCAATTCTTCAAACAACCACTTGCCATCGTCAAGCTGTTTGTAATGCTCAAGAAGCTCCGCATAGCCGCCTTTAACAGTCGACATATCAACGATATGCACCCCAATTCCGTTAGCCCTGAACCTTGGTTTGGCAATAAAGCGATTGTGTTTCCCGCAAAACTTTTCTATTTCTTCAACATCTGCTTTGGCATCAACCCTGCATACATCACGTTTGAAGAAGGGTTTCGCCATTTTGTAAAACGACCACTTGTCAGTCAGTTCCGCCATGATTTTCCATCCTGGCTTGCCGTAGTTTTTCAATCCACTTTGGTTGCAGTATTCATCCTTCTGGCCGTATGACAAGAGTGTCTTAATGTAGCTTTCCGACTCATGCCGGCAATCATAGAGGAAGTATTCTTCAGGAATCAAACCATAGAGCAGGTAACATCTCACCATGTCACGTTTTGTCTTTTCAACAAGCTTTGGATTCTTCA